>Ga0160427_10001001_pt1 | contig 17301 bp, 16 predicted proteins | sample SolpanmetagenomL_FD_108194 | JGI IMG/M metagenome (GOLD analysis project Ga0160427, IMG submission 108194) | Solar panel surface microbial communities from Lawrence Berkeley National Laboratory, California, USA - L | ecosystem: Engineered > Built environment > Solar panel > Unclassified ...
AGTCATGACATTAATGTTTAAATGTTCTCTACCCCACATTTCATGTACTTCAGAAAGATTCGATGTGCTGTACATGCATAAATACACACTGGTGTCGGACTATGGCTGAATAACGAACTAGTAACAAATAGAGTATACAGTACAAGTACTTCTTAGTCAATTCGTGGTTGAAGGCTGAAAAGGTGGCTACTTAAGCTTCTTGGCAAACTACGAGTTTGTTTGTACACATGTACAGTACCAAGGCTTAAGGGTGTGCATACCAAAATAGTATTTCAGCTATCCTAGCCATGCACGTATAGCATGGACAGTCACCCTCCCTAAATAGTTGCGACATCCACACCAGGAAAAAACCTTATAAAAGAGTACTTTGAACTGAATTTACCTTACAACTTTACTTTTTTTTCCGAGGTATTTTCTTTGTGTGGCTGTCGCAACTATTCAGAGAGGGCACTAGATTAGTTTGCCGAATTTCTTGCTTACTATACAAAATGATTATTGTCCATACCAAACTTCAGCTGCAAGATTTTTGAGGACTAGATACTTCACGATTTCATCCGGTAACCGCGCTCACATGTGTCTTTAATGCGCCAATGCTACGATACATGATGTGCTTTGGTTGTGTCAGACGTTTGACATGTACTACATTGTGAAGCTATATATATACATAACTAAGTACTTAGCTTTAGGTACCGACCGTACTTGGCTGACTGTCGACACATTCGATCAAACAGCACAAACTAGGATTCAATGTCTGTAGCTGTGTCTTATATTCATATCAAGATTCATCGCAATCTAATGTATGAGACAGCATCATGTTTTAACATTTTATCACTATCCTCGTTATTTGAAGTGTCTTGGACATCGCCAATTGTACTTGCAAGCTGAAGTATCTTGCAGTGTTTGTTTGACACTTGAATCATTGAGTTTGCTTCATATGCATGATATGACATCAACGGGCCGACCACGGAAATAATGCTTTAAATCCGACTTTGTAATTGCAACAGAACGCCCACACATTTGTTTAGAGAATTGTGATAAACTATGATCCATAGAATTACCTTTATGCTCTTCAAGAGGTTTGAATAAAGAGTCAAGTTCATAAAGAGTCTTCAAACCAGCAATAATATCGTTCCGCAAAGGTTGAAACAATTCACAAACAATTGCAAGAAGGCCTGGGCCGCGGCCGGATTTCAAGAGCACTCTACAAATATCAGATCCTGATTATACTATATTGACATATATATGCATCAGCATAGTTCCGACTGAACAAACCTAAACATGGCATCTGTTTTCAAAGCGAGAAGCACGGCGTTGATTACTGGGGCAGCTGACGGTATTGGTCTAGGTATGCTACAAGTCTTTCGATCAAGGTTGTCTAATACAAATTCCAGACATTAATATCTACATAAATAGCTGTCGCGAAACTTTGTCGAAAACATGGCATGAAGCTTGCACTTGTCGATAACAATGCCAGCATGCTATCTAAAGCTAAAGAGATTATTGGAACATCTGAAATGACAGAAACATACGAGGTTGGCGTATCACAATTGGATCAATGGCAAGAATTGAAAGAAAAAGTGCAAAAGACATTTGGCGGAGTAGACCTATTGATGTTGAATGCAGGTATTGCACCGAAAAGTGGATGGGATGACGTAGAGTATTTCCGAAAGGTGAAGATCTCTTGATCTCCTTCAGCATATACACATTTGATTATGATCAAACACCGTTTTGATGTGTAGGACAAATGTGATTGAGCTTATCAAGCATCAGCAAGAGGCTAACATGAAAGTAATGAATAACAGATTATGGACGTCAACCTCTTTGGCGTGATTAACGGTATAAGCACCTTTCTACCGATGGTTCAAGCATCGAAGAACGCATCCGCGGTCGTCATTACCGGTAGTAAACAAGGCATCACCAATCCACCCGGAAATCCGGCATACAATGCCTCTAAATCTGCTATCAAGACACTTGCCGAGCACTTATCGTATGACCTGAGAGATTCAAATACTGCAGTTCATCTACTTGTTCCTGGCTCTACGTACACTGGACTAGCAAGAGCTCACTACAAAGAGAAACCATCTGGTTCGTGGGATCCTGAGCAGGTTGCCGACTACATGTATGATAAGATGCAGGATAACCAGGTTTGTAAAGCACCCTTTCGCACGACAGCTGTTCAATCATGAATCAGACATATGATATACCAAAATGTATAGACTAATATCGAGCGGTAGTTTTGGATACTATGTCCAGACAATGATGTGACGGAAGATAAAGACAAACGGAGAATGATGTGGACAGCCGGCGATGCTGTGTTTCGTCGACAGCCTCTCAGTCGATGGAGAGAGGAAACAAAGACTGAAGCAGAGGAGTGGATGGCGAAGCAGAAATTTCAGTAAAGAAATTTGAGATCTCAGAGTCATTATCATGCTAGCTACAGAAGGGTTCAAACTAAGTATAAAAGAAAAGTTCAATATCATGTAGGCATCAACATACTTTGACCCCTGATAAAAAGCGTGGATGCGCTCAATCAAAAGTGTTGGCGAAGACATGATCTTGTGAAGAATGTTTGTTCAGCAGCACAGCCTGTGTACTTTCTTCCTTGGAGGTACGAGCACGATGTCGTATGTTGGTAGGTTTGCGAGTCTTGTAGACATAAGTTGGCCATAACTTCTTGTGCATTCCATCATCTTGTAGTTTTGGTGCTACCACTCTTTTTCAACCTCTCGATTTCTTTCAACAATTCTAATTTGTCGTCCTGCAGTTTCTCAATCCTGCCTTCCAACTTTTCCATCTGCTCTTGTGCCCCTGCGCTGAATTCCTCAATGATTTTGAAGACTCTCCAAAGACGGAGCACGATAATTACAGATCCTGCCTCTTCAATAATACCCTTCAGACAAACATCTACTATAAAACCAGCTATGATGACTGTGGCATCGAAAACATGAAACTTTGACTTGAAAAAACTATGGGTTTATGGGAAGTCAGTTTACGGTGATATACCAAACGGCGCATGTTTTTAGAAAAATTGTACAATATTTTAGGCGTGGTTGATTGATACATACCTCCAGCCAAATGCCAATACACTAGCAACCAGTTCTGCCATAAACAGACAACTGAACACCAGGCCAACGATGCCCAATACCTCTTGTATTCTTTCCAAATCATTCAAGTTCTCTTTACTATGTTCACACATGTAAAGACTTATTACGAAATCAGCAAAGATGCTGCTGACGTCAAGCGACACAAGCAGCAGAACTGCATAATGACCGGGTTTTGACGTAAGGAAGCGGCGTGTCTGGGCACGAAATAGAGAATATGACGAGTTAGAACCTGGTTGGTCGCGATGGTCATTCGGAAGAAGGAGCTGGTCTTCATGAGACGACGAAGAGTGGTGAGTGCTAGTTGGCATGGTTGCTCTTTTAATGTTTAGATCTAGAAACCTAGTTCGTGAGGAATGGGCTTGGCAGGCACAATCGCAACCTGCAGGTCAATATTGAAATGCAACAGGCCAGCCTAACGAGCGATTAGATGAATGCAAGTCTCATCTCGACTGATATGATAAGAAGCAAAAAGATTGACCAGTTGAACAGAGAGCCGAGTCCCTGCCAGTGCGAATAGATAGGATCATGAGATGCATGGGAACAAGGACGCGCGCCTTTGAAGCATGCTTGCTGGTTGCTTATGAGACGAGATGAGATGAGATAAGATGAGATAAGATAAGGCACTTTGTTTGCTTGTTTCTTTCAGCAGGTAGTTTGTTTGTTTGTTTACTCATACACTGCACGTCAGTCACCTCGGTGATGAAAGTAAATTTAAAGCTATAAAGTTTTCTGAGTCTATATAATAATTATCACGCTTCTCTATAAATATAGAGGTTCTACAAAGAACTAAAAAGCTATTCTATTAGACGAATTCAATGTTTGATCAAATTTATGAGATCTTTCTGAACCTTATCACTGTTCTGAAGCATTCGGCAATCATCTTTGTCAAAATACTTATGCATCTGTGGTAAACGCAACACAACATAAACCCGTTTAACGTTTGTGACAAACAACTTGCACTCTAACCCATAGAAAGTGATTACTGATATGGTTACTAGTGAGTAGAGCACTTCCAAACAGCATTTGAAATGAGTAGAAAAACGCCCAAAGAGCAGGATACAACCATCCCAAACTCACAACCAGATCCATCAAAGCCACCAGGACACGAAAGGACAGATGACACTGAATTTTCGCAAAGAGCTCATAGTGAGCAACTCTCTGAAAGCGTTTCCTTGGCTCCTGTTCCTCTTCTCAGAGTGATCAAAGACATATCCTTCAGTGATGATGGTAGTTGTGCAGTCACAGACGGTAGTGAAGAAGAACAATATGATGAAAGTGGCAACAAAGAAAATGAAGTCAAGACGAGTGCTGCCTTAATTGGAGACGCGTCGTATCATGCTGATGTACGACAAGAATTGAAAGGTAAAAGATAAGCCTCAATACATCCAGCCTACTCTTTAAAACTGATAACCAAGTCTTAGTATTCTTTACACCTTCGTTCCTTACAAGGATGGCAACTAGATTCATGCAAGAAGAGCACGCCACTATGATATCATTTGAAGAGCATATGCTGAACTTAGTCACTGAAATCTTGAGACCACCACTACTACATGCAGAGCTACGTAAGTATCTCATAGTTGATTACTACAGTGTGAGTGCAAAGGTTGATAAGACCATAGCAAGAGAATTCAAACTTATGCAAGAAGAGATGTTGAAGTCTTCAAGTCCCAAAGAAAAAAGGACCACGAAAAATCGATCTTGGAGCGAGGGTTCAGTTACGGGATACTCTCGACATTCTAGAAGTGATCTTGATATTGATGAAAGTAGACCGTTTTATGCAGATGTTAGAAGACGACTCTTTCAACCATACTTGCGAAACTATGACCACAATACTCCTAGTGATGATGTTTTTCGCACAACTCGAAAGCAGCGTGTCCCCAGTCTCCAAACAAGAGAGGAACTGCTTGAGAGAACTAAGGAGAAATACTGGACGAGAGAAGTGATCAGCAGATTCTACACAGAGGTGTATTCAAGATATGAGTCTGAGCAAGCTGATAGAAGGATACGTGAATGGAACAGAATTGCAGGGGGAGGACAGAATGTTGGCATAAGTTCTTACATGCCGATTGATCATCTGAATCCGTTCGGCGTACATACAGCTCCAGTTGGGGTAGTCTTTGGTGAACAGACACCTTTATCGATGCGGGCTGAAGATGGCTCCAGTCAGGCAAATCCATCTTCAGAGTTTTCACACCGGTTCGAGAGCCTAGATGCGACCAGAGAGGGGTTTGGAAGCGGTATTCTTATGTCACACCCTTGTTACGGTACTACACACTTTGAGTCACAGGCACAGCATGCGCAACTACTACATGGAAGCATGGCACCGCAAACACATCAAAACATGACGTTGACTACTATACCACCACCCACACAGCAAACACACCCACTGATTCCTACCCTCTTGGGGCCATGGTTAAACCAACCAAATCATCACACTTATAGCTCATCATTCGGATATCATCCGGTCGGGAATGCTGTTCAACCTCTACCACTAACAACCCACGCCAATGTGTTTGGAGAATCTTCGATGGCACAGGAGACACATCATAATGTCCAAAGTACCGGTTGGAAACAAGGTGCTCAGCTACCATTTTACTCCTCAATGGTACAACCACAAATACCTGATCAAGAAGAAGTTCAACCAACATATTATGGCAGGATGCCACTGACCATGGCAGGGACGATGCGTGATAATTCTGGAGATATAGGCCGAACGGATCCAGTCCAACATGGACGAACTTATGGCATCAATTTTGATCTTTCTGAGTCAATGGGTGATATCACAGACTCTGCTCCTTTTACTGGAGCAGATATAGGTAATCGAAACGTCACATATGTTTCTTCTCTGCAAGAAAACGAGCTGGACCCTTGTTCTATAAGGCAATACGGGACTTACATCACCACAGATCCTACAATGTCGCATCAGCATAACTATGAGGCTTCGCAAGAACCTAGTCATGCGAGCTATTCTATCGGACCTCACGCTAATAACATGGGACAAGCCACTGCGACATATGATGATGTTGCAGTCGGAGGAACTCTTCAAGCCAACTCATCTTGCACTGCTCAACACGGTCATCCAGAGCCGCGTACTCGTGTTCCTTATAGGTCAACTGAATCCCGACTCGTAACAGCACACGATTTCCGGGATCTACATGAATCCCAGACCGAGAGGGATCAACCAGAGACTCAGCACTCTACTCAACAAGATTCCAGTCAAGAATACGATATGTATCGAGCTTATGCTGCAGAGACTGATGGAGGTCGGATGCTACCTTTTCACCGATGGCAAGGGCTACGAGGTCAGGTTTGGAGACAGGACTATAATGCTCGTGTCACTGAGCGTTGGGAGGAGGAACGTGGTCGTCAGCGCGATCCGAGATGTTGATATAAGCGCTGATCAGAGCTATGTACGATTACAATGACGCAACATGATCTCTAATGGCGTTGTTGCGCTGCTATGACAAAGGCGAGTAGGTGCACAAGTTTAAAGCGTGTCAAGTATTTATCAAACCAATTCTAGTAAGTACATCCAATCAGGCTGCTGTGTCCATTGCTGAGTCAAGTCATGTAGTTTCATTGAGTACACAAGTTTTACGCAAATGTAAATCGTACGAAGTAAACAATTTGAATCTTTTCCTGTCGTTGAGTGGTGTAAGGACGATATTTAATATGTTCTTGTCATTTCAAATATACCCTCGAACTATCGATTGGTGTCACTCGCCACATCATAATAAATCTGTCTGAATTAATATATTAATTTCGAATTGTATTATTCCCGCACCTGAAGAAATGTCTTATGTGTTTTTTGTGTTTTTTAACATATCGAACAATATTCATATGTAGAGAAATGTAACTCGACAAACCAGTATCAAGCGAATTCATCATGATCATAATTTTTCCAATCATGAAGTGGATATTCGAGCGTCAAAGATGTTTGCCCTTTGTCACGGGGAGAGCCTCAAAATTTTCACCGCGCAGCCATTTACCATGCGGAAACTATCGTTCCAAAGTCCATGCACTCGTTTACGATCTAGATTGCTTTTCATCTTTTAGCTTCCACCATTAGTTTATGATGCGGCAGAAAATAAATGGGGCCCGGACCAAAGGTATTCTCGCAAAAAACAAGCTGCCTTTACGAGTTAGATATTATATCACAGGAAGTGCATACAGTCTGGTGTTACATTGTCGCTGAGATGGTAAACATGTGTAAATATGTCAAAAGTCGGTGCAATTATTATAATCGTTGTTACAGATCTCACAATAGCACTTGATCAACTGGATAAGATGATGATTGATAATCTTCGATGTCATCATTACGTTCAATTGCATAGCCAAGTACTTTGCCGAGAAGACATTTTGACTTTTATACCTGTGTCGACGAATGAAGTCGACATGAATTTTTAAATGCCTCCATTGATCAAGGATTGTGTCGATGAAGCTTTAAAGGATTTGGACTGCGCCCCGATATACAAAAGCGCGCCAAGAAACACGTCGGGGATGATCCACCATGGTCATAGATTGGAATTCGTCCGAATCTTAGACGTTGACGTGATGACCTGTAGGATCATTCGAATTTGTGAATTTATAATGCAGGGTGCAAGTTCACTTGTTCATTCAGTTACCCAGTATATGGTTCGCGTTTGACGAGCGAAAAAACAAAGTATTTGTGCGGCCTCATTTAAATTGATAAGATTGTAATCTTGGATATAATTGTGATGGCGTGGAGAAAATTTAAAATGAAGAATACGGAGCGAAAGAAAATTGGGACTGGTCACTGGCACGCGAGAAAACAACACTACAACACTGAAACTGTGATATCACGGGGTAAAGACGAAATTCATTTTTACGTAGCCGCACTAGTGATATACATTATGACGAAGCGTTTGAAAACACAAACAGCAAGGGCATCATTCATCATCGGAACAACCATCCATACAGCACATTGTCAGACATGATGATCAATGCCAATGAAAATAAAACATTTGTCATTTCGATAGCGTCAGAGACAATGGCGCCTAGACTTGTAAAATAGATGCACAACATTTGGTTGAAAGATACTCATCCTCATCAATAACAGGCCTTTGATTAGTCTAGTCCGATGGCTTTCTTCCTTGTTTATGTGCTCAAAGAAGCCTGGCGCAATTGTCACATTGTTGATTTCGACCGACTGAGGAGAAGAATGTCTTAGTTCTGAGTTTGCAGACCCTCCTCTATGGTGATAAGCAGGGGACGATTTCGTGCCGCAAACAGGTAGGGACGATGATAAATTCTCCTCGCGTATGTGCGTTATCACATCCTTGTTATGATTTGACTTCAGAACTAATGCATTAATGTTGACACACAAGAATTCAATTTCATCTCGTTGATTGCGACGAACATTAAATCGTGATTCATGCTGGAAAATAAGGGATGGGGTCTACATCAAACATCTAGAGACCCTACTATCGTTTTTAAATCCAGAATGTATTGATGGAGATATGGATGATGTATACATGCATCAAATGGAAAAAACCCCGCGCAAGCTTGGATCACCAATACATCTATTGGAGATGCGTCTCTGATCCAATATGACCAAAGTGTGTACCGAAAAAGAAAGGAAAAGCTTAGCTAGCGTTATGCACTGCATTGTCCACACGGACCACACATTATTATGCACACAAAGATGCAAAGATTTTGTTAATACATGAAGTTCTATTGGATGAGATGCGTATGTACAAAAAGTTCCTATCTCTATTGTCCTTTACATTTTCCTCGCTACCAGGGAATGTCGGATGATACCAGATCGGGCGGCCAGAACCAGACTAGTCAAGCAATGGATCAAGATTATGGGGAAATTGCATGGAAATCTTCTTGCGCATGGCTGCTGCACCCATGACCATTAGGTACTGAGTAGAATTGACAGTTGCTATGACAGATTGTGACGGCTAATAGTGGAAGAAACACAGGAGGCGTCCTCCTTTATATATATCAAAAAGAACCAAGCATAAGGGATCAATTGATGATGAGCTGTCATGCGTATACCGGTTCTGATTTTAGTGTTGTATCATACACTAAAGACAGCTGCGATCTTCGCAAACCATGCGCGGACTAGCATGTATATGAGTGTAAACGGAAATTGATGTACCAGAAAACGGCCCAAAATAGTGGATGGGCAAGTATTCATCCGGTCCTGTTCTTATCCTCACAGAGCCAAGAGAGGGTAAGCGGCATCCATTGATGTCGTTCTAACTAGACAATGGTCTTTCATGTTCTTCTTTGAAGCTAATTCAATGCAGGGAGGAATGGAAGATTGAGTTTGTGTTGATGTCTTGGAATTTGGGCTAGTTAAAGACTGTCTGTTCAAGAATTAGGAGAATTTGCTATAAATGCTGAGGCTCCCTCGTGGTTCTGTCTACGCCCTTCTCTATTAACAAATCTACCATTTACCCTCCTTCTCAATAACTAGTTCATTATCTTATTTCAAGTTACGAATCATGAAGTTTTCACGTTCAGTCACGTCCGTCGGCGCTGTCGCTATAGTCGCTACTCCTGCCCTTGCTTCTATCTGTGAGTAACCTGGTTCTTATCTGTACTTTTACAAACAGGAGAAAAGGATATCCAAGATGTTCAAACCCTTTACCTCAATATCGCGGATCGTGACTAGTTGAAAGACTAGGAATGCTCAGATACATTGAGAAATAACACGTTGAGAAATAAAGTTGTGTCCATACTAACATAAACAACACAAGGCGATAATTATACCACGGCTTTGTTTCAACAAAACACCGCAACCAATCAGTATAAACTAGTAGCAGCCCTCGTCAATACTGCTCTCATCGGTAACTATTCCGTTGGAAAGGTCGCTGTAAATGGTATTTTGGTGCCAGGAGATTACAATGGCAAAGCTGTCAACCTTTTGCCATACTTCAACGGTGGTTACCTTTCAACAAACAGAAACAATGTCGCCTCCTCTGTAAACTTTATCGACGGAGGTGGTGCAATTCCGCTCGCCCAAGGGAAACCTGCCGACGACGAGACGTCGAATCAATACAAATTGGTTACTCATTTGTACCAATATATCGGTGCTGCTGCCGGATGTTCGAGTTATGGCATGGATGGCTTCCCGGCTTATCAAGGAAGCACAAAGATGTACGAGTTGCACAAGTAAGTCAAGATGATACGCGTACTACTGCTGTTCTCATATGTTCTAATCTTGGATTAGGTTTATGAACTCTGATATCAACGAGATGAACTACTTCATCCAACAAGTCGGACTTTCTGCCGCATCCTTTGGCGTAGCTGCCGCGGACGTCTCAGCGATTGGTAACGCGTTAAACTCTGCCTTCAACTACAGATGTAGCCCTGCTGCACCTTTGGTTCCAAGCGCTGCACCGGATCTCCAAGCTATATGCATCAACTCAGATTGTCCAACAGCCACTGCTGGCGCCGTGTGTGGATCTTATAACAAGGCCAATAACGGTGAAGGCCGTGATCCAGCAACTGCTTCATCCACACCAGGACCCCAGCTTTCTGCGCTTGCCGGTCAATTGGCTTCTATCTCATCATCTGTTCATGGTGTCTCTGGCGCTGCTACTGCCGGTGGTGAGTAGTATATTCAAAATCCTTTACACTTTACAAAACTAATTTTTTCTTAGGTATCGTTACTACAACTGGTGTCGTAAGCCAGTCAGGAGGTTCTAGTTCTACTTTCACATCCACCGGATCACTCTCCATGGTTGTCTCTAGTGTTGCGACCACGGTTGTCAATGGTACAAACACCATGACCACTTCCGCCGCAGTCACTGAGGAAAGCTTGATTCCAATCACTGTTGGTGAAATGACTACCACTATCAGCTCTGGTAGTAGTGTTATAACATCAGTTGTTACAACTACTGGATTGGTCACTGGAGCAGGTGGTGCTGGTGGAGCTAGTGGATCCGGCGGAGCTGCCGCAACTACATCCTCAAAAGGTGCTGGTAACGCATTAGCTGTACAAGGTAGTGTCTTGGCCATCGGTCTTGCTGCTGCTGCCTTCGTGTTGTAATTTCTTGTCTTCCTTTGTGGCTTGCGCCGTCCGTGCAATTATGTATCAGCAATAATCATAGTTCTATAAATCTTCATGTATGGAATCAATTCTTTGAATGAATCACTATGAATACTATTTCTCTATGAGCATACTCTGCTATTTTCGATGTGTAAACATAGGCCATCTACCAAATATCGAAAAATAGGGTTCTTTAGATAAATAAGCCTTCTATTACTATTGTATCTCATCATCCCATATTATGTCATCTCCAAATAAATCAAGCAACCCCACATTGGGCGTATAAGTCCCTCAACTAGCTTTTGTTCTTGCTAGACTACCCTCCTTAACAATGCTAATTAATATCAGAGCCTCTCTGAACCCATTGTCACGAGCATCCCGCTTTCGTCAAGCCATGGGTGACATCTTCGTCCAGAATAAGCCATAATCTGCATTAGTTCTCTTCTTTTGGTCTTCTATGACGTCGGAGGACTTTTAAGCCACACATGATCTGCAAACTGGATTGACTTAGACTATCCGCGAGTCTGGTAACGAAGTGTGAAGAAATAAATGTATGGACGAAAAATGTGGTCAAGCTCCACAATGTACCTTGATTGGCGTTGTGAGCAAGTGTGCTAGCACAAAATTAGAGTTTTGGGGAGGTTGGGTAGTGTACATAGTTTGTGCGCCTTACTCTCGAGGCTCTGTGATGCAGATAGTGGCGCCTCTAGCTCTGTTTCTGTATTGTCCATCAGCGACAATCTTTTTGTTTGCACTATCTTTGGGATGATGAAGATTAAATAGCTTCATATTTATGAGTAAAGGCTTACTCGGGTTTATCTATCATCGAAGATAGAAATGAGACTTAGTGGAACTTGCAAGCTTCTTCTTGTAGCATTGATCGATAAGCACGCACCGACTTGTATCACTAGCTAGTAAGACGATGGAATACGAGGAATGAATTAAATGATCTATAGCATATCTAGCTACGTGTGAACTGTCTTAAATTGTCTTGAGGACTTGATCTGTAACAAAGCTTTTTCAAGACATGCTCAAATTGACAAACATATGCCAATCCATTCATGATATCTCAACCGGATTTTGGCTTGTTGCTAGTATGCTGTCATTAATCGAAGCAGACAGAGCCCACATACCCTTGCTTTCTAAAGCTTTTATAATTCTAGTCTTTGTAGCCTAGATCTAAATGTATCTTAGGATTCGCATTCTAGATCTAGATATTCAGGCCATGAATCAACCATTCAAGGTTCATTCATCGGGAATTGATATAGGTGTTCGACAATGATTGCTTATTGAGTCACTATAGACAGTGGTTAAAAATATCATTACAAGTCTGCCGGATAAGCCAACATTTTAAGCCAACGTACAGCAACTTTAGCCAAATTTGTTTGAAATATCGACGGAGCTGCAGTCACTTCGAGCCAACACATATCGATGGCAATCAAATCTTCAAACAGGACCAGCAAATATCTAAGTACGGAATGTACTATCAACAACAATGCGAACATCTACTTCTGATAAAGTGGGGAGTGGGATGTACAGGAGTTACCACACCTGCTATCCTAACATTTTATAAAACCAACCACAGTTTTATAGGTGATGCTGTCCACATATATATGGTTTAATACTTCACGTGGAAGCAGTGAGATGTTCAAGTTAACCGACAATGAAGTGATGCTATGTGCCAGACTTTGGAAAGGCACTGTTGTTATATTTAACAAGATCGTGTCTCACAACCATATTAATATTTGGGCAACCATCTCTATCAAAAAGTCTTTATGCTAGCTTTTCTATTCTTGCGAGTTTTTATCATTGCATCACAAATTAAGCTCAATTGTACTTTGTTGATTGGTTGGTGTAATATACCTTCAATTAATGTGTGAAATTACCGAACCACTCCTGCTTGCATAACACGATATCTCATAGATCCGCTGCTTTATCATTTTCAATACATAACATCTCGATGGCGCGCGAAAATTCCATTCAGCTGTCAGACTGAGGCCCTAGCCAGTTAGTGAGTATTTTCATATTAAGCTAAACAACAAAAGAAATATTCCGACAATCCCAATCCTTTCACATTCGTGATAGATCACACGCACTTAACGAGACAGTTATACAGTTAACGTCACATTCATCCAAAGGTTTCATAACAATTATTCCAAATCGTGTCAGCGGATTGAACCCGATCCTCGAGTTTCATTTTTTCTTCCATCTTTGATGTAAAGTGTTATAAATCGCTGTTGGCTGTCAAGGATTGTAATCAAGTCTTTTTTTCCCACATCACCGAATTTATGAAATGAAAGTTGAATTTAATAGCGCTATGATGTCTATCTGTCTCAAGTCAGAAAAGATCAATCACAGCATCAATGTATATGATTGACTCTTTTTTGACGAACCAATATATATGTACAAAATCAACAAAATTATCGCTCCCACCCCAATCATCTTCCCAATACCAGAGAACTTGTATGTACAAGCCCTCGCGAGGTGTGTGAGAGATCCACACAAAAAACAACCCTTCTCCTCCCCGTCCACCTCCACCACTATTCATCAATTCAAACATGTCGTGCAGTCTTGTGAAGCCATCAACAAATCCTATGATAATGTCAGCCATATATCTTGACAGAATTGGGCATTGAAACATACTATATATCTGGCTTTGAATGCTGTAAGGATGCTCACGGAAATTCGGGGGGCCAGGGGGAGGACGGAAGACAGCGTATGAAGCTGGAACAGAGAATTCAGGAGCCAGGACAGCAGCAGGAGGAGCAACAGCTTGAGGGGAGACGGAGCCGTGAGGGTTGCAACCTCTGCAGCGAAGACTGGAGGGAGAGTCAGAATAGGAGTGTGGAGAGACGACGGTTGTATAATGAAACTCTCTGCGATGCTGTCAACATCGTCATCATCGCTGGTCGATTCGCGATGGAAAAATTGCTCTATTATATTGTAGTTGGCTTTTTGATCTTGACTTTATCTATATGCTGACTTACGTTATCGTCATACTCGTGTTGTTGATCTTGTTCTGACTGCTGAATATTTTGCGTTCGTTGTTGTAGCTCCTCTTGTTCTTCCACGACTATCTCGTCTCAAGTCAACATTTTGGTTTGAATCGGAGTCGCTTGGCGAATTAGCTTCACATCCCTAATTAGATAAATACTTACGTCGCTACTAACATATTCATTCTGAGCGTTGTCTTTATTGCTTCTGTCGATGTGCAGCTGCACCCGGAAAATTATATATATATATATATATGTTGTGTCTATCGACGATGACAAACGGAAGAGAAGGATGGAGGAAGTAGTAAGCGCTTAAGTAGACATTTATATTGTAAACAGAACGTGAGGTGTACTTATGTAATCGTGCTGTGACTGCCATTTTACTTGCTGCAAGTTTGCTTTTTGGCCCAGAAGAAGATTCTAGAAGAGTGCTATGCTAATATAAGGGATTTTTCTTTGTTGTCTGCATCTGCATGCACCATGCCTTTGAGAAGGAACGTGCTGCAGCTATCGCAACGTGTTATATGTTTGTTTATGTTTGACTGTTTGATACTTTGTCAGGTGTGACATCCCTGCAAACTGCAAGGCCCCGATTCCCAATAGCTCAAACGCTATTCAAGTACGTGGCACGAGCTACGGACGTTGACAAAAAAGCTCAGAAATGACAAAACACACAGTGTCTTCTTTTTGTTCAACACAGTCATTGGAAGTCGTCGGTAGCATCTTGCTGCGATCCATTCGTTTTTACGCCATGAAACTTCTACTATTGTGACGTTGTTCAAAATTCTCCTTCCAGCTTACTTAGATATTGAGATCGTTGCAAGTCAGATTTACGATTACATCAACATTCCACAAAATATCCAAACGACATGATAGACCACAGAAAAGATGACGAGAAGTCTTCCTTTATTTGAACACCAACGGAAGTCGAGTTTAGCAATGCTGTGGGCTAAGACTAGTCGGATACTTGGTGAAAGGGCCACAAGCAGTTATATCTAATGGCTATGCTACTTTATCTTAGTACGTCGAATCATTCTTGATAGTTGTGACATGATTGATGTCACCTGGTTGCCTAGGATAGCATGATGACTGGTTTTGATTCATCGCTTTTTAGAGATGTCAACACTTCACCAGAATTCGAAAAGCGCTTCTTCTTCAGTTCAGGCAACGAACCAGAAAGGAAGGAGGATTTCATGTTTTCATCCGTTCAGGTGAGATTGGATCGAATTGTTTGGTCACCAGATACGCGTTCTAATATTTGGGAAGATGGAAAAGATTTTGGGCCCTCTGTTTTTTTGGCTTGCCGAATATAAAGGCCAAATCCTTTGCATACGATTCTAGCTGTGTTGTTTAATGAACCTCGACCACTAGTACGTAAGGTACCGCCACTGGACAATTCGTTGATTAAAGTTCTTGGCTGACTGACTTGTATAGTCTCTTAATTCATCTTTGGTCGGTTTAAATTAAGATTCTTTTCAAAAAAATTGCATGTAGAAGATCCACAATTCTTCTCGTCGAAATCGCACCTCTGTTATATAAAGTAACAGTGGAGGAGATATACAATGAGTTTCTTAGCTTCACTCTTGAAGCCTAAATAACTGTCAAGCTACTCTGTGGAGGTCATGATAGATTACGTGCGAGGCGAAAGAGATGGCCCTCTCGTCTTTGATTGCCGTTTTTGCAGGCTTTGTGAATATGTTTATAGCCTTTATCGCTATTGCTGAAGTGGGATGTCTGTTCTACGCATTATTTTTCTTCTGGGACATGGTTGAAGCTATCATTGCCCATCGGTAATTTGCAGAAACAAAAGGAAGAAAACTAGAAGATCTTGATGATGTATTTAACAATCTAGACCTTGCGTTGTGGAGCATGATTAAAATGAAGGAGCGAGATCAATATCTGCTCGAATTTAGTGCAACAGAAATGTTATTATATAGAGAGATGCTTGTACTTATATAAGTTTGTATATAATGCTTAACCTTATTTTCCATATTTAAACTTTGCGTTGTTCAAGTTGCTGCACAACCACCACCACTTTGTAGTTTGGAGCCAACTAAAAACCAAGGAGTAATTATAAAATTTAGTTTTTTACGCTTACTTGTAGCTTCTAAGTATCCCTTTGTGTTCAACATAAATTTACTCTGTCAGCATACATAATTCTTGCCTTTGCCTCACCTTCGCAGTGCTGGCTTCGAGAGATCCCAAGTGCGAACGTGAGAGTTTATCGCCCAAATCTACCTTGTGGCTAGCTGCAGTAAGTACTAAGTAGTGTCTGCTAAGCTTTCTTTTCAGGCATCCAACAAAGTGAGTTGCAGCCGCGGGGGCACTAGCTCATTTTATTTTTAGCATTTATATCGACGCTAAAATTTAGTCACCAATCAGCTTGCCATGGTATTTGACATCAACTCTAAATGCAAAAAAACGATGAACTAAGTATACGCATGTGTCAGCAATAAAGGAAGGCTCATTGTCTGTGTGCCAGACAAGTTGCATTAAATTCACTCGAGTATCAAGCGGACCTTCTAGACAAGGATGATGGTTTGGCCGAGCTTACTGGATCCCTGTATGTTATGCTGAGCATTCATTGTACTATAACTCGACTGCGGGATTGGCAACGGTGAAGCTGAGGCTGAGGCTAAATGAAGAACTTTTTAAGAGACGATTGTGATCAAACGCTTATGGTAAGCTTAACCTTTCCAACGGTTCGGATTCATCAGTTGCTCAGCGCAGATCGAATACAAATCTGACGGCTCGTCCTTGTTGTTAAGTACCTAGATATTCTACGACATCACACCTTTTGAATGCGAGTGAGGTTTTGAAGATTGGAAGGGACCATATCATCATTAAACCGACAACCCAAAGAAAGAACTAATTGAGCATTGGTACAACCGTTCTCTGGAATATCTCTAGGACCAAACTGATCGGTCGACCGATCACCGGTACACTGCTGTATACGAACGTCAGAGCATTGACATCAGTTATTCACGAAGACCCGAATTTCTGTCAAGCTGATACCCGGCAACACAATGACGAAAACGATCGCGATCCTAGCAACACTCTTGGCAAGCGCGGTGAGCGTTGTTGCTCAAATTACTCAAAAAGACGGTCTTTGTACAAGGTACAACAACTCCACCTCACTCCGTTTCCCGTAGGCTGATGATATGAACTTCAATACAGA
>Ga0160427_10001002_pt1 | contig 17269 bp, 21 predicted proteins | sample SolpanmetagenomL_FD_108194 | JGI IMG/M metagenome (GOLD analysis project Ga0160427, IMG submission 108194) | Solar panel surface microbial communities from Lawrence Berkeley National Laboratory, California, USA - L | ecosystem: Engineered > Built environment > Solar panel > Unclassified ...
CACCTGGCGCACCGACCCCCTACGCCTTGCCGTAGCCGCCTACCTCGCCCGCTACCGCGGGGAGACCCGCCGCCACGCCGAGTCCGACCTGCGCGCCTACCTCACCTGGTGCCAGCTCCGCGGGCTCGACCCCCTACAGGCCCGCCGTCCCCACATCGAGCTCTACGTCCGCTGGATGCAGGAGACCCAGCACTACGCCGCCTCCACGGTCTCCCGACGGATGTCCGTGGTCGCCGGCTTCTACCGCGCCTGCGTCATCGACGAGCTCCTCGAGCACTCACCCGCCGACTACGTCCGCCGCCTCAACGTCCCACCGGAGTCACCCACGCTCGGATTGAGCCACCTGCAGCTGGAGGCCTTGCTGTCCACGTCACGGGACTCGACCAACCCGTGCGACTTCGCGCTCATCTGCCTGCTCGGGCTGCTGGGCCTGCGGATCTTCGAGGCGTGCGGGCTGGACATCACCGACCTCGGTGAGGAGCACGGCCACCGGGTCCTGCGCGTGGTGGGCAAGGGCCACAAGATCGTCCTGGTCCCCCTTGCACCCGCCGTCGGCAGGTCCGTGGACCGAGCCATCGGTGAGCGGACCAGCGGCCCGCTGCTGCTGAACACCCGCGGCGACCGCCTCGACCGCCACTCCGCGACCCGCCGGCTACGACACCTCGCCGAGGCTGCCGGGGTACGGCTGCCGCGGATGCACCCGCACATGCTGCGCCACACCTACGTCACCACCATGCTCGACGCCGGCGTGGACCTCCGCGACGTGCAGATCGCCGCCCGCCACGCCGACCCCCGCACGACCATGCGCTACGACCGGGCAAGGACCACCCTGGACCGCCACCCCAACTACATCCTCGCCGCCTACATGGCCTCCGGCACCTGAACGACTTCACTCATCTGCCGAGAAGCGGATGCTCGACGCTGTGGCATTTGGGTCCCAAGAGCGCCTACAGAAGCTCGCTAGCACCCAAGACGTGGGAGCGTCGTTCCGTGTCTGACCCCGAAGCGAGTCGTCGACGGGTGATGCCCCTCTGGCTCTGGCTACTCCTCGCAATCCTCCTCTTCGCGTTGATCGTCGCCGTCATCAGCGAGATCGGGGACTTCTTGGGGTGGCCCCACTGGATGGACACCGTCGTTCGCAGCGGCGGCTTCGCGATCTTCTACGCTATTGCCTCACCGCGGATCAATCGTGCCCGAGAGTCTTTCAAGGAGCGACGGCGCCTCCGAAAAGCGCAACGACCCTAGCTCGCCTTGCCGAGTATGTTTGGCCTCGGCGCCGGCGCGCGCTCATACCGCTGTTGTGGCGAGTCAATCCCTGCTCACCGGCACGCGTCATCGGCCAACGTCTTGGCGTCGACCAACCCCAAGCGCGGGTCGGCGCGGCGCAACGCCTTGATAAGTGCGACCCGTCCGGCCGAGGTGCTCACGTCGAGTTGGTGCTCCTCGACGAGCGCCATGATGCGTGCGGGGGTCATCGCGCGGACTGCATTCTCAGCTGCCCGCCGCCGTCGCTCCTCGGCCTCGTGCTGCGAAGCCGACGCGCCGCGCACCGTCGCGATGAGCTTCCGCGACACCACCACGACGAGGACGGCCCGGACCACCAGTTTCCACCACTCCCGGTCGAGCGCGGCCGCCACTGCCAAGAGGGTGCCGCTCGCCACCAACAGGACGTAGCCCACGAGCTCGAGGCGGTGCGCCCAGGTCCACAGCGGAGCACGCGTCGAAACCACCTCATGAGCGTGCCAGGTGCCGCATGCACCACCAAGGAGGTGAGCAGTCGGTTCGGCCGTCTGAGATGAGGGGCGCGTCGCTCACGACGCACAGGCGGCGCGGAACAAGTTCACGCTCATCCCGCTGACCAAGACGTCGCCGATCTCACGGTCTTGCCGATGACCACATGATCACCAAGACAGGCGAGCCGTGATGTGTGGTCGATCAGGCCGGGGGTCGTACTTGGTGGTTGTGAAACGCCTGTAGCACCCACAGCGGGACGACCATCGCAGCCAGGGCCCACAGCCACAGGACATCGCCGACGTCGGCGTCCCCGTGCGAAGCCGTGAAGATGCCGAGCATCAGGGACGCGAAGCGAGCGGCCTTCGCGGACCAGGGGTCTTGATCCGCTATGTAGGACCACGACGGCGGGATGCGACCGAACCAAGGCAGTCGACGACCGGGGTTGGCGCGCATCACGAGCAGACCAGCGACCGCAGACAAGGCTGCAGTAGCGAGGAGCAACACCCAGATCACGGCAACAGCTTGCCCTCAGGCAAGCACTGCCGTCAGTTGCGCCACTGTTCTCACACGACCGGACCAGCCACACGCAGGCCCCCACCTCGCGGCCATGCCGCTAGCCGCGCGCGGGCTCGGCGGCGGGCGACCTCGCGGTCTTGTCGATGAGCGAATGTGCGTCTCAGGCGGCGATCGACCGCCTACAAGCTGCCCCGGGTGACGCCGACTCTGCTGAGGGATGCCTGCTAGAACGGTGTGGTGAGTAGGACCCAGACCCTGCGCCGGTTACGCGGTGGCCGTCGGAGGACTTGGTGAGGCGTGGAGCGTTCCTCTGGTCTCACCCCGTGCGGTGGTTGGGTCGCCTTCTCCTGCTGGCCGCGATCGTGTGGTGCGCTGCCTACAGCATTTGGGATGCGCACGACCGATCCGTCTGGAAGGAACGGGGCGTCACGGCCACCGCGGTCGTGACCGACGTCTCTTGCGGTGGGCGGGGGTCCTACGTTCACCTGGACGTCGCCGGCACGGAGCAGGTGATCCTCCCGTGCCCCTTCCCCGAACCCCGTGTCGGCGAGCACGTGCAGGTGGTCTACGACTCCGCGGACGCCTCTGACGTGAGGTTGTCCCAGGAGTTCGAAAGGGCTTCGGGCCGGTCGACCCTTCTCGTGGCGGTCGGAACGACGGCCTTGCTGGGAGTCCTGGAGTGGTCCTGGTGGCGAGAGCGGCGTCATACGCGCCTCGTCGACTGACGACCGCGGGTCGCGTGACCGCGCGGTCATGCCGCAGTCTTGATCACTCCGGCGGTGGCGGCACCGGGTTCAGCTCGTCGCTGTCGTAGGTTACCCGCTGGTTGTCCCGCACCTCCCACACCTCTAGGCCAGGCGCCGCCAGGGCCGCGTCGATGCAGGCACGGCTCCCACCGACATAGGTGGTCATCAGATCCACATCGGTGGCCACGCACCACGCCCGGTCCCCCGGCCACCACAGGCTCGGGCTCTGCTCCCAGGCGCCTTCCTCCATCGACACCCGCGCCGCCTTCGACAGCGGCCCCGTCAACAGCAGCATCTCCCGCGACGGCATCGCCACCGTCTTCGCCACCGCCGCCAGCCCCAGCGCCCCGTAGCCCTCCCATACCGCGTAGAAGCACTCATCAGCGGCACTGGTGAATAGCGTCAGCACCTCCACTAAGGCCTCAGCCTGCGCAGCGGGCAGGCTGCCCTCCACCGGCTCGCTGTCCCAGACCTCCGGCTGCGTCTGGCCGTGGTGGTACTCCCAGGAGCCGGTGATGGCGACCCACTCCATACCCGCGTGAGCCTGCCGGCCGTTGGCGGCGGCGACCTGCGCCCACCTGACCTCCAGCTCGCGGCCGAAGTCGTCGCGCCAGGCGGCCGGATGGAAGACGCGCGTGTGCGCCTCGAAGACCGGCGGCACCAGCGAGCCGACCGTGTGGTCGAAGTTGCGCACCGCGGCCACGATCCAATCGGCCGCGCTCACGTCGTCAGGCAACTGCCGCAGCAGCCCCAGCCCCTCGCGTCTCATCCACCCACCCTGGACCGAACCAGCCCGGAGCGGCCAGCGACTTGACGAACGCGCGCTCATGCCGCGTTGAGTGCGCGATCACGGCGGCCGACGACGTCCGCTCGTGCCGATGTCCGGGTGCAAGCTAGCGGGCGAACACCCGCATATCCACGATGAGCGGACAGGTGGGTCACGGTCATGCCGACTCCGCCTGTGCGGCCGGTCAACACTCCTCACAGGAGCGAGGTCCCCCGCCAGGCCGGGTACGTCTCACGCAGATCGGGCCAGTCCCAGCCCCTGCCCTGCGGACCGAGCGCCCAGGTGCCGTCGACGACCAGCTGCGTCCAGGCCCGCACCACTTCAGCCACCGACCCAGCTGCCTGCCGCAGACCGTCGTCGGGGTACCAAACGGTCACCGGACTCGCCTCGTCTGGGTCCGGCCCGCAGTGGGCCACGGTGTAGTACCCCTGGTCGTCGATGATCGGCAGCCAACCCAGGTACTCCGGCAAGCTGCCGGCCGGAAGCGTGTTCCCATACGCCGGGTTGACGTCGAACAAGATCCACTCCCGGTACCGCTCCAACGCCTCGTCCAGGGAAATCAGCAACCCGAACGGCACGACGAGGTGGTGCGAGAAGGGCATGTCGCGTGATGCTTCTGGTGAGAGCTGTTCCACCCCGTCGTGGAAGCCGAACCACGTGACGATCTCCACCGACGCCGGCAACCCGGCCGCGCGTAGCCGCGCAGCGACCTCAGCAGCCGCCAAACCGGGGCGGGCGTACTGGACCACCGGCGCGCCGATCCCTTCCAGCGCCGCCCACCAAGCCCGCAACGCCTCGCGCAGCTCAGCAGCGGCTTCCGGTCCGTGAACTGGGACCGAACCGGGGATCGAAGGCGGCGGGAGGGGGGTGTACCGCGGCGGTGGCGCAGGAGACGACGACACGCCCCCAGTCTTTCAGGTGTAGCCGCTCAAGACTCAGCCCCGCTCACAGCTCCAGGCGACGTCACGGTCATGACGCATTGCGAGTGTGCAGGGTTGCTGTACCTGCTTAGGCGCAGATGTTGTCGGAGGCCACCCGCCCGGCGATCGGTGCAGTGGGCATCGCGGTTGCCGTGGTGCTGGTGACGCGGGCGCGGACATCGACCACGCTCACAACGGCAGTGGCGACTTCGACGACAACGGCCCTACCCAGACTGGGGTCGAGCTGGGTCTTGGCCCCGCCCAGAGCAGCAGCGACGGTGGCGGCAGCATCGGCGTGGTCGCTGCCGTATCGCACCAGGACGGGCGTTCCGGGAGTGGTGGCTGGGCCGTCTCCGGTGCCGGCGGTGGTGAATCCGACGGCGGTGAGCTGGTTGGCGACGGTGGCTGCGGTGCCGCTCGGGGCGCCGACGTTGAGGACCTGCACCCTGATGTCGTCCGGTGCCACCAGCAGTTGGGAGCTGTTGGAGGGGTCCGTGGTCGCCGAGGGTGGGGCCGGCGTGGTGGAGGCGGGGCCGGCGGTGTCGGTGCGGATGGACTCCCACAACGAGGCAGCGGTGGCAGTCCACTGCACCCGAGCGGTGTTCCTCGGGTACGCCTCGGTGGGCACGGTCACGAACTGGACCCCGCTGGTGGGCATCCTCTGCACGCTCTGCGCCAGCTTCACGTCATCGGCCAGGCTCGCCAGGCCGGTGTCGGTGGTCACCGACTTCGTCGCCGCGTCCAGGAAGGCGTAGAGCCGGTCCGGGCGGGTGAGGGTGCCGGTACTGGTGAGCTTCTGCACCATCGAGCTCATCAGCGCCTGCTGGCGCGGGATGCGCTGGATGTCGGAGCCGTCACCGAGGCTGTAGCGGACCCGGGCGTAGGCCAGCGCGGTCTCCCCGTCCACGTCGTAGTGGGGGCCGGCGCTCATGTGTAGGTCGGCCTTGGTGTCGTTGATGTCGACCGGGGTGCAGATGGTCACCCCGCCCAGGGCGTCGACCATGGACCGGAAGCCGGAGAAGTCGATGACGGCGTAATGGTCGATGCGGATCTTGGTCAGCGACTCCACGGTGCGGATCGTGCAGGACGGGCCGCCCTCGGAGAAGGCAGCGTTGAACATGTCCAGCTTCGCCGGGACGCTCGTGCCGTCACTGCGGGGGCACTCCGGGCGCTGGACCATCGAGTCGCGGGGGATGTTCACCAGGGTCGCGGAGCGCCGGTCGGCGGCCAGGTGGACCAGGACGGTGGTGTCCGAGCGTGCACCGGGGTCGGCGCCTTCACCGCCGTAGGCGTCGCCGGTGCCGTCAGCCAAGGCGCGGGTGTCGCTGCCCATGATCAGGATGTTCAGCGCGTTCTGACCGGTGGTGGGGTCCACCGCGGTCCCGTCCTTGGGTCGGTCGTTGCCCAAGTCGACATCGGCGGCGGTGATGTTGCCTTGCAACTTGTAGTAGGCGAAGACCCCACCCCCGACGGCGAGCAAGGTGACCGCGACCGCGGTGACTAGCAGCACCCGCAGGACGCGACGAGCGGTGGGGTGAATGTGGCTGGCGTGCTGGCCAGCGGCGCGACGGCCGGCCCCAGGCACCCCACGCGAAGGTGAGATCGGCGCCGGGTTGTCTTCGTCTGGCCGGGTCACAACACGACGGTACGGACGCGGTCGTCGCCCACCGGATGTTCAGCTCGAGCCGATGGTCTCCTCACCGAGATCTTCACACCGCGACAGCGATACCAGACCACCATGCGGTCAAGTCGCAGAAGACGGGATGCGCGGTCACCGCACTGTCCGGGCGCGGCGCCGCTGGTCAGTACCTCCACGCCTCGTACTCAGTGACAGCAGGGATGCTGACGTTGAGCTTGCCGGCGTCCTCGGTGAGCCACGCCTCGTACCCGAGCAGGTTCCCGCTGGCCGGGTCCAGGACAAGGACGTAGCGGGTGGGCAGGCCGCTGATGTCTGAGTCGACGGTGAAGGCTTGCCCAACGCGCTGGAAGCGGTCGGTGGTCTCCCCCGCGGCGGTGATGCCCGGGGCGTTGGCCAAGACGGTGAGGACACCGCAGCGCAGGGCGGGGTCCAGCGACCAGGTGATCGCCAGGTCCCGCACCGCCCGAAAGAGGCCCGCGGTGTCGGTGCGGGCGCCGGCGAGTGAGTCGAGGTAGGTGGGCAGCTGCGTGGGGTCAGTAGGTGGGGCAGGTGTCTGATTCGCGGGGATGACCTGCTCGTCGGTGGCGGTCCCGACGGGCGCGGCAGTGGCATTCAGGGCCCCGGTGTCGGGGTCGCACCCGGCGAGGCGGCGGGTGCGAAGGGTGAGGGTGCCGTCGCCGTTGTCGCTCTGGTCGATCTGCTGCGGGCACACCGCCGAGGTCGCCCTGGCATCGGTGACGGAGGTGTTCAGGTACCACCCCGCGTAGCTGACCTCGCGGCTGGTCGTCAGCGGTGCTGCACCGCTGGTGCGGGCACGCTCGGCGATGGCCAGCAGTGCCGCACTGGCTGAGGAGCTCGACGCCTGGGTCAGCGGCAGCAGTGCGGGGGTAGCGGCCTGGGCCGGTGAAGCACCGAAGGGCAGGCCGATGGCTACCGCGCCGGTCCCTGCGGCGACGGTGACCACGGCAGCGGCAACGAGAACACCGCGGCGGCTGGGGCCGCGGTCCGCGCGCAGCCCGGCGAGCTCGACTAGGGCGCGCTCATCCAGGGTCCCCGCAGCCCAGCGTTCGTCGGAGTCCGGGATGGGGTTGGCCTCGCGCAGGGCGCGTTCGGTGTCGGTCATCGTGACCTCCGGAGGGTGGCGGCAAGGTGGGGGGTGCGCTGCACGAGGGCGTCAAAGCGGCTGCGGGCGCGGTGCAGGCGCATGGCGGCAGCGGAGCGGCTGCAGTCCAGGGCGACGGCGAGGTCGTCGAGGTTCAGTTCTTCCCAGGCGTGCAGGCGCAGGACTTCACGGTCGGCGGGCTTGAGCTGGGCCAGGACGGTGTGCACCCAATCGATGTCGTCCTCAAGTTGAACGGACACCTCGCGCAGGGGCTCCTCGGACGCGGCACGGGAGAGCAGCCGCAGGTGGCGCCGGGTGCTGCGGTGGGTGTTCAGCAGGGCGTTGGCGGCGATGCGGTACAGCCAGGGCAGTGACTGTGCAGGCATGCGGTCACGCTGCCGCCAAGCGGTGGCGAAGACCTCGCCGGCGAGATCTTGAGGGTCCTCGCCGTGGCGCAGGCGTCGGGCGGCGTAGCGCACGACGAGCGCGTAGTGCTGGCGGTAGACCGCCTCGAAGTCCTCGTCCACGCTCACACCTTCATAGGTCCAGCAAGGCCCCCCGATTCACACCCGCCGCGAGCTTCCCTACCTCGGAGCCCCGACCCGCGGCATCCTCCAGCTATCAGGCGGCCGTGAGGTCCTGCTACCTGGACAGCTCCGCGAGGCCCGACCGGCCGACCGTCCCTGTGCGTCCGGGACCAGGCGAGTACCGGAGCCAGACCGCGCGGTCATGCCGAGAAGCGGATGATCGTCGGCGACCTCCGGTCAGTGGAGACATGCCATGCTTCAGTTCGTGCCTGAATCGATGGACCGAGAGCTGGAGTGGGACGAAGACTCCGAGCGATGCTTCACCATCGTGGAAGGGCTGACTCCCGAACAGGCTCTGGGGGCGATGCTGCCTGAAGCGGTCACCGGCATCCGCTCTCCGCGGGAGGTCGAGCTCTGGGCTGACGTGTCGTACTGGCCCGGCGAGCAGGTCGAGTACCGCCAGGCCGCGTTCGCAGGAAGGCACCAGAGCTGGACGTGGGTGTTCGAACCGAACGGCTTCGCCGGAAATCACTTCGAGCCTCGCACGACATCGCCGGTGCCTCATCGCTATGTCAGCGTCTTCTGGAACGTCAACGCCGTCATGCGCTTCCGCTACGTCGTGGACGGGGTGGATGTCCGCGAGTTCGACCCACTCTTCCGGGCGGACCACCTCGCGGCAGACGACGAGCAGGACAACGGCGACTTCGAGCCGGACACCGGCGTCGGGGACTTGTTGACTCAGGAGGAGGGCTTGAACTGGATGGAGCCGCGCAGGGCGGCGATGACCCTGCTGGTCCGGCTCAGCGAAGTGGTTTGGCCATCGACCCAAGACCTCGTACGCAGTGCCGTGGTCGCTGCCGGCTACGTCCTCTGAGTCGGCGTGTGGTCAACGACCCAGCGCATCAGCTCCACCCCGTGCTGGTCTGGCCATCGTTTCTCAAGCTCGAAGACCGCTCGCTCATCCCGCTGTCATGGCCTGAGCGCTTGCTGCCCTCTCATGAGGGGACGACCACGCTGGCCACCACGCAGGGGACCTCCCGACCGGGCCACGTACCGCTCAGCGTGAGACCGGCCCCCGGCGTAGCGGCGACGTCGACGACCCGCGGCAAGGTGATCCGGACGCCGGCAATGATCGTCGTCGTGGTCCCGTCATGGCTGACCGCAGGCGCTGTCAGAGCCGGGACGGCGGCCGAGGAGCCGCTGCCGCGCACGTGCGTCCTGGTCGGCTCCAGTACCAGCCCTTGATCGGTGGCGGCGTACAGGTCGGCCTCGCGGCCGCCGGTCATGGTGGTGGCGACCAGGGCGCTGACGTAGACGAAGTCGTGGCAGCCGTCGTAGATCCAGCGATCGCCGAGCGTGGTGTGCGTCATCGTGGTGATCAGTGAGTCCTCGGCTCCTGCGCGAGGGGCGCCGCGGTAGGTCAGCGGTACCTGCAGCACTTGCCCGTCAGCGGTGGCCAGCAGGTGCGTCTCCACCCCTACCTCACCGCCGGGGTCGTCGAAGCGGTAGGACCCGAGCTTGATCAAGGTGCTGGCGTCGGCGCCGCCGATCCATGGCTGGTGCGGCACCCATGCCTGCAGCAGCTCTAGCTTGGTCGGCACGATCGTCGCTGGGTGGTGGACAGCCATCGGACGATCTTGGCAGAAGGTGAGTCACCACCACCTGGACTTCACGGTCATCCCGCGATGAGGGGTGTCACTGACCTCAAAGTCGCCGCAAAGCGCGGAGTGCACGACCTCGCGGTCAGCCCGCGCTCAGTGCGTCGTGAAGACCATCTTGCGAGTTCTACAACGCTTACGTCATCCAGGTAAGCCGCACGCTTCCGCGCGACTGCAAGGACATCCTGCTGGTCGCGCGCACGGTCGCCGACGACGGCCCCTCCTGCTTGACATGCGGGTGATCGACGAAACCGATGAGTGCTCAGTCGAGCCTCCCGCGTGTGCGGTCCAACCGCTGCTGGCCGTGCCGGACTCCGGTACGAGTGCCCCGCACCTCTGCGGTCATCTCCGACAGCAGCGCCACGATGCAACCTCCGCGGGTGGCTACGGCGTACAAGCTGGTGAGGGAGGTGACAGGCATGGGACGAGAGCCCGCCGAGGCGGCGTTCGACGCTTTCGCTGCGGCTGCGATGCCGCGACTGCGGCATGTGGCCTATGCCTGGTGCCACGACTGGCACCACAGCGACGACGTCGTCCAGGACACCATGGAGCGCGTCTACGGGGCCTGGCCCCGGGTGCGTCGCAGCGGTGAGGAGTATGCCTACGCCCGCACCACCCTGATCCGCCGGCTGATCAGTGAGGATCGACGCGCGTGGCGACGCCACGAGACCGTCGCCCTGGACGAGACCCCCTCAGTGCACCCACACGCATCCGAGCAGGCCGGATCCAGCGCGGAACGATTGGACGCCCTGGACCTGCTGCGCCTGCTGCCGCCCCGCCAGCGCGCCGTGGCGATCCTGCGTTTCCTGGAGGACCTCCCGGTCAGTGAGGTCGCCGATCTCTTGCACTGCTCCGAGGGAACGGTGAAGAGCCAAGCCCACCACGCCCGCCGCTTTCTGCAGGACCACCTCACCGCTCAGCCACGAGCCAGTGAGAAGACCACGACTCCACTCGACCCGCGCTTCCCGGACGGAGCACACCGATGACCGACGACGACCCCAGCGACACCACGAGCACCGACGTCTCGAGCAACTTGAAGTTGGCGCTGCACCACCGGACGAGTCCACCGGCCGGCTGGGACATGGCCACCATCAAGATCCGAGGGCGTCGCCGACGCACTCGCGCCCGAGTCCTGCCTGTAGTCCTCGGCCTGGCGGTCATCACCACTGCCGGGGGCATCACTACGGCCAGCGACGTGTCCTGGCCGTGGACGTCCACCACGACGACCGTCGCCGCTCCCGCGAGCAGCAGGTCCCCCGAGCAGGTCGTCCGCGAGTACATGAACGCCCTCATGACCGGGAACAACAATCGCGCCTTCGACGACTACTGGGTGCCGGGCATGGGCACGAGGATCGATGTGAGCACCGAGAAGCTGCGCGTGAAGGACGTGAAGATCGGCGCGCCCCAGCCCTACCCGACGACTGACACCGCTACCCAGGACTGGCAGCACGCCGTCACCGTCCCGCTCTCCTACTCCTATGACTACGACCCCGCTCTGGTCATCGGAAAGGCACCCTTCTCCGGATCGGTGATCCTCGTGCGCAACGACGACACCGACGCCTGGCGCATCATCGCCTCCGACGAGTGGCCGCCGTACTCCGTCCCCGTCCAGCCTCCAGTCTCACCGGGCCCGGTCGTTGCCGTCACCGGGCACCCCGAAGGCCTGGTGCGCGAAGCATGGGCGCGCACCGGAACCATCGGGCTCCAGGACGGCTGCTTGGTCGTGAACGAGGCGCTCCTGGTCTGGCCGCAGGGCTCGGTGTGGGACGCCGCGACTGAGCAGATCGTCTTGACCGACGGAACCCGCCTTGGTACCGGTGACCGCATCGAGACGTGGGGAGCCCCGCTGAGCGATGTGAGCGGCTTCCTCGATCAAGCCGGGGAGGCAGCCATCAAGTCCTGCGGCGGTGCGGACGCCGACGCAGCGGCCGCGGGCCGGGGGCAACCGGTGTTGGAGGTCGGTGCCGTCCAAAGCTGAGGAGACCGACTGCTCTTGAAGCAGTGCGGACGCGCGGTCGTGTCGCCGTCCGCGCGGTCGCGATCGGTTGATGATTTTGCGGTCATGCCGAAGAGCGAGTGGTCTCCAACGTGGAGGTCGCCTCGTGATCGCTGATGACCGGACCAGCTGAGTGCGGCAGTCTGAGCGGGTGACCAGTCACGTGTCCCAATCCTTCGACGACGGACTTGGAGCCTTGGCCCACGGCCCGTGCGTCCTCAGCGCAGGACCAGGCATCGGCATCGGGCTTCGCTGTGCCTTCGCCTACCTCGACGGACTACTGCTGTCCGTCGAGGTCAAGGCCATCGGCCAAGCCGCCCGGAACGCCTACGAGTCCGACATCCACCCCGGCAGCCGCGGTGGCCACCGACACCGCCCTCTGCTGCCGCGCAGCGACGTGCGCCTGAGCGTGCCCGCCTCGGCGGCCGGGACCAGGCCGGACGGAGAGCTCTGGCTGCGGCTGGAAGGTCACTTCAGCAGCAGAGCCCACACCGGCCGTGGCTACTCCGAGGACTCTCCCGGCACACCGGCCTACGTCCGGGATCTCGATGTGTGGTGGCCGACGCTGCCCGAGGACGCGCGCCTTCCCCTCGAGGCCGGCTGGCCGGAGCTGGGAGCTCCGATGACCACGACCGTCCTGGCCCTGGAGAACCTGGACCAGTTGGCCGACCGGGTGGTGAGACTGGCATGACGACCGGATCCCCCCAGCCCTGGGAGCCGTGGCAACGGCCGTGGAAGCCGTGGCAGATCGAGGACTCTGATCAGACGTGGCGGAGCCTGGGAGCCATCGCACACGGGCCGGTGGTCCTGGCCCGGGTACCCGGTATCGCCATCGGGCTGCGCTGCCTGTTCGCCCACCCCGACCGCCTGACCGCGTGGCTGGTGGCCCGTGCCGAGGCGGCGTTCATCCCACAGGTCCTCCCAGCGCGTAGCGATGCGGAGGCGCGAGTTCAAGGAGAGCTGTGGGAGCTCTGGCCGGGTCAGCCCAACGACCCGCTCGTCCACGCCTTCATCGACCACATGCCGCAACGACTCGCCCTGGGCGACCGCAACGACGCCTACGGCGGTCATGGTGTGCTGCACATGTCCTGCGCCGTCCGCATCCTCGGACTGCCCACCGATGACAAGCTGGGTTTCGAGGTCTCCTGGGGACCAGCGTTGGCCCCGACCTCCACGACACTGAACCTGCCCAACCTGCGCCAGGTCGCCGCCAGCGCGGCGCTACTCGTGCCGGACGAGTCCGGGCCCCCACGACCTGACGCCGACCGATAGCGCGGCAGCGTCTCAGTCGAGCCGAGTCTCCGCCACGCTTCGCGTGCATCCGGTCACGCCGCTGGTCGCGCGATCCCAAGCGTCGCCGTGGCCTCTCCATGCCGACCAGCGGAACTCTCGTACCCGGCTCGTTGACCACCCGCTGGGTCCGTGACGGGTCAGGACGCGGAAGCGAGAGGGGCGTCGAAGAGGTCGTGAGAGGCCCCAGGCCCCGGTGCTACCCCGCCACCGCTGATCTGCCAGGCCGCCGCGCTGTCGGTCTGCGACGGCACGGGCTTGTCGTTGAGTGTTCCGGATACTCGGTGGTCAGCGGCCAAACCTCCAGCGATCGATAGGCAGACCGCGGCGACCGCGAGCGTGGCGACAGCTTTCGCTTTCACGGGTCTGCTCCGTTCAGGTGGCTGGTGACCCCTTCTTCGTCTGCAAGGACTCCGACCTTGAGTCGATCGCTGATCTCCGGCGGTCATCTGCGGGACCGGCCGTGGTCGATCGCTCATCCCGCATTGGGTGCGCGGTCGGCGACGTCACGGTCTTGTCGACGTCACGGTCTTGTCGACGTCATGGTCTTGCCGATCTCCGCAAGATCCTCGTCGTGGGTTTGAGGCATCCTCAGGACCGTGAAAGCCGTGGTCTTCGACTTCTTCGGTACCCTCACCGACCCTGCCGCGGAGCTGAACCGCGACCAGATCCTCTTGGACACCGCAAGGGTCTTAGGGCTGGACTCGGCGGCCTACGCTGAGCAGATGCGGGCCAGCTTCCACGAGCGGTGCACCGGGGCGCTGGGCGACACCGCCACTACCTTTACCGTCATCGCCGACCGCTGCGGACACAGCCTGGACGCTGACGCCGCCCGGATTGGCGCTGCCCACCACCTCCAGGCCACCGCCGCCATCCGACGACCCCACCCGGACGCCAGCGCCGTCCTACAGCAGCTGCGGCAAGCCAGTCTGGGGCTGGCGGTCCTATCCGACTGCAGCAGCGAGACGGTCGAGGCGTGGGAGTCGATGCCCTACGCCGGCTGGGTCGACACCGCCTTGCTGTCGTGGTCGCTGGGATACCTCAAACCGGATCCCCGGGGCTACCGGGCAGCTGCTGCCCAGCTGGAGGTGGCGCCGGAGGACTGCTGGTTCGTCGGTGACGGTGGCAGCCGGGAGCACTGGGGCGCCGCGCAGGTGGGATGACACCGGTGTTGATCACCAACGCCGGCGGCGGCGTGGGGCACCTGCGCCGTGATGCAGACCCTTTTGTCCCCGCTCACGTGCTGTTGTCACTGTCTGAGGTCCCAGCTCTCATCCTGGGCTGACCTTCGCCGCCTGCCCCGGTGAGGTCAGGCGTGAGTCAGGAGTGCGGTGCCTGCTGACTGGCCAGGTCGTACGGCCACCGCGGCTACTCGCAGGTCAGGATCGAGCCGGTCCCAGACCTGCTCCAGCAACTGCTCGCCGCTGTCGGCGGTCACGGTCACGTCCAGCGGCGTCGCACTGCTGCGGGGGTCCTCGCGGGTCCCGTCGTAGGTGGTCAGCAGGACCCCCGAGCCCGGCGGGAGAGCCGGGATGGACAGCAGCCCGTGCTCGCTGGCGCCGTCGCCACGGTTGCTGCGGCGGGCCCAGCCCGCCACGACGTACGGGGTCGAGGCGTGCTGAGCCATCCAGATGCGCGGTGTGCAGATCGGCGGGTCAGGCTCGTAGTCGTGCCGGTGCCATGCGCTGAGCTCGCTGGCGCCACCGGCCAGGTCCTCGGCCAGGGGGATGACCTGGTCACCGTTGCCGATCACCGTCCACGGTCCTCGGCGGGCGTAGGCGACGTAGTGGCGTAGGGCGTCGTGCGCTCCGTCGCTGGTGTCGCGGACTTGCAGGTCGCCTCCGGGCAGGGGGTTCAGGTCTCGACAGCGGGATGCAGGGCTGCGGCCGGTGAGGAAGTAGACGAACCACAGCCGTCCGTCGCTGGTCGCGGCGGCTACGCAGCCCCGTCCCGGGTATGGACGGTCATGCAGAGCCATGGCAAGGGTGGTCATGGCGCGCACGCTAGACACCCAAGCGCTTCGCGCGAGTCCAAGGCTGTCGTGCACCGAGGGTCAGTCGCGGCGCGATGTCGGTGCCGTCGAAGATCAACATGCACGAGACTCCACCGGTGCCCACAGATGCCTCGTTGATGACCTGCTCGACCTACGAGGGAAGTGCGCCTGCCCAGACGTGGGCCGAGGTCGCGGCACTCTTCGTGGCCGCCTTCGCAGCCGAACCGTACGAGGAGGACCCCCAGGAGTTGGCGCTCATCAAGGGCTGGGGGCCGACGCAGCTGGCGCAACCGAGCGGACGGCTGACCGTCACTGAGCAGGACCGGCACGTCGTCGGCTTCGCACTCGTCCACAGCCTGGCCGAGGACGAGCCGTGGCAGGCGATCTTGACCACCATGTCCGGGCACCCCGCGGTCGCCGACGCACTCAGCCGGCCCGAGACAGCTCTTATCGTCCATGAACTAGCGGTCCGCCAGATGTCCCGAGGCCAGGGGGTTGCCCGCACCTGCCTGCGGGAGGTCCTGCGCGGCCGCGACGAAGCGCACGTGTTCATCGGCGTCTACGACAGCGCCGCCAATGCGGTGGCCATGTACGAACGGTGGGGTCTGGTCAAGGTCGGCGCATTCCGTGGCGCGGACAGCGACGTGACCCTGCTGGTACTCACCCTGCCCGCAGAGGAACTACGCACCCGTCTCTACAGGCCCTCGACTGCCGTGGGTAACCGGTAGCCGTGGCGCTCCTCAAGGTCACGGGCCTCAAAGGGACGCGCGCTCATGACGCCGTCCGGACGGTCTCGTCGCTGTTCGTGGAAGCCCCGCGCTGCCCTGACGGCGGGGCCTTCGCTGGCGACAGCTTCGTGGCCGCTGCACCTAACGCAACGTCAACGGCCCCGATGCCCCAGCGCTTAGGGCAGCACCCTTCGTACCTCACCCCCCACGATCCGACCTGTGGCGGGATCAACGGCCATGCCCGTGATCACACACGGACCACCGCACGCACGCCTCACGGCCGCCAGGTCAGTCACTCCCGACGGTGAGACGTTCCCAGCAAGATCGACGAGCGAAGCACGAGTAGCAGAGGGAGCGACCGCAGACGGTGCTGTCCCTGCGGCCTGGCCATGTTGGTTTGAAGCGGTGGGTTGCTGACCGAAAGCACTCCACGCCACCAGCAGGGCCCCGGCTACCGCAAGACTTCCTGCTACCCGTCCAAAGCGCCTATGAGTGACCACAGTTGGACTGTCCCACGACCTGCTCTGAGCATCCACGAGGCAGGGTGAGGTGCCCCATCACGATCTTCCTCACCTAGTGCACTGTCCACCGACGGTTTCAACGACTTCACGGTCATCCCGCTGGTCGCGCGTCAGGTCCTTCGAGGCAAAGGGCTCTGCTGGCCTGATCTTCACCTAGCCCCACCGCGTCGGTAGCGTCACCGCATGGAGCGCCGCAGATCACGTGACGGCTGGGCTGCGTGGGTGCTGGTACTCGCCGCGGCGTTGCCGACAGCCATGACCATCGGCCTGGGCTGGCTAGCGTTCAGCGGCTACTGGGGCAGCCCGCCCGCTCGCTCCCGAGCTACGACCGGGAGAGAGCTGCTCGCCTATCGCTGGTCCGACTTCTGGTTCAACACCCCTGCCACGACTCTGCTCCTGACGAGCCTGCTACCGCTGCTGGTCTTGGCCGGCGCTGCGCTCCTGGACCGCCCATACTTCCTCGTCCCCACCGGTGCCAGCCGCAAGGCCGCAATGATTATCGGGGTCGTCGCCACCTGCCTGGGACTGATCGAGATCGTCGGCTTCTTAGGTCAGCTCACGGGTCTGCTGCCCGTGCAGACCTGGGGTGCCTTTACTTCCTCCCAGCTGATTGCCTTCGCGCCTGTCGCTGTGGAGGCCTTCATCTACCTGGTCTTAAGTGCTGTGGTCACGACTGTCCTATGGAGACGAGGAGACGAGGAGCCCGCTGAGGGACCACCCACCGGCAGTGCCGTGGAGGCGGCCGTCGTCGAGGAAGCCATCGCGGCAGACGCTGCCCAGCCCACCCTTGCGTCTGAGGCTGTCTGGGTTGATACGGAGCCCTCTCAACCAAAGCTGCTTGAACCCGGGGCGCCGTCAGCCATGCCCACCCCGTCAGCCTCTGACCTCGATAGGTACCGCCGCTGACAAGCCCTACGAGTCCCGACCAACGGGCGTGTCTACCCTCCGGTCGCAACGCCTCTGAGGCGACTGGACGGGCTGAGGATCTTGCGCTCATGGCACCCTTCTGTGTCAAGGGCCTACTCGAACAGGGGTCTTGCGCGTTCGCTTGCGGGTAGCGACGATGGGCTTGGCGGGTCCGGGAAGTGACTTCTCCAAAGAGCCGGCATCGG
>Ga0160427_10001004_pt1 | contig 17253 bp, 21 predicted proteins | sample SolpanmetagenomL_FD_108194 | JGI IMG/M metagenome (GOLD analysis project Ga0160427, IMG submission 108194) | Solar panel surface microbial communities from Lawrence Berkeley National Laboratory, California, USA - L | ecosystem: Engineered > Built environment > Solar panel > Unclassified ...
ACCCCACCTGGAAGTACAACAACCCCACGGTGGCCGTGGTGGACGGCAAGAACATTCCCTACGCCGAGGTGGTGTCGGGCGTGGTGAGCAACCAGCAGTTCAGTGCGCTGCTCCAGCAGGCTCCCGCCGAGCAGGCCGCGCCGCTGGTCAACAGCTTCCTGAAGCCGGGCATCGTGCAGCAGCTGATGCAGCAGTACGCCGCGCCCGCCATCGTCAAGAACCAGAACATCGCGCTGGTCGGCAGCCGCGCCGAGCTGCTGGCAGGCCTGAACGCCTACGGCGCGCGCAACGTGAAGGTCAGCGACACCGACGTCTCTGCCTACTATCAGGCCAACCAGAAAACCTTCCAGACGCCCGCCAAGGCCACCGTGACCGAGGCGGTCTTCAAAGACAAGCAGCAGGCGCTCGCCTTCCGTCAGGATTTCAAGAGCGGCGACTTCACGGCGCTCGCCAGCAAGGCCGGGGGCACCGTCTCCGAGCGCGGCGCGGTGACCGAGGGTGACAAGAAGCTGAACGACACCCTCGACAAGGCGGTGTTCACGGCCGGCCGTCTGCAGGCCGCCGGAGAAGGCAGCCTGAGCGACGTGGTCGAGAACAGCGGCGCGGCCCCCACCTACTCGCTGGCCTACGTGACCGATCTGGTGAAGGCCAGCGTGAAGCCGCTGAGCGAGGTGCGCTCGACCATCGAGACGCAGCTGCTGACGCAGAAGAAGCAGGCGGCGGCCACGGCCTACCTAACCGCCCAGATGAAGAGCGTCAAGACGCAGGACCTGCTGGCGTCGGTGCTGGCCGCCCAGACCAAGCGCGTCGCGGCCGAGGCGCCCAAGACCACCACGCCCTCGGCTCCGGCCGGCAGCGGCACCACGCCTCCCGCTTCGGGCAGCACGACCACCCCTTCGACGCCGGCCAACAAGTAAAGACCGGTTCGCCCACCCCGCCCGTGCAGCGCTGCACGGGCGGGGTTTTCAATGTTCGTCCGTACTGTCCGCCGCCCAGGTCGCCAGCAGCCAGTCTCTGGCCTCGCCTTCTGTCTGCACGTCGCCCAGCGACCGTGCCTCGGCCAAGGCCCGCACCATCCGGCCCACCTCCGGGCCGGGAGACAGATTCAGCAGCGCCATTACCTCCTGGCCGCCGAGAAGCGGGGCGGGCGCGGCAGGCTGGTCTTCGAGGGCGACCAGCACCCGGTCGATGCCCTGCTGATACGCCAGCCGGGAGCCGGGGCTGCTGCTCGGCCCGCGTGCCGCCTCGCGGTCGGCCAGCATCAGCCCGAGCAGCTCGGGCAGCAGGGCTCGGCGGCGGTGCACGAAGCGCCGGGCTTCTCTCTCGGTGGCGGGCAGCGGCAGCATGTGTGCCCCCACCAGGGCGGCGACCTCGGACACCAGCTCCTGGGACTCGCGCAGGCGTTCCAGCACCTGCCGGGCCAGCTCGGCCCCCACCTTGTCGTGGCCGTAGAAGTGCAGCCGGCCTCCGTCGAGGCTGGCGGTGCGCGGCTTGCCCAGATCGTGCAGCAGCGCCGCCCAGCGCAGGCCCAGGGAGGCGTTGGGAAAACGACGGATCAGCTGGTGCAGCGCCTCGATGCCGTGCCAGAACACGTCGAGGTGGTGAAATCCGCCCTGGGTCAGCCCGAGGCCTTCGCGCAGCTCGGGCAGGTACAGTTCCAGCAGGCCCAAGGTCTCGAGCAGCTGCACGCCCCGCGCTGCCTGGGGGTGCAGCAACAAGGCGTGCAGCTCGTCACGGATGCGTTCCTGGGCCGGCAACGGCAGCCCGGCGCGGGCGAGCCGGACGACCGCTTCCCGCGTATCTTCTTCGAGGGAGAACTCCAGGGTGATGCTCAGCCGCGCCGCCCGCAGCAGCCGCAGGGGGTCGGCCACAAGGTTGGCCTCGCTCACCAGCCGCAGCCGCCGGGCCTTCAGGTCGCGCCGGCCGCCGGTCGGGTCGCTCACCCGGCCGTCGGGATGCAGGGCCAGCGCGTTGACGGTGAAGTCGCGGCGCCGCAGGTCTTCGAGCAGGTCGGCCGGCAGCGGAACGAGGTCGTGCTGCTCGGCGGCCTTCCCCTCGCCTTCGGCCACGCTGACCCGGAAATACCCACGGCCCCGGTCGAGCGCGAAGGCCGAGCCGCCGAGCAGGTCGGCCAGCCGCCCAGCCGCGCCCTCGGGGTCGGGGGCCGCCCAGTCGTAGTCGCGGGGCACGCGGCCGCGCAGCAGGTCACGGGCCGCGCCGCCCACCAGCACCGCGCCGGGTGGCCACAGCGGCTCCAGGCGGGCGGGCACGGGAGAACGGCGCAACATATACCGGCAGTCTAGCGGGCCTCGGCGCCGGGCTTTCAGTCGCGGCTGATCACGAACACGTCGACGTTCCGGGTCTCGCGCAGGAGGAAGGCGATGACGGCGCCGCGCAGGAAGGTTTCCAGACAGCTGCGGCTCGCTTCGCCGACCACGCTCGCGGCGTGACGCTCGAATGGGGCGGTCGTGCATGGGCGGCACCGGCCTGGGCCTGTACCTCACCCACCATGTGCTGGACGTGCTGTGCCTCCTCGCCGACGGGCATGGCAACAAGGAGATCGCCCACACCCTCTCAGTCAGCGTCAGCACCGTCAAGGTTCACGTACAGACGTACTTGAGGAGCGCAGTGCCTCCGGCTGCACCCAGTCGGTGGTCAAGGCGCTGTGCCAGGGGCTGCTGTTGGCTTCCCACCTCCAACCGGAAGCTCTATGACGTTCCGCACATCCGGTAAATTTATACTTTCTTTATGCTTCCTGCGGTGCGTCGTCGCCTCTCTGTGCCCCTTCGTCTTCTGACCCTCGCCGTCTGCAGTCTGCTGGCACTCACCGCCTGCGCTCCGGCGCAGCAGACCGGCGCTGCCCAGTCCGGATACAGCGGGGACCTGACGCCGCGCCCCGAAGGCAGCCCGGACGTGCTGCTGCTGGCCTTCTCGGGGCGCTGCCCTCCCGGCTGCCATGCACCGGACGACAACATCGATTACCTCACGCCCAGGGGCACGGTGCAGGCGGTGGCGGCGGTGCTGGAGGCCCGTGGCCTGAGCGTGCAGACCGACGCGGCTGCCTCTCACCTGAGCGTTCACACGCCGGGCAGCGTCTCTCAGGCGCAGGCGGGCGCCGGGCACACGGTCGCCGCCAGCCAGCAGGGCTTCGTGCAGCTCGAGGACCGCCTGACCCAGGCCGAGCAGCAGTGGGTCCGGGGGCGCAGCAACCCCACCCGGATCGTGCTGCTGGCGCACTCGCACGGCGTGGTCTGGAGTCACGCCCTCGCCCGGGCCCACCCGGAGGTTCAGATCGCCGCCATGATCGATCTCGACGGTGTCTGCGACTTCTGGGAAACCGACCACCGCCAGGACATCCAGGCGTACCTCCGGACACGGGGGCGCAACCCATGGGGATTCGATCTGGCCGATTCGTGCGGCTCGGTGCGGGTCGGACACATCCGCTACGACGTCAAGGACGTGGTCTTCCCCAACGTCGTGAGTGACCTGGAGGTGCAGAGTGCACGGCTGCTCGGTCGCCCGGACGGCAGCTTCATGGCCAACTTCCCCTTCGACAGCCTGCAGAACGTTCGCCTCGACGGTTCGCGCAGCGGAATCCAGACGTTCCGCTCGGCGAGCGACACCCACAGTTCGGTCAGCTGGCCCAAGAGCCGGGCGATGGCCTGGGTGCTCGCCCGTCTGACCGAGCTGAGCGCCGACTGGACACCGGCCACCCCGACTGCGCCTCCGGTCGCTGCTCCGAAGCAGTGAGCGGCCCTGTACAACTTCCGGACGCTCTGCTACCCTGAGTGCCGCGCCGAACGGCGTGTTGTAGATCCGCGTCAGGGGACATAGCTCAGCGGGAGAGCGCCTGCTTTGCAAGCAGGATGTCCGGGGTTCGAATCCCCGTGTCTCCACCACAACAGCAGCACAACAAAGGCCCGCCCGGTGCGGGTCTTTCACGTTTCACCGAGTGGCCGGGATGGCCGGCCCCCTACAGCAGCGTACTGTCGATCATTTCCCGCACGCGGATGATGACCAGCCCCAGATCGGTCGAGGCGCCGGTGGCGCCGTGCCGCGCGACCTTGGCCGACACGTCGAGGCCGTTGACCCTGATGCGGGTGTGCTGGCTCGCCCCGTAGCCCTCGACGCTCAGGTCGATCGTTCTGCCCTTATACCGGTCGTGAAGTTCTTTCTGCATACCAGAAGCTACAGCACCCGGCAGGGTCGGCCGTGAGCACCGGGTGCCGAGGCCAGCGGACGCCGGGAACCCCGCCAGGAACAGCACCGACTGGTCTGCCCGGGCCTGGAACGAGTATGAAATACTCTCAGCATGCTGCAAGGTCGTTCGTGGCGCTGAGAAGCGCAGTTCTGAGTCTCCTGTTGAGCGTGATCGTGGTCGCGCTCAAGGGTGGGGCGTATTTTCTCACCGGAAGCGTCGCGCTGCTCTCGGACGCGCTCGAAAGCGTCATCAACGTCGTCGCGGCCATCGCGGCCATCGCGGCCATCTGGGTCGCCAGCCGGCCGCCCGACGCCAACCACCCGTACGGCCACCAGAAGGCCGAGTACTTCAGCGCGGTGCTGGAAGGCGCGCTGATCGTCGTGGCGGCCATTTCGATCCTGTATTCCGCCCTGCACTCGCTCAGGGCGCCCGAACCGCTCAAGGCCCTCGGGCTGGGTCTGCTCGTTTCCAGCGTCGCCACCCTGCTCAACTGGGGTTACGGTCAGTACCTGCTGCGAACCGGCCGCCGCCTGAAGTCGCCTTCGCTGGTCGCCGACGGCCAGCACCTGCTGAGCGATGTGGTGACCAGCCTCGGTGTCCTGGCGGGCGTCGGGCTGGTGCAACTGACCGGCTGGCGCATCCTCGATCCGGTCGCGGCCATTCTGGTGGCGCTCTACATCCTGTGGGTGGGCTACCGGCTGGTGCAGAGCAGCCTCAACAGCCTGCTCGACGAGGCCGCCCCCCTGATGGTGCAGCAGCAGATCAAGGATCTGGTCGGCAGCCACGCCCAAGGGGCCCTGGAGGCCCACGACTTTCGCACACGCAACGCCGGAAGCGTGACGTTCATCGACTTTCACCTCGTGGTGCCCGGCCAGATGTCGGTCGAGGCCGCACACGCCATCTGCGATCAGCTCGAAAAGACCATTGAGGCCGAAATTCCCAACAGTGAGGTCACCATTCACGTCGAGCCGGAGAGCAACGCCAAACACCGCGGCATCGTGGTGATCTGAGCCTGCCGTGCCGTGAAAGCGCCCTACCCTCTTCACGACTCCGGAAACCTGACGGGCGCCCGCTTGAAAACGACGAGGATGTGGTGGTGTCCGGGTGGGTCGCTTCTCTTATCATGAGACATGAATGCCACCCCGAAAGCGGTCGTTCAGTACCATCTGCGGCAGAAAGGGCTGAGCCCGGCCGAATTCGCGAAGATGCTGGGCGTTACCGTGACGAATCTCAACCTGACGCTCGCCGCCCCCATCGTGCATGTTGACAGCCACTGGCCGGCCATTCTGAACGTGCTCGGTCTGGAAGTGGTGATCCGGCCCAGGCAAGAGGCCGGACAGAAGTAGAGTCGGTCCGGCGCAGTGGGCACGTGGGACCACTGTCCGCGGGTTCCCTGCACCTCCGGGTCAGACAAAACCAGCAACACCGGGTTTTTCACGGCACATCCACCTGCGGCATTCTATGCTCATGGCGTTGGCGTTGTCCGAGGGTTCACTCTGCGGGGGTCTTTCCCCGTCGGGCCCGGCTTCACGCCCGGTTCTCGCCGCACCGAGCCACCGTCCCCGACGTTCTTCCAAGGAGTGCTATGAAAAAGATTCACCTGCTCGGCCTGTCGCTGGTCTCCGTTTCTGTGCTCGCCAGCTGTGGGCAACTCGTCGGCGCGCTCGTGCCGCCGCAGACCATCACCAATCCCGCCGGACTGACCGGGGCCACCCTCGCGCCCAGCGGCGCCCTGATGCCCGAGTCGGTCGGGGCGAGCGTCCGGTACAGCACCCAGGACAGCGGATCGAGCTTCGACGACTTCAAGTTTCCCGACAACATTCCTTTCGGCATCCGGCCGCACGGCGTGGCCTTCAACACCAGCTTCGCCTCGGCCACCGTCTCGGGCCTGTGCGCCGCGCCCGACAGCACGACCGTCACCCTCAAGTCGGCGACCGTGATTGTCAAGGACGCCAGCAACACGGCGACCCTCACCGTGACGCCCGGCTACAAGGTGGTGCTCACCAAGACCGGTCAGGGCGTGGGCACCACCACCTACAGCGTCGCGTCGAGCGGCGGACTGGTGCTCAGCGCCGACAGCGCCACCAGCGACGCCATCGTGAAGGTGCTGACCACCGGCGGCAAGAACGACGCCTCGCTCGACGCGGCGATCAGTGCCGACCAGAATGGCCTGGCCGGATGCACCCTGTCGTTCAAGCTGGGCGAGACGACCGCCACCCTCTCCAACTTTTCCTGAGGCGCATCAAAAAGAACCTCCCACCCGTTACAGGTGGGAGGTTTTTTCGGGCCAGGTCTCAGCGGCCGGCCACGCGCACCCGCCTCTCTAGCACGTCGGTAAACAGGGTCAGCACAGTAGTGAGCGACAGATAGATCACGCCCAGCGTGACGTACACCGGCACGAACTGGAAGGTGGCGCTGCTGATGCGCTGGCCCTGGTTCACCAGTTCGAGGATGCCGATCACCGAGGCGAGTGACGAGTCCTTGAGCAGCGCCACAAGGTTGTTCACCAGTGGCGGCACCACGATTCGCAGCGCCTGGGGCAGCACGATACTCTGCATCGTCTGCCCGCCGCTGAGGCCCAGCGACCGCGCGGCCTCGGTCTGCCCGCGCGGCACCGCCTGAATGCCCGCCCGGATCACCTCGGCGTTGTACGCCCCGACGTTGAACGACAGGGCCAGCACGGCCGACCAGAAATCGTTGAGCTGAATAGGAATGTGCAGCGCCTGGAAGATGAGCGGCAGCGCGTTGTAGGCAAACAGGATCTGCAGCAGCAGCGGCGTGCCCCGAATCAGCCACACGAAGATGCCGCCCAACCACCTGAACGGCAGGAAGGCGCTCGTGCGGGCCAACCCCACCACCACGCCCACGATCAGTCCGATGGCCCCGGCGGCCAGCGTCAGGTACAGGGTCGTCTGGGCCGCCTGCACGAACAGGTCGGCGTTCTCGCCGCCGATGGGCGCGGGGGCCTGCCGCAACACCAGCGTGATGAGCAGAAACAGCAGGTAGAACGCGGCGGCGGCGCCCACGATCCAGCCGAGCAGGCTCAGACCCGAGGCCGGACTGCGCGGCGCACGCACTGGGGGCTTGTTAACGGTCACAGCTGGTCCTGCTTGAGCGCCTCGGCGCGACTGATTCCAGGCATTTGGCAGAGTATGTCATACTCCGGGGCCTCCTCATCCAGCTTCATCAGCACTGGAAGCGAAGCAAATTTCACTCATGCTGTGTACCGATTTCTCATTACCTCTCAGAATCTGTGGGAGGAATTTGTCAGTTTTTTCACGCTATGATGCCCGCGTGAACCTCTCCGAGCAGCCGCTGAAGGTCAAAACGCCGATTCCGCTCGGCTTCCGGGCCGGGATCGAGCACCTGAGGGGCGAATGGCGAAATCGCAAGATCTTCATGAAGACCATGAGCAGCAGCGACCCCGAGCAGCAGGAGCGCTTCGCGCACGAGGGCCTGATCAACGGCCGCCTCTCGCACGCCCTGCTTGTTCCTCTGCTGGCCCACAGCGAGCGGCAGCTGATTTTTCCATTCATCGAGGGCTGTACGCTGCGCGAAGTGATCGAGGTCGGCCCCCTGACCCCGGCGCAGGCCGTCGCGGTGTTCTCCGGGCTGCTCGACGTGGTCGGCTACCTGCATGCCCAGGGCGTGACCCACCACGACCTGAAGCCGGAGAACGTGATGCTCGAAGGCGGACGGCTGGAGGCTGATGCGGTGCGCCTGATCGACCTGGGCATGGCGCACGACCGGCAGGCCCGCAGCGACACGCACGCCGGCACGCGCATGGGCACGCCGCACTTCATGGCCCCCGAGCAGTTTCAGGGCTTGCGCGGCGATGTCCGCAGCGACGTGTACGCGCTCGGTGTGCTGCTCTGGGACGCGCTGGCCGGACAGCCGCCCTACGCCGACCCGCTGAGCTGGCTGCTGGGCGCGCCGTCTCAGCGTGCGCCCCTGCCGCAGCCGACCGCGCTGCAGCCGCTGCTCGAAGGCTGCCTGCACCGCCACCCGGGCGACCGCTTTCAGAACACCGCCGAGATCCTGCACGCACTGAAGACCGCTGACCTGACTTTCTGAGACCGCTTCAGGGCCACTGTCGCCCCATGCTCTAGACTTTCTCCATGCTTCTGGCTTTCAGTGGACACGCCTTCCTGGCCGAGGAACTGGCCCGCGAGGTGCTGGCGCGGCGGGGGCTGAACCTGCGTGACCTGCCCCGGCTGGGCGGCGACGAGGTGAAGGCCGAGACGGTCGCCCCGCTGCTCGCCCCCTCGCTGTTCGGCGACGCGGCGCTGCTCATCGACCTGAGCGGCGTGAAGGTGGCGGCCGGGTTCATGGAGCTGCTGGTGAAATCGGGGGCGCTCGTGGCGCTGCTCGACCCGTCCCCCACCGCCGCCCGCCTGAAGCTGTACGAGGCGCAGGGCGAACACCATCCGTCGCCTGCCCCGACCAAGCCGGGCGACGTGACCGCCTGGGTCAGCAAGCGGGCCCAGACGATGCGCCTCAAGCTCGACCGGGACGCGGCCCAGTACCTCGCGGAAGTCTTCGGGGCCGATCTGGCCGGCATGGTGGCAGAGCTGAACAAACTGACCCTGATCGACGTTCCTCTGACCCGTGAGTCGGTGGCGCGGGTGGTGGGCCTCGAGGCACCCGGCGACTCGTTCGCCATGCTCGGGGCGGCCACGTCGGGCCGGCCGGCCGAGGCGCTCGGCCAGCTTCGTCGCCTGCTGGCGAGTGGCGAGGATCCGTTCAAGCTGATGGGCGCGGTGGTCTGGCAGTACAGCCTGGTGGCGCGCAGCGTGGCGCTGCTGCAGGGCGGCGAACGCGTCACCGAGACGCTCGCCGCGCAGCGCCTGAACGTCAAACCGTATCCGGCCAAAAAGGCGCTCGAAGTCGCCCGCAGGTTGAACGAGGCCAAGATCAGGGCGCACCTGGGGCGCATCCTGGAAGCCGATCAGGCGATGAAGGGCGGCCTCGACGCGGCGGCGGTGATGGAGCGCCTGATGGTGCAGCTCAGCCTGTAATCCGGGTCAGCGGCCCGCACCGAGGTCCGTGAAGGCCTGGCCCAGCCGCTCGGTCAGGTCTTTCACGCTGCCACTCGGCGCAAGGGGAGGGCCGAACGAGGCCGTCCAGGTCTTGCCTTTCAGGCTGAGTACCACCGGCACGATCGGGGCCTTGCCTTTCAGTGCCAGCAGCGCCGTTCCGCCCTGAAGTTCCTGACCTCCCCGCGTGCCTTCCGGAAAAATGCCCAGCGTGCCCTCGGCCTGAAGCACCCGCAGCGCGCTCCGGATGGCCCCCAGGTCGTTCTTGCTGCGGTCCACGGGAAAACTGCCGCCGCCCTTGATCAACCAGCCGATCGGTCCCTTGAACAGTTCCTTCTTGGCCATGAACTGCACCCGGCGGCCTTTGGGCAGCGTCTGGGCGATGATGAACGGGTCCATGTTGCTGGTGTGGTTGCCACCGGCGATCACGAGGCGACCGGTGGGTGGAATGTTCTCCAGGCCCCGCGCCACGATGCGCTGACCGCGTGCCAGCACCGGCAGCCGGGTTCCGGCCACCACGAGCTCGTACATGAACGGATTCAACTGCGGCGCAGCGGCGGCGACTTCGGGAGCGGCACGGGTCATGTAACCAGGATACCCGCCGGCCGGCAGTCGTTTCCGTCAGGCGGCCGGGTCAGGCTCGGGCGGGCGACGAGGCGAGCAGCTTCCTCACCGCGAAGCGCACCCGGCCCAGGTTGGCCGCGTCGTCGAAGGCCGTCATGAGCGTCTCGTCGCCGTGCGGCGTGAGCAGCACCGGGCCGTCCTCGAGGTCGATCAGCAGGTCCTGCAGGTCGCCGCCCAGCGTGGCGACCAGGCTGGCCGCCACCGCCCGCCCCGCCTGCGCGATGGTGGTGTCGGCCTCGCCCCCCGCCTGCACCACCACGCGGCCCTGCGCATCGAGCAGCGCCGCGTGCCGGATGCCGCGCACGTCGAGCAGAGGAGTCAGGTTGAGCGTCGCCATCAGGCGCCTTCCTGGGTCAGCGGAGCGGGCAGGCCCTGACCGGGGGCAGCGAGCCCCACGGCGATGCGCGCCAGCATCTGCTGGGCGGCGCGGGTGTCGGTGCCGCGCAGCAGCGCCACGCCAACCGTGAACCCGCCGGTGAACACCGCCACCACTTCCACGAGGTCGCTGGTGAACGCGAGCCGGGTCACCTGACCGAGCCCCAATTTGCGTCCGGCCCGCTCACTGCTGCCGCGCAGGGCGGCCAGTTCGGCGGCCAGGGCGTCGCCCAGTTCGCCCTGCATCTCCAGGGGCAGGCCGTCGTCGCCCACCAGGGCACAGGCGCGCACGCCCGGCAGCGTGCTGAGGGTGTCGAGTCTCACGCGGTTCTCCTTTGGCCGTACAGCCTACGGCGCCTCACAGCTCGGCCTCCAGGCGCTGGGCGGCGTCGCGTCCATACAGCCTCGCCTGCCCCAGGTTGCTGCGCCCGGAGAGAGCGAGCAGCAGAAAAAAGTTCTGGCCGATCGGATGCAGGAACACGCTCAGCCGCTCGGCCCGGATGTACAGCTCGCGGGGCTGCCCGCCTGACAGGGTCTCGCTGTAGGCCTGCGAGGCGCCGCGCAGCATTCCGGCATGCTCGGCGGCGAGCAGGCTCAGATCGATGTCGGTGGCCGAATAACTTTCCACCAGGAGTCCGTCGAGGCCACTGATGGCTGCCGCCCAGGCTCCATCTACGTCGCCAACCAGTTGCTTGAGGGTCGAGAGCATCGGGACCATTATGCCGCCTTTCCGGACGCATGGGGGATGAAAACCTCACACGTGGCGGCCGAGAGGCTGACGACCGACAAAAAGAAGCGCCCCACCGGAGCGGGCGCCTCTTCTCTGTTCATGGATGGTCTATTGCCGAGCGCAACCGGTGACGCCTGCCAGACGTCGCCTGACTACTTTTCGGCTGTGGGGGCCGGTTGCGCGGCGTGTAGTTGCTGGCGGCCCGACAGGGCGCGGCCCAGCGTCACCTCGTCGGCGTATTCGAGCGCGCCGCCTACCGGCAGACCGTAGGCGATGCGCGACAGGGCCACGCCCAGCGGTTCGAGCAGACGCTGCAGATAGAGCGCCGTGGCCTCGCCCTCGACGGTGGTGCCGGTCGCCAGGATCACCTCGCTCGTCTGGCCTTCGGCCGTCGCTGCCAGACGCGGCAGCAGCGCCTTGATGTACAGCTTGTCGGGACCGACACCGTTCATCGGCGAGATGACGCCGTGCAGCACGTGGTACAGGCCCTGGTATTCGCCGCTGCGCTCGATGGCGATCACGTCGCCGGGCTCCTCGACCACGCAGATGAGCGACTGATCGCGGCTGGGATCGCTGCACACGTCGCAACGCTCGGCATCGGTGATGTTGAAACAGACCGGACAGGTGTGCAGGTCACGCTTGGCGTCGAGCAGCGCCGATGAGAGGCGCTCGATGTCCTCGCGCGGCTGTTCGAACAGGTGGAAGGCCAGCCGCTGAGCGCTCTTGGGGCCGATGCCCGGCAGGCGGGACAGCTCCCGGATCAGGGCCACGAGACTGGGCGGATATTTCATGATCCGGCCCGAACAGGCAGCGGTCTCAGAACATGCCCCCCGGCAGGCCGAGCGCCTGGGTGGCCTGCCGCTGAAGAGCGTCGGCCTTGGTCTCGGCGTCCTTGAGGGCCACCATCAGCAGGTCCTCAAGCGCCTCGTTGTCGCCCTCGACGATGGCCTCCGGCTTGATGTTCAGGCTCTGAATCTTGCCGTGGCCATTGACGACCACCGTGACCATGCCGCTGGCGCTGCCCTCGACGTTCTGGGCCGCCAGCTGGTCCTGGATCTTTCCGGCAGCGACCTGGGCCTGCTGCATCTGCTTCATCAGTTTCTTCATGTCCATGCTGACCCCATTCTAAAGGCCCGTGGACCCGAGCATGGGTTCTCTTCTCACAGGGTGAGCCAGGACGAATCCCGGAGGTGCTACAGCGGCCCTGGAATACGTACCCGGCTGGCCTTTCGGTACAGCTGCGCCGGACGCCCCACTCCGCTGCGGCGCTCGCCGGAGGTGGTCAGGACGCCCTGACTGAGCAGGCGCTTGCGGAAATTGCGCTTGTCGAGTCGCTTGTTGAGCACCGCCTCGTAGACTCCCTGCAACTCGGGCAGGGTGAAGGTGTCGGGCAGAAATTCCAGGGCCAGCAGCGCGTATTCCAGCCGGATCTGCAGGCGGTCGATCGCGTGGTTCAGGATCTCCTGGTGGTCGAAGGCCAGGGGCGGGGGCGTGTGGGCCGGAAACCAGCCGGCGCCCAGCGCGTTGCCGCCGCCGGTCACGCGCACCGTGCCGTGAGGAAGCACCGCCATGTGCGCCACACTCACCACCCGGCCACGCGGATCGCGCTCGACCGCCCCGAAGGTATAGAACTGCTCCAGCAACCGGGGTTCAAGTTCCACCGACGTCTTGACCCGCAGTTCGCGCAGCGCCGCCTCGCCGAGTTCCTCACCCAGATGTACGAACCCGCCCGGCAGCGCCCAGGTGCGGGCATGCGGCAGGCTGCCGCGCTCGACCAGCAGCACCTGGAGCTGTCCCCCGTGCATGGCAAACGCCGCGATATCCACTGCCAGCCCGGCCTGGGTGGCCTGGGGAGGCAGAATTAGCGTACTCATCACACCTACTCTAGAGGGGGGGTGGCCGGGCGTCAAACGTTCTGCACAGACAGCTGCCCAGACCTGGTGTCGCGGCTTCCCGAATGAGTGCTGTATCAGTCGCGGCAGAACTTGCTTCTGGTGTACCGGCACGCTGATGGTCAGCAGGGCGGAAACATGTCATGGGGGCGCGCCATGTGCCACCATGACCGGCATGGAGACTCCTGCCCGTCCCGCACACGTCCAGCCCGCCCTCGCCCCGGAGCACGAGTGGATGGCCGGCGTCACCCTCGAAGGCCGGTTCGTGCGGCTCGAACCGTTGACCGAGGCGCATGCCCAGGGCATCGCCAACCATGCCGACGACCAGACCGTGGCGATGCTCTCGCGCGGTGGTCCGGTCAGCAACGACGTGGCGGGCTGGACGGGCCACATCGCGCAGCTCAACACCCTGCCCCGCCGCCTCAACTGGGCGGTGGTGCTGCGGGAAGGCGAGCAGGTGGCCGGCCGCATCTCGTTCAGCACGGTGCAGCACGAAGACCGCTGGGTCGAGATCGGCACCATGCTGACTCCCCCGTTTCAGGGCGGCGTCTGCAACCCCGAGGCCAAACTGCTGCTGATGGAGCGGGCGTTCGGCACGCTGGGCGCGGGTCGGGTGCAGTTCAAGGTCGATGCCCGCAATGCCCGCAGCCGCGCGGCCATGCGCAAACTCGGGGCCACCGAGGAGGGCGTGTTGCGCCGCTATCAGGTGCGGCCCGACGGCGTCGCCCGCGACAGCGTGGTGTTCTCGGTGCTGCCCGAAGAGTGGCCGGCCGTGCGCACCGGGCTCGAAGCCAGACTCGGTCTGCTGGGCCGATCCGGCTGACCGACCGGACACGGCGGTGATGTTCTCACGCAAGTTCAGCGTTGCGTCATGTTCCGGGTGGTACGCTCCGCAAATGCCGGCTGCCCGTCGCCCTTCTTGCTTCCGGAACCTCTTTGCCGCCGTGGTGCTGCTGGCAGCGTCCTGGGGTTCGGCCCTGACGGTGCCGATGACCGGCTGGGCGGCCACCGACGGCAGCAAGACCACCTGGACCGATACGGCCGGGGCCTGTCTGCTGCGGGAAGAGCAGCTCACGCAGCCGTACCCCACCTTCGACACCGCCGCCGCCGCCCGCACCTTCGCCCTCAAGGTCCAGAACGCCCTGCTGGGGCAGGTCGAGGGCGGGCAGAAACTGAGTGCGGTGGTCACGCAGCCCGTCGACCGCGCCGGAAAATGGACGGTGATGGCCGCCTACCTGTTCACGCAGCAGGCCGTGCAGTACCGCGCCACGCAGCTCTACCTCTCGGCGGGCGGCAAGCTCAGGACGATCACCGGAAGCAGCGCCAACGGCGAGGCGAGCGTGTGTGTAGGCCAGATGCAGGAATTTCTGCGCTACCTCGCCGATTGAGGCGCGGGGCCTGAGAAACGGGCACTCACCCGCCCTGCCCGTCCGGACGCAGTGTGCGGCGCAGGCCCACGCTCAGGCAGGCGGCGGCCAGTGGCAGCAGCGTGGCCGACTCGCGCCGCAGCAGCGCCACCGCGAGCGTGCCCAGACCGAGCGCCCGGCTTGCCTGCAGGCGGCTGGCCGACACCCGGACCGGCACGAGGTCGCACGAACTGCTCGGCTGCTCCGGCGCCAGCGTCTGACGGCTGAGCGCCAGCGCGGCCAGGCTCAGCAGATCGCTCACGACCTGACTCGGTCGTTCTTCCGCCGCCTCCTTCCGGAGCGGGGGAAGCAGGGCGGCTCCCAGCGCGGTGGGCGCGCTCCAGGAGGCCTGCGGCGCGAAGGCGTCGTCCTGGGCGTCCGAAAGCGCCAGCGCGGCGGCCGGAAGCAGTGCCGGCAGGCGGTAGCCGGCCAGGGCCGCCGCCCCCGCCTGCGCACTCAGGGCGGCGGCGTCCTGCGGACTCGCGGCGTACCCGACCGTGGCGCTGAGCATCCGGGTGGCGCTCAGGGCGGCCATGCCGGGCAGCAGGGCCGGGGCCGACCGGCCCGCCGTCTGGAACAGGCCGGCCAGCCCCGCCACGCCGAGCGCAACGGCGGCGCTCCAGCTGTCGTCGGGATCGAGTTCGCGTCCGGTGGCCCACGCCAGCATCGCCACGCCCCCCACCCCGAGCGCCTGTCGCCCGCTTCGTCGGAACAGCAGCGACGCGGCCCCGAACGCCAGCGTGCCGTACAGCGCCATGCGGTTGGACGCGTAGCTCAGATCGAGTGGACGCGGCAGCGCCGACTCGGGAAGAGGCGCACCGGACTGGAGCTGCTGAACGACGCTGGGAGACTTGACCATGCGCCAAGCTACAGCCGGTCTGCGCCGCCGAAGATGCCAGACGACTGAACTGTTCTTTAGAGCCGTGTCGCCAGCTGCTCCGGTCGGGTAAACGCCGAACGCCCACCACGCTCAGCCTGCGGCACGTCTTCATCGAGCACCTTCGGAGCGGAGATTCAAAGTGGACGCTCATACACAGCCTCTAACATGCCCTCATGTTTGAACGCCCTCTCCTCTCGACGCTTCGGCTTCGGCGTCCTGGTGCTCTGCCCTCTAGCGCCGTCCTGCGGGCCACCGTCGCCCTGTCGCTGCTCTCGCCCGTGGCCGCCGCACAGACGGCCGCTCCGGCGCAGACCGTGCCTGCCCCGGCGACCGCACCGGCCAGCACCCCCGCTGTTCCCAAGGGCGGCGTCACGACCTTGCCCGGCTCGTCGAACGTCGCCTCGGCGCTCGGCATCGAGGTGAGCGGCACCGTCAAGGGCCGACTGGTGAGCTGCCCGAAGGGCCTCAAGGTCAACAGCGGCGCCGTCTGCCTGTACACCCAGAACACCCTGCCGATCCTCCGCAGCCTGCTGCGCGGCAAGTTCAACGGGCGCATCGTCTCCGACTGGAAGACGGGCGCGTCCGAGAAGACGGCCAGCCTGCTGGTGAAGTCCGGCGCTCAGAACGCCTACGTGCTGCTGGCCCAGCTGAGCGCCACCGAGACCCTCGTGGTCGTCGACAGCGTGCCGCAGGTCGCCAGCACGGCGACCACTGCTGCCGCTCGGCCGGCCACGCCCGCCGGCATCGTGAAGGGCGAGCGCTACGTGCTCGACAGCGATCTGCGCGGACTGGTGAACGTGGCGAGCCTGGGCGCCGGTACCTACCGCATGGCGTCGGTGTCGGGCGGTCAGGTGCTCGGCGTGACCAGCGGCAAGAAGAGCGCCACCCTCGGCAGCGGCAGCGTCGAGCTGGTGCAGGCGCCGGTCAGCGACGGCCGCAACCTGCTGTTCCCGCTCGACGGCCTGCGTGCGCTCGGCTGCACGGTCACGCCGGCCCAGGTGGGCGTCACCGTCGCCTGCGGCAGCGCCAGCGCCAACATCCGGCCCATCGTGTTCTGAAGCCCGGTGGGGGCCAGCCGCTCCGAACTGCGCGCTCGGCTTGATCAGATCTTAAACTTTCGGCGGGAGTCCGCCCCTTCATCGCCTCAGAGAAACGCTCTCTGGGGCGGCTTTTTTCTGGTGTTTGCGCGGCTCACGAAGAGTGGGTGGACGCGCCCCGCAGTTCAGGCGAGGGTCAGATTGGGGCTCTACGGTGCGCCCATGAACAAGAACAACGTGCTGACCGCCGGACTGCTGCTGGGCCTGAGCGCCACGGTGGGTCTGAACACCGCCGCCGCCGCGCCCAAGATCACCGCGCAGAGCATCATCGTCAACCCGTACCAGGGCAACCTGAAGGTGCAGGTCTGGACGAACCGTGACCAGAGCGGTCAGGCCAACCCCCGCTACGCCATCGGCGAGAAGCTGAGCGTGTCGGTCAAGGCCAGCCAGGACGCCTACGTTTACCTGTTCAACGTGAACGCCGACGGACAGATCGACCTGTTCTTCCCGAACGGCTACGAGGGCAAGAACTTCGTCAAGGCGGGCGTGACCAAACGCTTCCCGGGTCAGAACGGCAAGTACACCCTCACGGTGGGCGGCCCGGAAGGGCAGGACAAGCTGCTGGCCCTCGCCTCGCGCGAGCCGCTGAACATTGATGAGGTGGCGAAATTCGTGGGCGACCAGAACTTCGCGCAGGTGGGCCTGAGCGGGCAGGACAACTTGGCGCAGGCGCTGAGCATCGTGGTCAACCCGCTCCCGCAGGAGACCTGGGCCACTGACGCTGCCTACTTCTACGTGGGCGACAGCCAGAGCGGCTATGTTCAGTACCCGTTCGGCACCGATACAGACACGACCGATACCGGCGCGTACGTGGAGCCGCAGCCCGAACCGGCTCCGGTTCAGCCCGCGCCCGTGCAGCCTGCCCCAGTGCAACCCGCTCCGGTTCAGCCGGTGCAGCAGCCCGCTCCAGTCAACCAGATTCAGCCGGGCGAGCGGGCCGACCACAGCTTCGACTCGGCCATTCAGGACGCCTACTCGCGCACCAAGGGCACCGAGTCGCTGGGCCAAGCCA
>Ga0160427_10001006_pt1 | contig 17242 bp, 21 predicted proteins | sample SolpanmetagenomL_FD_108194 | JGI IMG/M metagenome (GOLD analysis project Ga0160427, IMG submission 108194) | Solar panel surface microbial communities from Lawrence Berkeley National Laboratory, California, USA - L | ecosystem: Engineered > Built environment > Solar panel > Unclassified ...
CTTTCTCAAGCAAAAGTATGGTCGTGTTTTGAACACTACGAGTACTAGTGGAATCTACGGCAACTTTGGACAAGCCAACTACTCCGCCGCCAAGTGTGCCATCCTCGGCTTTTCGCGAGCATTGGCTCTCGAAGGCAAGAAGTACAATATTCTCGTTAACACCATCGCTCCCAACGCCGGAACAGCCATGACACGCACGATTATGCCAGAGGAGATGGTGCAAGCCTTCAAGCCAGATTACATAGCGCCTCTAGTTGCAGCTTTGTGCTCCGACAAAGTGCCATCAGCAGATGCTACAGGGGGTCTTTACGAAGTCGGTAGTGGCTGGCAAGGACAGACGAGGTGGCAGCGAAGCAAAGGATATGGCTTCCCCATCGATGTCAAGCTTACACCGGAACATGTCGTTGAGAAGTGGGACCGTATTGCGACTTTTGATGAGAAGGCGGACAATCCGTTTAGCAGTCAAGAGGGATTGAAGAGCATCATGGCAAATTCTAGCAACAAGTCTGGTGGTCAAAGTAAGCTATGATCGCTTTTGATTTTTGTAGTTGTAGCTATTTATACTGAATAATTCTTGTCTTTTACACAGCTGCGGACGACACGAGTAGTGATGATAGTGAGACCAACGAAGATCAAGAGCATTACCTTGCTATGATCGAAACAGCAATGTCTGCCACAAACGAGGGAACCGAATCTGTCTTGACGAGCAGAGATACGATACTTTACAGTACGTCCCGCCTGCCCCTCCCTTTTCGCACACTGTCCTGCTCATTCAGCTACATCGCATCGAGTCACTATGTTGCTTTATTCGCCTGCGCCTGTCTGACCATTCCAAAACAGATCTCGGTCTCAACATCACCAACACGCCGCCAAACCTCCCCTACCTCTACGAAAACCATGAATCCTTCTCCCTCCTCCCCACCTACGGCGTCATCCCAGCAATGCTGGCCAACGCACCTTTTGACATTACTTCTCTCGTCCCAAATTTCAATCCTATGCTCTTACTACACGGTATGTAAAACTGCATCCTTTTCTAAACTACCCCCCCTCGTCTTCGTCGACTGACAATAAATGTGTTCCCAGGCGAACAATACCTCGCTATCCACACCCAGCCCGTACCCACCGAAGGCAGGCTCATAAGCAAAACAAAGCTCCTAGACGTCATCGACAAAGGCACCGCCGCGCTCGTCGTCACAGGTACGAGCGTGTCCGACAAGTTCACAGGCGAGGAAATCTGGTACGCAGAGTCCACCGTCTTCCTGCGTGGGAGTGGAGGTTTCAATGGGCCAAAAACACCCCGCCAGACACCTGGAATGCTGGCAATGTCATCTGGACCTACCTTGCCTCTACCAGCAGCCCGGCTCGCGAATCCAGACCATGTAGTCGAAGAAGAGACGAGTCCGGAGCTGGCGGCGTTGTATAGACTTAGCGGCGACTATAATCCGTTACATGTTGATCCTGAGTTCGCGGCCATGGGCGGGTTCAAGAAGCCGATATTGCATGGGCTGGCGACTATGGGGATCGCGTGTAGGGTTGTTGCTGGCATGGTGGGCGGGTACAAGAGTGTTAAAGTGAGGTTTGTGGGGACTGTGGTGCCAGGGGAGAGGTTGAGGGTTGAGATTTGGAGGGAGGCTGGAAGGTGGGTTGTTTTTCAAGTTAGGGTGGTGGAGAGTGGGAAGGTGGTTCTGGGAGGTGGTCTCATGGAGTTGATTGGGGATGGAGGGGAAGTAGGCGAGGTGAGGGCGAAGTTGTAGCTTCAGGTGCGGTGCGTTGTGATACTGGACTACCATAAGTAGTGCTTATGCATCATCTCATTCAGCCCGATGGTTGTTGTCGGCGCTTTTTGTTCTACCTGATCATCAGACTTGAGCTCCCTGTGCTTCGTCTTCCCCTATACGCAGCAGCTGCTAGCCTCTCTTAACAAAGATGTTTCTCTTGAGCTGTTTCATACCCGACTGTTGTGATTAGGACTTGCATTGCAAACTGAATCCCCTCAAACGCTTTGCTTGAATGAGCGTTCGTTCGACGTTCGAGCTAGATTGAACAACTGCCATGAATCTGACCAGATACACGGGCAAATGCAACGACAACGTCGCCCGAATTAATTGCGCAAATGACCCGCTTCGTGAGGGACATGGTTGAAGCAGACTGAAGATTACGTGGTGAAAATGCGGTATACTGGTCACTAACCTGGTTCGGGAGCAAGTGAAGGTTGTTGTGATAGATGCTCGCCCAAGTTCTGGAAACCCGTTTCGGCTCACCGGCAACCGGTGTCAAAGAGGAGCACTGTTGACAGGAGATGAGCTTCTGCAATACCCGCACGTGAATGCCCTCGGCTCGGAGCTCGGAGTAGGAGCATGGAATGGAATGAGCCCGAGCGGAGCGTTCTTATGTACGACGCAGCATTACTTGCTATGTGTCACAGACACCAATACAGTTCATCAATTCAACGAAACCTTACACCCTTTGACCTCCCTGTCTCAAGGTGGTCCGCTTGCTAACTTTGGATTCGTAGCTGTGTTTCGTTATTCCTGGACTCCCAGGCTGTGTAAAAGGCTATGTAAGAGTAAGGCCCAATTCGGACTATTTCTACACAGCCTTGTAGATCGCGAGGCATGATCATCTCCATTCTTCCCCTCATTCAAAGTCCAACCATCGCAAGAAGCACTGAACGTGCCCATGTCGGTGCTCACGTCCGAGCCTTTTGCTCTGTCGGTCATGTCAATCGACGCAGGGTTGCCTCCCAAAATAGTGCCTTTGATTATCTTGCACCAGTTTCTGAGAGCAACAAACACGGGATGAAGCATGATACAGCACAATCGTGGTGATCCTCTTCGAGGCTTCAGGTCACTGCAGCCTCGCTGGAATATGAATAGTGATGTTGATCGTGACGGTGATTGCTATTCTTGCTTTCGCTTGAGGTCGTGATGGAGGTATAAAGACTGCTTGCTTCTGCTCACAATCTTCTCGTTCATCTCACAACCACAACCAATCCACAAGAAGCACAACAGTTTCCTCACTTGACCACTCCCTTGAAACACTCTGAACCACCATCACCACCATCAACACCAACATGAAGACCACTATCACCACCACTTTCCTCGCCCTCCTCTCCGCCACGATGGCCGCACCAGCCCCTCAAGCTAGTACGACCACCACTACCGCCGCCGCCACACCTCTCCCTACATACGGTCCATTCACCCTCACAGCTATCAATCACAACAACCTCAACATCCAGTTTGCCAGTGTCAACGCCCGCGACACACGCTTTTGGATTGGCAAGACTACGCATGCCGGATGCCCTGGTGGCCCTTACCCTTGTGATATCTATGGTATGTACTGTTTACATTGTCCGCATTTCTGTCACTTGCCCTCTCTACCCACATTCTCGATTATCTCTCCTCACCCATGCTTTATTCCGTCCACAACTCGCTGAGACCTACCTTTCCTCGCTAACACTTCCCTACAGGCAACAAAACCACCCTCCAGAGCCAAGACCCTCCTGCCCGACTCGAGATGTTCGGTTCTGTTCCTGCCGGTCAGTTCGTCTACATCGGCCCCAAAGGCGCCCTCCGCTTCACCGAACCTCACCACGAATCCGACCCCCTGCCGGCCGGCTCAACTCTTGGGCCCTTCACCGTCGAAAAGGGCGAGAACGGTGGCCTCCTGCAACTGTACGGCCCGGGCGCGTTCATGGCATGTACGGAGAAGAAGGCGAATGGAGAGCCGAAGGAGATTGATGGGAAGGTGTTCTATCAGGTCTATGTGGACACGAACGGGTTTAGCAAGGAGGGATGCGTCGAGTTTGATATGTTGGCTGTTAATGGGACGGCCGCAGGGGCGGCGTTTGAGTATTTGTGAGGATACGAAGCATGATCCAATAGAGGACGTAACGGAGGTGGAGAACGATAGTCATGTGGAACCGAGCCGAGTCCGAGATACTCGACGTCGAGATGGCTGCTTAGGAGGAGTTAGGAATCACAGAACAGCAATAATCATTAACTTATCTGAAATTGCTGTACTAGTAGATCGTGGTGAGCTGTTCGCTGTCTTCAAGTTTTCGTCTTTGCCACAATTTGCCACATGTGTCTGCGAGTATCCAGTTCACCAAGACACCACACAACATGAGTATTTCCAAGCCAGAGACTTCACAACACGTCGACGACAGCAGATTCCCAAATGGCAACTCCGAGGCTGAAATCGATATCCTTACCAAAGCACTACCAATGTCCGACCTCAAGCTTCGGTACATGATTGACTTTGTTCTCACTGTGTCTCAGGTTCTGAGCATAATTGACCTCTCGATATAAAGCAGCTCTATCCACTAGCGCCATCTTTCGATATCAGCTCTACACGAATACCATCAGCCTTGTAATCCACATCGACACTCAATATCCAAGTGAAACATAGTGAAACACTGAATATTCAAGTGAAAACACTCGATCAGCTTCCAAAGCTTCAACAGTACCACAACACTTCCTTCATGGTCGTCCTTAGACTAACGCCATCAGAACCACCATGTCAGTGACAGTCCGACCGACCAACAACTATGCGGGAGAGGTTCACAGCTTTCAACAAGAACTCGACATCAAGTCCATCGACCGCTCTATCTTACAACCCTATGCACGACCTAATCAGAAGAAATACAGCCTTATGCAGTCGTCTTATAAGAGCTCCTCAACTGCAAAACGAATAAACTCCTCGAATGGCTTTGTCAAGGCCGCTATCCAAGCTTACTGCTATCACCATCATCTCCAGATCCGCCCCGACGACATCTGGATGGCAATCTTGACACAGTTTTCCGCCTTTGTCAATGCACACGCGGAAGAGCTGCATGATAAGTTCGTCGAACATGAAGGAAAGAAGAAGCTCATACTTACCTATAACGCTCAATCGCGCCACGACTTCGACTTCAGCATCTTCGCTGAAGACATGGGCAGAGTTCTTGAGGAGGAAGTCAAAGACCCCGGTCTACGTGATTGGCTCATTCCAAGGTTCACAACGACTACCTCAAACGATGTCGTCGTCGCCAGCATCGTCATGATGGCCACACTGCAGTCGTACTTCAGCTACGAATCCGAGTTGATGTGTGGCCTCCCTTCAGTCACGCTGCTTGGCGAAAAAGCGGACTACGAGCTGATCCTCCAGCCCCTTGATTACCTCAAACAGTTTGGCAAGGCGCCCACCATTTTCGCGGAGCTACTGAAGCCAATTATCAAGAGCTTCATCACCACCTTCGACGAGCCGACCTCGTCCGGAACGAAAAGATTCTGGATCCGCATCGCTAGTAAAATTGATCGGGGAAGTTCTGGAACTGGAACTGTAAACGACTATAGCGGCTGGATCACAGCATTTTGCTATTGGAATGAGAAGGGAGTCGCTGAATACCTGCCCAGGAAGTTTAAGCTAGGAGAGGCTTGCCAAGAGTACTTCAATATCAGCTCCGATGGTGTACCAGCGGGTTATGCTATAGTCCCGGTGGTTGTAACCGATAATAGACAACGCGTTGAAACAGTCATGGTTGCTGGCAGTCTGGCAATTGATTGCAAGAATGGATATCGTACGGCGAGGGTGAATACGCTGCAGCCTGAACTTGGATGGATCATATTTGAGGAGACGGGTTTGGCGGAGAATGAGGAGCTGGAGGTGGATGAAAGCGAGGACTTTTATGCGTGGGACGAGGACCCGACTCACCGTTCCTTTGCCCCAGACTCGGACTAGGACACGTCGAAACACGTCGAAAGAAGTTCGGCGCAAAGTTGGTCGCGGAAAAAAGGAAGATGCCTAGACGAGGAGTAGCAATAAGTTAGCCAGAGCAAATTGGGGTCATGATATCTCTTGACCATCTACGCCTCCCGATATCATTGGATTGTAATAACGTCGCCTAACATCTCGACATTGCTACGCATCATTTATCCCCACGACACTAAACTCGAACTTTGTTCTGCTGACAGCATTAAAGTTGAACATTGTGGACTTCATTCTACTCCGTACACGAGCAACACCTCCTCCCTTCTTGATCTCTCCTACGAAGGCGAGCACGAGTGTAGACCTGCTCCAGCTCAGAACATGATGAGGAAGGAATTGAAGACGTAATACAAAGAGTAGATGGGTGAATAAATTAGACTAGTCTACAAAGTACTTATCCGTAGCGGGCTTCCCCAGCATGTTGTTAAAGCCAGCGGGCTGTTCCCGCGCAGCTGAGACTAGTCTGAAACCGATCTCCCTTCCTATGAAATCCAGTGTAATGCTATGTAGGTGATGCTCTTGTAGTACAATGCTGTCAGACCTTCATTGTTCCCGCAATCTTGTCGGCCTCTTATTGCAATGTCGAATCTTGATCGTTCCTTGATCAATCTACCAAAGTGTGCTCTGTTCAAGCAAGAGCTCGGCGTAAAGGCGAAAACTCAGATGAGCTTCGGAGTGGCATAGTGATTGATGCTTTCGGAGTAGGGTAAGGAGGAAAGAGGGAGCACTCCACGCGACTCTGGTAACGGTGATTTTTGTCGATCTAGCTCAAACTGAAAACGGAGGGCTGGATGGCTTGCATATTTCTTCGAGCGCGTTTCATAAACAGCTGAACTCGACGTTCTTGTGAGAGCGACGGTGCCGGCGGCGGCTTGTGTGACCCTCTTACCCGTCATTGCATATAGACGTCGCACTTATTACACTGATGTATTGGCGATGACGGTCAGGAGGGTGTGATGCAAACTAAGTTGCACACGGCTTGGTGTTAGCTCGTTGATCCTCACAACAACAATTCCAAATACTTTTAGTACTTTTAGTCATAAGCCACTAAGCAAATAGTGCGTCCAATCATTCTCTCTCAACGGCTTTTCTGCAAGATAGAGTTAGCAGGCTAATGCACTCAATCTGTAAATCCCTGTCACTTTTCACCAGCTGCTCGGGTACCAGCTTTTTCAACGCTTGGTAAATAGCACAAGCCGGATACTCATCCTGTCTTTATTTAGTTCTAGTCTGTTCTGTCGCACATCGAAAGCACACGAAAAGTTGTGTCACAGTCGAGCAGCACAACCAAAGAAGAGAACGCGAATCATTCGGGCGATTTCCAAGGTTGATTTTACGAGCGATCCAGATTCTGCTTGACATGACAGCAGTGGCGCCAATTTCACCCAGAGGTGAGCAGCAGATGCGGAGAGGTGGGGAAAGCGCTAGTGCATTGATTTCCCTTGCTTTTGCCAGTTCTGGCTTTGTTGTCGTGGACGTGTTTTGGCTTTTGTGCCCCTACAGCGATCAGAACACTGGTTCATGTGACGGCTTACCCGTGAAGACTGCTAAGCAGTAGTCCATTGAACTCTTCCAGTCTTTCTTGGGAAGGCTTACTCTTCTTCGTTGTAGCACGAGTGAGCGATGATGAAAAACGACAACGAGAAGTCGTTTCGACTTTTTGCCTGTTCAAAAATCGTCTCAAGCCCCAGACTTCAACCGCTCGGAAGGTGTTCCTGCCGTTGGGCAACAACGCCTGCCTGAACTGAACCCTTGTCCACCTCATCTGGTCTGAAGTGCGAGAAGGTAGGACATGCGCTTCGTAGGTCTTGTTCTCGAAGTCGCTTCGCTCTCTTCTCTTGTTACATGCGCGGTGCTAGTTTGATCTTCGATGCGAGGATCGTGCAGCCCCGTCCGATTGCTTGGTGCTGGGAATTTACCCGATGCATCGATGATGAGTGCAGGGTTAAGTTAGAGCTAACCTTGATACTGGGACAAACATCGCCTGTGCGATGACCCCGAACGATCGGGTATGGCAACGCTCATCGTGAACGCATAGCAAATGCAGATGCAAACGCAGCCTGCCGAATTATCCATATTATTGGCGTGACTACTATATCGTCATGGACCTCGCGAGTTTCTCAGTCGTGTAATCCGTGGCTGATAAGACGGTGAGCTCGTGACTGATTGTACGACTTTGCAAGCGTGGTCGAACCAAAGCCGCCCGAAAGTGCTTAACGACATACGACCACTACCTCGCTCATACTGATTCAAGTGAAGGAGTTGTCAACCCGGACACGGGGCAAACCGACAAAGAGAGTGTGGCAGAGAAGGAATTGGGACGACATAGCGAGGTTTGTGATTTGTGGAAAATGAGCTGTAGTGGAGATGGCTGATGTGCTCGACGCAGCTTTTTCGCACAGAACCACGGTCGCGGATTGTGTGGGCACTGAAACCGAGGCAAGAAGGAGAATAGGCGGAACCTTGTGCTTGGTCAGTCTTGCCTTATCGTCAACTTACCTTTGCGAAAGTCCTGCTTCTGCATTGCCAGAATCTGCCAGAACGCTTCTTCTCTCGTCGGCTGTGACAAAGAAGAGTTAGATAGGGGAAGACAAGAAACAGTCGCTTTCTGTTCATCGAACGGCCGGCACGCAACTTTAAGCTTACTCGCAATGTCGCCGTTAGCAGCACATTTGTGCGGCCTTGACTCTTGGTAGAAAACCAGCTGTTTTTCATCCACGGCTCTGCAAAGAAGCGAGAACCAGGGTCAGCAAAAGCATCCAAAAAACGCCAACCTGTCCGTCCCGGTGTGTGCGCTAGGGCCAGATCCACTCAAGTGGGCACCCCTTGGTCTCCTTTTGGCTTTTGATCTCATCTTCAGCTCATGTCATAAACCTCTTGTCTCGCCCCCTCCCTGTCAACTGTCAACTGTCTTCTTCTTCCACAAACGTTTCTTCAACCCGTCATCGTGAGCATCTGCCGCATCAGCAGCGACGGTTGTCTTATCTTAGACCACGCTCGAGCTCATACACACTCTCTTGTAGCATCATCGTCATTTCTCCCACCAGTCACACTCACACTCAAAACTCACACGGATCCCGCGTCTCAATATTCCGCGTCTATCCGCGAAACGCTACTCCAATATCACATAAGACTTCGTTTGCATCTCATTCGTCGTCTCCTGGCATAGTTTGAAGAGGAAGGAAGCAACAACAAACACACGTGGCGTACCTGAACTTTTGGCCGCGCTCTCACTTTTGACTTTCGAAATCTTCAACGTCTTCTGCAACGCTCCCACATTCAACCATCCTCACCACCACCACCAACAACGAGATGCTTCCAAAGCACAGACGTGGTCCATGGCTGACCGTCGAGGACAACACCCTGCTCGAGCTCGTCCACTCGCAAGGTGTAACGAACTGGGTCCGCATCTCCCAAATGATCGGAACGCGATCACCAAAGCAATGTCGAGAACGATTTCATCAAAACCTGAAGCCCTCACTCAACCTGGATCCAATCTCACCAGAAGAAGGAGTTCTCATCGAACGTATGGTCGCTGAGATGGGCAAGAGATGGGCAGAGATTGCTCGTAGACTCCACAACCGTAGCGACAATGCTGTTAAGAACTGGTGGAACGGAGGCATGAACAGGCGAAAGCGCCTCGAGAACCGTCGCGCCGACTACCAGCCTCGCCAGTCGACCGCTCAGCAACAACAACCTCAACAAGTGCAGCAACAACCCCAACAGCCACAGGCACAACAAATGCAGCAGCAACATTCTCAGCAATTCGACGTCAAACAGCACATGCCACAACAACATCAACAGCAGCAAATGCCTCAACAGCATCAACAGTTGGCCCAACAGCAACAACACCAGATGCCACAACAAATGATGCAACAACCTCAACATCAACCCCAGCAGGCTCAGATGCAAGCATTCCCTCAAATCCAACACCCTGAAGTTCAACAACAAGCAAACGGTCCACAACCTCACGTTAGCTCGTACGACTTTTACCCTCGCCAACAAGTTCAAGCTCAACACCTTGCTCCTACTGGCATGCCGTACGGCCACCCACAGTATATGAACCATGCTCGCCGACTCATGGAGCAACAACCACTCGCTACTCCAACGGGCTTCTCTGGCTATTCCCGTGGCGAATCAGCTGATGGCGCACCACCATCTCTCATGTCTGATATGTCCTACAATACTTACTCTCACCCAAGCACGCCTCGTCAATCTGGTGACATGGCTCAAAGTATGGGTGTTCCAGCTTATCATCAACGTCAGCTGTCCGGCCACACATCGTCTTATGGTGTCGGCACTTCATACCCTGCACCAACACGAATGGATGCCCAACCACAAGCATACCCTCTACTCGCCGAGCAATGGCCACGTCAATCGAGTTCGCCTGACCCTCGTGGCAATCAGCTACCTTTCGGTGGTCAGCTTCCCATGCCTCCATACAATGGTATGGGAGGTCCAGGAGGCTCACCTGATCAGGTATCAAAAGACGCACGCATGAAGCTCGGCAACCTGATGAATTAACAATGAGCAGAACATGTAGCAGAGACTTTGCCTGGACGAATACGATGATACACGCGTAGTGAATGATAGCATTGAGCATTGGGGTGGAGGTTGGATTGTTTTCTCAGCATAGCATAGCATGGTTTCGGTTTCGGTTTTCTGCTTTACTCTGGTTTGTCTATCGCTCAGTAGAAGAGGTGGATTTTGTGTACACCCATCTCATCGCTTAGAACAAAGTGTCTTGTAGTAGTACGATAGTAAAGTAAACATTCAGCATACGAAGTACCATCTGGCGATTCTCCATCTTCACTATTCACGCTAATCCTTGTCAATCCTTGTCGATACCGGAAAAGATCAACACGCGGCGTACATGGATTATGACTGATCGTGTCGCAGAAAATAGGAGATGATTGGGTAGCGTCGGCTGAGACATGATAGACTAGTGCTAGCTTCAGAACTAAATATCCTTACCTCTTTCCTTCTTCGGAGTGACGACAGCAAGCGAGCCATTATTTAGTGTTTACAGTTTACTTAGGTAGTCTGCTCGCTTAGACACTTCGCTTGTGAATTTCGCCTACCTTGCCACGTTGCCTTGTCTTCGAGTGTCGCCTAGCATAAATCAACTTAGATATGTAACTCACAACACACCACCGGTGTAACACCAGAACAAGCATCACCCTCATCGTTAGACGTTTAGCAAAACTACCGGCAGCTATCTGGCCTCCCGCGCCCGTCAGACGTTTTAGTGTGCCTTCGATCTTTTTTACCCTGAGAAGACGTTGTATGCGCATCTGACGTTTGCACGTTTCAGATTCTCCCGCCCTGTTTCCCGTTGTGCCCGTTGAGAAGCGTGAGGGCGTTAGAAGAGCAAGGATGCAAAGGATGGCGTTTTCAGAAACGGGTTCTGTGTGAGGCTGTTGCGTCGGTGCTTGTGCTTGTGGTGTATGTCTGGGACTGTGCGACTGTTGTGTTTGTGCTGAAGGACTCACGATGCGCTTTCTCAAGCGCTTCAAATATCAGACCTGTGACTCATTTTTCACATCGTCGACTCAACTTGCGTGTCGCCTCTTCTCTTGTATCTTGGCTCTAACTGGTGACTCACCTTCTCGACTCACATGTTGTGCGCCTCCTCTTTTCTACCTTAGCTCCATCCGCTGGGCTTGCCTATTTTACGTTCACGAACTTTCGACGCAGCTTTCTTTCCTCTTTGGTAAGTGCGAAGTTCGGCGTCGTTTCTGATCGATTGAGCTGGAGTGTAACAACATACATCCATCTTTGTTATATTTCTTGTCAGCATCGTCACAAAAGCAGCTCTGGTCAATAAATTCAATCGCTTATTACGAAGCACCCCTCCAGTGCTCCAGATCCTATCAGCCAATACGACCCGCTCAGGCGTCCTGATGAGGCCCTCAGGCACACCCAGCAATCTGCACACCCAGCAATCTGCACAGCCCTCCCGAGGCCCCATCCAGGCGTCAGCTGCCTGACGCATCTCAGACAACTTATTACAGGGAGTTCAACGCTTTGGATTTCAGATCAGCGCCTTAGAACCCCTCAGCACTCCTCACAATGGATGCTGGCGGACCGCTTGGTCCGTTCTTTGGAATGTTACCTAGAGAAATACGTGATAAGGTATACCTGAGCACAAAAGCACTCGACTATATACCAGACAGCTAATTATGATGATAATACCAGATTTATAGCTATGTGCTAGATATCGATCCAGACAAACACTTTGCAAACGGCGCGATCATGCGCGTTGGTCGCCAGATACACAAGGAGACTATTGAGACGATGCTGCGTAATCATACATTCGTCCTTGTGTCATTTGTGGGTTTGCGAGGTGTAGTGTATGGCAGCCTTTTCTCCCCGAAACACGGCAAAGGCATCTACCTGCAATTCGGAGCGCGAGGCTGCGTCACGACATTCCGACATTACTGTATGCGTATCACGTTTGCAGACGAAGACTCTGTTAGGAACGATAATGTGGTCCATCTAATGGCTATCGGTACTCGCAACCTTGTCCGAATGTGCCGTCAAGTTAGCGACAATCTTCCCTATTTTTTTAAAAGTGAGCTGCGGTCCAAGCTCCTAGTTGACATTGTTATCCTCCAGCAACACTACAATCCTCTGCGTGACATACAAGTGGAGAAAGGCCACCTTCTTACGCTGAAGACCTATTGGTGGGTACTGCAAAATGTCAACATTAGAGGCGCTAGCAACCTAGCGCTTGCAACTACAACAACCGAGGCCCTGAAAGGTCAAAGATGGACATCCTACAAGGAACTGTTTGAGGAGCTCCGAATGATCACAATAGAAGACAACAACAAACTACCACATACGCTTCTTCTGCAAGATCCGACCGCCAAACTTGTAATGCAGTATTATATGTACGCCAGAGCGCATGCCACAAATCAAATCACGGCATGGATAGGCAGCGCAGGATTCAAGCACATGCAGGATCGTTTCTGGTATGATCATGGCTTCATGGCCGGTTACGTCTTTCTGCTCCAAGCACTCTGCGCCACAGATCACGAGGTTATGGAAGCTTGGGCAGTCAGAGCTCTTGATGGATTTGCAGACTGCCGGGATCGTGGTAGTGCTAAGACTACGGATATTTCCGAGAGGCACCAGAGGTCCGTCTCCGTTTGTGGCATACTGGTTGGCGGGTTTGTGTCTCTTGATTTGGGAAGGGAGGTCAGGACAAAACACTTAGAGGTTCAGAGGCTGTTCGACAACTCCGCTGCAACATTGAGACTGGCCCGCACCAGCTCCTGGCTCGTTCCTGTATCGGAAGCAATAGACGCCCTGGAAGACTTACAGAACTACATTTTCAATCTGATGCGCGACGATATTCGCAGCGCTCTGGCTAGCGTCCCGGGACACCGCTTGCTTGAAATACTCACTCCAGACACGACCCGAGAACAGTTTTCTAAGAGCGTGGTTAGCTCTAGTAGGACGTGCGTATGCTGCAACCAGATAGAGCTCTAGAGGCTTGATACTATAGAGAACGATATCCCAATGACAGTTTCTTCGGGATGTACTACAGAAATAGTCCCTCGGTGTTCATGGATCAGCAATAGCACACTTCACAGAGGTGCCAACGATCGTCTAAGCCTTATCGATGCGGAAGTCATCCTAATAACACTTTCTCCAGGATATTTTTAGGCAGTCGATCGTCGTACGCCATCAAACCGTGTCAGCAGCCATCACAAACCTGAAAGTGACCGAATTGAAGATTATTAGCTCAGTTTTCGAGCGCTGCAGGAAGGGTTATGCAGAGCCGGGTTGTGATGTCGAATATGGCTGTTTGAGCTAGCTGGAGGGGGTTTTTGAGAGATTCGCCTTGAAGGCCAAGCTTCGTGAAAAGAGGCAGAGTGGTCAGACAGAGATTCACTTCTGGTATGTAGCATTCTTCATAGTGGCCCAAGATGATATATGGTATATTAATTAATCTTTCATTTGTGCTGACACCAACAATCAGTTGCCCCTTTAGCTCAGTTGGTAGAGCGCGTCACTAGTAACTGTCCGATTATATCGGGAAAAGATCATGACGAGGTCGCCAGTTCAACTCTGTCAGGGGGCACACGACAGTGAATTATTTTTTCTTTCATTCTCCTTAACTCTCTTAAGCGGCATCGCTTTTTTTGCTCTTTCTGAGCTTCTATCTTTATTTAAAATGATGGTCTGGAGGCCTCTTAGGATGGACCAAGATGTGCTTTCGAAATCAGGATGTGAAAAAATCGGAGCAGGGTTGTCAACAATCAATCACGACCCCATCATTAATTCTGTCTCGATATTCGTCAAGGAGTTCATGTGACGCACTCGGGCACTCGGGCAATCGAGGTGTTGTCGTACGTACGGTCGTAGTGCTTAGGCGCTTGGGCGGTTTCCTTCGAAGGGCTCCTCTTGTGAGCTTCCACTTGCTGCTCTGTCTTTTACGTTTTCATGGAGCAGAAAAGTTCGATGTAATGGTCAAGTGGTCACCTCGAGTGAAATAGCTTAGCACAAAGCATTGATAGGTTCCCTTGTAGTTATATGCGCGCTATGCCAATTCATATCATCATCCTCAAAAGATATACAGAACCCGAACCAGAAACTCAGGCCACTCAACCATTGCCATACTGTCAAATTCTCTAAGCCAACGTCTCATCTCAACTCACTTCGATTCAAGCTCTCGAGTTCTGGGCCTGCTCAGCTGCCTTTGCAACATCGGCCTTCTTCGGATCACCGGCCGACTTGATCACTTCCTCCTCCATATGTGCGAATCCTTCCAATGCCTCTCCATACTTCTCAAACACACCCTTCCTATACCCCTGATCCACCTTTTTGACAAACTCGGCCTCGTTCCATCTCTTACCCACCAAGTCTTCAAATTTCTCGCCATCTCCACGCTCTACTGCCCATACAGCTTTATATGCCGCACCAAGTGCGCAAGCGTTACCACCAATATCAAGACGGTAAACACCCTCGGCACCACCGAGAACTTCACCAGCTAGCTGCGCAATGGCAGGATTGACCGAGCCACCACCAACAAGGTAGACACGATGAGGTTGTGCGGGCAGATCCTTGTGTTTGTGGACTAGACCTTGTGATCGCAGCCGAAGGGAAAGTAGTTGTGATTCGACAATTGCACGGGCATCCGTCTTTGCTGCTTCCTCTTCTGATGACGCTTTTTCTGCGACGCGGAGATCGGACGTCTTTGGGTTGAAATGATAGTGCCATTGGCCTGCAGGCACGTTGGGCACGATCTCGGGACGAGGGAAGTAGAGACCGATTTTCATGGGATTGGAGTCGTTGTGTTGGTTGAGTGGAGGTGCGGCGAGAGCGGTCTTGTTGAAAAGATCCCAATCTGTTGAGGAGTGCTTGTTAAGTGCGTCGCGGATGTGTTCGCGGGCGAGACTGCCGTTCTTGTAGCACAGCATGAACATATAGAGGCCGGCTGTTGTGGGGTGGTTCATGAAGTGGTAGGAAGGGTCGGGTTTGTATTCTGGTGGAGGTTTTAGAATGCTTGGGTGAGCTTATAGAGTATTGATAGAACATACCATCAGTTGACATGAGGAAGGTCGTCGAAGTGCCAAGAGACACAATAGCGTCTGATGGTTGTAGAGGCAGTGCAAGAATCGTTGCCGGATTGTCTCCAGTGAAAGGTGCAATCTCGCAATCAGGGCTGAAGCCATATCTTTCGACAAAGTATTTGGAGACCTTGCCCATGACTGCACCTCCATCCTCGGGTACTGCTCCCAGCTTGTCCTTGAGTCCTTTGCGGTCGGTCTTTTCTGTAACAAGGTCGAGTAAGCCGTCATGCCATTGACCTCTGCCAATGTGCCACAGGTTCATGCCAGTAACATCGCTGATGTCAATGTTTGCAAACTTGCCGAGGAAGACGGAGGCGAAGAAGGATGAGACGAGGGAGATGCGGGAGGTAATATTGTAGTGTTCGGGATACTTTTGTCTGAAGCGCATGATCTGAGGTCCACTGAAGCGCTGGAATGAGATCAGCACCTTGCCTCACTTTTAATCACATTGGTTGTTCTTACGTGATGAGCACTGCTTCCAGTAACATTGGCAAGTTCAGCAGGACTGCCAAAGAATGCATCAAACGCTTCACACTGCTTCTGCGTACTAGCATCTTGCCAGTTCGGACTATGCGGGTGGCTGAATGCTCCATGCTCTTGTCCATTCGCGCCATCACCCAGTTGCTCTACCAGAGTCTTTTCACCCTTGAGGCCAGCCAACATCTCTTCTGCTTGCTGACTCCAGAAAACAGTGCCATGCTGCATTCCAGCACCAGAGACACCTCTAACCCTCGAAAAGTCAAGTCCATCCTCCTTTAGACGCTGCAGAACCAGGTCGAGAGCTTCCAGCCACATTGCTCCTGGCGCAAAGATCTCGCCTTCGGAGGGGTTGGTGAGGACACCCTTGTGGACGCCATACTTTGAGCCAAAGTCGACATCGAACTCTGCCTTTGCTTCATGTACTTTCTTGAGATCGGATGTAACAGCAATGCCTATGTGGGGTAACGGATCAGTCTCCGAGGATGCGATGGAAGATGGAAGATGGAAGATGGTATAATGCTGAAAAGGCAACTGTCTTACCTTTGAGCTGTTGCGTTGACAAATCCCAGCCGAGATAGAGAGGAGAACCCATTCTGTATGCTGTACAAGGTGTTTTTGAAGTGGTGATGTTGAAGTAACGGAAGTCAGCAAGTAAATAAAGTACCGCAAAGAAGATAGCCAAAAGTCAATGGCGGTTTCACGACGCGGCTAAATGTCGCAAGCAATTCACCCGAGAAGGTTTCACGACCGAAGGGAAAGAACTCAAGAACGTAAAGCTTGACATTTCCTCTCTGATCTCGTGTTGACCAGAAGCTACCTCAACGAGTGTGTGAAAGAAAGCAGAACCTGCGCTGCATACCCTGGTGACTCCATCACTCATTCCATTTGTACTCCATGATGTCCATTATTCTTTTCATATCCCAAACGAGTGTCCAGATCCAAATGGTTGTTGTGGTGTGAAATTGTTGCGTGCTGTTGCATGCTGCTCGTTGCTTGCCCTTGTCCTGAACCCTTGCACTTTCAGATTGACATACCTTTTGAAAGTGGCTTTGACAATCTAGTAGCCGAAAGGGATGAAGGGCTGCTTCTTGAACAGGTCCTCCCTGATGTTGGTAACGTACTTGCGATCGTTGGTGCAGTAGTGACCTCCAGTTGGACCGATGTGAGAGCAATGAGTCTCGGGACGGAGAGGGACCATGCCTTGGTGCACCTGCAGCAAAGTGGTTAGTATTGGTTGAGGTAAAGCTCGAGGAGTCTTGGAGCAAGTCACGACGAACGTACCATTCTGCACATGACAGTGTCGAAGCCGAGCTGGTATGCGTCACCAAGAGGAGTCTTGTCAGCCAGGAAGTCGAAGCATGCTTCGAGAGAGTCGTATTGCTTGTGTTCGCCGTGGCAGTTGTCCATGGCAGTGGTACAGATACTCTCTGCGA
>Ga0160427_10001007_pt1 | contig 17240 bp, 6 predicted proteins | sample SolpanmetagenomL_FD_108194 | JGI IMG/M metagenome (GOLD analysis project Ga0160427, IMG submission 108194) | Solar panel surface microbial communities from Lawrence Berkeley National Laboratory, California, USA - L | ecosystem: Engineered > Built environment > Solar panel > Unclassified ...
AGCAAGACTGAAGCTACTTTATCTCCTAGCATAGGTGTGAAAGTCCAGGTCTCTAGATATGAGAGCGCATTGATTTCAATTTGCAGCTCTCTGATATCCTGGAATACCTTTGCGATGGAAGTTGCTCTGGGTGGTCGTTTAATTCTTTCCATATAAAACTGGTCGCTTGTAACATAGAAGCTCAGTATTTGTTGAAATATGGGTGTCACAGAGGAGAGTAATAGGAAAAGTTTCGATTCAGCACCATTTTTGTTGACTTCCATCACGACCACATGCAGTAGCGATATGAGGAACTTAAGCTTGATGTGCAAGATTGAGACAAGAGGGTATCGACAGGTGAAGAGATGAGTCCACTTGGACACGGAGCGACAGTAAGGTGTTGCTAGGCACTTAAATCCAAGCTCATAAATCGTCCGAAGTCTCCCTCTCTGCAACAAAGAACAAGCCTCCGTAGATGTGTCCATGGCATATACGCAAACTCACAAATATGCCTACCGGGCATACAGAATAAGGTTGTGCGTTCTAGCAATTGGTCAACTATCCGACGGGTAAAGCCTCGCCAACTCCAAGGCCTATCATGCAGTGTGCAGATACGACGGGTGCTATACGAAACGAGCGGGGTTGATTATATTTTGCATTTACAACAGCGCCACATCCTGGAAGGCGACGCCCATAGCCAAGACTTCACTTGTACAAGTAAGTGAGACTTAGGTCATCACAGAGCCAGTGATATACGTGTATGTCAGTCAGGTCGGCATGCACGTCAGAATTGCAAAGATAAGGGAGGTCATTAAAGAATATCTAGAATAATTAAAGAAGCATGGTACTACAATATCCATGCATACAGATCTGCAGATATTGACGACTGCCAGTATTGCGTACCAGATTACGGCGACTGTTACACGTGCATCATTCACTCTGCGCGCCCATTACAACTTGACATGAGAAATTATGCAGAAAGCGCCAGATGCTGGAACCAAAGTCCAACAGGCAAACAGGCCTGAATCCTGTACCTCGGAATTCATTGTATTAACCACGCAGGCATGTAGCGCCAAGTTTGCGGATCTCCTAGATGTTTCCAAAGGATCGCATATTTGGGGCCACTGGCTAGAGGACCAAGAAGCTCGGTTCAACTTGTGGATCGAATATTCAGGTTTATACGCAGATGGATATGCTTCCATCCGTTGGACATTGAGTCACAGCAAAGAACTTCCAAGTCTAATCTTACAACTATTGAATGCTCTAAACGCCAAGCTTACATACTGTGAATGAAATAATGCAGTTCCACACCTGTGTACATGGATTTTGCTGACTTGTTTTAGGCATCGACTCCCGCGACCACACGGAAGATCTTTCTTTATCTCAACTCAATTCGAATAGGTTGAACGAGCTGCCTTCTCCGTCTGATCAAGACGACAAGGAAAGTTTGGAGCGCCAGATTGAAACAGCCTCCGAAACGTCTTCTTTTAAATCATTATCGACAGAAGATGATAACGAGTTTGATTCTGATAGACTATCTGAGGCTTTTAATGATATTGAGGACACGATCAGCCGTCTGAACCGAACAAGGGTACTTATTCGAAAATTAGGGTCGAATATTGCCGATGAAGAACTAAAGAGCTTTACGCCAAGGGATAGACAAGGCAATGACATGACTGATGATTTCACAAATAGTGCTAGAAAACTCATCAAGTATGGACTATCTACGAGTAAACTGACATCAGAATTCCAATCACGTCTGGTAGAGTCAGTGGTGAGGAGATGGCGGCGATTTTCATACCATCAGCACCTTGTAAATTTAAGGTTTGACTTTTGCAATGCGCTTTCAATATCCTGTATAGAGTTTTTGTTTGCATACATCTAGGTCTACTTGGGTTGCACTAACTCTTGGTTGATGTCTGTTATGTCAGTAGCAATACGACAGCGTCGCCTGCGACAACGCAATGGAAACCAAGACATCCTGAACCTGAAGCGCGAATTATTGTACCACTTTCCCGCAATTCAAGCTCATCATCCCTCGATTCAAGTTTGTCCGACATAGAATTGTCTTCCAACATGAGCCGTAAACTAGACTTAGTACAAAAACCACAGCCAGTCGGAACATCGGACATTATCGAATGTCCCTATTGTTTCCTATCTTTTCACAGTCGTGAATTTGACGATATACATTGGAAGTTAGTCTATAAAGCAAGCATGTCCTGATCAGTATAATACTGACAACAGCCAGAGATCATTTCTTGAAGGATTTAGCACCATACCTTTGTGTCTTTGAACAATGCATGACGCCACAGCTTACATATAGCGAAGCTCAAACTTGGGTTGAACACATGCTAGAAGAACATATGAACCAAGTTTGGATATGTACTGCGCATCCAAACTATCTTTTTTCCAACGATCCTAGAGGGATGACTTTCCATACTGAAGAAGCGTATAAAGAACATGTTGCTGAAGATCACCCAGAGATTGTGCAACAATTGCCCCTGCTTGTCCACTTGAGTGCTAAGGCCAGTTCGAGACTCTTCACTCATTGTAGCTTCTGTGAAGTCACACTAGAAAGTTTAGCACTCAAATTGGACAAAAAGCAGCGTACCCATCAGCTAGTTCAAGAAGCAATGATTGAACACATAAAGGAGCATCTACTAGATATTGCGCTCATTTCCCTTATATCCCTACCTCAAGGACCAAGTCACATCTCTACCGAGCCCACTGTAGATATATCATATCATGAAACTTCTACTACGGTGGAGGCTGAGCAGGACCAATTTCATGCACGTAACAGACCGAAACCTGGGAGGGTTCGCACTCTTCGCGAAGATTTATCTCTCTATAGTAGTAATTTTTATGCACGAAAACATCAGTTTTCCAAAGATAGAGAGGACGATCAACCACCAAAGTATGAGAGGTATGAAGCCCCATTCATACCGCAGCCGGTGAACTGCTTCTCGGCAAATAGTTCTACATCATCCACGCAGCCGTCATATAAACCTATACCAATTGAGCCTTCAGCATTGGCATCACTCCCAGAACAAAGTACACATCAGCAGGATAGTTCGATAGATGAGGCAAACCCCCAAATAGCTACAACCATATCTAATCAGGACGAAACGTTCAAGACTGAGTCTGCAAATACACATAACACTAGCAAAGTCAGTATCTCAGTTTGTAAAGCCACATCCAGTATTCGAGTTAATATCATCTCTCTGACTGACAAAAAATACACAGGCACGTACAAACCATGAGACCGAAGTCAAAAGGATACGTTCTCCTGCACAACAAATCTTTATATCACCAACACACACTGAAACCACATTGTCCATCGATATCAATGATACAAAGTTGAAGGGATATAAAGAGTACCGCATGTGGACGTGCCACAAATGTTGGACATCACAGAACTATGATATAACAACCAGATGCACAAATTGCAGACATCAAAACGATGCCCTTTGTAAAACCTGGATTGAGGTGAAGAAACCTAGTACTTTGAAGAGATGGGCCGGAAGTCTTGCACATCAGATGTTTAGATTGGTCCCAAAAAGTGAAAAGAGCACCAAGCCGAAACAAATCATGGAATCGGAAACAATCGAAGATTCTATATCAACACATTTAGAATCCATATATACTGAGACGGTTGGTATACCATATGTCAGTAATTCAGAATGGCTCTGCTATGTATGCTTAGCTGTTCAAAAGAACAACATCATTTTCTCGAAATGCAGAAGCTGTGGATGTGCCAAGTCCGTATATCATAGAGCCGAGCAGAATATGGATTCTACAACGACGACATCGCAGATAAAGGACGGAAACCCAGTATCAGCAAACCAAGATAAACAGACGAATGAGGAAATTAGAAAAAAGGGTAGAACCTGAAGACTTTTCGGGTTCTAGTAGTAAAAGCGCTCGTGATCTATATACAATCGGGTATGTTCTTCAGCTTGCAAACATTTTTTGGTGTAGGAGGTTACGTGTTTGTAAGAGGTACTGCAGACGTGAATTTTCGATATGACCATTTGTTTTAAAACTTAGCCCTCGTTAAATAAGTTAGAAAAGCATATAGACGTCATCGAAAGAGTCAGAGATTCGATACATAATATTTATTATGAACTCCGGTTTATATGTTGATAGAACTGGATTACGCGATATATACAACTGCTAACTAATCAAGGGCTGCTCTTTGATAGATGTTTAAATTTAGGTTCAGGTTTTTTGCTTTTCTCTTCCAAGTTACACAAGGTTTTAACAAGATTGCGATCGATCACATATCGTTTCATAAAAGTTCGGTCTTTTTTTTCTGGCTTGAGCGCAAAAGGTGATCTGAAAACAAACGCGACAAATTGTTTGGGAAAGTCCTTTTGTTATTGCTGAAACATATCTCTTCATGGAAAGATAAAACCGAATGCTCTGTATACGCGTAACTACGCGCGAATTTCTGGGAGAATTCAAGAGCCTCGAGGGATTTGAGTCATGCATATATTTACATGTCAGTGGATAGTATGCTCAATTTCTTATTATCGAGATCATTCTCACAAAAATTTAGATTTGCATACAATTAATATTGATTCTATGCGTGTACATATATGTTTCTGTTGCGCTCCCATATTATGAATCCTCGACTAATAGGAACATCTATGATAGTATATTGTTATTTTTACATTCAAGTGTTATTATAGCACAGGTGTAATCACATTATTGTATATTTCAAACGAAAAGCGATTTGATTCTCGAAGTAATTCGAACGCGCGGGTTCTAACGGCCGTGATACTGAATGCATGTGAACATAAAGATACGCGACACAAGTTTACTCTTTCAAGGTTTATTTCCTGAATGAGTCGTATCGGATTTGGGAAGTCGCGACAGCACATTCCGCATAGGACGGGAAGAACTACACTAGCACTATTTGAGCCTCGTTTCGCACAATTTAGGCTTTACGATCTTGTGATAGAACCAGGGAAGCTGCGCACGTATATATATTACTCCCCCCATCCCGCACATATTTGCCTGTGGTAACCTAATCATGAATTGTACTGTTTTCTTTATAAAATTTAAAAAAAATTGTAGTCGGCACTTGTAATTACTTAAGGATCCGTCAGACGGAAAATACAGTGCTCAAAATTTATTTAAGCCACAGCTAGTCTTATCAGGATTAAACATCAGTTTTTACTTGCATAGTGGAAAGCTCGAAAGAGGGATCCACATTAAGGATGGATAAATTTTCGGTATAGTGTATACAGTACAGCGCGTGAGGAATGAATGACCTTGTGACCTGACCTGCTGTTACTTACCCGTCCCACAGATGAGTCCGAATGCTAAAATATGCAAGGCAAAACAAACGCTGATTTTTGAAAAATTGTATAATAGGATTGACATTGCATGCATTAGCGTCGGACTCATCTGTGGGACGCGTGAGTATAGCTGAACAAACCCTTTAACTTCAAAGAAAGACTCTGATCAGAAAAGCCACTGAGCGTTGATACTCGATAAGAGAATTGCACAGTATTTAGTCTAATTGGCACACACACTTTTGAGAAAACTTTGTTAGCTTTAGACTACGGCATCAGATCGGACGCTAGCAAAGATCAACTACTAAGTAGTCTTGTTCTGCTTGGATAATCTGTATGTTTTAGCATGGAATTCATATGATGATGTTTAAAAGAACAAATTTATGAGACATTAGAGCTTTAGAAGTAGCAGAGCCACAGCTTAGCCACCATCTAGCGTTGATTCTTACATATATTTCTTCCCTTGCGACGCATACATCATCTTTGCAGATAAGATTATGATGTATAGAACTGAATGAAATTTGCATGATTTCAGCTGAAGAGAATGCATAAACGATGATAAGGATCGTAAAGATATTGACGTGCTTGATATATAATATTTTCTCGTGTGGCCCATGCCAGCTGAAGTGATTGTATGCTGAGTGAATAATACTCAAGTATAAGGAGTACGTAGTGCAAGGCGAGATACAGAAAGGTTAATGATCCCCGCTGGACACGTCAACAGTCAAGAAGAAAAATATCAAAATACCTATTAAGTGGGTAGGTACAAAGGAATTACATGCCAACAGGTACTCTGCGCATGTACCACCCACCATCGTATTCGAAAATAAATTGAGATCGAGAATTTTTTGAGGGCGGAGAACATTTTGCACACATTACAGGCACTGATTTGCAGGTACAATTATATTGCTACAACATTCAATCACAAGCACTTCGTATACTGAGTACTGAGAGGAGAATACAAAACTCAATGTTTGTATTGCAAATCTGTATATTATTGTTATAGCATAGTCCTATCGAGAATAAGAAGGAATTGAAACCGCAGCCCTTGTGATTGATAATTTTGTGTAAAGCATAAGCTACCTCGATATATCTTGTGGGCTAAATAGACATAAAAGCCTGAAACACTTGAGTCTTTACAGCATTGACACACTAGATGTCAACTTTAATGAATTGTGATTGGCCCGACCAACTTTAACCCCACACACCACCCCTTTTGTACAAAGCGATTGTTAAACAACCAAAAGAGACATGCTTAGGTCTTTTATTTTGTGTGTGTTAGCCACTTGAGCAACCCCCCATTTCATTTATCTATTGTTATTGCTAAGAATCATCCAACCCTTTAAGGCATTTCATTTGATTCTGCCAACTCAGTCATTCAGCCATCAACACACATCTCCTCCATCGTCAACTCATCAACATCACCAACATCACTAACAACCCCCCCCTTCTCCATCTCACGACACGACACTGATGTTGGAAGAGCCTTAACAACCTGGTATGGTTCTCGATGTCTCTGCGAATCTTTTGACGCCAGTCTTGTCTTTCCTGGGTTTGAGCTGATCGATTTCTAGCCACAATTCGACCCCTTAATTTCACATTTCGAAAAATAAATCCCTCGAAATTCAATACCTTAGCCAAGTTTCTTTTCGCGTTTTTTTCCGACACTTTTCCAGCAATCATCAGTACACGAGCGAGCGACATCAGTTTTCCATCGAGATACCCTTTCGACTTGCTTGCTACCCTCATATTTTGAACTCTAACAAAGCAAAGCCATGATGGCCATTTAATTTATACTAATATTTTAGGATTACCTCAATTTTTATGCTCTGTTTACTCATTTCCAGTAATTAAAATACACGAACTGCGACCGTTATTATTTTTAAAACACATCGCGTTCAGGTTTGTGCATTCCATTCCAATGTTGATTCCCGTTGTCTTGGAGCACACAAGTCTTACAAAAAAACTTAGAAGAGACCATCATGTCTCAAAGACCATCCATGTCAAACTCAAATGATCCATCCAAGACATCCTCCTCGTCGAGGATGGATCTCCAAAAACCTTCAATAGATCGGACGACAAGTGAGCCTGTCACGTCGTCTTTAAAGCCACTACGATCCATATTGACGAATCCTCGACCTCCCCCATCGACTCCACGCGTCCGATTCGTGTTACCACAAACTTCGTCAGATCTTCGAGATCGTCTTGCACGAGGTGAGGGCGTAATAGACTCACCCGCATCGACTACTTCGAATATTTCACAGGATCTCGATGAGACGGAATCGGAGGATGATAGTCCATATAGAAGGAGAAGGCGGCCTGGTGATGGAGGTGATCTGGGTGATTTGGTGTCCAGTGGGATCAGAGGATTATGGGGAAAGATGAAGGATGGTGATTCTGCGAGGACGGACGAAAATCTGGGTTGGAGAGACACATCAGAGTCTCCAGACGCGTCATTCAATGTAAAGGAGAGAACAAACTCCACGAGAGCCATTGAATCAACGCCGACCAAGTCAAGGGCAGGAGAATCAAGTTCTTCAATTACAAAGCTCGATCAGCCCATGATTACCCGCGTTGCGTCTGCTCCTCCGGTTGTAGCACCAGAACCGACTCGAAGGTCATCAAAATTAATACATTATCAGCCAGGAGGCCATGCTGATGGCTACTTTAATGCTGAACCTGATCCCGAAGAATTTGAGGATAATGAAAATGCATATATCGGACCACCGCCGCCACCATTACCAACTCCTCCACCAGCACCACATATGGTACCACCAAAATACGCTGAGGGTGGCGGAAGCGCGGCGGATTTCTTTGGCACAGCGACTCCTGGAAGTGATGTTCCAATCACACCTGGCATGGAACACAAATTATCTATGTCAACCAAACATGACAGCTATAGCAGTGCTTCCGTTGTGCTCGGGAGTGAGTTTACATCTCAACCGATGTATACTGGGGCCATCACAGCTGAACCAATAAGTACACCAATGGGAATTCCAGGGGCGTTTCCAAACGACCCGCCGACACCATTTGGACATCAATCACAGGTGTCACTACAAGAGTCCTTTCACACTAGCCATGAATCCAACAACATAATACCACCAGCACCTCCGTTGTCTGCTCCGCCCATGCTACATCAAGAAAGTTATGGATTTGGATCTGCTTATGCATCAAACATCAATGTTCCAGATACACAGGATATATCACCTATGCATTCCTCAACAGCTGTTGATGGCATAGCTAGCTCGGTAGCCCTCGGTACAGCTGCATACCTTGCATCGAGTCACGGCAATGGAACATATAGTGTACCTCCGCAACCACTTTATACCCCGACCTCTACCTTTATTACCACACATCAGAACGAAGCACCCATCCGTCCTGGTTCGGCACATGAGTCGTCTTACAGCATAGACTCTGATTTATCATCGCACTACAATACAACGTACTCAACCAGCACTACAACTACTTATCAACCTCAAACAAGTACAACACATTCTAATGCTGGACTAGCAGCAGCTGCGGCAGTCGGTTTGGGTGGAGCGGCAGCAATCCACCATCACAATCAGCATCAGAGTCAGCATGGAAACACTCCAACGTCAAACACATCTACGACATTTGTTGCTACACCTAATCAGAGCAGCCAGTATGTAGCTGCTGTAGTCAATTCCAATCAGAATTATCCTCAATCATCGACAGGCTACCAAACGACCACAACGAATTTGATCACGCCTTCACAAGCTGCCTATCAATCGAGTCAATATCAATCAAGCCAACACTACAGCCAACAGCAATCTGGACATCCATCAGGGTCAACAGTACCCTTACTTGCGTCAGCGGCCATTGGTGCAGGCATCGGAGCTGTAGCCTCTCACCATTCCCATTCACAGTCCCAGTCCTCGAATTATACGTCGAATCATCCTTCTTATGCCAATCAACCACCTCCGTCACTTCACCATACAGCGTCTATTAATTCTATCAACTCTGTCACATCAAGTTCCTCCATAACGTCTTCCGCCAGTAGTTCTTCGAAATTATCTTCCCGACCCACAAAAGTTGGAGGCATTCTTTCCATGTTTGGAGGTGGCAGAAAACAGTCTAATGCTCAGCAATCTCACACGAGCTCTGGAGGCAAGATCGCTGGAGCAATTACTGCGGGTACAGTGACCGCGGCAGCTTTGGCTGCTGGCTCATCGCCCCAATATGGTTCAAGTGGTCATCACAAACCGACAGCTGGTTATGGTGGATATGGTAGCTCTTCACCCATTTCTCAACACACATCATCAAAACCTCATACACATCATGCAGCTGTAGGGACTGGATTGGCTATAGCTGGTGGAAGGATATCGTCGCATCATGCTTCTGGTTCACACCACGCATCACACTCACACTCTAAACCAAGTGTTTCGTTTGCTGGCGTCACTAGTGCCACTGGTGCGGCGACTGGTCATGCAACTGCTGTCTTATCCGGAAAGACATCGCATAATTCTTTGCACTCACATCATTCACATCATACCCATCACTCACAGTCATCGCATTCTAAGCCGAGCAGCGGCCTTGCTGCTGTGACAGGAGCCTCGACATCCGGTTTGGCTGGTGGCATGTTCTCTTCTGGATCAACCTCCCAGCACCAGTCATCCGAATCAAACTCTGCTGCTCTGCTTGTCAGTGTTGGCGCTGTGGCCGTCGCGGGTGCTGCAGCTGTTGCTCTAGCTACGCATAAGCACAAGAGTCACCACAACAGACCCCATCTAGTATCCCAGGCCTCGTCATCATCGACAGATTCGGGGAGAATTACCTCAATCACTGGTGGACGACACAATCACAATCTTGATTCGAGCGACATTCGCGGGGTTCATATACCACATATTTTGAACGCCTTTGACAGTGCTTCAAGCAGTGACTTTTTGTTCTCATCATCGACAAGTTCGTCAGAGAGCTCCTCTGATAGTGGAAGTGAATCAGATGAGACCAGGTCCAAGAAACGAAGGGAAAAGTTGGAAAGGCGGCAACTAAAGTCTGATCGAAGACGACATAACCGAGCTCAAGAAGCAAAACGCCTAAAACGAGCTGCTGAGACAGGTGCAGTCATCGCTGGTACTGCGGCTGTCTTGTCAGAATATCACTCTGACGACGAAAACAAGCACCGGCGTAGAGTGGAGAGACGAAAATCTTCCGACTCCAATTTGGCATTTCCTCATACAGGCACTGGCTACTCCTCAGACTCATCAATATACAGTACTTCGGCCAATTCTAACAAAGGCTTCTTCTGGGGAGTCAAAGGCAAGAGCAAAGCCCGAAGAGTAGCCAGTCGTGAAAGTGTTGGTAGTTCGATGGGTTTTGGTGGTGACACAACCAGTCCGGACTCAGATTCCGATGGTTCCGGCAAGCCAAGAAAAGGAAAGAAGAGAGTAAGCAAGAAGGATTCCGTTGATTCTAATCTGGCTTTTGGATTTGGGAGTTACAGTACCTCAAGACGCAGCAGTTACTCCAGCAATCTCTCCTCAAACTTGGACTCTATCAGAGATGAAGATGAGGTTGACCGAAGAACATCCAGTTCGAGCAGACTCTCTACCGAGCGTAGTCGAATCGTGTTCCCTGGTCACCGCACTGGTACTGAGGAGCAACACAGAGCAGATCTTGAAAAGATTCGACTACAAGAGGTTGCGGCTGATATTGAAAGACAAAAACGAGATGCAGAGACTATATCTAGAGCCAAACTTGAAAAGGACAGACTCGACAAGGAATCTTTCGATCGAGATCGTGCTGAACGTGAAAAGCAAAGACTCAGATTTGAACGTGAGCGTAGTGAAAGAGAGCGATTTGAGAACGAACGACGAGTACTGTACGAAGAACAAACAAAAAAGTCCAAGACAGTTGAGATGGACGTGAGAATGAATCAGGAACGAGAGAGGAGGATGGGAAACAATGTCGAGTCAGGCACGAGGCAGGTCACTCCTTCTTTTTTGCGCCGGATCAGCGCCAAGATACGATAACACATTTCCCTGTTCATAATATGTTTCCATTGTTTGTCAAATTTTGACCGTTTTGTTTGCTGCTTTTTGATGCGAGGATTAGCAAGCGTGTATATGTGCTTTGTTCTTGCTGAAAACCTCTTGTACTTTAAAAAAGTATAGAAAATCAAAATTTCAAAAACACTGAAAAAGCTAATTTCTTATCTATCTCTTTGTGTAGGCTTGCCAACGTTATCATCGATGCTTCTTCAAGTCAACAGAAACCACCCTCTCGTCCTTCATCCACTAGACCATATGGATCGCTACCTCGCCCACAAAATGAGCAGACTACCCGAGAAGCTGTTACTACTCGCCCAGGCACTCTACCAAGAAACTTCAATCATGCTAGTGCTGCTGAAGAAGCAGCTCAAAGATTTCAGATGGAGGAAATTGCCAAAGCTCATCGTACAGAGATCGAGCGGAAGAGGATTGAGAAGGAAGAATATGATCGGCAAATCGCGAGAGATGCAGAGAGGCGACAAAGACGAGATGAGGAGGACCGTGCCAGACGAAACGTTTCAACTATGCAGCAAGAGGATAATAGACGCCGTGATGAAGCTGACCGGGAGAGCAGGCATCGTCGTGATCTTGAGCTTGCGGCTGCGACTGGTGCCATAGCTTTGGAGAGAAGACGAAAAGATAGTACAGATCAGGGTCGTCTGTCCACGCCGAATAATGAAAGGCAACAACAGCAGTATCAGCAACAACAACAACAGCAGCAAAAACAGGAACAAGATCGACGAGACCGAGATGCAACAGACGCTAGAAACAGGCAACAACGTGAAATAGAACAAAGACGTGCTCATGATGCGGAAATTGCGGCTGCCGAGGAACGAAGGAAGCGAGAGGCAGAAGTCGTGCGCGAACGTCAAAGAGTTGAAGCACAAAATCGTGAACGGGAGCAGGAACAACGAAGAAAGCATGAAGCTGAACTTGCTGCTGCTGCAACAGCTGCTGCCGCTGCTTTAGAGTTGCGAAAACGAGAGGAAGCTCAAGCGAAGGAGGCACAGGCACGTGAAGTCGAAAGACAAACCCGAGAACGACGAGAGGCTGAAATTCGTGATCAACAGCGACGGGAAGCCGAAGAGAGGGAGAAGGAACGAGTGCGTAGGGAGCAAGAGGAGCAAGAGAGACAGCGGAAGGAACTCCAAAGAAAACGTCGACAAGAAGAAGCTGAGATACAAGAGCGTGAAAGACAACGCATCGAGTCTGAAGAACGTGAGAAGGAACGAAAACGAAAGCTGGAACTTGAAGCTGCTGCCGCTGCTACCGCCGCCTTGATCGCTGCCCGTACACTAGAAGAGAAAAAGAAGAGGGATCGAGAGGAAGAGGAGAGAAGAGTGCGAGAGGCTGAAGATAAGGAGAGGAAACGACGTGAAGAGGAAGCTCGACTTCGTCTCGAGGCAGAGGAACGTGACCGACAGCGGAGACGTGAAGCCGAAGCCGCCGCCGCTGCTCTCGCCGAGCGTAAGAAGCGAGAGGAGGAAGCTCGATTACGTGTCGAAGCTATTGCAAGAGAAAAAGAAGAGCAACGTCGACAAGCTGAGATTCGAGAACAAGAACGACAACGACGACTTGCAGAGGAAGAGGAACGTCAGCGAATCAAGGCAGAGGAAGAATTGAAAGCCAGACACCGACATGAAGTTGAGGTTGCCGCGGCACTTGCTGCAGCTGTTGCTCTTGAAGAACGACGCAAGCGTGAACAGCGTAAAAAGGAAGAAGCCGAAGCACGAGAACGTGAAGCTCGAGAACGTCAAATCGAGCTTGAGCGACGACGTGAACGCGAACGTGAGCGACAAGCACAAATCGAGGCTGAGGAACTTGCTGCTCGACAACGCGAGGAGGAACGTGTTCGACAAGAACGAAAGGAAGCGGAAGAAAGGATTCGACGTCAAGAAGCTGAAACCCGCCTACGTGAGCAACAAGAGGAGAACAAGCGACAGGAGCAGGCTAGAATTGAGCAGCAAGAGCGACATCGTAAGGAAGTCGAATTGGCTGCGATCGCTGCTGCTACTGCTGCTGCCGCTGTCGCCGCCGAGGCTTTGAGAGAACGCAAGCGCAAAGAAGAGGCGGAAGCTAAAGCTAGAGCAATGGAGGATGCACGCCAAAGAGCACTCGCTGAAGAACAAGAACGAAGAGCTCGTGAAGAAGAGAATGCGAAACGAGAAGCAAATGAGCGACGACTTCGTTTGGAGGCTGAAGCTGAAGCAGAAGCAAGACGAAAGGCAGAAGAGGAAGAGGACATGAAGGAACAGGAACGCCAACGCCTAGCTAGAGAACATGCCGAACAAGTAGCCAGACAAGAAGCTTATGAATTGCAACTCAAACAAGCAGAGGAAGCTAGACTCTGGCAAATTCAGCAGCAAGAAGAGCAAGAAAGGCAAGAAGCTCATCGACGACATGAATTAGAGCTCGCTGCTGCTGCTGCAGCCACTGCTTTACTTGTAAAGCAACAGCAACAGGAAGCTGAGCGACGACGTCAGCGAGAGCATGCTATCCAGTGGCAACGAGAAGAAGACGAGCGACTTCGAGCTCTTGATGAGGAGGAGCAAAGAGCCATGGAAGCAGAGCGATTGCATCAACAACAAATTCATGAACATGAAGAAATGATGCGACAAGCTGAGATTGCTCGACAAGCTCGTGCTGAACAACAATACAGAATGGAAGAAGAGCAGCGACAGAGAGAGTATGCTAGAGTTCAGTTGGAGGAGGAAAACCGACGACGTGTTCAAGCTGAACAGGATCGCCAAAGAGAGCTTGAGCGAATCGTCAGAGATGAGGAAGCTAGAGCTGAGAGAGATAGAATCAGAAGAGCGGAGGCTGAGAGGAGGGAAGTTGAGAGAAGACGACAGAGAGAGTTGGAGATTGCCGAGGCTGAGCACCAAGCTGAGCTTGAACAGATGGCGAGAGAACGTGAGGAGGCGGCACGTCGTCATGCTGAGGAAGTTGCTGTTGCTATCGCTGCCGCAGCTGCAGCAGAAGCAGCCCATGTGGAGGAGGAAAGACTCAAACAGGAAGAAGAGGAACGTCTTGCTGAAGAGGAAGCAGAGCGTATCCGTGTTGAGAAGAAGAAGGCCGAGAAGGAGGAGCGACGTCTCGCCAGAGAAGCTCGTCGTGAACGAAAACGGCTTCAAGCTGAAGCTGCCGCCGCTGCAACCGCTGCTGCTTTGCTTCTCGCACAGAAAGCTGAAGAGGAGAAACGTGAAAAGGAGCGATGGGAACTTGTCAATCAACACCATCGATCTTTTGAAGATGATCAGCGACGCCTTCACAGCGAAGCAATGGAGCGAAATCGTCTTCATTTGGAAAATATTGCCAGACAACGACAAGAGGAGCACCATGCAGCCGTTGCCGACCAACACAACTACTACGAAGAGCACCGAAGACAAGAACAAGTCGCCGCAAATGAGCGTCGTCTTGCAAAACAGAGAGCTGACGAGGCAGAGGCTGCTAGATTGGCAGAGTTGCAACGAAAAGCTGCTGTTCGTGCAAGAAAGATCCGATTGGCAGAGACTGCAAGACAAGAACAACTTCGTAAAGATGAACACGAGAAGGAGCGACATCGACAGCATAAGCTTTTGCTTGGTACTGCAGGAGTTGCAGCTGCAGCTCTTGCAGCTAGGAAGAGGCATGAACGTGAAGAGCAAGAACAACATGAACGTGAACGTCGTCAAAAAGCTCGACTTATAGAACTGAATTTGCGACAAACAAGATTTCAGCAAGAACAACAGGCAAGAGATCTTCATTCTAATCATGGAGAGACGCAATCAGCCATGTTTGAGCAGCAAATGAAGTTGGCAAGAGATGCTGCTCGAGAACGAAAAGCGGCTGAAGATAAGCGACAAGTAGAGATGGCTGCTGCCCTGCGTGCTCAACAGCTTGAGCAAGAAAGACGTACACATTCCGAGAGACAGCATCAATCTTTCGAAGAAGATCAACGTCGTCTACAGAACGAGTCAAACACTCGACAACAACTTCACCTCGCTAATGTTGCTAGACAAGAACGACAGGCAAAGATGCGAGACCTGGAAGCCAATATGAGACAGACACGACAGGTACAAGAACACCAAGCACATGAATCTCATCACAGCGATAACGAGGCACGATCTTTGTTGTTTGCTGAACAGTTGCATCTGGCAAGAGAAACAGCAAAGGAACGAGAGAGACAAGTAAAGTTGGCTGAAGAGGAGAGAGCTGCTTCTGAGCGACAACGCCAAATTCAGCTTGCACGAGGTCGAGAAGTGCACGAACAAATGCAGCGAAGCCGGGTCTTGCAGGAGCAACAAGCGCGAGACATTCATGCTCATGATGAGGAACAGCGCAGAGCAAGGTTTGCGACTAGTTTGAGATTGGCTCGAATTGCTGCAGACGAGACGGCACGTCGCACGAAGTTGGCCGAAGAGCAAGCCATACGAGAGCGAGAGGAGAAGGAGGAGGAAGAAAGGCAGCGCAGGTTTGAGTTGACGAGGAAGACTGCTAGACAATTTAGGGAGCAGATTAAGAAGAAGCAGGAAGCCGAGGAGCTGAAGAAGAAGCTTGCTGCTGAAGAGAAGAAGGCCAAATTGGAAAGAGAGTTGGCGACAGCTACTGGATTGAAGAAGACATTGAAGAACAGAGATGTTGCACAAGAACAATCGCAACCACAATTGCCCCAACTTGAGCCTGAGTCTGTCCTGCCATCAACGTCGACGACTGCTCTGACTAGAGGATTGGAGGAGGCAGCAGCGGTAGCATTGCCAACTGTCCTGACCGATCCAAAGGATGTTGATGCCCACTTTGAGCAACTGGCTAAAGAATATGGTATCAAAGCTCCCACTCAGTCTCAGCCATCCCTACCACCACTGCCAACGGAAGGCGGTCATGAGGGTTCGATCAGATCAAAGGTCCACAGTCAAATGCATATGCCTGGAGGGTTTTCTGAGGACGAATTTGATGATTTGAGCGATGATGCCGTTGATGTTGGGGACGAACTTCCAGCTCACACAGATATACGAGATGTCGTTGTCCCCGCTTCCATTCCTTTACCTGATACAGCATTGGACAGATCACAATTCGGTGAGGATTTGCTCAGACGAGAATCACCAGCAATGCCTGAACAAGTACCGCTCCCAGTCGAGATTTCAAACCGTGGATTCGAAGAAACTGTACCCGAGTCTTTTGAGGATCCTATTCCAGAACACGATTTTGTGTATGGAAATCAACCAGTATCTGAACCTCCTGAGTCGCCAGCATTGTCTGTGACACGCACAACTCCGCTTGTTCTCTCACCAGAACAAACTGCTGTCTGGCCCGACAACGATTTGGAATTCGAATCTCCCGAGCAAGACCGTTTCTTGTCTTTCAATCCACGTAGAAGACGCTCGTCTACAGACTTGCCTCCTCCAAGAATGGCGCAGCTTACATCTAGATCAGATACTGCCGAATGGAGCAAGTTGTTGGGTATTGAGCAGGAACAAGTTACACCTATAGATACTCATGATCGTCATGATAATTTCCCATCTATTCTCGAAATTCCACAGATCCAAGTTCATCCTCCGCTTGATTCTCCTGCTGGATCCATCATCTCTTCCACGTATACAGAAGACGATGGAGAAGGTGTCTTTCCTAAAGATACAAGAAGTGTGTTGACGCGTCATGCTTTGGGTCTAAGTTCTGAGGATGATGAATATAGACCTATTGAATATCTGCAAGGGCTCTCAGAATTGGATCACACCCAACAACAAGAGGGGGACAATCATGCCGATAACGAGGCTGCGTATGCAGACATGTTTAAGGACTTTACGGGTGTCTATGTTCCAACAGAACTTCCTACATCTGAAGATGAGTATGAGAACCATTATGCGGTGCCGGATTATGATAGGAGAATGCTGAGCACAACATCGGGAACACTGGAAGCTTTGCCTGGTATCCCAGAAGAAGGAGAAGAAGATGAGGAAGACGATGAAGATCA
>Ga0160427_10001008_pt1 | contig 17240 bp, 17 predicted proteins | sample SolpanmetagenomL_FD_108194 | JGI IMG/M metagenome (GOLD analysis project Ga0160427, IMG submission 108194) | Solar panel surface microbial communities from Lawrence Berkeley National Laboratory, California, USA - L | ecosystem: Engineered > Built environment > Solar panel > Unclassified ...
AAGCTGTCCACAGTCCCTGTGCACTCGTTCATCTTTAGGAAAGACTGGCTCCTAACTCTGAGTCGCTCTCTCGGTGACAGATCATCTCGCAGGTCTAGTTGGATGGCGAATTCGGCCGGAGATACCAATTGAACAGTGTCGCCTTTCTTGTGCTTGAAGTAATGCAGATAAGGTGCCATTGTGATCGCTGCGATGTCCTTAGTCTTGTTGAAAGGCGTTGCACTTAGGCCAATGACGTACGGGCTTCCATGGAGCGTGCTGATGGTTGTCCAAGGTCTCACGGTAGGGTTCTTCGTCTTGTGAAATTCATCTATGAGGACAACGGACCAACAGCCCTTGAGTTGTTGTCCACCTAGCCATCGTCGGCCCCTTGTAGTCTCTATGTAGGTTTCTGCAGAATCGACTGTAGATAGCACCCACCACTTATGATGCCACTCTCTTGGCGAGCCGTCGACGTTCGAACGGAGGTAATCGAGCATTGGGATTCCGTCGGCCTCTCTGTAGGCGGCAAGTTGCGCTGCGGTCCAGTAGTTGCCAGTAGTGACCTCAGGAGCCCATAGCTGGACGGGAACTTTGTCCCAGATGCCCATACAACCAGGATATCCATCTTCCATACCTGGGGCCGACTGCCTCTGGTAGGCTAGAACAATGATAGGGAATTTGGTCCTGATGAAAGCCTGCCGCTCTTTCGCCCATTGCGACATGGTTTTCTGGGGTACCAGAATCAGCGTGAGCCCCATGCGCAACTTTGGTTGCCTTCCAACGAGGCGCTCGAGGTCCAGCTGAGGGCCGCGTTCGGGAACAATGAAAGTCCCGTCCGTAGGCGCCTTGTATATGCCCTGGAAACGACTCAGTAGATACAGGACGGCCAGTCCCATCGCCGTCTTGCCCAACCCCATCGCCAAAGCCATGATCATCACGTCATTGCCGGATGCAAGCTTCTTGAGAACATGAGTAACTGTAAAGAATTGGTAGGCCTTCAGTGCCTTTGCGCTATTCCAGCCCTTGAAGTATACTGTTGACCGAGGGTCGAGGTTGGCCGGGTCGAACTGGAAAAAATCACAAGCCTCCTTCCATGTAGTTGCGTTGAGATGGGAAACCCCCGTCTGTCTAGCGAGCCATGTCTCCACTGTCTCAAAACCTTCCTCGTCTCGCAAGCTGGTGGATAACCATTCCACGCGTTCGATGCTGTCGTAGAATCCAGAGACGTCGATGGAAGGCATCCTGTTCGGTGCTTTCAGGACCAGCTGTCCTGCGTTTGGGTCGAACGCTCTCATCATTGGGAAGAGGGCAGCGTCTGATCCGGGAGAAATTGGCTGTATGTCTGTAGCTGGAACCACCGAACTTGCCAAGTGAGGCCTGTTCTCCTTTGCGCGCTCGCGGTCGACATCGTCGTCCTTGTTAAATTGGCTCTCGAGTGCTTCTTGGGCCGCCTTTGCGGCGTTCAACTCCTCTTCAGTCTGCGCGCGTCTTGCGACCTCCTCATCGTCCAATGTGTCCAGTCGAAGTCGTACGATCTGCCGGCGATGGATACCTGTGGGTACTATACTTTTGTCAGTCAATTTCACATATAACAGTGTCGGCACAGTACTAACCTCTGAGCTCATTCGGCACAAGCTCCATCAACCGGGTGTCTGTCGTGTGAAAGATATTCACGCCAAAGGGGTCTTCCTGTGTGTCCATGTTATTCCATTGTTCCTGGATGTGACTGGCCAACCGAAGTCCAGCGGCATATTCACTGCTGGGTCTAGGGATGTTCCACCTATTACCACCTTGGAAGCGAAAAAACTGTGATTTGGCATCCAGCTCGACCAGGGTACCTGGAGCGGCGGCTTTCGAGAAGCGAGCGAAGTCAAGCCGTGCCGAATCAGCCTGGTATGCAGCGGTCATGCATTCACTGTATGAAACTGGCACCGTATACAGTACCAGTTCCGCAGGCTTCTCTTCCGCGAGGTTCTCGTCAACGTACACACAGACTGCGTAGATCAAAAGATCGGCCAAAGCCGGTTTCGGTAGGCGGGACAACGGTTCGGGAACTGCCGACTCGACGTCCGAGTCGGCACTTGATACGTCCTTCGCTTCCATTGTGCGCTGCCTCTTGGTCGCTGGGGTTGTCGCCTCAGACGTCGCTGAGTCGCTCTTGTCCTCAATGCTCATTTCGGACCCCGGTCGAGTGCGCTTGTTCCTGGCCCGCCAAGCAAGTCGCTTCACCTCGTCCTTCTCGTCCTTGTCCTCTGCATCCCGTTGCTCTCTGATGTGGGTAGCCCACGCGGTCTTTATGAAGACCTGGTTCACAGTGGGCCAGGTGAGCTGCTCGTTGGAGTGCAGGCGGCCAGCTGGCTCCATTGCAACGTGCCACCACCTAGGTGGTGGCTCATTGCTTCGCCGCCACTCAGGATCGAAGGTACCGGACGGCGCACTTCGAACCATGTGAATCTCTGCGTCGGCGCGCGTTTTGTTCACCCTACCTTTTTTATCGGTAAAGGGTGGTAACCGGTTCTTTGACCCGGTTACGTATGCAAAACCACAAGCTTCCAGTGACCGTATCGCCTGTTGCCTTGCCGTAGCGTATTGAGCTTCGCTCCATCCGTAAAAACTACGGAGAAACGGGACAGCGCTTGCTGGGTCTCGCAGCCAGTTTATGATACCGGCGCTGGTCCAAAGCGCCTGATCATCAGGGGGTGCTGCGTTCGGCATATTATGGCGTTTGAGTCGGTGACGGTGGATGGTATGTCTTGTGGAGGGATCAAAAGCTTGGTTAGGAAAGGGAAGAGTGGTAAAATGAAGAGTGGGTATGAACAAAAGCAGAAGTGAGGCCTGGGTGCCGAGAAACACCAATAGTGAAGTGAACTCCAATAGTGAAGTGAATAATACAACAGAGGTGCGGATGTGAGACAAGAGCGACTGCTGCACGCCGTATGATCGAAAGGCCGTTCTTCCGTTCTGTTCGGTTGATGGTGTGTGGTGGTTGCTATTGTTGGACGGAAGTTCACCCAACGGTTGTATCGTTCGTGGACCGTGTTGAACGAACAGGTGCTCCGTTCAGATCGGGTGGTGCTGTCTAGTGATTGCTCTTGTTGGACGGAAGTTGACCCAACGGTTGTATCGTTCGTGGACCGTGTTGAACGAACGGGTGCTCCGGTCAGCTCGGTTTGTAATGCGTGATGATTGCTATTGTCGTATAGAAGTTGATCCGACGGTTGTATCGTTCGTGGACCGTGTTGAACGAACGGGTGCTCCGTTCGGCCCGGTTTTCTATGCGTGGTGATTGCTATTGTTGTACAGAAGTTGATCCAACGGGTATATCGTTCATGACCCGTTGGGACGACCGAGCGCTCTATCGTCCCTGTATAGCTTGATATTGCGTTATTCCCACCAGTATTTGCGCGATGAAGGGCGGTGTTAGCTCCAATGATGATAGTAATAGGCGCGACGTGAGCGCTCTATATGACCTACCGTTGGAAAAGGAAATGGAAGATGACGAGTTTGAGATGTGTATCGTCCGCAAACAGAAGACATACATATGTACCTAGTTTGCTTCCTTTCTCTCCCATTCTCACGTCATCATCTTATCTTGCGATGCTAACAAAGAGCGTGTGCCGGATGCATCATAGCTCCGAGTCTTTGACAATGAGTCGGTGGCGCCATTGCGCGTCTGTTTGCTTTGATATATGACAGTTGCGAGTTTAGAGGAAACAGAGTGTAGTGTACTGCACGACTACTGCCCTGCTGGATGGCCATGCTTGCGCTCACTGTCGTGAACATGGTTGCGGATACTCTCTCCAGGTATGCTTTCTCTTTCTGCTATCCATCCGTCGTATACTGAATTCCCGATAGCATGAAGCAAGGGACACCGGTATCGCCATGCCGCCAACCAATATTCGACCTGGTGTCCGCCTCATGCTTGGCCAATATCGCGTTGACGGAGAGGTGTCCGGGTGAAATATTGCAGCGGCAATGAACACGTGTAGTATCGCGGTCCTGATTTGCTTCGACTGTATGCTGCCTCATTCAACAGGGTGGCAGAGCACCGGCGGCGATATGGGCGCATGTAGACGCGACCGACACTCGAGAGGGCGATGTCTGTGGTATGACGAACGGGGAGCGCCCGGCGCTTGTCTATCATGTCTGAGATGGATCCCGAAGCGTCAGTGACTCGTGAACGCGTTGTTGGAAGTTGTGCTCTGCTGCAGTTGACAACACCAGAGGTTCCATATTGATATGAATACACGTGCAGAGGTCATTGTAGCCGTAAAAGATGTCATGTGGTACCTAGCCACACACAACCGGTGTCGCCCTAGCGCGAACCTTATATGCGGAATGTAGTATGTTGTACCAACAGTCGGATCAACTGTCAGAATGACAAACTCTCACAACCGGTCTGCCGCCTGTTCGCAACAATAATCCATGTCTATGAATGGCCACCGAGTCTTCCCTCGGACGACGCAGTCACTGAGGGCAGGGGTCGGAACAGCTGTTGTAACAACTACGACGCAGCAAGGACAGTGTTTACTGACGCACCACCTACGGTCACTAGGATCTGAAATCTGCATGGTTGGATCGTACACTGACTCGGATGTGTTGCTACGGAGTGACTAACTACGCTCGCACCTATTCTCCATCATTGCAACCTCTCTCTATAGCTTATTCCTGTCACTGTGCCTTCCTTTGCCCACGCTTTTCTCGCACATATTACGGCTGGTATAGGGACTCACTCATTGTAGAGCCCTATACACCCTCCGGAAGTGGTCCCTGTGAAGTGGGAGCAGCTGTCAAAGACTCCCCTCCTACCTCCGACGGCCCTGTCTGCTGGGCGGAAGAACTCGTTGTTGGGACTTGTGCCACGACAGGAGCCTTGGCCAGCGCAGTGTTCCGCTCCGCCTGAATCAATTTGATGATCTGGCTCCTGGTGGCGTTCCTGTCACATTGCCATGTATTGATATGACAGAACGAGGAGTGACATATGATCCGGTAGCTCTCAGTGTGAGGTGCCTTTTGAATCGCTGTATTCCGACGTACGCGACCGGATATCTGAATATCGAGAGTAGGGTTGTACTCTCCATCGATAGTGATAACCACCTCGGCAGGGGGCAGATTTACTCCGACGGAGATCTGAGAGCCGATAGCGATCAACAGAAAAGGTGCGTCGCAGTAGCCATCGGGGTCTGGGTTGGAGGTGGTAAACCTGTTGACGCGGTTCCTGTTACGTTCGGCGGAGGACCAGGTGTCTATGAAGACGTAATCCTGTGGCGAGGATAGCGCGGTGTACTCGGGCAATTGGACCAACCACTCGACATATAGTAAGAAGATCACTGCATTTATAGGCTTGTATGCTGCAATGACAATCTTCTTCCCCTGGTCAAAGGCATTCCGTTGACTGCGCAGCTGAGTGATCATCGCTCGAACTAGTGTCATTGCTTTTGATGCATGGATATGCGACATGACTTCCCATAGGGCGCTTTGATTGTGCGGAGTGTGTAGAGTACCGGACGAAGCACTGGCCTGCGTGCCGGTGGCTATCGCCTTTGCTTCTTTTGTTGTGAACTCACCGAGTTCATTGCTAAGGTCCTCGTTCTCCCGCATCAGAGTGAAGAGCGAAGGGAATAGGAGGTAAGTGCGCATCTTAGGGATTAGAGAGAGATACGATACATCCTCGGCAATAGACTGCGTGCGGTAGTATTCCTCAAGAGGATCTTTCTCCGGTCGTTCCTCGATGTCGATGAAGAAGTCGAACGCAGAGTGTGGCGGGATATCAACCGCAGGCATTCCAGTTCCAGAGGGGTCCGGCTGCCATACAAAGTCGGGTCCAAACTGTATCATTTGGGGCACAATGAACTTTGAGAACTCCTCAACAGCGTTCTCCTGATCTTCACTAAGCCTAAGTCGCCCGGATACAGGCCCCGCTGGACCGGTACTGCCCATTGTGATTTTGTCGATGTAGGAATCAATGAGGGTCGTCGGTTTGTCCATTGTTATGAATGAATTGGTCAGCACAGATGCATGCTGACGTGTATTCAAGTCTCCGTCCAGGACCCAATCTGTAGCAAATCTCCCTGGTGTGATATTCCGAAGAGTGGCATTACTGTTCTTGCCGTGGCAATACTGGAGATAAGGAGCGGTCGTGATAGCCGCGATGTCTTTGGTCCTAGTATAGGGCGTCGCACTCATTCCGATTACACGAGGACAGCCCGGAAGCTGGGCAAGGGTTGACCAGGGCCTAGCGGAGATAGTCTTGGTCCTATGGAACTCGTCGAGCATGACGACTGACCAACAGCCGTCCAGCTTGCCTCTTACTCGTTGCTCCGTGTCGCTGGTAAGCTTGACGTGATTTTGCACGGATTCAATACTCGACAACACCCACCACCGGCTATGCCATTCCCTAGCGGAGCCGTCATTGTTCGCGCGGAGATACTGAAACACTGGTATCCCACCGGCCTTGTCGTAGGCAGTGAGGCGTTCGGCGCTCCAATAGCGGCTAACTTCTGGTGCCCACTCTGTTCGAGGCACGACATCTGAAAGTGTCATGCAGCCGGGATAGTCCGCCTCCATCACCTCACGAGTTGGTTTACCGTATGCGAGCACCATACGGGGCGATTTTCGGGTGATGAAACTCCTCCGTTCTTTCGCCCACTGACTCATGATTTTCACAGGCACCAGGATCATCGTTAAACCACGGCGGTATACCGGTGGCTTACCGACGAGCGCCTGCACGTCGAACGGTCTAGTGGGTGGCATGACGTTGGCATTGCGTGCCGTGTCGTGTCGACGTTGCACGCCGCTTAGTATATCCAAGACCGCGAGCCCCATCGCCGTCTTGCCAAGACCCATTGCCAACGCCATGATCATGACTTTCCTGCCGGACATGATGTGTCTGATAACGTGGGCGACGGTGAAGAATTGGTAAGCCTTAAGCGGCTTATCTGCGTTCCAGCCCGAGTAGTATACCGATGACCGGGCATCGTGATTGGAGGGGTCGAAGTCGAAGAACTGACAGGCAGCCTTCCAGGTTTCGGGCGTCAGGTGTGTGGCCGCCGTCCGCTCAGTGAGCCATTCTTCTGTGGTTTGAACTTCAACATCCTTGGCTTCCACTGCAAGCGGACCCGGGTTGTGGCCCTGAGTGCTAGTGGATAGCCAATCCACACGTTCCCATTTACGGCAAAGATGATCCACGTCAACAGCCGGGGATAGTGGAGCTCCCGCTTTGTTAAGAGCATTGGCTTGCGGGTCAAATGCCCTCATGTATTGGAACCTAGTGGCGGCCGTTGGAGCAGTGTCTGGTGGTCCCTGCGCAGTAGGCGACTGAGTGTGGGGAGACAGAGTAGGTGAAGTAATGTCTAGTGGTATAGAAGTATCGTCGGCATCCGGGAGCAAAGGGACAGGAGTTCCTTGGGACACTGGAGACGGTTCCTGTGCGTTCAGCGCTGCTAGTCTTTCCTCATGATCTAGCAGTTCATTGTCAATGTCTCGCTGCTCAATTAGTTCGGCGCGCCTTGAGTCCGCCGCATCAGTATCCTCCTCCGCCTGAAGCTGCTCAGCATTAACAACATCATCCAAGGTACGGAGGTCAATCTCGACATGTTGCAAACGGTCAGTGCCTCTAGGTACTGCAATGCGGTCAGCTTATTCTGAAACGACAACGTTGGGACAACACTAACCCCTATACTCTCTGGGCAGGAGCTTTATCAGGTCTCCATCTAGGGTGTGAAAAATTTCCACGCCAGAAGGGCTTTGTCGGGTGTCCATATAAGTCCACAAATGCTGTATGGCGCCTCCCAACTTGTATCCTGCGCCTTCATCATCATTGCGAGGCAGTGAAATTTGCCACTCGGTGTCACCGATGAAGTAGTAGATCTTCTCTTTGGCGTCTAATCGAGCGGCGGTACCAGGGGCGGCAGCTGCACTAAAACGTGTGAAGTCCAGTCCCGCTGGTCTGTCGAGGTATGCGGCCGTCATGCATGTAGAATACGACACGGGTACGGTCTCGAGGATCAGATATCCCCTTTCAGAGTCCCGTCTGACGAAGATGGCGAAGATGGTCAACTCTGTAATCGCGGGTTTTGGAGGAGGGGCGTTGAACTGAAAGCGGGCGTCCACCCTCTCGACGTCTGACTCTGAGTCGTTGAAACGAATGGTGGATGACCGACTCCCTTTGTCACTCATTCTCATTGACTTGACAACTTGCGTGACAGACATGTCCGAATCACTTCGGCCGTCGTGGCTGGCGTTGGAGGGCTGACGACTGTGTTTTGCAGGCCGCCGGTGGCCTTTCGCCACCGGATTAGCAGCAGCATTGTTGATACCCTTTGCCCTCTCCCTGTTCATCTTCCTTCTGTATACAGCCCACACATTACCAATTAGTGCCTGCGTCACGGTCATCCAATTAAGATTTGAATTCTGCTCTTCACTGCGTCCGCTCCGTTCGAAATGAGGATGCCACCAGCTCGGCTGGGCTTGTTTTTTCTTGCGCCACGCCGGAGTGAACAGATCACCATTACTGTTGAGCATTCGCACCTCAGCGTCGTTTCGTTGTTCTCCGGGATTAGGTAGGCGAGGTCGCAACGTCTCATCGTAGAAGATGCCGGCCTGCGCAAGTGATTGAATGGTTAGGTTGGCCGCAGTATTGTACTCACTGTCGTTCCAGCCAAAGTACTCGTTGTAGAATACAATCCCAGTGTCTCTCGGCGACTCTAACCAGCGGATGATGTCCGCCTGAGTCCAGGTCGTAGCGTCACCTGTAGGTGGTTTAACTGTCATGTTGATGGGAATCAACCGTCGACGCGGTCAGTGAGGGTTGTGCAAGTGTATGTGAAAAGAGGCGTGGATGTGATCAGTAAATGACAGTCAGTGCATGTGAAGGGAAACTTCAATGAACGTGAAAGTGAACCACTGCGTGTTTTGCGATGCAAACGGCAACGTTTATTGTGGCAAACAAGCAAGGGCGACAAAGGAGCAATTTGGATACCATAGGAATAACAAACACAGCCATGCCGGTTCGACCGTCATTAGACAGAAGCCGATGCAACGGTCGTGCCGAATGAGAGCGGTTGGATCGATCGTTTGGACGATGGGGGTACTGACATAGGTGAACGCGTGCTAGTGTTTACCTATGCAAACAGCAAGGTTGAATGGCAGCAAACAGGCAAGGGTTGGAAAGGAGAACTCAGGAATGATCATTCGTGATCGAGCGTAGGTGGGCAGTCGGGATAACCATAGGCGGACAGTTGGGACAACCATAGGCGGGTAGTTGGGACAACCATGGGCAGGCTGTTGGGACAACCGTAGGCGGACAGTTGGGACGACCATAGGCGGACAGTTGGGACGACCGTAGGCGGACAGTTGGGACGACCGTAGGAACAATCCGTCCTTTGTATCAAACCCGACGATATCTTCGTGTCATATGGAACAAACAAGGGTTGCTTTCCAGCTTGCGATGTGCCCGGTCTTATCGTTATATTAAATGCGCGTATCTATCCTGTTGTATTGCCATGCACGGGAACGGCATGCCACCTAGTAACAAATACGGCCGGAGGCAACAGGCGTGTGAGACCATGATCCAGTATAGACCACCAATTGCGCATTAATGATTGAGAGGAACAGGCGCACAAGGGGTACCCGCGTTGCCACATGAGAAAGGATCGCGTAACCATACAACCTATTCTTGGTGAGGCCATTCCTGCTGATGTTTGGTTTCGAGCGGACCGTCATGCAATCGATACATACCTGTACTACATGTAAGGATGGTATTATATGTAGGTAGTAGCGAAGTTATTTTAGCGCCAACCTTGAAATGGCACAGGCTGCCAGGCGCCAAATACCCGATATACCACACTTCGGACAATGCCTAGACAGATTAGCAGCAAAGGCGGCGCCATGACATGAGACAGCAACCGGAGACCACACCACTGCACCGTCAACTTGCTGCTGCACCCAACCGTCCAATAAATCCGCCGATAATAGTACGATTTATATCACATTCAAGTGCGGCTTCAATGAGTCCTTCTACGGAGGGCTCTAATCCCGCCAACCGTCGTGCGAAAGGGTACACCAAGACTACGAGTACCCGGCCCAATAGCCGCGAAGCGCTTGTTGGTAGAGGACAATATTCGATCGACAATATTCGGCGCAGTTTAGGCCTTGCAGACGAGGTATATCGAGGCTTTTACACCATGGTGGAGGGTATAATGACTCGACGAGGGTGCATTGGCAATACTTTCCGCTCAATATCCGAGAAAGAGTCGGTGAACGAGGACCTGGTGACACTGGTCTTGACGACGCCTCATATTTCTACCCGGTTTCCAGGCACGGTGGAGCGTATAAGGAGTGTCTCTGGACAAGCGGCGTTCCAAAGACTGGTATATAAGATAGGTTCCAACTTCCGTCGAAGAAGAAAGCAACAGGCTTATAAGGGATCGCCTGGTTCTCCAAGCACAGGCGGCACCAATGACACCATGGTTATGGAATCTGCATGTCCGCAAGAAAGACGCAGTGCTTCCGCCGAACAGCCGCCTCTGCTTGAGGATACTAGTACTTGGCGAGGGATGTTCTCGATCACGCGGAAAGATGGCACATTCAGAGCGCTGTGCCGACCATGCGAGTTGACACGCGGCTGGCCGCATGGGAGTGCATGCGAGCGTCCTACAATTGACGATTTGGACTTTGAACGCTTCATGTCCATAATCGAGAGCGAGCACGCTTTTGACCGGAAATCGGACAGTCTTGGATGGAGAGGCGAGGGAAGTGGCAGTAGCGAAGAGCAGTCAATGATCGACAACGACCGTCAGTGGAAAACAGTGATGGCGCATCTTGTGCGTCAAGGGAAACCCCTGAAGTTCATGATTGTAGAGAACGGTCGCTGTGGCTAAATTGCATCAGGTCATGGGAGCGACAAAGCGGTTTTTCTATGGAGCAACTACAGAGCGCACCATCGAGCGGAGACGCTCAACCTCCTGGTGTAACTTGCGTACCTCATCTACCAAGCCTTTCAACTGTTGCTCCATGTTCTCGACCACAGCACCACAAGTCAGTACATTGCGCTGCACAGCCCTGAACTCGTACGCGGATATTTGATCGACGGGGCGCTCGATCATCTCGACGCCGTCGGAGCTTGGGACAACTATGACCTCACGCCTACGGGTGGTAGGCGTGGTTGATTGTTCCTGGACGGATCCACACGAATCGGGAGAGTCCGTTGAAATCTGTGAAGGACGTAGATCCAATGGCAGCCGTAGCAATGGAGGTGAGGATGGAGGGACAGAGCGAAGATGACAAGGGGTCGATGGGGGCAGTGGTCCATCTCTCCTGTGCAACGGTTCGCCTGTAGGGGGAGGAGTGCGTCCACCGTAAGGGGAGGAGCCTAAGCGTGGGGATCGGCGGCAACGCCGCTGCAAATGAGGACCTTGTTCACTTCGAATACTCTGCGCAGCGGCAAGTGCTCTCTGGTCTTCACTATCAGGAACCTGGCTCCGGAGCCGTCGTGCGGGAGGGGATATTGGCCAGACCAAGGAAGGCCGGAAAAGCCCATCACGATGTTCATCTGCTTCAAGATCCATTAGAAAGATTCAACGTCGTAACCCCGTGGACCTGCACAACCATCGAGACTTACCGAGGGGGCTTTCAAGGCCCGGCCGGAAACCAGCTATATCACGCAGGAGCGCCCTCTCCGCTGGGTCTTGCTCCAGAGCCTCCTCCACTTGCGTTTCGGTTTGTAGCCACGACAATGGCCGGTACTCGTTGTCCTGTTGCCAAAGCATTAATGGCTCAAAGGTTCCTCTAGAGGGACTTTCCCATTACATGCATACGTTGTTGGCGATGCAGGGAGACTTCATAGCAACGACATACCGCCTATTGACACGAGCTTATTAAGCAGCGGTCTGTGAAACGAGGTGGAAAGCGATAGGGGGACCGTCAAACCCCCTGACAGAGTGGACATATCACATGTAAACAGGGGTGTCGGAACGCCGGTTGGTCCAACACACGGAACATCAGCTCACTGAGTCTAGGCTAGCAAAGCGCTAGCGCAAACACATGACGCTCGCCGAGGCGGTTCGACAAGCGGAACCACTCACAGCCAATCAACTGACCAGGATATTGACGACCTAGCTCCAAAGGTTAGCGGAGAACGGGATCATTGTACGATAGTGTGCGGAAGGATGAGGAATACAACGGCTACGTACCGCAGAACGACATGGCTATCAGAGCGGGAGGCTGGCTGCCCTCACCAATGTCTTGTTTACATCCTGACGTTTCTCTTCGCGCACGCGTGTCTTGCTTCAATATTGCGCGCAAACCTCGAGACTCTTCTACCCCTGCGCCTTACAACAGCGTTCTTGACATAATGAGCATGACGAACCGACCACGCAATTCGCCAAACAACCGTGACTCCGACACACGACCCAACCGTGGTCGTCGCTCCCCGTCACTGGACGAACGTCCACTAGATAGCGAAAACAGACAGCACCGACTACAAGGGACAAACACGCACAGACTCGTTGGCAGCACAGAGAGAAAACGACCCGCTGAGACACATGTAGCGCATGACGCATCGCAAGTGCCATATGACCAGTATAAAGGCAGGGGCTCCGAGGGTGTGTGGGATGCCGAAAGCAACCGGTAAGTGTTGACATAGCGCCAAAGAACGAAACGACCGCTAATGGACCATACAGCTATGGTGGTATGCAAAGGCCGGTCAACAAGCGGCAGAGTCACCAAACTGTGCATACAAACAGCCATGTGGAGACTTCTCCACTGCCTTCAAGTTCCATGAGTGTAACCCACGATTATATGGACGGAGATACAATATCCAATGACCAGTGTAATTTTAGTGGCGTCTCCAATGGGCAGTCAAGAAAGAGACTGTGGAAACCAAGAGCGGCTTTCAAGCCGATCTATCGGCAAACGCAACAATGGCTAATTGCAGTCGCAGCTACTGGAGGGTACGGCTGCACCGAAGTGTATGCAACGAATGACGATGACTGGGTCGAAGCGGCGATAAACAAGTGCTGGTCGCAGGCACGCGCGAAGCGTGAGCGTAACACAGCACAGTCATTGATAGATCCTATGCCGGAACGAGAAGGCATTCAATTTGTTCGCAAATTCCCAAACGCAGTAAGGTACACGACTAACACACCACCAGTTACGCGAAGCGCTCAGAATGTCACGAAACACTATCAATTCGCGAGTCCGTCAGAGCATGCTTGCAAGGGTCCCGGAGATCCAGTGGGACGCAGAGGCCCTGAAGGAATGGGCCGAGGGCCAGTTAAGGAACAGCATATACGAATGCTATAACGGGAACCCTGTATGTGACAACTGACCGTACACGGCAAATTATTGACTGGGAAAAACAGGCCAAGCGGTTCTTCGGATCAATGGTACCAGCAGCAATCCGCGATTCTTTCTTCCGATCCAGGGGATTGGCATATGAGGATGAGACCAAACAGTTATTCGCGTCCGTTAGCCCATTCTTGCTGATCAGCACGATCTCGATCATGCACTGTATATTAGACATCTGGTCCGTCGGTTCCAAGCTCCTAGGCACAGAGGGGAGGCCGATGTATCCTGTCCTGAATCCGACGCGAGTACAAGAGGTTTTCGAAGTAAAGATGATGGCATTCACGACACAGATGCAGCAGAGGCAAACGCTGATCCTGGAGAGAGTCACGCGAATGGTACGTAAAGGGTTACGCGAGGTAAACATAAGTACCGACGGCCTGGCGACAGACCTGGAAATGTACTCCCAAACAATGATAGGCTTGGGAACATCCGATGAAGAAGACGAAGAAGAGGGGGCCAATGAAACGAGGCCTACGAAGCGCGCGAGGTCCTCGTCTAGTCTCGAACAACTGGATGCAGCCCCGAAAGGGCAACCGTTGCGGAAGCGTCATATGGGAAAGGAGTGCGACGACGGTGAGTGGCCCTAATACCTACCATTGAACGACGCCGACGAATGACGTACACATGAAGGCAACGATAACTCTGCAAAACGCGATGCGTCTGACTACGGTAAGCTGCTATGAGTTCCACCGTATCCACCACACTGGCTGATAGCACATGGGGTAAGACGGCAGTGATGTCGACACGAGGGAATCCACAAACTACGGTAAGCTTCCTCAAAGCCACGCCGCAACCTCCAGTAACAAATGCACCTTTCCAGAACCCAATCTCCTTGGAAAACGAGAAATACCCGGCTACGATAGTACGAGTTCGCTAAGTGACCTACAAGGAGAACCGCAAGAGGATAGTGATGATAACGGCGGGGTCCCTACTCCAGCACCTCGCAACAAGACCGGAATGTCGACACCCGCTGTCGTTAATCTTGTCGGCGCGACGGTGAGGTCGACAGCTGGGACAACCGTCGGGGCAACTGATAGAAGAACGGTCGGACCAGCGGTCGGACCAACGACGCAGACAGCGAAGCCGCGCCCAACGTCAAATGCAAGCCGTGAGTTGAATGGTTCCAGCTCCCAACCCCATGCCGAGAGTGGCAGCGCAGGTGTTCCAAGTGCGGCAAAACGAGCGTACAACTCACAACCTAATCCAACACTTAATGACATCGCGGATGGCACAGCTGGCGCGACATGCCGACTGCAAAAGACGAATATCACGAAGAAGGGCTGTTCATGGGCAAGCGTGAGTAGAACAGTGGCGGCCAAGATTGGAGAGCCAAAGGGTAACCTCTTATGGTGGGCCCAAATGGTAACGAGGAAAGGGAAGGAAGACATCCCTCAGGGCAAAGAGATGGTTTTTGACGAGGATACATTCGAGAAGTGCAAGACGACATGCATGGCGAAGTCATCAACGATCTCGGCTATAGTGGTGTCGATGTGCGACATGATGAAAGAGGTTGCAGGATGAGCGTAATCTATGTTGTGCCGTATTTCAACGATGTGATCGTGACATCCATGGTGCGTGACAAAGGCATACTCATCGGGTTTTTGGGGACTGTAGGTGAATCCGGTATCGTTGACCGTAATACGAGGCTCAAATCTTGCGACAACACCTGTGTAAACACACGATCAACCATGGCGGCAAGGTCACTAGTCATGGGCGGGGCGTATGTCTAGGATGGACGTAATGAACAGCTAACTGATCAGAGCGGCGAAGCCATGTGTAACGAGCATTTGTGTCAACTGACCGTTACGGCGACGACAATGAAGTCGGACCAACCGTGACTACAACATCCTCAGGACACGCACCAGCATAACGAACTCAGAGAAAATAAACACCCCGTATGATTGTAGAGACTGAAGATTTTAGTATGCGACCCACCGTGGCGCTGTGTGCGGAGCAGACACACACAAGTACGCGTGCCCCGAAAATAACAGAATTCCTGTAAAGGCCCGATGGCATCGGGGTACATGCGATAATGTCGATGCAGAAGCGATTACGTCGATACAGCGATGACGGGCGATTGGGAGCGATGGCATCGACGTAATCGTTCCCCGGGTTTTCGTGACGGCGCGCCGTGGATATGAAACTGGCTTGCCCTCGCCTCGTCACCGCCGTCACCGTTGCCATCAAAAGGCGGCGTTCTCCATATCCACGGCGCGCCGTGGATATGAAACCGGCTTGCCCTCGCCTGGGCGTTCTCCATATACTGAAGATTCTCCCACTACAACAGCCATTCCCTCTCACTAATTAATCACAACCCAGCCGCCTAATTATCATATTTTACGGCTTCCTTCTGCGCGCCGGTGCTCTTCCTCCTTGTATTGTAACCACATTACTTCTGCGATCTCATCACGCCTCTTTGCCATTGCAGTAACAGCCTCCATTGCTTTGTCAACTGCTGCACCCTCTGCGCTCCCATCGTAATGGTTATCTAGATCCTTCTCCGGCAACGGCGGCCTCAATTCGCGCTCATCCTGTTGGTCCCCACCAGTAAGAGTTAGGAGGTTATGGAGGGCGGCGCAGGCGTATACGAGCCAGGTCTGTGTCTTGATATCATACCGAGGAGGTGCCTTGAAGATCTGGAACCTCTCTTTGAAGATACCGAAGGTGCGTTCAACTACGTTACGGAGCGAAGAGTGCCGAAGGTTGAATAGCTCCTCTGCATTCTGCGGCTTCATACCAGCGGCAGCAACCTCGCGCAGGTGATACCGTACGCCACGGTAAGGCACCAGAGTGATATCGGTATTGCTGTAACCGGCGTCTGCAAGGTAATACTTACCAGCACCACTGGCAGGAGATGCCGGCGCGTTAAAACCCTCCATCTCTCTTGCCGCTGCGAGTACTCGGCCATCGTGAGCGGAGCCCTCCCAACCTGGCAAGACATAGGTGAATAACCTCCGGTGGTTAACAACGGCTAATACGTTCTGCGATAGAAACCTCTTGCGATTGCGCCACGGCGCCGGCTCCTCGTTACTAATATAGGCCTGTATATGCGAGCCATCTAGCGCACCTACGGCATCCTCAAACCAAGGCCAGTACTTTGCCGAATCAGTGCGCTCATATATTGCCTCTGCATCGCTTACTTCGGCCGGCCGTACCAGTGTTGAATAGCCTCCTAGGCAGGCAGCAAGCACCTCATGGAAGACCTTTGATATTGTCGCCTTTGAATGGTGGTACTCTTCCTGGAGGCCAGAGAACGTACGGCCTTGAGCCACGCAATGAAGGAAGACCATTAACTTCTGTCTGGCTGATATATGGTAGCCATCCTTCAGTTTACCGCCAATGAGGTTAAATAGCTCGTCGAATTGGTACGGTGTAAACCGCGTATGCAGCCGCAGCCTTTCACCGTCAATATAGAGGTCAGTGAATAACCTCTCTCCCTTACTAATGAAATCAGTGAACCGCAGATTTGCTCTCCCACGAGGCATCTTCTGCAGGTACCCTGCAACAACGAGGCACAAGGCCATCACCGTGGCATTATGAAGCCTTTGGAATGCGATCTTACGACCCTCAGTAACCTCTTCGCTCGCTTCTGAGCTTCCTTCCGAGTCACTCTCCGAGTCACTTGCTTCTAATAAGCCACGACCTTCACCTTCTCTACCACTAGCAAGCAACATTGGCACCCTAGGCACCGCAGAGGTCCCTCCCACCAAGAAGAGCAGTGAGCAGCCTCCGTAGGCACTGTATAGTAATGCAGAGCGCCGGAGTAAGAGGTGGTTATACACGGCGCCGTAGTAAGAGATGGTTAGTAAACACTAGCGCGTTGATGCCGGCCGAGTTGGCTCTGAAATGTTGCTCCAGAGCAACATTTCTCTTCGGCATCAAAGCACGGCCCTTTTTGGTGCCTTTGGCGC
>Ga0160427_10001009_pt1 | contig 17238 bp, 15 predicted proteins | sample SolpanmetagenomL_FD_108194 | JGI IMG/M metagenome (GOLD analysis project Ga0160427, IMG submission 108194) | Solar panel surface microbial communities from Lawrence Berkeley National Laboratory, California, USA - L | ecosystem: Engineered > Built environment > Solar panel > Unclassified ...
CTGGCGCGACATCCAGCTCGGCGCCGGCATCAACGGCCTGTCGAGCCGCCTCGCCAGCGCGTCACCCGACACCACCACCGGCGCCTACAAGGTGGCCGGCGGCTACATCACGGCGCAGGCCATGGTGAAGGTGCCGCTGCGGGAGGGCCTCGACCTGCAGCTCAACGGCTATAACCTGACCAACCAGAAGTACTACGACCTGCTGCATCCCTCGCACGTCGTGCCCGGCGCCGGCCGCTCGCTGCTCGCCTCCCTCAACTTCAAGCTCTAGCCGTGCTGGCCATCCCCGACATCCTGTCGCCGGCCGAGGTCGCGGCGTTCCGGGCCGCGCTGGACCCGGCGGCCTGGGCCGACGGACGGGCGACCGCCGGCTACCAGGCGGCCGGGGTCAAACGCAACGCGCAGCTGCCGGAGCACGACCCGCTGGCCCGGCGCCTGGCCGACGAGGTGCTGAAGGCGCTGGAACGCAGCAAGCCCTTCATCGCCGCCGCCCTGCCGCTGCGCGTCTATCCGCCGATGTTCAACCGCTACGCCGGCGGCCAGACCTTCGGTACCCACATCGACACCGCGATCCGCCAGGTGCCCGGCGCCCCGGTGCGCGTGCGGGCGGACCTGTCGGCCACGCTGTTCCTGAGCGACCCCCATGAATACGAGGGCGGCGAGCTGGTGGCGCAGGACAGCTTCGGCACCCACGCGGTGAAGCTGCCGGCCGGCAGCCTGGTGCTGTATCCCGCCAGCAGCCTCCACCACGTGACGCCGGTCACCTCCGGGGCGCGGCTCGCCTCGTTCTTCTGGGTGCAGAGCATGGTGCGCGCCGACCAGGACCGCACCCTGCTGCAGGACCTCGATGCCGCGATCCAGCATTTGGCCGTGGGCCGGCACGAAAACCCGGCGGTGCTGCAGCTGACCGGCGTCTACCACAACCTGCTGCGGCGGTGGGCCGAGTGCTGACGCGCGGCATTCGCCTCGTCCACCGCTGGCTCGGCCTGTTGCTGGCGCTGCCGCTGCTGGTGCAGGGACTGAGCGGGGCGGTGCTGACGCTGGAGCCGGTGTGGCCGGAGTTCCACGACGCCCTCACCACCACGGGACCGGTGTCTGCCAACGCCGTTCTCACGGCCGCCAGCACCGCGGCCCCACCGGGCATGCGGGCCGCCCGCTATAGGCCCGGTGCCGAGGGCTCGGCTGCGACCATCGTCTTCTCGCCCACCGATAATCCGCGTGGACCGGCCCTGGTGCAGCGCTTTGATCCGGTGACGGCCCTGCCGCTGGGTGCCGCGGCACCGGTGTCGGGGGTCATGAACTGGATCAAGCGCCTGCACCAGAACATGTTGCTGCCGCAACTCGGCGGGCGGCAGCTCTGGGGATGGGTGGGGGTTGGCCTGCTGCTGCTGACGGTGCTCGGCATCCCGCTGTGGTGGCCGCGGCCGGGCCAGTGGGCCGCGGCGATCACGGTGCCGCGAAAGGCGCGAGGGGTGCGCCTATACCGCGCGCTGCACGGCGCGACGGGGGCCTGGTTGATGGTTATGCTGTTGGCGACCAGCATCACCGGCATCGCCCAGGGTTTCCCGCAGACCCTTCGCCAGGTGCTGGGGCTGCCGTCCAGCAGACCGCCGCAGCCGGCACGGCCCATCGATGGGGTCAGGCCACTCCCGGACCTCGACTCAGCCCTTGCGCTGGCGAGGCAGGCCATGCCCGGGTTGGATGTACGCCTGGTATTCCTGCCGGCCGGGGCCGAACCGGTCCGGCTGGTGATGGCTCCGCCCGGCCAGGATGGTGCGACCGCGGCACGCAGCGTCACCGTCGACGGGGCCGGCACCCGGCTGCTGTCGGTCCAGGGAACCCCGCCCGCGAACGAGGCCGCGCTGCGTTGGATGCACGATCTGCACGAGGGCACCGGCCTGGGCCCGGTCTGGCGCGGGCTGGTGGCGCTGACCGGGGCGGCGCTGCCGGTGTTCGGCATCACGGGCCTGATGCTGTGGCTTCTGAAGCGCCGCAATCGCCGGCGGATCGCGGCGGCCCGGGCGCAAGCCGAGGCGTAAGCGTGCGGTGCAACGTCGGTGCTTTGCACGCCCGCGTTCACCGTCGATTCCTTCCTTGGCCGCCCCTGGGCCCAGGCTTTATCCGAAAGGCTGAGTCGTCGAACTGCTTCTCTTCGGGCACCCTTCTATGGCCTGCCGGTGCGCCGCCGTTTCTAAGGGTATGGAGCCGCACGCATCTGCAAAGGTTGCAGCCAGCCGATATCGAGGAGCCGTTCGATGTCATGCCACCACACCAAGATGCGCCACCAGACCGGCGGATGGAGCGGGCGAAGGGCCCTGGTCCTGCTGGTCGCCATCGCCGCACATGTCGCCGTTCCCGCCCACGCGCAGAACTACAACGGCATGTCGTTCGGCGACGGCTCGAACCCGGTTCAGGGCGGTCCCGGCGGTAGTCCATTCAAGAACGCTTGCGCCCAGAACGCCTTTCTCGTCGGGCTCACTGTCCGGTCCGGCGCCTGGATCGATGGTATCACGGGCGAGTGCGGTATCCTTGCACCGTCCATGGACCGCTTCTTTCCCGGTGCGCCCCGCTTCACCGCCAGCGCCGGCGGAAGCAGCGGCACCGAGCGGCGGGTCGCCTGCAGCCCGAACCAGTATGCCACCGGCATCAAATACGGCTTTACCCGCGATGGCAACAAGCCGAAATACTTGGATTACGTGCAGCTGAACTGCGCGCCGCTTCGCAGCACCGGCAATCCAACCACACTCTGCCTAGACAGCGGCGGAAACGGCTGCTGGGACAAGCATCCGAATCCTGGTCCGTATAACGGCTTCGGCCTGGCATTTGAATCCAGGTGCCCCCCAACCACCTTCCCTGACGCGCTGCTCGGACGGGCTGGCAACTACGTTGACGCGCTCGCCATCCGCTGTGTGCTACGGCCGCAGCCGCCTGGACCGCCCGGGCCACGTCTCAAGTAGGCGAGCAACCTGCGTGAGATCGGCAAACCAGAGAATGGCAGGGATTGGCGGACCCGAAACGATTCGAACGTTCGGCCTCTGCCTTCGGAGGGCAATCTTTGTCCGTTGTGATGATTTGCTGGGCCGGCAATTAAGCGCACAACGCTCTAAGATAGATTGATTTATCTCATGCTGACGTTTGCCGAAGTTTGCAGAGATGTGCGTCAACCTGCTACCTACCTGCTACCTACACCAGATTAGGTAGCAGACCAGGAGGCAGCAGTGGCAGCGGAGCGAACCAGGATTGGGTTGCGCGAAATTAAGGCGCTCGGCGAGAACACGGAGGTTTGGGATACAACCGTGTCCGGCTTCGGTGCCCGCCGGCAACGGTCCGAGGCGGTGGCCTACGTGCTGCTGTATCGCACCAGCGATGGAAGGTCGCGCCGGTTCACCATTGGCCGCCACGGCTCGCCCTGGACGCCGGACCTAGCGCGGGATGAGGCAAGGCGGCTGCTAGGCGAAGTGGCAAGGGGCAGCGACCCGTGCGCCGTCAAGCAGGCCAAGCGCCAGGCCGAGACCGTCGAGGAGTTGTGTGAGGCTTACCTTGGGGACGCCGAAGCTGGCCGGTTGCTGACCCGGCGGGGCGGCACCAAAAAGGCCAGCACTATCCTGACCGACCGCAGCCGCATCAGCGCGCATATCATCCCAATCCTAGGCCAGAAGAAGGTGCCAGCCGTCACGCGGGCGGACGTGGAAGCCTTCATGCACGAAGTTGCCCAGGGCGTTACAAAGCCTCCCAAGGCGACTGGCAAGAAGGGAGGGCTTTCTATTGTGCGGGGCGGCAAGGGTGCATCAAGCCGCACTGTGGGACTGCTGGGCGCCCTATTCACCTATGCCGTCCGAAACGGGATGCGCGCGGACAACCCCGTGCAGGGCGTGGTGCGCCACGCCGACGGGCGGCGGGAGCGACGGTTGTCAGACGAGGAATACGCGGCGCTAGGTGCCGGGCTGGCGGCGGTGGCGTTGCCACGCCCGCGTAAGACGCCCCGCAAGGCCGGTGCAGCGGAGCCGGGCGGCATGTGGCCAGCAGCGCTCGCAGCAGCACGGTTCCTGGCGCTGACCGGGTGGCGCAGAGGGGAGGCGCTGACGTTGCAGTGGAAGCACGTGGACCTTGACCGGCGTACCGCACGGCTGCCCGACACCAAGACCGGGCTATCCGTCCGCCCTCTGTCCCATGCCGCCTGCGACGTGCTGCGTGGGTTGGCCCGGGGCGAGGCGGATGCGCTGGTGTTCTCCGCAAACCGCGGCGCCGGCACCATGGCCGGCTTCAGCGCCATGTTCGCTCGCATTACCAAGGCGGGCGGGCTGCCCGCGGACGTGACGCCCCACGTGCTGCGCCACAGCTTCGCCAGCCTGGCGGGCGACCTGGGCTACTCGGAAACGACCATCGCGGCGCTGGTTGGGCACAAGGGGCAGTCCATCACTAGCCGGTATGTCCATGCGGCAGATGTGGTGCTGCTGGCCGCGGCGGACGCAGTAGCCGGGCGGACGGCCGAGCTGATGAGAGAAGCAACGGCGCCGGGCAAGGTGGTGCCGTTGTCCGGGTCTTCCCGCGCCGCATCGGCACGGATGCAAGCGTGACGGAGCGGGCCGGTCCCAAGGCAAGCCGTCCCGCAAAGGCGCGCAGGAGAAGGCCCCATCCTCCCCCAACCGCAGGCGAGGCGGGCAGCCAGAACTTCGGCCCGATGGTGCTTGCGCCCGACCTCGTTTGGCTGGCCGACCGCGCCAAGCTGACGCTGACCATGCCGTCCGGCGAACTGCCGGCGGAGGCCGAGCGGGTCGGGCAGGCGTTCGACACCTACTCCATCGGTAAGCGGCTGTTGGACCGGGTTGCGCCGGAGGCGCTGAAACGGGACTGGTGCCAGTCGGTTGCCGAGCAGGCGCACGACCTGTTGCTGGCACTTGGCCATCTGGACGACAGGCGGATCGGCGCGGGGGGCATCCGGTTCAGGGACGGGATGCAAACCCTTGGGTTGCGCCCGCCCGTCCCCGGTTCGGAGCGTGACAAGTATGATTTGGAATCGCTGGCCTGGCGTATCGATCCGAGCCGGATGCAGCGTGAGCGGCTGGCCGGCAACGACGGCGTGACCGACGTGTGGTGGCACTTCATGCATCAAAGGATGCCGGCCGCGCTGGAGATGCTGGAGTTGATGGCGCGGCGCGGCGCGGAGGGCTACGCGGGGCACGTGACGGAGGGTGGGCGTGATCGGCTTCGTGCACGCGAAGCGCTGTTTTGCGACCTGGCCGGAAGCTACGAACGCTTGTTCGGGAAGTTGCCGGCCGTTGGCCGCGCGGACGCACCAGATGAGGACGAGCGGGTCAGTGTCCCGGCCGGGCCATCGCTGGTGTGGTTCGATGGCCTGTTTCGAAAGGTGCAACAGAACGCCCGCCGCTTGGGACGCTGGCCAGGCGCGCTCGATCAAATCCCCGACGCTGACCTGGACCCGCAGTACGGCGCGGTGGTTGAGCTGGTGGATGAAACGCTGGCCAGCAAGTACGCCGACATCCTGGCGGAGGTGATACCGGCCGGCGCGAAGCGGTGGCTGAACCGACCGGAACCTGAACTCCCGGACCCCGACCACGAGCTGCCATCCCTTGACGACATTCTAGGCCGAGGCCCCATCTAGTCCGATACGATGCCGCACCATACAGGCTTTCGTTCGCGCAAACCCGCAAACGACTTCCGTGTGACCCGCGCGTGCAAATGCGATCAATGGGCAGCCAGCGCCAAACAAGGAGGCATTGGCAATGGCAGCCCACCCCCAACCCGACGACCTGCTGACCCGTGACTGCGCCGCCGCGGGATTGACCGCCGCCGGCTACCCCACCGCGACTGCTACGCTGGCGACCAAGGCCAGCCGCGGCGGCGGGCCGCTGTATCGCACCTACTCCGGCCGCGCCCTGTATCGTTGGGCCGACCTGCTGGCCTGGGCGGAAGGTCGCACCAGCGGCCCGCGGCGCAGCACGTCCGAGCGCAATGCCAAGACGGCAGCCTGAAACGAAGCAACCCGGCGCGGAACACTCCGGCCGGGCTGCTGACGTATGGAACGCACTCGCACTCGTTTCATACCACGCTGCCCCTGGCTTCGCCACCGGAACCCGCGCCCGCTCAACGGAGCGCACCATGTCCTACCTTTCAAACACCTACAGTCTGTGGCCGGTATCTGCCCCGGTGCCGTATGTATTGACCGCCGACCCCGCCGCCATTCTAGCCAAGGCCGCATCGCTGGAGCGTTTGGCGGACCTGCACCAAAACGAAGGCCGCACCTCGCACGCCGACCGGCTTTCGCACCTGGCGCTGGAGTTGCGCTGCCGGGTCATGGGAGCGAGGGCATGACCGGCCCCGGGGATAGCCTGACGGTGCTGCGCTCCCGAAGCCTTCGCTTGGCTAAGCGGCTGCACCCGGACGGGCGCGCGGAAGGCTACGACCGCGCCAAGCACCTGGACGGCTACACCATCTCCGTGGCCGATCTCTCCGGGCTGCTGGCGCTGCTGCGCCGGTTGCTGGCCCGCCCGGCGTGTTGCGTAGTTCGGGGCGAGTTGGTGGATGCAGCAACCGCCCACGGCATCCGCCGGCTGCTGCACATCTGCAAGACCACAGGCGACGCGCCCACGTTCCGAGATGTGCCCCGGTGTTGGTTGGCGCTGGACATAGAAGGCGTGCCCTTGCCGCCCGGCTTGCCCGCATCCGATTTGGCAGCCTGTGCCGACACGGCGCTTGCGTCGTTTCCTGTGGCGTTCACCGCCGCTGCCCGCATCGTGCAGGCCAGCGCAAGCCACGGCTTCAAGCCGGACCTTCGGCTGCGCGTGTGGGTGTGGCTGGACCGGCCCACGTGGGGGCATGAGCTGAAACGGTGGCTGCGCGGCACGCCGGCCGACCCCAGCGTGTTCGGCGCGGTTCAGCCCATCTACACCGCCGCGCCCGTGCTGACACCGCCAATGACGGACCCTGTGCCGCAACGCCTGCTGTTCCTGCCTGGGCACCCCACCGTGCCCGTGCCGTCTCCTGGCGCGCTGGCGCCCTCATGCCCGCACGTGCTGCCCATCAAGTCGGCGCGGCCGGACCATGCCAACGCCTATGTGCGGGCGGCGCTGACCCGTGCGGCGGCACGCTTAGGCAGCACCGCACCCGGCGGGCGGCACGTCGCCATCATCGCTGAAACTTGCGCCCTGGCCAGGCTGGTGGAAGCCGGGCTGCTGACCGGCGCGGAGGTGGCGAACGCTATGCACGCCGCAGCCAAACAGGCCGGCAAGGACGACGAAGCCGAGGTGGACGCCTGCATCCAGTGGGGGCTTGCCAACCCCCGAACGACCGCCCCCGTGCCGGAGACGCGCTATGGACAATGACCTGCTGACGCCCACACCGGCCCTGGCCGACGCCTTGGATAGCGCGCCCGCAATGGATGAGGCGGAAGGCGCACCACCCCCGCCCAAGCTGGACTACGAGGCGGAGATTGCACGGCTGGCCGCCCTTAGCACCATCGAATACGAGTGGGAGCGCGTCGCGGTAGCCGACAAGCTGAACGTGCGGGTTTCCATCCTGGACGACGAGGTGAAGCAGCGCCGCCCGGCATCCGATGCAGTAACGGGCCGCGGCGTGCTGCTGCCGGACGTTGAACCCTGGCCCGCTCCCGTGCCTGGCGGTGTGTTGCTGGACGAGTGGACAGCCGCTATCCAGAAGCACGTCGTTCTGCGCTGGACAGCGGCGGAAGCGGTGGCGTTGTGGGTGGCGCACACCTGGGTTGCCGAGCGGTTCGGCCACACGCCGCGGCTGCATATCTCCAGCCCAGCCAAGCGGTGCGGCAAATCAACGTTGATGGACATTCTGCGCGCGACCTGCCGCCGGCCGTTGAAAGCCGACAACATCAGCGCATCCGGCGTGTTCCGCACCGTGGAGGCTTTGGCGCCCCTTACGCTGCTGCTGGACGAAGCCGACAGCTTCGTTGCCGAGAACGACGAGTTGCGGGGCGTGCTGAACTCCGGCTTTGAGCGAAGCGGAAACGTGGTCCGGATGATGGAGGTGAGCGGCGAATGGCAGCCCCTGACCTTCCGCACCTTCGCGCCTTTGGCCTTGGCCGGCATCGGCGCCCTGCCCAGCACATTGGAGGACCGGGCGGTGCCGGTGGTGTTGCAGCGCAAGGGCACAGCCGAAGTTGTAACAAAGCTGCGCGTTCGTGGTGTCCGCGCCGACCTGGCGGACCTTGCGCGCAAGCTGGCCCGGTGGTCACGCGACCGCGGCCAGGCCTTGTTGCCTGACCCGGAGGTGCCCGACGCTATGGGCGACCGCGAGGGGGACATTTGCGTGCCCCTGCTGGCCATCGCCGACGATGCCGGCCCTGCCTGGGCCAAGCGCGGCAGGGCGGCGCTGTTGGACGTGTTCGGCAAGCGGGCCGTGGACGAAGGCAACGCCGACACCGGCGCGCTGCTGCTGGAAGACCTACGCGCCGTGTTCAGGAAAGCGGACAAGCTGACCTCTGCCCAGATCGTTGCGGCATTGGCGGGAATGGAGCATCGCCCCTGGCCGGAATGGAAAGGAGGCAAGCCGATGACGCCGCCGCAACTGGCCCGCGCGCTGGCCCCGTTCGGCATCCGGCCGCAGAACGGGCGATACAACGGCAGCGTGGCAAAGGGGTACCCCAAGGTGAGCTTCACCGATGCGTGGATGCGCTACCTCCCCCCTGAACCCTTCCCTGACATCTTGCCCGCGACCGAACCCCCCACTGGTGCCGCTACACCGCTACAACCCTGCAAACACATGGCAAAACAGCAAAACGCAGCCGCTACAGCCGCAAAGGGCGTAGCGGCATGAAAGGTGGGATCATGCAGCAAAAGCAACGCTGTAGCGGTGTAGCGGCCGGCACAGGGAAAGGTGACGGGGGCACCGGTCTCCCCGCAGCCCCACCCGGCTTGACCGCGGCCGACGCCGAATGGTTCGAAATCGTGGCGGACGGCAAGCGCACGATGGCCGAGGCCGCCGCCGACCCCACCCTGGCCGCCCAGCTTGCCGCCGAGGCCGCTGGCATCGAAGCGCTGGCCGCATCGTTGCGCGATCCTGCCGCCCGCAGCCTGCCGGCACTGCGCCGGGGCCATGGCGGCGAGACCGCGCCGCCAGACGACCCCGACCGCCCGTGGCATCAGCGCGAGTTGCAGCAGGCGGTAGCATCGCCCCCCACCATTCTGGCCGCAGATGCCAGCATGGCCCGGCTGGGCATGGCCCGGGATGCCGGCGTGCTATGCCTGGCGATAGAGGTCGCGCAAGACGCAGGCGCCACCACCGCAGCCGAACGAATGCTGGCGCACCAGGTTGCCGCCGCCCACCGGGCTGGCATGGGGTTGTTTGCCGCCGCAGCCGGTGAACTCCACAAGCACCAGGTTGCCCCGCACCTGAACCCGTTGGCGCTGGCGGAAGCCACACGGTCCGCAACGGCCGGCGCCCGCGTGCTGGCCGCTTTCGCGCAGGGGGCGCTGGCGCTGGATAGGTTGCGCCACGGCAATCGCCAGCTCGTGACCGTGCAGCACGTCACGGTGGCGGACGGGGGCCAAGCCGTGGTGGCCGGCAGCGTCACCACGAGCCAGCCGGCAATGGCTGGGAAGTGACGCAGCCCGGGGCGCATGGGGAGCCTTGCGCGCTGTGCGATACCCCCCGGTGGCGCGTGTTGCTGGACAAAGCCAATGCAGCCCAGCGATGCGGTGCCAAGGGCAAGCGGACGGGTAAGCCCTGCCGCGGTGCGGCCATGGCGAACGGGCGCTGCCGGATGCACGGCGGCACGAGCAAGGGCGCTACAACGCCAGAGGGCAAGGCGCGGTGCCAAGCTGCCCCGCGCAAACACGGCGCGCGGGATGCCGCGATGCGGGCAAGAGCGCGTGAGCGGGCGGAAGCGCAGCGGGTCGTGGCGGCTTTGCATCGACTGTTAGAAAAAAAGTCAGGTGACTAGGGACAAGCCGCACGGCAGGTACTAGGTTGGCGGCGAACCGCGCCCAGAGGCCGGCATTGTGGGGGTGCGCGTGCCGGAGTTGCTGTTCAAGGGCAAGGAATTTGTTCACAACCACCACCTGACCGTGCCGGTCCGACCAATTGTGCCGCACCCCGAGCGTTCCGTTGGCTCGGGCGGGCTGGACGGCAACCTTGTGATCCAGGGCGACAACCTAGACGCTTTGAAGGCACTACTGCCGTTCTATGCTGGGCGCGTGAACTGCGTTTTCATTGACCCGCCATATAATACTGGCAATGAGGGATGGAGCTACAATGACAATGTGAATTCCCCCATGCTGCAAGCCTGGCTGTCCGCCAACCCGGTGGGGATCGAGGATGGGCTGCGGCACGATAAATGGCTAGCGATGATGCTCCCGCGGATCAAACTACTGCGGGAACTGATGGCGGAAGACGGCAGCTTCTGGATGACGCTCGACGACAACGAAATTCACCGTGCAAGACTACTACTGGATGAGGTATTCGGAGCAGACAATTTCATTGCAACCTGCGTTTGGCAACGCAAAGACACCGCTGGTATCGCCTCGACTTTCTCTAATAGCCATGACTATCTTGTGGGTTATATTAGGTCCGACAAGGTAGATATTTCTAGGCTTGAGCGCACCGCCGACCAGATTTCTAATTATAAGAACCCAGATAAGGATCCACGTGGCCCTTGGTTGGGTAGCCCCATTACTCGCGGCGAATATAGAGAGCATGACGATTATCCGCTGACGAATACGGCTGGTCGGGAGATTAGGCCACCCCGCGGGACAAGTTGGCGCATTCCAAAGGAAGTTCTCTTAAAACTAAATGAGGATGGTCTGATCTATTGGGGCAAGGAAGGAAATGCATCATTTCCATTTCTTAAGAAGTATTTGGACGGAGTTCGTGGAGGAGTAACCCCAACAACTTGGTGGAGTTACGAGGTGGCTGGCAGCAACCGGAACGCAACCGCCGAGTTGCGGCAGATTTTTGACGGCCAGCTTCCTTTTCAAAATGCTAAGCCTGTTAAATTGCTCACTCGCCTATTTGAGTTGGTTACAAAGCCAAATAGTATCATTCTAGATGCGTTTGCAGGATCAGCAACTACTGGCCACGCTGTGCTCGCGGCGAATGTAGAAGATAACGGGCAACGACGGTTTTTGCTGATTGAGAGCGAGGCGTATGCCGATACCCTCACCGCCGAGCGGCTACGCCGAGTGATCAACGGCTATGCTTTTACAGGCAATCAACGCACCGAATTGCTACGGGAACCCATGACCTTGACGACGCTTCGTAATGCTGGGGAACTGCTGGATCAGGTGGCCAGCGTTGAAGCTTTAGAAGGCGCGTCATACGACAGTATCGAAAAGAGCGTGAAGGCCGGAGTGCTGACCGTCACCGGCCTAAAACGCATCCAGGATCACGCGCCCGGACTGGGCGGCAATTTTACATTCTGCACTCTTGGAGCGGCGGTGGACTTGGGCGCGATGCTGGCCGGCGACGATCTGCCATGCTTTGCCACGTTGGGCGCTGGACTGTTCCACGCCGCTACCCACGCCCCGTTTGACCCCGATGCTTCCCAGCCTCCGCCGGACAGCACAGAGCTAGACGCAGACGGCCTGGGCTACCTGGGTGAGACCGCGGCGCTGCACGTTTGGATGCTGTACCGGCCCGACAAGGCATGGTTAACCAGTCAAGCGGCGGCACTGACGCAAGCCCGCGCCAAGGACGTGGCTGGGCGCAAGCCGCCGGGCAAGCGGCATCTGGTGTTCGCGGCCACTCGCTTTGTGCCGCAACGGGTGCTGGACGAGGCCAAGATACCCGTAGAGTTCGCCCCTTTGCCGTTCGGGCGCGAGCGTCCGGCTGACCTGCCTGCCACTACCGCCGCGCCCACGGGTGCCGTGCCATGATGCGCCAACTTGCATATCAGGACGAAGCGTTGGCCACCGTCGAGGCATGGTTGGCGGCGCTTGGCCCGGCAGAGGCCGGAGCAGCCAAGGTTGAAGCGTTGCTGCGGGCCGACCCGGACCTAATGATTTCGCCACCAGATGCGCCGGCAAAGGCATGGCAGATGCTGGCACAGGCCGGGCGCCTTCCCCCGAGCCGCGCGGGCAAGCCGTTCTCCCCCCGGGTGGACGGCATTGGACGTGCCGTGCCCAACGCCACGCTGAAAGTGCCAACCGGCGGCGGCAAGACGTTCCTGGCCGTGTCCGCCGTGGCCGCAGTGCAAACCCGGCTGCTGCAACGCTCCACCGGCATGGTGCTGTGGATCGTGCCGAACGAAGCAATCTATCGGCAAACGAAGCGCCAGCTTGCCAATCGGCAGCACCCATACCGGCAAGTGCTGGACCGCGTGGCCAACGGCCGGGTCCGCATCATGGAGAAAACCGACACGTTGCGGCGGGAAGACACCGAAGGATCCCTATGCATCATGCTGCTGATGCTGGCCAGCGCGGCGCGGCTGAGTACAGAGGTTTTAAAGCTCTTTCAGGACCGCGGGGACGTTCATGGCTTCACCCCGTCCGAAGGCGACATGGCGGCGCATCGCGACTTGCTGGATGCAGTGCCCAACCTCGACAGCTACGGCGGCGCGGGGGATCTATGGCCATGCGCCAAGGATAGTATGGGCAACGCTTTACGGCTGCTGCGCCCCGTGGTGGTGCTAGACGAAGGCCACCGCGCCACCAGCGAGATTGCACACAAGACATTGTATGGCTTCAATCCGCGGTTGGTGTTGGAGCTGACGGCGACCCCGCATGACGTGGAGCGCCGGAACCAGCCAGCCCGATATGCCAATTTGCTGGTGGACATACCCGGCACCGCATTGCACGCCGAGGGCATGATTAAGCTGCCCATTGTGTTGGACACCCGGCCTGACGCTGGCGACTGGCGCGGCGCCCTGGCCGCGGCCAAAGAACGGCTGGACAGCTTACAGGAAGCAGCTAACCAACTGCGGAGCGATACGGGCCGCTATATCCGCCCCATTCTCTTAGTGCAGGTGGAGCGCGTGACTGGCGACAGTCACGACACCGGACTTGTCCATGCCCAGGACGTGCGGTCGTGGCTGCTGACAACCGGCCTTGATGCAGCAGAGGTTGCGGAAAAAACCAGCAAGCAAGACGACCTGGCCGCGCCGGAAAACCAGGACCTACTAAGCCCCACAAACCGGGTGCGTGTGATCCTGACTAAGTCAGCTTTGCAGGAAGGGTGGGATTGCCCCTTTGCCTACGTGCTGTGCAGCCTCGCCAACGTGACCAGCACAGGGGCAGTGACGCAGCTTGTGGGCCGCATCCTTCGACAGCCCGGCGCACAACCTACCGGCGTAGAGGCGCTAGACCAATGCTACGTTATCACCCGCCACCCTGGCCCTGGGATTGTGATCGAGGCGTTGCGGCGGGGCTTGCAGGAGGATGGGCTAGGAGACTTGGTGCATGAGGTGCAGATACCGGACGGGTCAAAGAGACCGCCGGCTAAGCGCCGGATTGAGCGGCGTGCGGGGCTGGAAACGCCTGTGTCGCTGCCGCAGGTGGTTTGGGCAGACGCAGGCGAGGTGCGCCCGCTTGACTATGACATGGACATACGTGCCGGGCTGGACTGGCGCGACTTGGATGTGTCTGCGCTGGTGAAGGAATTGCCTGACACGGCACAAGGTTTAAGAGGCAGCACGACCGAGGTGCGGCTTGTGGGCGGGCCGGAGGTGTTGCAGGCGGTGCCTGGGGTGTCTCTGGCCGGCCTGGGGCTGCTGGACCCGGTGCATATAGTTCGCATGTTGTCCGACTTGGTACCTAACCCGTTTGTGGCGTGGGACGTGGTGGCGAAGCTGACCGCCGGGTTGCACGCCCGGGGGCTGGGCGACGTATGGCAGGGCGAGCGGGCAGGACTGATTTTAGACCGTCTGCGGGCGTTCCTGTATGACGAGCAGGACAGGAAGGCGGAGGCCTTCTTTCTCGCCGCGATACAGGCCGGGCAGGTGCAGTTCCAGTTGCGGCAAGATGAACTGGATTGGCCGATGCCCAACCACATACTCACGACCCAGCCACCCGCCGCGCGGCAGTTGTTGGGCGCAGACGGGCAGGCGTTGACGCGCAGCATGTTCACGCCGGTTTATGAGGACGAATTTTCGTCCCAGCCCGAGCGGGCGGTGGCGGTTTACATGGACGCGGAGGAGCCATTGCGCTGGTGGCACCGCAATGTGGCCCTCACAGGCTACGGCTTGCAGGGCTGGCGCCGGCACCGGGTTTACCCGGACTTCGTTGTGTCCTGCAAACGGGCAGACGGTGACCGATTGGTGACTATTGAGACAAAGGGCGACCAGTTGGCCGGCAACGCGGACACGATGTACAAGTCTGCACTGTTCGAGCTGCTAACCAGCATGTTTAGCAAGGGCGCTGCACTTGAGCCGGGTAAGCTGGTGGTCACAGCCGCACATGGAGCAACGATGGAGTGCCACCTGGTCCCGGTTGGCGAGTGGACGACGAAGCTACCACCGTTGCTGGTGCCACAGCCCGTGGTGGCCTAACCAACTATAACGGTTTGCGGTGATATCTCAGTTTGAAACTGGCGAATATCCGGCATCACTGTCGCAACGATGGACTGCGATTGAGCAAAGCGCAGACGGATCGTTCTGCGCATAACGCTGGCGTCGGCCCACCCCGTTACGTTCACGATGAGAGGCCTCGATCATACAGGCAGGAGGTATTTTCCAAAATTGAAACGGGGAAAAATAGCTCGGCCGCTTTGTCCATCCAGCGCCTGGTCCAGTCTTCAAGTTTCCATCGAGTTTAATGCGGTCGTGACTTTCCTCAGAAAACAAAGGAGTACAGCGATATCGACCGTCATCCATTAGTTCAACAACGAGAAATGGCCGAAGCTTTTTGTCATCCGACCGTGTTCCTGGCCGTGCATTAGATTCGACCTCTGAACACGATGCTAGGACATCAACGTCCAAGAATACGTTTAGACCGGGTGTGATTTCATTTCTTTCCAAAGCACTCATTTGTTTAGCCCCCTTACGCCGCCTGTTCCCGTGGTTTGGTAGGACCCCGCTTCTTCGCCAGCTCTGCCTGGGCATCAATCCACGCCATTACGTCTTCCATGCTCCAAAGCGTCTTGGACAGGCCGGCCGCCATGGCCGGGCTGCACCGAAACGTCGTAAGCTGTCGGATGAAGTTACAGGATGTGAAATAGAGCGCCAGGGCGTAAACGTGGTTCTCAGCCTTCTGGCTGAACGCCTTCGTCAGTCGCGTGAACCGGAGCATGCTATCCGCATGGTGAGGTTCTGCCGCCCCACGTAGGATGTGCTGAAGCGCTTCCAATCAGGGCTGCCTTCGACACGATACTTGATGATGCCGGTGCATGGTGCGGGGCTGTAGCGGCCTGCCTTTCTTAGCAATCTCCCGCTCGCCGCTGCGGTGTCATATCGGCAACGCGGGCGCCCCACCCAGCTTGCCAAGCTGGGCTGCGGCCTGGCGATCGAGCGCTCTTCTTATTCCTCGCCGATCGCGATCCCGGCGACTTTCACGCCACCGATCACTTCGGCAGGGGCGGCATCCGCCTTGAGGGCAGCGTTACATCAGCTATCACCATACATCGCGTGTTGCTCGCTTGCCCAACCCTCGTCCCACTCGCCTGCCGCTTCAGCCATGTGGGGCTGCCCATTGTATGGGTTGGCTGAACGAGGCTTGCCGTTTCGATTTGCCTCCTGTCCTTCCGCAAACCGTCGCTGTCCTGCGGAAACTGTGGATGGCATCGTTCGACCTCCGTGCTTTGCCCTAAGAATATAGAAGGCGCGAGCCGGATGCGAGATCGCTTACCGCGACAGCTAATTTCAAACTGAGACACTACCCGGCTTGCCCAGGGGTGATCCGAGCCAGGACGGCCAATGAGACGTGCTCGGAAGCGCGGCCGAGGTGGTGGCTGGGTCGGCGCCAACGCGTTGCATTGCTACCTATGTGCAACCTAAGCCGATTTTGAGCCGATTTCTTATGTAGCTAATGTGTTGAAATTATTGGCGGACCCGACGCGATTCGAACGCGTGACCTCTGCCTTCGGAGGGCAGCGCTCTATCCAGCTGAGCTACGGGTCCGTCGAGGTCCTTTTAGCCTGACCGTGAGAAGATGCAAAGTGGCTAATGGTGGGAACCGCGCCAGGCGCTGGCGGCGAGGTCGGCGCCGGAGGGCAGCCAGTCGTCCGGGGCGGCGATCCAGCTGATCACGTCGTGGATCGGCAGCGCGCGGTTCACGTCGCGCAGTAGCAGGTGGTAGCCATCGGCATAGATGCCGAAGCGGGCGCCCGGCGGCATCCGGCTCCAGGCGCGGCCGGTCGCCTCCGCCGGGACCAGCGTGTCCTTCTCGCCATACAGCGCGAGCACGCGGCCGTGCAGCGCGGGCGCCGCGGCCTGGGCGTCGTCCATCAGGTCGGTCAGGCCGCGTAGCGCGTCGAACCGGGTACGGCGGATGGTCAACGGGTCACGCGCGAGGCGGATCAACGCATCGCGGTTGTCGCTGGCCATCACCTTCAGCGGCACCTCGTTGCCGGTCACGCTGAACCCCGGCGCCACGCTCGAGACCAGCCACAGCCCGCTGCTGAGCACCACGCCCATCTGCCGGCGGCCCCATACGGCGGGCGACAGCAGCACCCAGCCCTCAAGCTTCGGCGCGTCCGGCCGGGCGGCGAGGGTCATCAGCACGGCGCCGCCCATGCTCTCGCCCATCGCATACAGCGGCACCCCCGGATAGCGCGCGCGCAGCTGCGCCAGCATGGCGGCGGCGTCATCGGCCATGCGCGCGGTACCGGCCCAGCGGCCGCGCAGCGGGGCGGCGCCGAAGCCGCGCTGGTCCGGGGCAAACACGGCGATGCCCGCGGCGACGAACGACGGCGCCGGGATCTCCCAGGCGTCGCGGCTATCGTTGAAGCCGTGCAGCGCCAGCACCACGGCCCGGGGCGCGGCACCGGGCATTCCTGTGGCAGCCCCCTCCGGCAACCAGGTCCGCACCGGCAGGCGGGCGCCGTCCGGCATGACGAAGACGTCATCCGCCTGCAGCAGCGCATCCGGCAGCGGCGGCAGCGCCACGCCGTAACGGGGCAGCCCGGCGCAGGCCGACAGCAGCAGGAGGACGCTCACGAGGCAGATCCAGGCGGGTGCGGTTGAACTCACGGGCAGCAGGCGTATCATCACCCCTATCCCAACGCCAATGAGATCAGCATGCCCTTCGGCGCCGACACGCCCACCCCGCAACTCGGCACGCCCGAGACCCTCCACGTGGACAGCCGCACCGTCGCCTGCGA
>Ga0160427_10001010_pt1 | contig 17224 bp, 20 predicted proteins | sample SolpanmetagenomL_FD_108194 | JGI IMG/M metagenome (GOLD analysis project Ga0160427, IMG submission 108194) | Solar panel surface microbial communities from Lawrence Berkeley National Laboratory, California, USA - L | ecosystem: Engineered > Built environment > Solar panel > Unclassified ...
AATGGCTGATGATTCACATATGTGTTGGCCTAAATAGCGTTCATGTGACCAATTAGTTGATTGGATGGACGAGGTATAGATCCCTTCATATTCGTTGCAACACGCAGATAGCCATACGCTTGGTGCGAGCGCGAGCCTCATGGAACTGGTACAGAATCGCTTAATGATGAGCTTAGCAAGTCTTCACAGTATTGAATCACAAGAAGTAGTATGTATAGTAAAATTGTTTATTTTATACAAGAAGATTGATTGATATTAAAAGAATAATTCTTAGTATTTGCTTATGCCGTATCAATAAGGAAAGCAAAAGGCTAGCAAAACCATGACCCAGATAAAACATAATCCACTACATGATTTACGAGAGGAGAAAGAGAAAAAATCTAAGGCACGTTTACTAGTATGGAAAGGGACAGGAAAAATTGACAGAAAAGCAAAACGATTGATCCGTATTTTGCAGATGCGCCAGTGCTTCAATCCGAGCTTTTCGTGAATGCGGAGGCCGTCAAGGGGAATAAGGGTCGTCATTAATGTGTGATATGTAGTAAAACTAAAGGTTTGATTGAGCAGCCGTAAATCCGAAACATCAATGACGCATTGCAGTATCCAGTAAATGATTCGACAAGGATGGTTTGACAAGGATGAATGTTGCCAGGATTGATGTTCCAGAAAAGATGGTCGCCCATAAACTTTGCCAAACAAGGACCAGCCTCGTCCAGAGAAGAAGAGGATGAGATAAGAAACTCGAAAAATGTCCCAGTGGTATCATATGTGCGAAGAGAGAGAGGGAAAGAGAAAAACGAGAAGACCCAGAAAATCCCAAAAATGCGAACAGGAACGCCGTGTATGAGCAAAGATAATGCGGAAGACTGCAGAATGATCAAGTTGTATTAAAATTTTATAGTAGGCGTCATAAGCGGAGAGAAGGATGTGCTGCAAAGCTATTGCATTTATTTAGGGATAGGTGGAAGAGGTCTGTTTGGTGGAGGACCCGGGCAAGGTGGGATAGGTCTTGTGTGTGCTCCATTGTGGTTGCAGTCAGCGACTGATGATGATTGTTCGAATGCCATTGCTTCTCGTGTTGTTTGTATAAAGGGTATTTCTTGAATAAGAGATGGTAATTGAGAGTAGTCAATTAAGCAAGTAGTCTGAGGAAAGAAGCTTTGAGGCTGATGGTAGTAGCGTATTGGTATGCTGTGAGCCGTTTCAAGGTATTATTATGTTTGATTGATGGTATTGTATCTTTGATGATGATGTTGTGGTTGTTGTTGTTGGTGCTGTGTGATGATGGGGTGGAATAATAAGAGGTGGGTGGGTTGGGAAAACCGTTAGTTTATATAACTGACCTCCGTCGTTTCGACCAGAGGAGCGGGAGTTGCTGTTTCGAAATTTGGCAGAGAGAGCGAGATTGACTATGATGGTGGGTGGGTGTGAGAGAAGTGGTGGTGGTGGTGGTGGGTGTGTCACATTCAATAATTATCGCAATCACCCACCCATCATGAATTTGGTTGATGAATTGATTCATTCTTTGCTCACACCACACACAACACAAAAGTACAGAAAGGTACAAAGGATGCAAGAATGCCTTAGCCTGGATACTCCCCTCCTTCGGGTTCATCCATCATAAGCTCCATGGCAAGAACCTGAGTGAATACCAGGTATGTAGCAGATCCTAATCTGGTGGAGGCACAGTTAGCCCGGGCTGCTTAGCCATTTCAGCTGGTGATGCACGGCATTCTGAAGGGAATGGATAAGTGGTCATATCATGTCATCAGCTACATTTCGGTACCTGAGAGGCAAAAGAATACTTGGTTCCATAATGCATGCACTTGATACTTGCCTAGCATCAAATGAGCTATGAGCTCGCATTCACTTATTAGGCACTTGCTTACTGAGCGAGTGACAGACATATTTCGAGACGAACAGCTAAATGATAAGCACACTCCTTTACTTGCATCCTTAGCATTTAGGAAGGCTAATGTGGGTGAATGCATGGACACCCAAGTTCTCAGACAGGACAGCAACATGATGATCTAGCTCCCTCAATTTTAGCTTCCATGCTTTTTCTTGTCTTTCTTGTTCTTCTGCTTCTTCTTCTTCTTCTTTTTTTTCGTTTTTTTCTTCTTCTCAGCGGCCATCTCACTCTGAAACGTCTAGTCGGAAAGGCTGAGCCCCTGGAATGACTGGTCCAAGTACTCGTACTCACAGCAGTGGTGATCGAGATTGATTTCAGAGACAAATACATTTGGCGCTAGAGATGCAAAAAAAGAAAAAGAAAAAGAAAAAAAGAGGCCTGCGAGACCAAGTACCCAGCGCTAGTAGTGAAGAGGTACCTCTTGTTAGTTCATCCGATGTTCCTTCTAGAAGGCTATGTGAAGAGAGGTACACACAGAGCAAACAAATTTCGCTCAGCACATCCTCTCTTGCATTCGTTTGCTCACCGTTTGGTTGATTGTCTTTCCCAAAGGTGAGATGAAGATTGAAGACATCATCGCTTCTGGACCTTAAAGTGCCATTTCCGTTTTTGAAGCGATGACCAAATGCATCGACAATATGTACGCTCGGCAGACCTTATTCATGAACTGTCGCATCTTATCTTGATGCTACTTATTTCCGAGCGTTTTGATATCATCATTACAGTTGAGAGCAAAGTTATCAAGTCAATTGAGATAACACAAACCCTTTCCTCTTTCTGTGATGGACGGTTTCATTTTTGCCTACATTTTGCTTCTTGATTGTTCCCTTCTTCATCGCGTACAAGCACAGTAGAATTCCATCGGCAAGTCGCAGTGGAAGATGCAACTCAAAATAATCACTTTTGCTGACAAGAGTTACTGCCGGACTTTTACGGAACTTCTAATTGAGACCTTCTTTCTCTCCCTCTCTCCTCCACTGCTGAACCTTGTTGCTCTCTTGCGAGATACAAACTTGCATGTATATGTTTACACATTTCTATTGCATTGGAAATTGCGACAATAGAACTGGATAATCTTATCCTTCAATAAATGGTTTATTTTTGGAATGAAGAAATCTCATGAGAAGAAATTATTTAAAAAAACTTTATTTTCTTGAAGAGAAACCCTTATAGTAGTTGGTAACCAGTGCCTCTTTCCTACAGGATGAAAGGGTCAAAGGGTTAAAGAAAATGGAAAAAGAAACAAGAAAAGGGGGAAAAGTGAAGTCAACTCTCTGAGCTCCATGCTGCCAAATTTCAAGCTCCCAGCTGATATACCATGCAATTAATCAAAGTCCCCCTTACGTACAGAGTATAATTGAACCTCCTGAAGTAAAATGTACATGTGTTTGTATCAGGTTCCCAAGATTGAAGGGGAGCATAAAGGGTGTCCCATAACTACTTCGTAGTTTGGCTCGTGGACTCTTCAATATGAAAGAGAACGGCATTTGCAATTAATTGTCTCGAGCGCTTCCCACAAGGCCACAAGCATTCATCCAGTCCATCACTTAATGCGAGTCTCTTGAACAAAGGTAGACCAGGGATAAATTGTCCCCTTTGAGATCAAGAGAAAAAGAGAAGAAGAAGAAGCAAGAGAAAAAGGTCTCACTTCCACGCGATGTGGCGTTCGGAGAAGGCAGAAAGGGGACCTTCTTTGTTACCTGAAGGTTGTTTTCTCAAGCTCGTTACCGAGGCTTTGGAAATAGTGGAAGAAACAGGGTATAATGGTATCAAGAAACGAACTAATCATCTATTATGAATGGATAAACCTTATGCTACTCGTTTGACAATCGATTGCATTATGCAGAAGAAGAAACATTTAGACGTGAAAACATCATCTTTCGCGTAATCCTGCTTGCTTGAATAGTTTCAGATTGAGAGACATCGTTTTAAAAATTTTAGGACACCAGCATCGTCATATATCTTAGGACCTTGTAGGGGAATCGAGGTATGAATCATCGACTGATCATTACTCGTGCATGTCGATGTCGTATTTGTACTTGTTTGCATATCTTGGCCGTGATTTTGTGAACATAATGCACATGTACGTATCGGCATGCTTCGAAGGCAGCAATATCAGTTCACGTAGCCTCGCGACGCCGTCCAAGTGTAGATGTTTCAACCAAAGGGAAATCTCTCATCGGTTCATGATTGCGTTGCGGTCTCTTTCTGATTTCATGAAAAAGTAACGTTGCGACTTTTTCGACTTTTGTCGATGTTACCTCTTGTTCTCAGTGGAGTCAACAATTTCTATCATACGTAATGACTCTAACAAAAGCTACGCCATATATGCATGAGCACCATCAAACCCTTCTTATTTTTCGTCCGCGCGTCGTTTGCAGCTGCATGACTCCATGAAGATAGACTACTATTTTGGGTGCCAATGCCGTTCGATCGGACCCACTCTCAGCTCACGCACGCGCTTGGACAAAATATCGGCATGTGTGCGTAATATATATGCAGGTCAGGAGATTTTATATCTGCCTTTTTTTCGCGAAAAATACCTAGGTAGATAAAGAAAAATCGCTCTCTCCTGCGAAGAAGTGGTCAAAGTGACGGCCCGACCAGTTGATACAATGATGCATACACAAAAAAGGAATGACTGTGCCGACTTATCGCGATGCACCCAGTACTGTTGCAAGCCACAAATTGGCGTTACCGTCCAACAATGCTTCCTATCAGGTCAGTGTCGAAGGAAGAAAAAGATATCGCGGTAAGGGGAGACGGCACTATGCCGAGATCAGTTTGAAGACATTGCACTACTCAGCTTCCATCATTTTGTATCATGTTATCAGCCTTGATCATGGATGATCTGCCGTCGAGTGTATTCTTACAAGGCGGGTATTCGGATACCATTGAAAATTGGCAATTTGGAATGTGTACATAGATACACGCAAAGGACAAATATTCATCTTATGAAATCAGTCGGACACGGGAAAACAAAGCAGGTATAACGGCAAACCATGGGCGGATTATCATGTTTATTCACCCGATCATGAAGTAGTAGTAGTAAAGATATATTAATACCATACACCGTTCAGCATGGAAGATACTGCCATGCAAACTTTTTTGGAAAGATTCGTGCAGATCCTCCCTGTAACGAGAACAAAACTCTGATTGTTTCCAAATATCTTACACAGAAGAAACGATCTGTGTATACTTCGCAGTTTCGACGGAACGCCTTCAATTTCCCAACGAGATATACATGTGCACGTAACGACCATTTCATACATTGTTGTATGTCGGTTATCATGTACACAATGATATCTTGTAAAACTCTATCTCAATCTATCAGTAATGGAACAGATGGCAATGAAGGGATTGAATGGAAATGCTGGCGAATGAACGTTCGACGGGAAGCCTCCCATGCATCTAGAATAACCCCTTGATAAGCTGAACTTAAAAATAAGAACGTTTGTTATATATCCGAACTTCTCCACGACAAGTCAATTGTAAAGCAAGATTATAGTCGACTAGTCCATCATATTTCCACGTTTATTAATCAGGTATGCAAAAGTTACAAGGAGTATATGTTGCGGCATTGATAAATGTATTGTATAGATTGAGTGTATCTTGCGGAGAGACCCGCTATGTCTCGTCTGTGTATGCGTAGTGTGAGGTTGTTTGTCTTTGACATATGCATAAGTACCTGACAGTATATACAGACCGAAGAATTTTGATAAAAAGTGCTAATAAATCTTTAGTACCGCAAAATCAAACAACCGCACATGCATGTACGTACAGTCCCCCTCCCTGAGTAGTTGCGATACACACGAGCAAAATACCTCCACGAAAGTAGAGATATATGGTAAAGTCAATCTAAAGTACTCTTCTAGCAAGTAACCCTCTTGTGTGTGTGTTTGTGTGTGTGTGTGTCGCAATGGGCACAGGGGAGGGGACTGTATGTGTCATTATATATGAATGTAGTGATAATTAGATTCATGTGAATTTAACAATCCTGTTTATTACTATAATTGTCCATTTTAACATAGAATTGTTGCGTAGAATTGAGCACAATGCGTGTTATAGCTGGCACCACTATAGATCTTCATCTGACTATCTACTGATAACAAGTGTTTAGTTGTACACAACATGTAATTGGCTAATTACAATTTATCTGGCAAGTGATATATATACGTATACCTTTCGTATACTATCTTAAAAATTCACTTTTGTGAGTTGTCCATCCATTTAAAACAGGGGTTCAGAGCAAGTATATGATTCTTAGATACATCTTTTTGTAATGGCATGCTCTCATATATCAGTAGCTATAGTAGGCACATTGGTGCACGGAATTTTTACATATATATGGCTCTTTGTTTTGAATCTGTATATGTATATATATATATACCTTTCCAACTTTCTCAAATTCGACGGATTTGTATCAAGGTAATTGTAAAAGTGATCATGAACACCAATGTTTACTCCAAAAAGTCCTGCTAGCACAGTAATTGATATAATACAACTACATCAAACTACTGGTGTGCGTAAATGTTGGAATGTTTCAGTTTGATTTCATGGATATCTAGGCTATAGTTTCTTAAGTACAGTTGAGTCACCTTTATCGTGATTTGAGGTGAGGTGAGACAAACAGCAACAATATCAAATACCTACATGGAATATCCATGACAAATAATTGAATCCAGGAAATGCACGTATGTGGTACTCAGCTGAATCATTTTGGTTGATTGCATGATGCTGCATATAAAGTAGCCCTATAACAAGAAACAAAATTCAACGGGATGATACACAAGGCGCGCTACTCTTTTGATCCATGCATATGCATATAGGCATGGATAACGGCAGGGGAGTAACCCTCGAACGTTTTCCCCCACCCATATGCATGCCACCATAAACAATTTAATGCAGGAAATGCCGGCACATGCCTGTTCCAAAGGGGCTCAAGTCACTTTATATGTCTAAATACATCACTCGTAATACACGAGTATTAAAACATTACAGAACAGAAGAAAAAGGGTTCCGCTCGGGGCGACGGGGCCATCATTCATTTCTGCAAAGACTAGCATTATGGCGATCTCCTTCAACAAATCTTGTCCATCAGGCAAGCTTTAGTATTGGGCAAAGAAAGAAGGAACAATAATTTTAGATGTGTGAGGGGTGTGAGCATTTTCGCAACATCACAAGACTATAATGCGTTTATGGCCTACATACATGAGATAAGACTATAATACGGATAACGATAATAATGTGTTTTTTTTGTAAAGCACAGGAGTCATCTCGTTTGATGTGCTCGTGCTGATGCGCCCAGCATCAGCCTTCTTAAGAGAGCCTCTGAAATGGAGAGAAGTTGGAGGTAAAAAAAAAGAAAGAAAGATATTCTCTAAACCCTTGAAAAATAAATAAATGAAAAATGCATCATGCATGAAGCACACAGGAACTTTGTGCATGCACATGTTTTGCCTAACTGCTTGTCCTCAATCGTACTCCTCCCGGGTAACAGCTTGACTCATCTGCATCCACTCACCCATAATTCCTTCGTTTGAATGAGTATTGATCACATTCTTTGCACCTAGACTAGTTGTTGTGTCTCTTGCGCTTGTGGCATTGATGTCATTATGAAGACGCTTTACAACCAGGTATAGTACTTTGCCATATATTGTAAAGCCATCATAAGTCGTGATATATCCCTTTTTCTCCTCCTTTATTGGGTTAAGAAATTCTAGATCTTCAGCATCAGGATCAGGCTCATCAATGGTAATTGGATTTCGTTTATTTGATCTTGTCATTCGTTGCCCTCTCGGTAAATTCTCTTGTAATTTCCCCTTCTGTTGAGCGGTGAAAGTGGCGTCTGGAGATTCGACATTTCCCGCAATATCTTCGGTTTCTTCCAATTTTATAGCATTGCCTTTATGTGAGCCTTTCTTCTTGCTTTTAGTTCTTAAGGTCGAGACAGATGCTTGTTCTGGGGTCCGTAAAGTGTCTAGATTTGACAAATCTTCCTCCTCCCCTATTGTATCCGAAGCTAGAGGAATGGCATCTAGATCTATCGGTTGTTCCTCTAAATCTTCATCTTTCAATATCGATACCTCATCTGACGGCGACGCTAACCCCAGCTTTGACGAATTTGACTTGAGCCGCGCTTTACCATCTTGCTTGAATATCCTCTGCTTTGACATAACAGCATGTCTCGTTCCTCCTTCAGTAAGGAAAACGCCAACCTCAAAGTCATTACCAATAACTGTATCTTTGACACTTTTGACCTTTTTGCCTTTTCGTTCTCGATCTCTTTCTTCTCTGAGTTTGGGAAGAATGAGTTCTCTAAGCGATTCCACAATCCGAGGCAGAGCAGGTCGAGTAGGATGTAAAAGCCAGGAGTTTACATCTGCAGGCTCCTCGCAAAATATAAGGCACAACAATGTTGTGTGCGCAGTGAGGCGGATGTACCTTCGTACTGGAGGCATGCTTCTAGCGAGCAAAGTCTCGTGTTGACGATTGTCTGAGAGAAAAACACATCAGACGATGACAAGTACAATAATTTGAGAATGCAATGCTTGGTGCTGAGATAGTGTTAGCATGTAAAACAAATCTACACCGAACGCGAACTGACGTGCCAGATCGAATATCAAGGCATACAAATGATTTTGCACTTACGTTATTGTAGATTTGGCATTTCTATACTTTGACTCTAATTGAAACCCCCGAACTGTAGAAACCATCTACAGTGATCCGATCTTCTTATCAGAGCTGATTGTAAAGTCTGACCTTGAGTGCCGTATTCCATGACAGATCTATAGCTAGAGTGGATACTAAGTATTCAACATTGTGAACAGCAAGCAACGAGTCCCCCGGAACGCACACATGCTGCTAAATCCCTCCCCGAGACAGGCACTTCGAACGTATGATGTCGGTGATAATTGACGACATAAGCGCCATCGGTCTCCATCAAACCCGGAAAATCCAATATTAAGGCGATATCTCCGGTGTCTGAAGTTTTTACTTTGTACCTACCCAAGTTACACAACCTTCTTGTAACCCCCATAGCTCCTAATCTCAACAATCATGACTTCGCTCCAACTTCACGTGTGGTCGCGTGCATTCGGGCTTCCGTCCTTTGACCCAGAATGCCTTAGTACAATCGCGCTGCTTCAGAGCATGATGTCCGATGGATCATGGTCTCTGATCGAGAGTAACAATACCGCTTTGTCGCCGTCAAGTAAGTTTTTTCTTAAAAAAAAACATCAGAAAGTATTCTTTTATACTACATTTCTTTGGTTGACTTTTCCAAAAATCGCTAATGACATGTTGTTTTATGAATTAGATATTCTACCAGCACTAAATGATGGAGAGCATTGGGTGTCAGGTTTTTCAAATATTGCAAAGTATATTAAGAATAAGAGTCGTGGTAGACTAGATTTGGATGATTCACTGTCGTCACAGGAAATTGCTCAATCTATTGCGTACGACTTTTTCCTTCAGCACCAGATTGCCGATACAAAATACACTGTTTTTCTTCCCTTCTTTTTGAAACTGACTTGTTTGTCGAAAAGATAGTTACTCTTCATTCATTAAAAACCAAGCCATTCCGCTAATTGCGCTTTCGTTGTACGTCACGTCTGCAAATTACGTCAATGTCACACGACCCATGTACAGCAAGTTTTTGCCGTTTCCAATACAGTACCGGATACCTATACAACATCACAAACTGGCATTTGAGAGAACCGTCCACCTACCATGGGCAGCAACTGGACTAAATCTTGAAAACGACGAAAGACCACCCGTATCAACTTCGCTCGCTGCACTGGCGACTAGTGGTCAAGCATCAAAGAAAGATGGAAAAGAATCCATTACAGTACGGCTTCGGCTGGAAAGCCTGGTTCGAGACTTTTTAGCTCCGATACAGAAAAAGATGGCTGGACAAGATACATTCTTTGAGAAGGATTCACTCTCGACTGTAGACTGCTTACTAGTAGGGTACCTAAGCTTGTGCTTGTACCCCGAACTACCGTCTTCATGGCTTGCAGATACGATGAGGCGTGATTATCCTGAGATATGTAGTTATCTTACACGACATCGAATGGAGATGTTCCCTGAGGAGGGATTACCTGTCATCCAGGCAAATGAGCAACAAGCGCTAACGGCTGGTGGTTGGATAAAGGATACATTGGCTTCTGCTGTTACGATCTCTCATATTGCGCCATCAAGTTATCGTGGGCCTGTAGGTGGGAAATCAGAGGAGGAGAAGAGGAGTGAGGCAGGTCTAGCAAGATGGGATAATATACGGACTATAGCGACCGTTGGTATAGCTGGCGGCGCTTGGCTGTTGTACTTTTTGCTGAGCTCGAGAGCTGAGGTCAATGTGAAGTCTATCAATACGGATAATGAAAAGGATAATGTGTTGGGAACAACAGTGACAGACATTGATCTTGGGCATAAGGGTCAAGATGCTTCTAACCAAAGTTCCGCATCTGATTTAGGATACGGCTTCTCTGCACATGATCTTCTTGGTCTGTAGTAAAGTGTTGCGGTAGAGATGGCCGTATAGACACCTTCCAGCGTCCTTAGAACAATATAAACCTACACTGTATAGAACAATTTTACTATCAAGACACTTTATGTAGAAGCATTGTAGCCCAAGACCTCGTGCGCACAAGACGTGCAAGTATAGCATTGTATAGTATAGTACATTCTCCAGATACTTGAACAGACAACCAGAATCTAGACATATGTTTGACGTGTTTGATCCGTTTGACGCAAGCATGTGTTGGATTAGGGCTACACGTCAAGCCATACCCTTATCAGTCCAGATTAGGTTAGATCGCTTATGTTATCGTCGTCCACCAAGATGCATCTCCTTCTCTCATTGCTGAATGCATGCTGCCATCGTCAAACCCCTCCCAAAAAATAAGAATAATAATAATAATAATACTTGGGACGCTAAGTTCAATTGCGAGCTGTGTGACCCCCAAAGGAGACAGAGACAGACAGAAACAGTGAGTGAGAGCTTGACACTACTGGAGATACTAGCAAGAATATCAACGTCGACAATCTCCATCTCCAATTCACGACAGTAACGACCACCCCCCCATCTTCACGTACATTCACCACCCAGTACGAATTTATAACGACACTTTGTCAAACTACAACTCACACACACATCAATCAATATGGCTGGTCAGTAGATCATCATCATCTTCTTCTTCACCATTATCATCATTACGAACTTCAACAGCTAATATATATTTGGGGAAAACTACAGACGCACCAAGAGGAGGAGCCGGAGGTTTCGCAAGCAGAGGTGGAGATAGAGGTGGTGACAGAGGACGAGGTCGTGGCAGGGTACATACACACCATTCTTGAACAAAATCCAACGACCGCATTTCTACAAACATCACCACCAAAAAGAAACACAAAGATGCACACATCACATATGTATACGAAAAAAACTTCCAATTTCTGACAGGAGAATCTTTTGTAAAATATAGGGTCGTGGCCGAAGAGGTCCAAAGCCAGACACTGAGAAGGAATGGCAACCAGTCACCAAGCTTGGCCGACTTGTCAAGGCCGGAAAGATTAAGAGCATGGAGGAGATCTACCTACACTCTCTACCAATCAAAGAGTACCAAATCGTCGACTTTTTCCTACCACGATTGAAGGATGAGGTCATGAAGGTATGTTTTTTTGGGTTTTCTCTTTGGCTCCTGTCAATGCAAAGATGCATATACTCTTCCGTAGAAAAGACTTTATCTCTAACAATCTCTTCTTCGTTCAAACACAAATAGATCAAGCCAGTCCAGAAACAAACCCGTGCCGGTCAACGAACCCGATTTAAGGCAATTGTTGTCATTGGTGACTCTGATGGTCACGTCGGTCTCGGAATCAAGACCTCAAAGGAAGTTGCTACTGCTATCCGCGCTGCTATCATCATCGCCAAGCTATCAGTCCTTCCAATCCGACGAGGATACTGGGGTTCGTCCCTCGGTGAGCCACACTCTTTGCCAGCCAAGGAGAGTGGAAAGTGTGGTTCCGTCACTGTTCGTGTAAGTAGAAAATTTCCTGGATAACTTCCTTCCTAAAGCTTATTTTGACGTCTCCTCTCTACGTCCTTCATATCGAAAATATCCTTAAATGCTAATTCATCCTTTTTTCGCTTCCTTGTAGTTGATCCCAGCACCACGTGGTACCGGTCTTGTCGCCTCACCAGCCGTCAAGCGTCTATTACAACTTGCCGGTGTCGCCGACATTTACACTGCCTCCAGTGGATCTACCAAGACCCTCGAAAACACACTCAAGGCTACCTTTGTTGCCGTCGGTAACACATATGGTTTCCTCACACCTAACTTGTGGAAAGAGCGTGCTCTTGCCCGATCTCCACTAGAAGAATTTGGTGATGTGCTAAGAACAAAGGCCGTATACTAAATGCTTTTCTTCTTCTTCTGCCGTCCCTCTTGCTTCCTTCGATTCCCTTTTATATAATTGTTCTTTTTTTTGTTGTACCTCCCGCATATGTGGTTCTGTTCTTAGGAATGTAAAAGGTGTTCATCTCTTGTTAAAAATTTCTTCTATCTTACCTTCTTCTATTTTCATCCGATCTACCTATCCTTCACATCTGTCTCTCTTTTTCTGTTTCTTTCTCTGTCACCATCACATCTTATGAACCATAACGGATATTACGATATGAGGGGAGTCTACGTTTCGTAACGTAAAAATAAGAAAGTCTCGCAAGAAAAAACACTTTTTCCAATCATGAATAGTATTGAATAAGACTGAATGTGAAGATGTTACACAAGTGCTGAAACTATGATGAAAATCTGTCCGCAACTATATTTTAGAGCAAAAGGTCTTTTTCCCTCGACTCCATCTATCAAAGATTCCAGTATACTCTGTGAAAGCTTGCGGACGATGCGACAAATACCAGTACCGGGCGATCTCTTGGATAACTCAAGGGAACATCTACTTAGTAGGTATGTCTATCATGAGTACACTTTAATATCTATAGTTTACCTATATAAAAGTCTGCTCCTACAGACAAAAATCCTCGAGAGTCGATTCAAAGACCCCTTTTTTCGCACTCCCTCTTTCTCTCTCGCGCGCAAACTTATAAACATCGAGGGAAATTTGATATGTAATTCGTGGTCAATTGTCGAACAAAATTTCTTTTTGAATCTTTGTTCCAGAAAAAACAGAGCTCCACCTACTCCGAATAATCTTGTTCACCCTAAGAAGTGTGGACGACGAAAAAAAGGAAGGACAAGTAAGAATGTGTTGAAGGATTAGAGATAAACAAAGAGATCTTTGAGGTAAATAAAAGATAGAATAGTCGTGTGACAGAGAAAAAAGATTTCTTTTCTCCTTCTTTCCCTTATTGAAAGGTAAAATGAAAAATAAAGATACAAAAGGAGGAGGGAAGTAGAGGATAAGGATAACGGGGGGTATCTAAACAACAAATTTGGCTTTTGCACGGGTGCTTCCTGAATGCGCACTCTCTGTATGTCCTGAAAACTCCACCTGATCCCGCTGCTCCAATTTTAACACGTCCTTAAACCTCCGTCCAATCTCCAGCAATGCTTCCCGTCCTTCCTTTGGTGTTCTGCCCTCCGCGCCACCACCAATCGTTCGTGTCCACAGACCTATTCGGAAAAATCCTTTTCGTACATTGACAACTACTCCCATAACTTCATTATCTCCTTCCTTCTCTAGTGTCTCTCCGATGGCGGCGAGCATGACATGCAGCCAGAGGTCGTCGATGGGTACTGTTCGTCGTTCTTTGAACTGGTAGGCCCATTTACCACCGTGTTTGTTGAGAGGGTCTTCCCATTCAGGTCGTATCCCAGATTTGAAGAGATGATAGTCGGATTTTAGAGCGAGTTCTGAGGTTTTAGTGATGTTGTTCTATATTGAAACACAAAAAACACGCCATACAGGAAGACATGTGTATTTTTATGATTAGTCCTCCATGGCTTTGAATAAAAAGCATCTATTCCTTGTCTGAATCGTGTCGATAGAAGAAGATGAAGGCGACGGCAGTTCTTCTTGGTCTTATGAGAAGACAGGGAGAGGGATGAATGACATACGTGAATTCCCCAAAATTCCTCTACCGAGTCAAATGTAACCACCTCTTTGAGTGAATCTGCCCAATTATCATTCTGAAATACCAATTTTTGTATCATTAGCCAAATATCTTTAAAGAACCTTTTCTCTTAGAGAAAAAACAAAAGACCCTTTTATCTCTGTCCAATTCATTTCATGACATGATTCTTCAATGAATTCCCCCCTTCCTCGATCCAGAATGGCCTACCAAACACATGTATCCTCCTTTCATGTCGGGAAAAAAGAAAATAGAGAAAGGGAAAAGAAAAGTCCTCTTCATACCTTACCACCACCGCTCGGTGGTCTAGTGAACCACAAAGTCCATTTATTCATCAACGGATGTTTGACGGTAAAGTTTTCTGGCGAATGGAAGATGGTGAGCTGTTCTTTGGATGTTTCATCGCCATTGCCATTGCTTTCAGCGCTCGCATTGCTGTCATTGCTTTCGGTCGCAGAATTTTGGTCAGGAAGGCCTGGTGTGAGTGGTGCGTTTGAAAGATCTTGTGGTTCTGCAGCTAGTTCTGTCATGATTATTTGTGGTTGTTGTAGTTGTTGGTGGTAGTGGTAGTAATGGCAGGATCACCAAGTAGTGGCAGTTAAAAGAAGGTGGGAAAGCAGGAAGCTATTCTATAGCTTGGGTTTCCTAGTTTTACAGTTGTCAAACTGACGATATATGGGGGACCTGCGGTTTATGTAGACAAAGGGTCTCTCCGTGTGTGTGTGTTTGTGCAAGTGCTTCTGAGCGGCAGCAGCAGCAGTAGTTGTAGTTGAGGTGTCAGAGATGCGTGACAGAAGGTGTTTGAGTGATGGGGTGGTTCAAGTTTCTTTGTTTCGTCTATCCATTGAAGCTTTTTCTTTTCGTTCATTCTAGTCCCTCATTCCTTCCTTCCTTCCTTCCCTCCTTCCTTCTGCTGTCGTTTCGCGAGTTTTCTTTTTTCCCTCTTAAAGTTTTTTACATCATTAAATCTGACTGCTTGAATCTACTCAACTGACTGACTCAAGTAACAATAAATAGCAGTTCAAATACATGAGACAGGCCAAATCAGAAATCAGTTTTACTATATGTATGGGCAATGTATGTGTAAAATTTCCCTTCAATTGTTCAAACTTACAATTGTTACACAGTTGTATGATTGGAAAATTTACACAAAGAAAAAGAAAAATCGACTAGAAATCGTAAATATAAACTATGATATCGACTTTTGTAAAATACACCGATTAAATCAGTCTAAAATTCCTTCACGGATACCTTTGCATTACGCAAACTCTACTCTTACATACTGGTCATCTTATTTAACCTACTAGAATTACTAAACGCAAATCATATGCATGTCCGCTCAACCTGACCTTCTAAGACCTCTCAAATCTGAGCGTCAAATTGTAATGAAGAAAACAAAAAGATGAGAAGAAAATATAACGAAGAAAATAAAAGGGCAAAACAAGATAATAAACACCAATCCCACCATCATCCAAAAACCGAGTTAAAAACACAAACTTTCACACATTACAATATTTAATGCTCACTTTCATCCGACAACTCGTTCTATCGCCCCCTTTCGTGGCTATCATTAGGCCTTGGTGAGGCATTGTAATCTCCCCAACGATGCTGCAAGTGAGGGGGTGGTGGCGGGGGTTGGACAATACTTCTTGCTAGTCTCTGGTCCTGCTGCTGCTGCTGTTGTTGTGATAGATGGGGAGGTTCCCTACTCTGATACGAAGAAAGAGACGGCTGACCATAACTTGGATGTTGGGGATGGTGCTGTGCTTGCATCTGAGATTGTTGGTGCTGAGGTGGTTCTGGCTCATAGGGATTTTGTGGCGGGCCATAACCGTAGGGACCATTCCCATAAGCAGGAGGGGAGTACTGCGTCTGTCGCTGAGGCTGAGACGGATAAGATGGAGGAATGGATGTTTGACTTGCATGACTCATGTGTGAAACATGATGTCCAGAGAGTGGGGAATGGTAGCGTGGTGGAACAGAGGCACTCGTTGACTGAAGAGAGTGGATGGAAGGCTGTGAAGTAGGCCGGGGTGGAGGTGTGTGTGAAGTGGATGGAGAATGTATAGACTGATGAGATTGTATGGAGTACTTTGATTGTGGAGGTTGTTGAGTATGCGCCGGTATGTTATGCACAGATGGTCTTTGGGAATAATGATGCTGTGCCTCATATGGAGCAGGGGACTCTCTGCCTCTGATTACATGCTGGGACGTGCCAGATGGAAGAACCTCCTGAGGTCGTTGAGGTTGATTTGAGTAATAAGGAGGTTGACTTACTGGAGGAGCAGGCTCATGGCTGTAATGGGTATTATATTGCCGTTCCCTGACGACTAGCCGTTCTCGTTCAGGTAGAGAATACTGTGGCACATCCTGGTGCGGAGAGTATGTAGTTCTCGGAGGCTGAGCGACGTCTGCAAACCATCCTTGAGGCGGCGCGCTCTTAGGAGGAGCCTCATCTGGTGTGGGATCATTGAGCAGTGAAAAGATAGCAGACTTTTTCTGTGGCTGGGCGGGAGCAGGCGTTGATGCTTGAGGAGGTGGAGGAGCTTGTGATATTGGATTTTGTGATGATGCAGTCGTGAATGGCAGGTTCTGTGGCTGAGGTGGACCTTGTGTGTGTTGAGGAAACGTATACGAACTTGAGTGGTTACGTTGATGATACTGCTGTTCTCCTAGCAGGACACTTTGCTGGCTACTCATTCTAGGCGTAGATACAGCCGATCTCTGTGGATGATCCATAACATGAGGAGGAATAGATGGACCAGAAAGGGGCCTTCCTTGAGATTGAGGAGTTCCTTGACTATAGGCTGGCGGAGTCTTGTGCTGAATCATTGGGGAATCTTTTGAACTTATACCAACAGATTGTTGAACAGGGAACCCGTGTATCGAGCCTCTATTCGCGCGGGACACATGCTGAGCTGGCAAGGATTGTGGAACTTGATCATCACGTAAAGCCGCTTGCGGAGACGACACTTGTATTTGACGCCGAGTGGTTTCTTGCCGCACATTACGCGGTCCTTGCTGCTCCCTCTCCCGTCTAGACAAGGGTACACCCTGAGACCGCTGTGAAGCTTGGGCTCGCACTTGGGCAAGTTGCTCGTGTTCCTTCTGGTCTCTTTCTCGAAGTCGTGCTGCTTCGTCCGCTTGAGCATCTGCCTCAGCTTGAGCTTGAGCACGGATCTGAGCTTGGACGCGACGATCATGCTCTTGGTCCTCTTGATTATGCA
>Ga0160427_10001011_pt1 | contig 17221 bp, 15 predicted proteins | sample SolpanmetagenomL_FD_108194 | JGI IMG/M metagenome (GOLD analysis project Ga0160427, IMG submission 108194) | Solar panel surface microbial communities from Lawrence Berkeley National Laboratory, California, USA - L | ecosystem: Engineered > Built environment > Solar panel > Unclassified ...
AGCTTAAATTCGCGGCTGTGATTCCGTCCTGGCATCTGGGCTCCTTCGCGGTGTAATCAGCCTACCGGCTGATCCATGCGAAGTGTCTTGGCTGCTGGTCCTGTCCGGGGGGTTCATTCCAGATCTTGTTCGTGCTCCTGACCGCGAGCTTCACCCTAGCGGTGGACTTCTCCATTTTGAACGTCGCGCTTCCGGTCATCGGAGCGGACGTCGGCTTTGCCCTGGAACACCTCCAGTGGATCGCCACTTCGTTTTCCCTGTGCGCGGCGGGCTTCACCCTGCTGTTCGGCCGCATTTCAGACCTGGTGGGGCGGCGGCGCCTGTTCCTGCTGGGAATGGCGCTTCTGGGCCTTTCCTCTCTGGTCGGTGGCTTGGCCAGTACCCCCACGGTGCTGCTGCTCGCACGGAGCGTCCAGGGGATCGCCACGGCCATGGTGACCCCCTCCGCCCTGGCATTGCTGACGACTGCTTTTCCAGACGGGCCGGTGCGTGACCGTGTCCTCGGTTTGAACGGCGCATTGATGGCCGCAGGCTTCACCACGGGGGCGGTGCTGGGGGGTGTCGTCGCGGACCTGCTGAGCTGGCGCTGGGCCTTCTTCATCAACGTGGCGGTGGCGGCCATGGTCCTGCTGCTGGCCCCCCGGGTGATTCAGGAAAGTCGAGGTTCGAACCGAGTCACTCTCGACGTGCCTGGCGCCGTCACCGTCACTGGAGGGATGCTGGCGGTCGTGTACGGCCTCACCCGCGCCGGAGCGACCTCTTGGAGTGACACCCAGGCCTGGACGGCACTGGGAGCCGGCGGAGTGCTGCTGGTGGCCTTCTGGTGGATTGAGCAGCGGGTTGCCTCTCCGCTGATTGCGGTGTCGGTCCTGCGCCGCAACACCATTGCATGGGGCAATGTTGCGGGCGTGATGGCCTTCCTGACGGAGACCTCGCTCGTCTTCCTGATCACCCTGTACCTGCAGAAGGTGCTCGGCTTCACGCCGCTGCAGGCGGGATTGTCGTTTTCGGTGTTGGGGCTCGGCACCGTTCTTGGCGGCATGGTGGGGCCGACCATCATCGGGCGGTTGGGTCAGAAACGGGCGCTGGTGGTCAGTCTGGTCGTGCAGGCCATGGCCACGGCACCGCTCGTTTTTCTGCCGCTCAGTCCCACCTGGGTGGTGCCGCTGCTGCTGCTCGCCTTCGTGGGCGGAGTCGCGAACCTCGCGGCGATCGTGAGCTTCATGGTCATCGCCACCTCAGGTCTGCCGGACAGCGAACAAGGTCTGGCGACCGGGCTGGCGACGATGAGCCAGCAGATCGGCATCACACTGGGCATTCCTGTCATGTCGGCGCTGGTGGCTGCGCGGGTCCATGCGCTCGGAGACGAAACTACCCAGCATGTTCTCAGCGGCGTGAGTGTGGCCATAGCGATCAATGCTGGGCTTTGCCTGGTCACGGCACTGCTCGTTGCGGTGTTCCTGAGAGTTGCCAGGTCCAGATGAGCAGTCTGGCCGTGAGCGGCTGAATTCAGGCGATTCGGGTGTTGTGTGCCCTCAACCACGATTGAGGGCAGGACGCCCGGTCCTCAGGTACCCCTGCGGCAACCGCGCCTCCTATCTGGAGGACGTCTGTTGCTCTGGATGCTGCCGACAAGGCCATTCGGGAGGATGGTGTCGGCCGGCAATCCGGGCGTGAACCGTGTAGAGGTCGGATCACCTGCCGATGCTTGGCCCCCGGCAACCTCGGGCTCTCCTGAGTCGCAGGCCCAACGCTGAGAAGCGGATCCCCTGGAGCGGTCTCCGGATGACCGTATATATGGTCTGTTCGGTCGGGAAGGTCTTCGCAGAGGCGGTGCCTTGGGGTCTTTGAAGAGCCCGGGCAGGAGAACTTCAGGCGATGGAGAGCTTTTCGGCCGCACTGTGTTGGGCACGGTCAATGCGATCACTCTGGGGATTGGGCTCCTGCTGAAGGTCGACAGACTGAGCCTGTTCCACCTCTCCTGACGCAGGCTTTCTTCAGTCTTCCCGGCTTGAGGATCTTCGCCCTGCCTATGGTGACGGAGAGATGGGTGCCGCCCCGCACAAAAGAAAAACGCCGGGGCAGCGCACCGTTATAGTGGAGGTATGTTTCTGCAGGTCTGTATCAACGGCAGCCGTACCCGCGGTGATCATCCTCGTGTTCCCCTTTCTGCCGGTGAGATGGCCGAGAGTGTGGCTGCTCTCGAGGAGGCTGGCGTTCAGTCCGTGCATCTTCACGTCCATGACGCGTCCGGCGCTGAATCCCTCGACCCTGAGGCAGTTGCCCTGACTCTTCACTCCATCCGTCACCGATCTCCAGGCATCGAACTGGCGGTGAGCACAGCTGAAAGCATCGTCAATGATCCGCGTCGGCGCCTGGATCTCCTTCGGAACTGGACGGTCTGGCCCGATACGCTGTGTACAAACCTGAGTGAAGAGGGCATCGATGACATCATCCTCCTGGCGCGCGAACAAGGCGTGCACTGCGAAGCCGGGCTGTTCTGGCCTGAGGACATTCGGTACCTCCGCAGCCTTCCGGATGTGAAGTGGCGACGGTTGCTCCTCGAACCCCTGTCAGACAACGTGCCGATCGCAAAAGAACAATTGCAGGTCCTGCTCGATGAACTCGGGTCGCCCTGGCTCTCCGTGCCGCACGTGATTCATGGAATGAACGCCACGACCTACCCCTTGCTGCTTGAAGGGGCAGAACGGACCCAGGCCAGCCGGATTGGACTTGAGGACACGCTGGTCCTTCCCGATGGGCATTCGGCGAAAGACAACGTGGAGCTTTACCGGGAGGCCCTGAGGTGGATCGACGTTCATCGGACCGACCGGAGTGGCACAGGTCATCAGGGATGAAGCCTTCAGGCCCCTGTTGAACGAGTCGGGTATACGGACGTCATCAAGACAAGTACGAGATGTCTCGAGGCGAGCCTGCTGTTGAGCAGGGCCGAGTAGACACGAAAAAGTGCTGCTTTCTGCTGGGCGGATCAGTGATCACCGGAGCTGGGTGCCCAGGAGAGCTCCTCAGGAACCTCGCCGTTGCCTGGTTCCGGTTGACTTCCCTGAAAGGTTGAAGGTCCACTGCTGCGTTTGCCAGCCGATGCTGAATCTTCAATGTGTTACCGGCGCCACTGGGCCGCCAGGGCCTGACCACAGGAAGGTCTGAGCGGTTCCCGGCCTCCTGCACCGCGGTGGTCTCTGCCTGGTCCGGATGTTATGCCGCAAGCCGCATGACGGTGCCGGTGTCCGGCTTGCGGCCCTGCTCCGCCATGCGGGGCCAGAGAAGGATGATCGGCGGCACTTCACACGCTGCAGCAACGGCCTCCTCCGCGGACGGCAGACCAAGCCGCCGGGCGAGCTCCGCGTAGGTTGGCGCGGTTCCGGAGAAACGGCCGAGCACCGCCCACACGCGCTCGTGGAAGGCTAGTCCCACCTGCGGCAGCGGTCTGCCTTCAAGCGCCGGGCGGCGCAACGCGGCCACATAGACAGACAGGGCGCGTTCGTTGGCCATGAACCAGGCTCGGGGAAATTCATCACGCAATCGCGCCAGCAGGTCCTCATCCTGCTGGCCATCGCTGAGGTAGAGCGCGCACACCCCCCGTTCAGTGGCCGCGACGAGCACTCGGCCCCCTGGCAGGTTGGCAAAGGCGTAGGAGAGGGTGACGCCCGCGCCCCCGTCGCGGTACTCCAGTGGCTTCATGCCCAGCTGGTCCGTGGCGCGGTCGTACAGGGTGCGGGGCGTATTGTGTCCCGCCTCGTACATGGCCAGGGTCACGCTCGGGGAGGCGCGCAGGACTGCCTTGAAGCGCGCTGCGCGCAGTTGCAGCGCGTACTGCTTGGGGCTGAGCCCGAAGGCCGCCCGGAACACCCGCTGAAAGTGGGACCGGTCCATGTCGACCGCCCGGGCGAGCGACTTCAGGTCCGGCGTGGGCGTCTGATCGTCGAGCATGACTTTGGCCTGGGCCAGGGCAAATTGCGGCCGGGTCACCCGGTCGGGCGTGCAACGACCGCAGGGCCACAGTCCAGCTGACCGCGCTTCTTCCAGAGTGTTGTACCGCTGTACCCGATGCGCGCTCCTTTTCACCGCAGGACAGGTGGGCCGGCAGACGTGCCCGGTTGACTGCACGCCGAGGTAGAACCGCTCTTCCTGCCCCCGGCGGGCTTGAATTCCTTGGGCCGGACGGCTTTGAGAGAAGGAGGCCATGCCCAGAGCATACCCTCGCTACGATCGCCCCATCATCCGTTTCGTGCGGTCGGTCCCCTCAAGCTTTCGTCCTGGCCGCACGTTTCGGATAGCGTCTTTACAGGTGGATCAACGAGACTGATCGCATGAGTGTCATACCCTATGTGATCGAACAGACGGGTCGTGGAGAACGCACCTACGACATCTACTCGCGCCTCTTGAAAGACCGGATCATCTTTCTGGGCACGCCCATCGAATCGCAGATGGCGAATACCATCGTCGCGCAGCTGCTCCTGCTCGACTCGCAGAACCCCGAGCAGGAGATCCAGATGTACATCAACTGTCCGGGAGGTGAGGTGTATGCCGGGCTGGCCATCTACGACACGATGCAGCATGTGCGGGCACCGGTCAGTACCCTGTGCGTGGGGGTGGCGATGAGCATGGGATCGATCCTGCTGATGGCCGGCAACAAGGGCAGGCGTTTTGCTACCCCCAATTCGCGGGTGATGATCCACCAGGGCTCAGCGGGCTTCAGGGGCAACATGCCGGATGTGGAGGTGCAGGCGAGAGAGGCGCTGTACCTGCGCGACCGCATCATCGAGTTGTATCACGAGCACACCAATATGCCTCATGAGCAGTTGCTGCGCGATATGGCACGCGATCACTTCATGTCCAGCGAACAGGCCCAAGCCTACGGGTTGATTGACGGGTTGATCGGCCATTCCTCAAAACGTAAAACCGAAGGCTCAGGAGTGGAGGTCTGACCCTACGCAGGAACAGGCCCGTGGGTCCTGGCAGGTGAACCGGCAAGGTGCGAGCCAGGGACTGACCGTAAGCCCTACCACCACCGATTCCCGATCAGGATCATCCGACATGCCCATGCCGTCTGGCTGTATCACCGCTTTCCGCTGAGCCATCGGAACGGAACGTACAGGAACTTCTTCAGGAGCGTGGCATTGAAGTCGGCCAAGACGCGTTTTGCGAGTGGGACGTCAAATTCTCGCCGCTCATCACTGACGAACTGCGTTACCAGAACCCCGGTGGCGGCCGGATGAGGTGTGGATACTGCCGGCGAATTCAAGCCGAACGGCCAAGTGCGGCGAAACGAGATATTCGCGTCGTTGCTCGCTTGTTTCTACCAAGCCAACTGACCACGCGCAAAATACCGATGGTGGCGGATCCTACGTGCTGCAAGCTGGTTTTCGCCAGACCGATGACCTGCCGACCCTGGTCGTGCTCGACACCCAGATGACTGGGCCCACCAGCGAAGTGATCGAGCCGGCACTCCGTGACTGGGAAGAGCAGGTTCTGATTCCAGTCCGGAGGCCGGGCGGTTCGTTTTTTCGACCGGTTTCTGGGTTATCCGGTCTTCGCCAGGTTGCGTTCTAGAGCGGTCAGTTCTGTCCCAACTTCGCGGACATGTTCCAGGAACGCTGCTGTCAATGGTGAGTGGTCTGTCCTGGCCCAAGCTGCGGCCAGTTCAACCTCAACCGGAGCGCCGGTCAGGAAGCGATACTCGATGTCTTCACTGGGTGCCTTTCGCTGGCTCGACGAGACCAGCGCCACGCCCATCCCGGCGGCCACCAGCCCAACCACCGCGCCCTCGGTCGCGCCCTCCTGGGCAATCCGCGGTACAAACCCTGCCGCCTGACACAGGCCGGTGATCGCGTCATACACGCCTGGCTTGATGGCCCGCTGGTACAGGATGAACGACTCATCAGAAGCCTCGCTCAGGGCCACGCGTTCCTTTCGGGCAAGTCTGTGCCCCCGTGGGAGGGCCAGAATCAAGGGCTCCCGCAACACGATGTCCGAACGGATGGCCGGTTCGCTCACGGGAGGGCAGAGCAGGCCAACCTGGACGTCCCCCCGGACGAGCGCCGCCGCGACTTCCGGGGAACTCAGCTCATGCAATGTCAGGCTCACGCCTGGGGCATGCTCTCGGAACCGGCGCACGGTTGGCGGCAGGACGTTGTGCAGCGTGCCCGCTGCGTATCCCACGCTGAGTTGTCCCACCTCACCACGAGCGGCCCGCCTGGCCAGCTCGGCAGCGTCTGTCGTGCGTTGCAGGATCAAGCGAACTTCGCTCAGGTACACCCGGCCTGCTTCTGTCAGGGCCACCTGGCGCGAGGTGCGGTGAAACAGCCGTACCCCAACCCCTTCCTCCAGACGCTTGATGGCCGCGCTCAGCGGTTGTTGGGCGAGGTGGAGCCGTTCGGCGGCTCGACCGAAGTGCAGCTCCTCGGCGACTGCCACGAAGTAACGCATCAGACGGTGCTCCACGACGCACTTGTAGCACGATCATGCAGGTTTTTCGTGTCGTTCCCGTTTGAATGAAGTGTTGGACCTGGACTCCGTGCCGGGCCTACACTCCCCCTCAACGCGCCGAAGGTGTGTCAGACCGCAGATGGAGCCACGGTCGTCGTGGCCCTGGTGTCTGTGAGGAGTTTTCATGCAAACCATCTCCATCCCGACGTTCGGTGGTCCAGACGTTCTCCAGGCCCTGAACAAACCTATACCTCACCCGGCTGCCGATGAAGTCACGATCGAGGTCGCGTATGCAGGGGTCAATTACGCTGAGGTTCTGTTCCGCCGGGGCACCGTGTCGGATCTGCCCTTACCTTTTACCCCAGGCATCGAGGTATCCGGATATGTGCATGCAGTCGGTCACGAGGTGCAAGGGCTCCAGATTGGACAGCCGGTGGCCGCTTTAAGCATCGTGGCCGGTGGAGGGTACGCCGAGTTCGTCACAGTGCCTGCGGTGCTGGTCGTGCCTCTCCCGCCTGATGTACCGCTGGACGTCGCCGCTGCCTTCCCGTCCAACACCACGACGGCTCATCTGGTCTGGCGGGACCTGGCTCACGTGCAGCCGGGCGAGACAGTGGTCGTCCATGCGGCGGCGGGGGGGGTGGGCAGCATGCTGGGTCAGATGGCCCGCGCCATGGGAGCGGGCCGGGTCATCGGCACGGTCGGAAGCCCCGCCAAGGTCGATTACGCCAGAACTCTGGGGTATGACGAGGTGGTCCTTGCCGACGGTTTCGAGGAGGCCATCAATGCCCTCTCAGATGGACGCGGCGTGGACGTGGTGGTCGATCAGGTTGGCGGTGCGGCCCGGGAGGGGAGCCTCCGACTGCTGCGACCCATGGGCCGTTTGATCGTGATGGGCAACGCCAGCGAAGCACCGGATCGTCCCGTCTCTCCGGTGGACTTGTGGTTTTCGAGCAGGGCAGTACTGGGGTTCAACCTGCAACTCCTCAGTTCGGCTGACCCTGCACGCGTTGGTCTGGCGCTGCGGGCTGCCTTGGAGCTGATGCTGAGTGGAGCAGTGCAGGTCAACGTGACGGGCGTCCTGCCTTTATCGGAGGCCGCCGAGGCGCACCGCCGAATTGAGGCCCGGGCGACGACTGGCAAGCTGGTCCTGCAGGTGGGTGGTGAACGCAAGTGAAAGGCGAGCGTGGTCCAGGGGAAGGCGGCAGCCTCTTCAGGCGCAGTCGCGGGACAGCGTTCCAGGCGTTCTCCTGGAACGGTCTGATCTCGTCGCTCCTCGGTCCAGACGACCGATTGGACCGTCGGCAGCCCCTTGGAACCGTACCCATGGGCCGATCTGGTTCAAGATGAAGTTCAGGGCAGGCCTTGGAATGGATCGGGCGGCTGGGGTCGCTGCGGACCACTTCCGATGCATCTGGACGCATGCGCGATCCCTGGCCATCGGAGAAGGCATCGGACCGGGTAAGGTGATGTTGGCGTGGGGCGGCCGACCGTCCGGAAAGCATTCTGCCTGCGGAGCCGATCTTTCGTCCTGAACCATACCCCCGGCCGCTTCCGGTCCTGTTCCGTTGATTCCCAGGCGCGCTCACCGAGCTTCCGGATTGAAGAAAAAGTTCAGATTATAGGCTCTCCCCTGTCCAGGTTCTGTCCGTGGCCGCCAGGTTTCTACCATCTGCGCCAACTCCATCTGCACTTCCCGGGCCTCGCGCTCGGTCAGGTAGACGGTCATCATGATGTCGAATCCCGGTGGTCGCTGCGGATCGTCCCAATTTCGTGTATCCAGGCTCCCGACACTCGTGACGTCGGCCGCCGATTCTGACCACATCTGATCGAAACGGTCCCGGTAAAGCCGCATTCCCTCCACGCCCCGGGCCTGCAGACGCCCGGCAGCCGATCTTGCCCACGCCCGGATGGACGGTTCCGCCAGGGCATACAACCGCTCTTCCAGGGTGGCGAAGGGCATAACGCTGTGTGGAATGAAATAAGCGTCATGTACCGAGCGGTAGTATTTGACGGCCCGTCCTTTGCGCGGCCTCTCCTCGACCACCTTCAGTAGCCCGACCTGGATAAACACTCGGATCCGGTAGAGCAGCGTATCGAGGGCACACTCCACCTCGTCGGCTGCCTGTTTTGCACTGAGGGTCCGTGCCAGGAACGGTTCGAAGTAGCGCCGCGCCACAGGATCCGTCAACAGCGCCGCGAGGCGTGGATCGGTGACGGAGTGAATCTGGGCCTGCAAGCTACCGGAAGATGGTTCTACCATTTCCAGTAGCTTAACGCGCAGGCTCCGAGCATGGCGCTGTCCTCTCCCCTCTCCGCTCCACCTGACGTTCAGCTCGCCCGAATTCAGCGGGCCTACAGTCTCGTCGTGTTCCTGAACTGGTTTGCCGCCATCCTGCCGGGTGGGGTCATCGTGCTCTTCGCACAGTCCCGGGGGTTGACGCTCTCCGACATCGGACTGTACGTGTCCATCTACGCCGCGACGGCCGCCCTGCTGGAACTCCCGACCGGCAATCTGGCCGATCTGGTGGGCCGAAAGCGCGTCAGCCTGGTCGGATCCGGCCTGGCGATTGTCGCCAAACTGGTGTTGCTGTTCGCCTTCTCCCTGCCGGCCTTTGTGGGATATGCGGTGGTGTGGGGCCTCGCCCGGGCTCTGGGCTCCGGTGCCCTGGAAGCCTGGTTTGTCAGTTCCATGCGTCAGGTCGAACCTGGGGTCGACCTTCAACCCCGGCTCGCCAGGGTAAACTCCGTTGAACTGTGTGCTCTCGGGACCGGGGCCCTGATCGGTGCCGCCCTCCCGGCCTGGTGGGGCGCTGCGGTTCCTCCGGGGGTCATCTCACCGCTTGCCTTCACTGTTCTGATTTCCCTGGTCCTGCACCTGGTCACCCTCATCGTGACCTGGCGGGTGATCCACGAAGCGCCGCCTCCCCGTGGCTCGGTCCTGACGGCCCTGTGGGCGGGCATGGTCAGCCTCCCCGCCCGGCTGAGAGGAGGCGGCAGAACAGTTCGTTACGATGCGTTCCTGCCCTGGTTATTGCTGCTCGAAGTGCTGACGGGCCTGATGCTGGCCGCGTCGGAGACGTACTGGCAGCCATTCTTTGCTGGCCGCCTGGCCCTCGGTGGATCGAAGACCACCGTGTTTGGCGTCCTGCTCGCGGGGTGTTTCCTGGCCGGGATGCTGGGCAATCTCAGTGCTGGACCGCTCCTGAGACTCGCTGGCCGGCGGATCGAGCGCCTCGGCGGCATCACCCAGGCGATTCAGGCGGCGGCCCTGATCACGTTGGCCTGGCAAGGTTCGGTCTGGCCGGCAGCCCTGCTGCTGTGGCTGACCTATTTCGCACGTTCGGCTTTTTCATCCTCGTTCCTGGCCCTCTACAACGATCGCATTTCCGACGGACAACGGTCGCTGATGTTATCGGTCCTGTCGATGGCCCTGTTCGTTGGCGTGTCGCTTGGCAACATGATGTTGGGGGCCATCAGCGGAAGGTGGTCGATTTCATGGGCGTGGACCCTGACGGGATCGGTGTTGATGCTGAGCACCGGGATCTTCTCCAGACTTCGGTCCAGGCATGAACCCGGCTGACCGACTGGGTGGTGAGGTGCGGTGGTCGCGTCAGCGCCGCACCTCACGGACGTGCGAGTCAGGATCACGAACAGGCAGGCGAAAGATCATCCCCGCCGCGGCACCGCGGCTGTTGCCTTCAGATGTTGACATCGGTCCATCACTTGGGCCTGAAACGTCCTGGCCTGGGATTCGCTTCCGGTCGAAGCACGACGGGAAATGACCTCAGCGTACGATCCCCTCTTCGATCTTGTACTTTGGTACTCCGGTGGCGCTCATCAGCACCCGGAATGAAGATGGGCGGAAGAACCTTTCCGTCATCTCGGGCGAATGGGCCCTGGGCGACCGTATCGTGCTGGGTTGGGCAGGGAGCGGTGTGGGGGAATGCGTGATCAATCTTCCGTCTCCAGAATTCCGGGCTCAGGTGACGCGCCTCGGCCCAACGACAGGCCGGAAGGACATGCTGCAGGACAAGTTTGGTCGTGCGGGCCGCACGCCGCTGCCGTCGGACACGGTTCATCCCTGCCGGGTACAAGAGTGCTCCTTTCACTTGAAGCGCGCGTTGCGTCTTCCTCTGTTTTGCCAGGCGGACAGGACGATGTTTTCCGGATCACCGAAACGCGAGGGACCCGCGTGCAGGCCCACCAGACCACCGTGGTTCCGTGAACGAATGACATCGATACCGACCGTTGGAGTCCCTTGTTGTACGTGTTTCGGCATTCTTTCGGCACGGGCGGTGAGCTGGGGAGGAATTTCCGCGTCGAAACCCTACCGGAGGCGTGGTGGTTGACGGTTTCTCGGGCCGGATGGGGTGGCCTACAAGCTGAGCCTTCCAGCTGCTTCGTTCCGAAGACGTCGCTGAAATCAGTCGAAATGGCCGTTCTGTGCTCGGCTCCGTCTCCAGCTCTTGGCGCCGCTCACCTTCCGTGGAGATGTGAAAGCGTGGGCTTGTTCGATGACCGCTGCAACCCTGCCTCGGGTCGATGCCATTCCCAGGGATCCAGGTCTGGGGGGCTCCGGGGGCCTCGGCGCTACTCCAGGCCCGAACGCTGGGTCGGTTGGAGCACGAGATATTCGCCGTCGGCTTGCCACCCATCGTTTTCGGTGAGCCCCAGGACGGTGGCTTTGGCGGAAGAGACACCGCTCGTCAGGTCCGGCATCTTCTCGAACCGTTCCAAGAACACCCAGAACGGCCCATCGCTGCGAACGGGCAGTGCGGGAAACGTATTTGGGCTGTCGTCCGTGACGTACAGGCCCAGATGCTCCGCGCCGGCTGAGGCGAACGCCTCTCGAATGGTGAGCGCTGAGGTCAGAGAATCGTTGGACACTGTTGAATCCAGTGGGAACACGGCAATCAACACGACCCCGGTGGCCGTCCGCCGATTGACTTCGGTCGGCAGCGCCATTTCAGGCTGGACGGGGCGAAGCAGCAGCACATTGTCCGAGTCGATCATCGTTGCGTTGGCGCGGTCACGGTAGGGCAGCCAGCCTGCACCGGAGTAGAAGGTGCTCAGTGCCTCCTGACGCTGCTCCATGGTCTGAAAACTCCGAAGCCAAACGAATTGGTCGTCGTGGCCCACCCGGCGAAACTGGCCATCGACGCGGATGCCGACTGACTGCTGGCCTGCCAGGAACTGATCTTCAAACAGGGAGATCAGCACGTCGCGTTGACCTGGGTAAAGGGTGTATTGACGCAGTTCGAGGATGGGGTAGTCCGTCATGGTGCCTCCTGGCAGGAAGAGAGGAGCGTTCGTGGGAGGAGGTCAGGCTGACATAAGGTGGAGAAACCCCACTTCGGAACGCCAACAGCCGCCTTTATCAGAGGGGTTGACCCTGTGTCCTGATCGACTGGGGCAGTCTTGCCGTACAGTTCTTGACGGCGCTCAGGGAGCCACGGACGCCGCTTCGTTCGGGACGCGTTCGCCTGCGCTCAGGCGGAAGCAGCTCCAGGGCACAGAGGGTCTGGACTGTTCTGTGGGCAGGACCATTCGGAATACCGGACGGAGATCAAGAGGATGCAGTCCTGAGCCTGGTCAGCCGGGCTTCCCGTCCCGACAGCATGCCTCCGAGCTTGAGCCTAAAGGGAAACCTGGCAGGGGAGCAAGTCCAGTTGCAGCACTTTTTTCCCAGAATCCGTTCGCCGCTAGGCCCTGCCATCGTCAAAGCAGAGAACCTTCAGAGTCGATTCTCCAGTTTGGGCTGACAGCGTTCGCCCATTGTTCAGAAAGCCCCACTTCATTTTCGTCCTCTCATGGCGTTCCTGGTCCGACGCTGTACCCGACCGGCCGTCCACGTGGGCGCTGAGTCCCTGGCTGGCGATCAGCGGGACGTGGCGTTCACCGCGAATGGAGTGAGGAGCACTTCCAGCCTTCATGGATACGCCGGAGAGGTCCGCACACCCTGAAGAACGCTGCTCGATGCCCCCCCCATGGAAAGAACCGCCGAGCACTCTTCCTGCTCACCATCGACCGCGCGAACGTGTCGGCCCTCCCCCTCATCATGGTTTGCATGACGTGGCCATGTTCTGGCCGTTCAATCACGCCCGCTGTCATCTTCAGGGCCCGGCGGGCGGTCAGCTCCTGAGAAGGTGGATGATCAGGTCTGTGGTTGATGCAGGAACGAGACCCGGTTGATCCCAGGATCAACGGTGCACAGCGGCGGGCAGCGGCACGGTTTTGAATTCCGGGTGGAACCTCAGGATGCGTGCCAGGGGACCGAGCCGCGCCCGCACCACCTCGGGCGTGAGCACAAGGTCGATGAACGCAGCGGCCAGCGGATGATAACGGCCAGCTTCGGTCGTGACGATCCCGGTCGAGCGCCAGAGCGGTACGGGCATCGATTCGGTCCGCAGGCCCTGTGGCAGGGGCGTGACGACCAGGCGACTCAGGATGGTGAAGCCGTGTCCCTCCGCCACCATTCCGAGCGCGACGCCGGCATCGTGCAGCCGGACGGTCGCCTGCGGGGCCCGCGAGTAGCGAGCGATATGGGCGGAGACGTAGGGGGCGCAGTCCTCTTCACAGACGATCAACCGTGCCGCGTGCAGGTCCTCCCAGGTTCTCAGGGGCGCGGCATGAGCGGCCGTGACGACCAGGTACTCGTCGGCCACCAGCGCGGAGGTCTGCAGGGGGTCTGGCATCGGGAGGCGTCCCAGCCCCAGATGCACGTCGCCACTGCCGACCAGTTGCGCGACCTCATCGTGTTCGCCCCGGGTGTCGACGACCGTCACCGCCACACCGGGATGGTGTTCGGCAAAGATTCGGAGCCCCGGCGTCACGACGTGCTTGAGCAGGCTGCGGCAGGCGGCGATGCGGAGCGTGCCGGTCAGCTGCCCGTCCAGGGTCAGCTGACCCTGTGCAGTCAGCTCCATCGCCTGGATGGCCAGGGCGGCGTGCCGGGCATGCACCATCACTGCCTCGCCTGCCGGGGTGAGCTTGGCCCCGTGTCGTCCACGCTCGAAGATCACCACGCCCAGCGCATCTTCGGCCTGACGGACCGCCGCGCTGAGGGTGGACTGGGCCAGCCCGAGTTGGGCGGCCGCCTCGGTCAAACTCCCGGTTTCAGCCACCGCGAGCAGGGCGGTCAGCGGCGTGCGCAGGAGTGCAGATACTGCACGAAGGTGAGAGAGGTGGAACGTCATGGGCTTAATCTATCGGGCCTTTCGATGGATACATACTGTTCATCCGGCATTTCGCCTTGTCGCGTAGATCGGGAAGCGGAATACTCCACGGACATGATCCGTCGCCTGCTCTCCCCACCCTCATCACGGCTTTGCGTTCAGGCATTGCAGTGAACCCTGGAGGGCCTGCCGCACGGCTTTCAGCTTCTTCGGCAGATGAGCGCTGGGCGATGGCCGGGTCCCGGCCACCTTCGTGGTGCGCACGCTGTCTGGGTCCGCCACGAAGCGAGGACGCCGTTCCTGGGCATGCGGCCTGCTGGCTTTCCGCCGAACACGAAGTCCCCGGACCCCCGGGCTGGAAGGCCCGGACCGCCATCGGGGGCATCAGGCGCCTTCCGTGACCCGCCTGCTTCCTCACTGGCGCATGTCCAGCTCCATCCCGCACAGTTGGCGCTGCCGGGCGCCGCCTGAGCCAACACTCGGGAACCGGGCGCACCATTCACCGGCAGCGAGCGGTTCGGCTGGTCCCACGCAGATGCTCGTGCCATGCCAGCAGCGACGAAGATTGCCGGGGCGTGATTGAAGTCGGCGCATACGTCTCCGGAGAAGCCTGACGGTGCTGTAAAACCCTCAAGAGACCCCATTCAGACAAGGAGAAAACCATGGCCGCATCCCCCCCGCTGGTTGACCGGGAAACCTGGAACGCCCACCTCGCCGAGCTCCGGGTTCGGGAGAAGGCGCACACCCGAGAGGGCGATGCCATTGCCGCGGCGCGCCGCCGATTGCCGATGGTCGAGGTGGATCCCACCACGCCGCTCGTCGGCCACCTTGGCACGGTATCCCTACGTGACGCGTTTGAAGGCCGCTCCCAGTTGTTCGCGTCCTACCACATGTGGTACACGGGCCGCCCCGCTGCCGAGCAGTGCGAAGGCTGCACGTTCTTCTCCGGGCAGGCGCTGGAGTTGTCCTATCTGCACTCGCGTGACGTCACGTTCGCCGTCTTCTGTCAGGGCCCGTTCGACGAGAGCAACCGTTACCGCGAGTTTATGAACTGGGACATGCCGTGGTACAGCGTTCCCCGCGCGTCCAGGGAACAGCTGCTCGCCGGACGTCATTTCGGGATGAAGGTGTGTTACCTGCGGCTCGGAGACCGCGTGTTCGAGACGTATTGGACGACTGCCCGTGGCTGCGAACCGATGGCGAACAGCTACGGGATGCTCGACATGACCCTCTATGGCCGGCAGGAGAAGTGGGAGGACTCGCCCGAAGGCTGGCCGCAACCTTTCGGCCCGGATGCTCACCCGTTCCGCCTCACGGCCGAGGGGAACCCTACAGTGTCCGCCAGGGGAGGGCGTCCGACGCCGCAGTGGTCACGGCTGGCCGCTGGGCGCAACGACGATCTCGGCCCGATGGCTGAGGCTGGAAGCCAAACCGATCCGGCCGGCGAGAATTCCTGCCACTGAACCTGAAGCCCAGGGTAGGGGACATTCACCGACGCTCCACGTCGTTCGACGTGTCAAAGGTCAGCGCCCTCCCCATCCCGCCGTGTGAACAGCTCATTTCCCGAAGGTTCTCAAGGTTGTCCAGACCTCGGCCCCGGTGGGCAACATCCCCGTGCTGGCGAACAGGCGGTGCAACGCTCCAGCGCGACGACCGCAGTCCGCTGCAGGGTGTTTGTTCACCGAATGACGCGCGGTCTGCCTGGGTGCTGCTGGACGGTGCGATCGTAGGGGTCACTTCTCCGCTTCGGCGCGACGGGACTTCAGCGGTTCGTTCAGGAGCGCTCGACCTCGCTTCTATTCAACGCCGCCGGATCACCTCACGGAGGTGCAGGCCCATCCCAGTGCATCCGGGCATCTGGAGCCGCCGGGCGCGGCTGTGCCCTCAGCCGCCGTTCAGTGGGTGCGCGGTCGGTCAACCGCTGGGCGAATATCGACGGGACGGCCTTAATGTTGCCGGTGTATATATTTCCTGATAACGTAATCGCATCATCGGATTCTGTTCAGAAGAGAGGAGATGTTCATGCAAACCGTGACTTCCAGAGATGGCACGCCTATCGCTTACGATCAGACAGGACAGGGCCCGGTGGTCATCCTGGTGGTCGGCGCCCTTTGCTCCCGCGCCACCCCAGGCGCTGTCGAACTTGCTCAACTGCTCTCACCACACTTCACGGTGATCAATTACGACCGGCGCGGTCGGGGTGACAGTGGCGACACCGCGCCCTACAGCATCGGCCGTGAAGTGGAGGACCTCGCCGCGCTGATCGAAGCGGCTGGCGGTCACGCCCACCTGTATGGCCATTCGTCTGGCGCCGCCCTGGTGCTCGAAGCCGCCCTTGTTTTGGGTGAGCGGGTCGGCCACTTGGCCCTCTACGAGGTTCCCTACAACGATAATCCGTCCTTTCGGCCAGGCTGGCAGGCCTATCTGGCTGACCTGCTGCCGCTGCTGGCCGAAGACCGCCGGGGCGACGCGGTGGCCCGCTTCATGCGCCAGGTGGGCACGCCGGCCGCGCAGATTGACGGCATGCGGCACGCCCCGTTCTGGCCGGGCCTGGAGGCGCTGGGCCCCACGCTGGCCTACGACCATGCCTTCCTGATGGGGCCGGATGGCTCGGTGCCGGCCCAGCGGGTGGCCGGCCTGCACCAGCCGGCGCTGCTGATGTCTGGTGGTGCAAGCTTTCCGTTCATGCGCGAAACAGCCGTCCGGCTGGAAAAGGCCATGCCCCATGCCTCGGCCGTGGTGCTCGAAGGCCAGACGCATCAGGTCGACGCCGCGGTGCTGGCCCCGGTTCTGACCGACTTCTTCCCCCGGGCCTGATCAGGAGAAACACAGCGCCATTCAAGGACGAACGCTCACCCTGGCGCTGCCGAAGGTTCATCGGGCTCCGCCTGATCGGTCACGCCGTTCTGGGCACCACCCCCACGCGCTCGTCCCCGAACCCCTCACCCCGGCCGACAACTTTTCCCTTCAGGGACAACTCCAGCAGCCTGCATGACATGCCGACAGGCCTCCGGGACCCTGGGCCGGGATGACCTCATCCAGCTCCAGGGGCAAGGTGGATGACTTGACGGTCGGCCGTCCCCGACGTTCCGTTCAGCCGGAAGCAGCAGACCTAAAGAGGCAGCAATGGAGAAATCATGCGTAAAGTCATCGTGACCGAATTCCTGACCCTCGACGGCGTGTACGAAGAGGCGACCCACTGGCGGGGCGGATACACCCCGGACGGCGGCACCTTCAAACGTGACGAGCTGTTCAGCAGCGGGGCTCTGTTGCTGGGCCGCGTGACCTATGAGGGCTTTGTCCGGTACTGGCCCAACGTGGGCGATACGGGAGAGTTCGCTGAACGGATGAACGGCCTGCCGAAGTACGTCGCCACCACCACCCTGAAGTCTCTGGAGTGGAACGCCAGCCCACTGGAAGGGGATGTGGCCTCGGCGGTGGAGGCCCTGAAGCGGGAGAATGGCGGGGACCTGCTGGTGTACGGCAGCGGCACCCTGGTGCAGACACTGCTGCGGCACGGCCTGGTGGACGAACTTCGCCTGATGGTCTACCCGCTGGTGCTCGGCAGCGGCAAGCGTCTGTTCTCAGGCGGC
>Ga0160427_10001013_pt1 | contig 17215 bp, 8 predicted proteins | sample SolpanmetagenomL_FD_108194 | JGI IMG/M metagenome (GOLD analysis project Ga0160427, IMG submission 108194) | Solar panel surface microbial communities from Lawrence Berkeley National Laboratory, California, USA - L | ecosystem: Engineered > Built environment > Solar panel > Unclassified ...
CTCGACTCGATCTGGTGGTCTGGGAATCAATCTGACAGGAGCGGATTCAGTCATTTTTTACGATCTAGATTGGAATCCTGCCATGGACAAACAATGTCAAGATCGATGTCATCGAATTGGTCAAACACGTGATGTGCATATATACCGCTTCGTTTCTGAATTTACTATAGAGTCAAATATTCTTCGAAAATCAAACCAGAAGCAATTGCTCGATGATGTGGTCATTCAAGAAGGAGAATTTACTGTGGACAAATTCAATCGTCTCACAGTCGCTGATCTCTTTGGTGATGAAGCCAAAAAGTTGGGCCTTGAATCTGTTGGTGGCAATCTAATAGGTGGTGGAGATATGGGACGTGCTTTGGAGCAAGTTGAAGATGCAGATGATGTTACTGCAGCCAAGATTGCTGAGAAAGACAATGTAGAGATATTGGACAAAGAAGATTTTGCAAGAGAAAATCAAGCTGTAATAAGAAAAAGTACATTGACCAGCCAAGAATCAACCAGATTAACAACGCCTACATCAGAACTCGCAACACCTCTTATCATAGAAGAAGCTGCTTCTGTTCCTGATTTGGAGGAACAGCAGCAAGACATCGCGACTGATGAAGAAGAACAAGAGGAGGAAGAGAAGATGGATGACACCGAGGAGGACGAGAATGAAGACTTCCAATCCGTTGACGACTACTTATTACGATTTTGGCAATGGGAACTGCGTAACGAACCCGTAGTCATTCCAAACAAGAGTAAAAAGAAAAGGAGCAGAAAGGCAAAGAAACCATAGCAGAAAACTTCGTTATAGTCTTAAACTTGCTTGCGTGATGCCCTGCGCATCAGCTGTCTCCAATACTCAACAATAATAGTTTCTTGGCTTATCTCAATTTTTTGATAGGATTCTTGAATTGCTATCTTTTTTGTTCATGTGCTCAGTCTCTCCACTCCTATAGATTTGTGGAGATTCCTCCTTTCAGTTTTTCCTCAAAGAGGGATTTTTCCTTGGTCTTTCACAATAAATCAGGCGTTCATGGGTAGCTTTAGCATATACATATTTCTTACGTTTAGCTATACGGATGCAGAGAAGTGGCGTTGATATTCTTATAATCGGGGGGGTATTTTCCTAGTAAGAGTAGCAGTGGTATTAGTGGCAGCAGAGTACTAGCAGATAGGTGTCTTTTGCTTTATTTGAGTACATGTACACACGCATTCACTTCTTGTTCTCTATTATCATCATTAGAATATCTCGATTCTATGATCAAAATGTGTATATGTGTAAATTGCGTTCGTATATGTATACACATGTACTACAGTCAAGAAAATTCAAATGGTATCAGCGAAATTTTTGAGCATTTGTATACACGATTTTATCCTGTTTGATTAAGTTTGGTCTTTATGCAACATGGGTATCAATCAACATAGCAGTGTTTCAGATTTTTGTTTGATATATCTCTTAGTGGCTAATGGCGGCGTCGATCCACAATTGGGAGGGCTTTAACGGGCGCCATTTCCTTTTGATCTTTCAAAAATGAATCATCCGATGTGATGTCCGAAAAGGGATAGGAGTGCCCGTTGACTTTTTGTTGTTGTGACACTGGCATCAGCCTTCCCCGGTATGCTGGGGCGGACTGAGGAAAGGGGGGGGGCATATATTTTATATCACAACTTAATCCACAGTTTATTTAAGACATTTGAACCATGAGGAATCGTCGGGCCTCCTGACAAGAAGGAGGAAACTGTGATAGCAAGAACAGTTTGCTTGATCTACAGTTCGCAATTTTTGGTTGTATAAAATAGTGCTGTGATTGGCGTTCGAGGGATGGTGTGCGGGTATCCAACACATTTCACAAATTGAAACCACTGAATACTCGAAATAATAGACGCTTGGTTACTTAGTAAAGAGATATATTATGAAGGGTTTGAGAACGGTATGTTTCCATTACCAAATAGCATGCCTTATATGTACACAGCATTTCCAAGAGACAATAAATCAAGTATTGACGGTATATATGCTTTCTTTTCTCGAAATGTCGTCTATAATTGAATTGTCGAGACAAGTTGATCGTCAATATCTGTAACAGCATGCCGACGACGATCTCACTCCTTACATTTGTTTTCTATCTTATATGTGCATACTTTGATATTCTACATCATATCTATCTCTTTTCAACAACCGTTTATTCGTCCGTTTTACTTGGTTCATATAATCATACATAGAGTCTGAAGGGTTTAATTGAAGTACAAGTGATGAATACTTATGTAAATAGATAAACGGTAGTACATTTACTCGGCATCTGGTAGGTAGCTCTTCCTGTCAGTCGTATAGAGGTCCATTCATTGCTATAATCTCTTGCTTATATCAAGACCAATATTCAGCTGTACTATAGCTACTAAATACTTACTCACTGCTGCGCTCTCTCACACACACACACACACTTACCTACTTCAGTGTATTTACACGAGTACACAGCACATTGCAGCATTTTCGACGGCTGCCAGCAAGACACACATACTTGTTTGTGTCATCTTGTTTATTAATTTACATAGGTAGATATTCATCCGTTCGACTCATTGGTAGTATTTCCTCGTCCTTTTCCCTTTCTGCTTTCTTTTCATTCCAATTTCTTAGTTTCTCATCTTCATTATTTAGTTCACTCGTCAAATCGACACCAGTTTTCGCCCATCCTCTTGCTCCATCCAAAATTTTGCTTCAAGGTTGACCCTTTCCCGTAATCCACTTTTGCTCGCTAAGTAAGTCGGTCGCTGCAACCTTGAGAAGAAGCAAGTAAGCAAGCAACTAATCGAGCAGCTGTTGTCTCAGGCTCGAGTCAAGTAGCTGCAGCCCTGGGGAATACCCTCATCCAACTACTAGCATACCAGCCAAGCAACAGCTAATGGAAACAAATCGACTACTGCTTGGATGCTTTTCTTTTTGACTATTCCATAGTAAGGATACCGTGTTGAAAATATATGGAAAAATCCAGCCTACTTATCAGACGCGATCCTGCAAATATTACACTCTTTTGACTCTTCCAGTCACTTATTTTCGTCAAGCCGGATCAGCATTGGGAAGCATAAATAGTGGACCTGGATAACAAGGAACCCGAACACGGGTCAGCCAAAACATATTGGCCTTTGGCACCCAAAAGACGAAAAATGTCGCTCGAACTCAACGACAATGCACTCTCCGTGAAGGATTGCATCAAATTGCTCAGGTCGCTGGCATCCAACGAGTCGAATTCGACGTTATTGGAAATCAATACTAAATTATCGGCAAACCATGTTGAAGATCAAATAAACCTCGAGACAGAAGTGCAGTCGTTGCGAGATAAGATACAAACCCTTGAAGCACGAGCATCTCACAACAACGACAACAACGAGCAGCAACAAGTACCCTCCACTCGCTATGGCAGTGGTACAGCTTTGTCAGTTGAATCAGATACAACGAAAGGCGTTAATGGCGTCTACGCGAAAAATGATCCACTTTCAGAGACGGATAGCATTCAAGATAAGGACAGCAAGATCCAGGCTTTGGAGAGGGAATTGAAGAAAAGCAAGCAAGCCAATCTTGCGTTCCAAAATACCTTGAGAGAAATTGGTGAAATTGTAACAGCTGGTAAGTAGGGATAATAAGACTAGTAAATATGGTCAAAATCATGCTAAAATGAGGCTTGCCAAACCAGTTGCTCGAGGAGATCTTACCAAAAAAGTGACGGTACACGAAATGGAGGGAGATCGCGAGATTGCTATATTCAAGGGAACTATCAACAGTATGACCGATCAATTGCAAACTTTTGCGAGTGAAGTTTCAAGGGTGGCTCGAGAGGTTGGAACAGACGGACGTCTTGGTGGACAGGTCGAGATCAGTGGCGTGGAGGGAACATGGCGTGAACTCACAGATAATGGTTAGGAAAAACAAGAGGAGTCTGCATACCCTTTTGACCACGAACGCTAATTTCAGGCGCACAAAAATATCAGTAAACACAATGGCATCAAACCTCACTAGTCAAGTGCGAGAAATTGCAGATGTAACCTCTGCAGTCGCCAACGGAGACTTGTCAAGAAAAATTCACGTTCATGCAAAGGGTGAGATCCTGGAGCTACAACAGACCATAAACACCATGGTTGAGCAATTGGGCAGATTCGCTTTGGAAGTTACAAGGGTTTCTCGTGAAGTTGGAATTGAGGGTAGACTGGGTGGACAAGCTGAAATTGAAGGCGTACAGGGAACTTGGAGAGAACTTACGGACAATGTGAATGCTATGGCTGCCAATTTGACGGACCAAGTGCGAAATATAGGTATCATTATTTAGGAATTCTTTGTTGGATATATGCTGACTGTGGGAAAGCCACCGTCACAACGGCCGTCGCAAGAGGTGATCTCAGTCGAAAGGTCAGCGCTAGTTGTAAGGGAGAGATATTACAATTGAAGGAAACCATTAACAAGATGGTGGACCGTTTACAAAACTTTGCTAATGAAGTGACGAAAGTTGCAAGGTAGTAAAAAACATCCGTTATCTTATTCTCCAGACGACCTTACTAAACAATGAACAGGGAAGTTGGGATCGAAGGCAAGCTGGGGGGACAAGCCAACGTAGATGATGTGGAGGGCACGTGGAAAGCCCTCACTGAAAACGTTAATGGAATGGCCACGAATCTCACGACCCAAGTGCGAAGTATTGCCTCAGTCACAACAGCTGTAGCAGAAGGGGATCTGTCGTTAAAGATAGATGTACCTGCGCAGGGAGAGATCCTTCAGCTAAAGGAGACAATCAACGAGATGGTGGATCGTCTTCAGAAATTTGCAAATGAGGTCACCAAGGTTGCTCGAGAGGTCGGAACTGATGGCATACTCGGAGGACAAGCCCGAGTGCAGAACGTCGAAGGCACATGGAAAGACCTTACAGAGAATGTAAATGTTATGGCCACCAACCTGACAACACAAGTTCGAAGCATTGCTTCTGTTACTACAGCTGTGGCAGAGGGCAATTTATCCCTAAAGATCGATGTCCCAGCCCAGGGGGAGATTCTACAGTTAAAAGAAACCATCAATACTATGGTTGATCGCCTACAGACTTTTGCCAACGAAGTGACAAAAGTTGCGCGCGAGGTCGGGACCGATGGAATACTTGGCGGACAGGCGCGAGTTCAAAATGTCGAGGGTACATGGAAGGACCTTACAGACAATGTCAATGTTATGGCGACCAATCTCACCACACAGGTCCGAAGTATAGCGGAAGTAACGACAGCCGTTGCAGACGGAAACTTGAATCTCAAGATTGATGTACCAGCACAAGGTGAAATCTTGCAATTGAAAGAAACTATTAATGAAATGGTTGATCGCTTGCGAAAATTTGCACACGAAGTCACAAAAGTTGCTCGAGAAGTAGGCACAGACGGAATTCTCGGCGGTCAAGCACGGGTCCAAGATGTTAATGGAACATGGAAAGACCTTACAGACAATGTCAATGTTATGGCGACAAATCTTACAACGCAGGTAAGAAGTATCGCTGAGGTGACCACCGCAGTCGCAGAAGGCAACCTTAGCCAGAAAATCAATGTGCCAGCACAAGGAGAAATCTTACAACTCAAAGAAACTATAAATAAGATGGTGGATAGATTGCAAAACTTTGCCTCAGAAGTGACCAAAGTAGCGAGAGAAGTAGGCACGGACGGTATTTTGGGCGGTCAAGCACGTGTCCAGGACGTGGAAGGCACTTGGAAAGATTTGACAGACAATGTAAATGTAATGGCAAACAATCTTACAACACAGGTCAGAAGTATAGCCGATGTCACAACTGCTGTTGCCAAGGGAGATCTTAGTAGAAAGATTACCGTTCATGCTCAAGGCGAAGTACTTACACTAAAATCTACTATAAACACCATGGTGGATCGTTTGGAAGTATTCTCTAGGGAAGTGAAGCGTGTCGCTAGGGATGTGGGTATCGATGGCAAGTTGGGTGTACAAGCCGAAGTGAATGATGTTGATGGTCTCTGGAAGGAAATTACCACAAATGTCAACACTATGGCTACCAATCTGACATCACAAGTGCGGGCTTTTGCACAAATCACAGCAGCTGCGACAGACGGTGATTTTACACGATTCATCACAGTAGAGGCCTCAGGCGAGATGGACGCTCTAAAGACGAAACTCAACCAGATGGTATTCAATCTGCGAGACAGTATTCAGAGGAACACCAACGCTCGAGAAGCCGCTGAGCTAGCCAACAAGACGAAATCAGAGTTCTTGGCCAATATGTCTCATGAGATCCGAACTCCAATGAACGGCATCATTGGAATGACACAACTGACACTAGACACGGATCTAACACAGTATCAAAGAGAGATGTTAAATATTGTTCATAATCTCGCAAACAGTCTTCTCACAATCATTGATGATATTTTGGATATCTCAAAAATTGAGGCAAACCGAATGGTCATGGAGCAAATACCTTTCTCCCTTCGTGGCACTGTCTTCAACGCCCTCAAAACTTTGGCTGTCAAAGCAAACGAGAGATTTTTGGATTTGGTTTACAACGTCGACAATAGTATACCAGATTATGTTGTAGGCGATTCATTTAGATTGCGTCAAGTTATTTTGAACCTTGTTGGAAACGCCATCAAGTTTACCGAAAATGGCGAGGTTGCTTTGTCCATCAAGCACACTGATCAATCACGATGCAAAGAGAATGAGTATTGCTTTCAATTTTCGGTCTCAGATACTGGTATAGGAATTCCGGAGGACAAACTGAATTTGATTTTTGACACATTCTGTCAAGCTGATGGGTCAACAACCAGAAAGTTTGGAGGCACGGGTCTTGGTTTGTCTATTTCGAAACGCCTTGTCAATTTGATGGGGGGCGATGTCTGGGTAGAAAGCAAATTGGGCTCTGGAAGCACTTTCTTGTTCACCTGCGTAGTACGCCTGGCCGACACATCTCTTGGCTTAATACTTCCCCAATTACAGCCTTATAAACAACACAACGTTCTACTTATTGACGAACATGGAGATAAATCTGACATTGAGCAAATGTTGCGACAAATTGACTTGGTGCCAATTGTTGTCAAGTCTGTTGATGAAGCACCACGAAAAGACCATCCTCGCGGAACTCCTGGACAGAATATTGTGTATGATGTTATACTCGTAGATTCAATGCCAATGGCGCTCAAGATGCGTAAACTTGACGATTTCAAGTACATCCCATTAGTCCTCCTTAGCCCTACAATCCACGTTAGTCTCAAATCGACCCTAGATCTTGGTATTACGTCCTATATGACAACACCATGCTTGCCTATCGATCTTGGAAATGGAATGATTCCTGCTCTAGAAGGACGAGCAGCACCTTCGATATCAGAAAATTCTAGATCGTTCAACCTATTGCTTGCGGAAGATAACATTGTGAATCAGAAACTTGCCGTGAAGATATTGGAAAAGTATCATCACAAAGTAGAAGTCGTGGATAACGGACTTCAAGCATTTGAAGCCATACAGAAAAAGAGATATGATTGTGTCCTTATGGATGTCCAAATGCCTGTCATGGTATGTTCATTGTTGTAGTGCCTTGTTTTGAAGTTTCTACTGACAAAAACGACTAGGGAGGGTTTGAGGCTACTGCAAAGATCAGAGAATATGAGCGCGACTATGGTATCACAAGAACGCCGATTATTGCTCTTACTGCACATGCCATGTTAGGGGATCGTGAGAAATGTATCCAAGCACAAATGGATGTGTGTAGCGCCTCTCGACACATTTCTGTACACGTACTAATTCGCGTATTAGGAATATTTGTCCAAACCTTTGAAACAAAATCATCTTGTTCAAACCATCTTGAAGGTCCGTTCACATCTCTTCACATGCTTGATATATATATTTCTGGAGACTAATTGAATATAGTGTGCAACACTTGGTGGCACTCTGTTAGAACAACGTGCGTCTAACAATAAGCCTGCTCAACCCAGCGCCGACAGCAAGAAGAAGGGTCATTCAAATAGACCTAGCTACGACAGTCGTGCGGTTACTACGAGTGATCCATTAATGATACCGTCGGATGCATCTCACCTAAACGAGTTGAACAAGACTACTGGCTCTGCTGTCGATAGAATCGCAGAAGAGGCATCCAATGACAGGGTGAGTTGATTTTATACTCTATCTCTAGATTCTAATTGTTGTGGGCTAACGATTTTGTTTTTCCTCTTAATACAGCCGTTGTTCCGAGCCAACAGTCAATGATTGATGGGCAGTTTTCTCACGATACCTTCGGACTGGTTGCTTAGGGAGGTTTTCTTTTTTTGCTTTGCATTTGTTTAGGGAATTTTTTCTTGTTTCGCTGTCTTTTTGTCCTTTGTTTTTCCAACATTTTTGCTTGTTGGGTGCACAGGTAGTTTATTTTTCATGCTCCATCTTTTCTTCTCTTTCTTCTTTTCCTCTTTCCACATCATTTAGAAAAAGAAGAAGATTATCCTAGGCCTGTAGGACATAGATTTTGTTTGTTATCTTGTGATTGTGCTAATAATCGTATCCAAAAAAAGAATTCTGCTTCATTTACAAACATGCTTATCGACCTGTGAGTTACATCTAATACCTAGATATATAATATGTAGGTATATATTGATCACATTATCAACTTGTCCCATGATTTGTTATATCTAGTACCATTAACTCTCACCTTAGGAATCTTACCATCATTATCAGTCCTACATGCATTATGAATGTTACTGTGTCGTAATTCATGTTCTCAGTTTCAATATTTACACTATTCGTGCACGTCCTGTATCGATTATCCAGCACAGACCATCTCGCTTTCTTTTTTCACTTATCATGAAAATTCCGTAAAGCACGTTGTTTCGGAGGCTTCTTTTCGTCACAACTGAGCTACCTCGTCTTTAATATACAGTCAACAACAAACCAATTCGTGATGGTTGAAATCGTACTTGACAAACACTTCACACAAACAACTAAGGGGACATGTGTTGAATAGTTTTACGAAATACCCGGATTTCTAACAAAGATATACTTTTAGCGTAAACTAGGCGTGAAAGGTATTGTGATATTGTTTCCATCGCAGCACGAAGGATTTCATACAACAGCTAAGTGCTCCTTCAGATGCCCTGAAAATTATTGTTACATAGATTTTGAAGAAAACAAGTCTATGCAGCGACAGCTGCTCCATCATTTGTATCATTAGATGCGCTGATCGATGCGTCGCTCTCAGATCCGAGTGAGTCTGTGTTTGTGTTTGAGTTTGTGGCAGGTACGACAGTTGTTGCGTTTGTTACACCGTTCGACTTCTCAGCATTCTGAGAACAGTCGCGACTCTGTGAAAGACAAAAATATAGTTAGCGACCATTAATTTAAGCAGATTAAAGTATATTGATTTCTGTTGAAAAAGAGGAGTGTGAGAGCATAAGTGCCTACGATATGACCGGGTTCTCCACAGCGATAACACGTTTTACCCGCCGTATTTAAAGGACCTCCATTTGGTGCGGTACAATCACGACTGATGTGGCCCTGTCGTAGAGATGAGTACAAAGGCCAGGTTGATGATATTACAACTGGAAGTGACAACACTCACAAGCTTCCCGCATGCATAGCATTTCATAGCTTGTGCTTGACAATCTCTGGCGTAATGGTTGGGGCCTACATTGAAAAAAATAATTACTTTAGTGGCCAGCTGGTTTTTATTCGTGAAGATTGATGTGCTTTAGTTTCGTACCTCCACACTTGTAGCACGTTGCAGGGCGAGGACCTCCACCGTATCCACCACGCTGAGCATATCCTCCTCCACCACCACCACCGCGAGGCAAATAGCCTCCACGACCCATAGGTGGAGCAGGCCCTCCAGCACTAGGACAATTACGGGCTAGGTGACCTGGTTGTCCACACGAATAACATCGGCCACCTGTACTACCTCCAGACAGACGAAGAGTTGGACAATCCGCTTGAACGTGACCAAGACCTTGGCAATGGTAACACTGTTTGGCTATTTGTAAAGGAAAAACCCGGAGAGTTAGATCACAATAACGACGATGACTTCAATCCTTTTGTTGGCTTTTTCTTTTTGCTGGGCTGTCTTACTTTCAGTAGTTCGTGGATGCGGGCAAGCGTTTGATTCGTGACCTGTAAAGCGAAAACATAGAGGGCGTTAATGGCTGGGACACAGAATTGAGCAAACAGTATCTGATTGAGTAGTATGTAAATATGTACCTGGCTGCTTGCAACTACACGGTTTGTTAGTATTCAACTCAGTTGTACCACTGCGAAGAGTGATCAACATACTTGTAACACAGACGCTCAACCGAAGAGCAATTCTAACGGATGGTAATAATATAGATTGTCAATTAGCGTTTGCATAAGCATAAAAAGTGGTTCACAAAGCTATTGTCTATACTTCTGCAAAATGACCAAGAGATCCACATCTATTTTTGTTCTCTCACAGATACGTCAGTAAAAAGGATAAGCTGGTTGGTCCAGCTAACAAAGTAATGAGCAGGCGGAGAACGTACTTGTAACAAGCTCGCCGAGATAAGGATGTCATGTCTTCTAAGAACGGTCTCTGGGATCTGCCTGTAAGTACAAAGTCATGTTGAGACGAGTATCAGTATGGATTGAACTTTACACAATCTGTGTACCAGGTGCACTAATGAATGGAGAGAATTGCACTTACGTGTTATTTTAATATAATAAGAGATAAAATCAAATAAGAAAAAAAGACCCAGCTGATTGGTCTAAAAACCAAACAGAAACGATATTTAAAATAAAAAAAAGAAGAGAGCAAGAAACTAGAGGGAAGAACTGTTTAGTTCCCTGAGACCAGAAGCAATCATTAGCACGAACTCCCTCGTCACAAGTGTCAAACTTGTGTGCTCAAGGACAAGAGGCTGTTGTGGGAGAGGAGAGGAAAAGAAAAAGGAAGAAGAAAAAAGAAAAATAAATCTGTGACAGCACATTGCGATAAACCACACAGGTAGGGCAGTAAGAGGCAAAAGAAAATGGTCGGATTGTTTGTTGCAATGGTTTTCGTACCTGATTTTCGATTTAATCTTTTTTTTCCCACTGTTCCTCCAGTCACTTCCAAAGGGAAACCCCAAAAAACTTTATCGTCAAAGTAAGGCACCGTTCCAGATATAAAAGACCCAGGAATCAGAAGATAGATGCAGCAATATTTTAGATTTCCAGAGATACAATCTTGCCTATCATTCCGCAACTAGCAACGACTGAAGCTTCCTCAGAATTTTAGGTCACGAAGGGGGGACAAAGGGGAGAGCCTAGGTATTTAGCTGAATTCTTATGGATCTACACTTTTATGGCCCTAAACGTTCATCTGTGTTTTTCATCTGCTAGAGGTGAAGGAACTTGTGGAAGAATAACAGAAAAAAAGTAAGAAAATAAAGAAACCCATGCCAATAAACATGATCGTCCATTTTGATGCACAAATGTCTAATAGTCCCTGGCGGCAAGAGGCCAAATGTAAGAGTTTATGTATAGGTATACACCCTTACAAATAATTATAACCGACATTATCAAAAATAATAATCAAAAAGACGTTTGTTGTCAGGCCTTAAATCAAGGCAAGTGTAATACTGTTGAAAGCTCAGACGAGCGCCATTGTAGATCTTATTGAATTGGTCTCGTTATACCATCCGCATATCATCAAGACCTGTAACACAGATACTGCTACTACTGATGGTTGCCCAAACATGCCTCATTCACGTGAATATGCCTGTATACTATACAACAAGAGATGTGTTGTGTTATCCTATTAACCAAAATCTAATAGATTCGGATTCTGATATACATGCTGTACATTGTGTATAAATACTTACACAGCATGTTTCGAACATTATAAACATCTCAACTGCGTATTTTGATTATAATCAAGTCAAAAATTATCGAGAATGTGCCACCCAAAAAGACGCAAGGCTAGCGGGATATAAATCTGTTTCGTTACTGGCGGATGGGAAAACCACTAAGACATTGAGATCTCGCAGAATCCGGTTCCAAGTAACCAAACTTAGGGGGACAGAGGACATGGGCCTACTAAGAAAAAGAGGGAGAGAAAGGTCTCAGTTGAGTCTTGCGTCAGGTTTATTCCAACGTCGATCGACTTCCCGTTTGATCTTTTTTCATATCTCTGCTCTAGTCTACCCGAAGAAGCGAGTGTGAATGGATGGCACTTGCTTTTGGAATCAATGAAAATGTTCCTGACCAAAAAAATAAAGAAAGACAAAAGACAGACTATGCGCAAATTCGCCTCATGGAGAAGGCTGTTTGAATCATCGTGTTGGTTGAGATGCGGCATTGAATACTAATCATCAGCTTTGTGAGAACACTTTCGACGTTCAGCCAAGCTGTTTTTTTCTCCTATGTACATATGTTTTTTCCTTGGTTTGTTTGTTTAGTACAGGGTAGCGAATTGAAAAGAAGAAAATAGGACTTCTAGAAACATTGAGGCCAACCACAACAAACTCAACAGGAAAAAAATCATGATTTAATCGTCCACTCCTTGGCATAGTGGGTAACGGTACCAGTCGACGTGTCTATGTAGCCGCATGCATTAATCTCACTCTTGCTGGCATACTGTGATGAAGTGTTGTAAAGCTTAATTGTTAGATGTCTTGAGATCAAGATAGCTCGGCCCTGTTTGGGCGAATCTCAACTGGTTCGCCCTAATATGTAATGTCCATCGTTTCAAAAAAAGGTAGCAACCTTGCCCGTGCAGGACACAACAAGAAGGGGACCAAAGTAAAGAAGTCACTCTTATAATTGCGTCGCACATGGTTCCAAGTTTTTTGTTCACATCAAGTTTACCTCCTTCCTTTCCCATTCTTGTCCTCGTTTTTTTTTTTAAACTTTCTACAGCGACTCATTGAGTATCCATAAACATACGATGAATGTCCAGTACGAAAGGGTGTATCTGGTCCGATTCGCATTCTAGTGTAAGATGGCAAATCCTAGCGTTGTCTTTGAGAGAATCGTAAATTTGTTTGTAGGTGGTTCTCCTCCCAAGCGAACTCAAAACCTGGTTTTTGATGTCGTCCAAAAGAAAAGAAGAAGAAAAAAACATGACGATGGAGAGATAAAACAGCACTGGACCCTTGTGTGTGGACCCTGTGCAGATTCGATTGTGCTGGTGTTCATTGAGACACATAAGCATCAGACGGATGTACAGTAACTCATATGTGTGTGTTCAACAGCGATCTTTGTGCTAACGAGCTGCATTTCTGCCACATGGTTCCAGTTTTTTGTGTTTGCGTTATGCTTTTTTTCGCCTTCTGTCTTCACTCTTTGCTTTCGTCAGAGGCAAAATGCTGTGGATGAAGATCACAAAACAGATTAAACTTTTGACAGAACCACAAAATCCAACATTGATGCGGCGGCTATAAGAACAAAAATTTGGGGGAGTTTATGGACACGTTGTGATAATGGCGTCTTGAAAGCCTCTTATATCCTCACAGCAATTTGGAGATTTAGCACACCATCATGTGCGGCCAATACATTTAGGACTCTTGGGAAAGAATGGAAACAAACTCCTTTTGAAAAAAAAGAAATACCAACTCATGAGCAAAAAGGCTGTCATGTGTAAAAAAAAAATGTTAAACGACTTGAGGCCTAGTCTGTATATGTAACATATTCGCTTGTTTGCTTACTTCCACTGACGATGATCTGTATGTGCAATTCTAGCTAGATTATTGCTGTGCACCAGAAATCGGTGAAAGCTCCCGCCATTGTGAGCGCTCAGCCGTGATCGGTGGTTACAAACTGATGGCCTGTATTGATTTGATGAATGAGTAAAATTGTGCTAGCTTCATCATCTATGTGGATATTCTAGTAGAAACAATGTGGGCGAATCTTTTGAATGCTTACCATTGGCAAAGATCCCAGAACTTAAACAGGGAAGAGAGCGAGGAAGAGAGATTGTATCGATTGTAATAAGACAAGTACTCGAGTAAACAAAACCGGTCTTGGGATTGTAAATGTAATTTCTATCGATTCTCACAGTATATGGCTGTTCATGAAGGTACTACGGGGGGTGTGACCGCTGTCAAAGACATACTAGATCGAAGGATGCGATGTTCACGAAAGTTTACGCATGATAGATGACGCACGTCACCTCAGGATAGAGAATATAGTTGAACCACGAATCAGGAGAAGTATTCTAGAGATCTTTATAAGGGGTTTTGCATATTACTTTGAATGAGAAGTAACCTAAAGATGCATGCTAACGGGAAAAAGAAAAGAACAAAGGTAGAGAGGAAATTGAATGTGTGTGATTTGTCGAAAAATCATGATCGTCTAATCTACACAGATCTTATAGACTTCTCACAACTCTTTTGACCTCTATTTGATTGTCATAAACCAACGCCTATCTCCCATATAGTCAAGAAACCATAAAATCCATCTGATTGAATTTAAGTCCCCAGGCTTCTTTCTACTATTGATATCATAGACAGCGTATCTACTCTTTGGCTTCAGTAGGAGCTGGGGCTGCTGCTGGAGCATCGGTCATCTCCTTATTGGCCTCAGGCGCAGATGGTTCAGCCTCAGCCTCAGAAGATGTCCAGAGGGTCTGTTTAATCGTTAGTCATTTCGCCTACTTGGAACGAATCCAATTTCTAATCATACCAAGTTGTCTCTGAGTAGCTGCATAATAAGAGTAGAATCCTTGTAGCTTTCCTCACTTAGAGTATCGAGCTCTATGAAGAACCAACAACATCAGCTAAAGTGCACTAAAAGGATTTTTGGCATCACCAACCAGCAATAGCATCGTCGAATGCCTGTTTGGCAAGGTGGCATGCTTGCTCAGGTGAGTTCAAGATCTCGTAGTAGAAGACGGAGAAGTTGAGGGCAAGACCAAGACGAATTGGATGTGTTGGAGCAAGATCAGTTTGTGCAACATCGGTGGCATTTTTGTAAGCTTCAAGTGATTTGTCTGCAGACTCCTTGCGTTTGTCGCCTAGAGCGAATTCTGCAAGATATCGGTGGTAATCTCCCTTCCTATGCGTTTTGTTAAATTTCAACAGGACAAGGTAGGCGCGTTGGCAGACAAAAGAGAAGATAAAACATACATCTTGTGGTAGAAAACCTTGCTTTCACCACTTTGAGCACTTGGAATAAGATGTTTGTCTAATACTTCCAGGATATCTTCGCAAATCTTGGCAAGTTCGGCTTCAATCTTTTGTCGGTATTCCTTGATAAGAGTAACTTGGCTCTCGTTGCCCTTGGATTCCTCTTTTTGCTCGATTGAAGTAACGATTCTCCATGAAGCACGTCGGGCTCCGATAACGTTTTTGTAAGCAACTGACAAAAGATTTCGTTCCTCGACAGTGAGTTCTGTGTTTGCGGAAGCAACGGTCTTCATGTTCTCGACCATTTCTGATCACGAAATGTTAGTCCATATATCGGGATGACAAAATATGATCAGATATGCCCATATGCTCAAACACGCAGCGAAGAGTAATCAAATGGTGTCTTACCCTCATATCGTTCAGCTTGCTCGGCGAGCTTGGCCAAATAGACGGAATCCTCGTGACCCATTTTGAAATTGTGGTGATATTCTTTTTGATCTAGAGTTTTTGTTAGCCAAAAGATCAATAGCTTAAATGTAGTTTAACCAAAGTTGTGAAACAAGCTTATGAGACTATATCTCAACACGTTGTGACATCGAACACGAAATGAGAAGGAACAAACGATTGAAACACATCAATCTGTAGTCGCAGTGACCAAAGACGAGTCCAGACCAGGCACAAGAAGAACAAGAAAAAGAAGAAAGGATGCATGTTTGATTGCATGATACAAGATCAGTGATTGCTGAATTGTGAAAGAGAGTTTGCGAGCATTCGACGTCACTCCGCGTAAAAATCACAACTCCCCTCCCAATCAACTTGACCTCTGTGATCAAATTTGTGAAAAACTCGGAGACTTCATAGTCAGGATGTAGCATGATGGTGAATGCAGCTGCAGAGGTGACATTGAACGGAAGCTAAAGATTTGCTTGAACCCACTTTTGAATGTACTTTGCGATAAATGTGATCCTACACTGTTTTATTGAACGAAATGAGTCAGCAAGTTTCTCACACCATGTGCCACACTCGTAGGTTGAATAGATGATGATGAGTTGATACATGAAGCTGTCTTTTGATAAATCGATTCACTACTCTGATTTGAGTAGGAAGTCAAGGTAGTACATATTATGATAAAGCTTTACTTTAAGCTGACTTATATTACCGATACAGTACAGGAGCAATAGACTGATGAACCAAGAACAATGACACAACCCACGTACCTTGGCTTGTGTTGGATGGATGAAGTAGAGTTGTTATTGTTGTTGTGGTGGTGGTGGTGGTGATGTTGTCGATGCAAAGATTGACAATTGGAATTGTTGTGTTGGTGTTGTTGTTGGAGATGGGAAACGGAGAATGGGTGAGTGAGAGTGAGAGTGAGAGTGAGAGAGGAAGAGTGAGTGAGTGAGCAACTTGCAGCAGCTGAGTAGTACTTAGTAAGTTAGTAAGTGAAATTGGTGGTGGTGGTGATGGTGGTGGAACTCTGAAGAGGGGGAAACCTTTTCCTTCCTTCCTTCCTGCCTTCACTCACTCACTCACTTCGCTTTCTTTGGCCTTTGTCACAAAATAAAATGGAATAAAATAATGGATATTTTTATCAACAAATATGAAGAATAATGGGTTTGTTGCCTGCCCGCCCACCTCACTGACTGACTGATTGCACCCACCATAACAGCTTTTCTCTTTTCACTTTTACATTATTCCTCCCCTTGTTCAGTGCCTGCCTGCTCAGTGCTTACCTCCTACGCCGTGCAGGCCGTCGTGAGGATCGCAATTATTGGTTCCATCAACACAAATTATTTTCAGCTGCTACGTTTTCCTAATCGTGGTGTTTCACTCTTCGCGACATGTAAATACACAATTCTCGATTGACATAGTAAAGATATCGTTTTGCTCTTGCTTGGTCTGTGTACTTGAGCAGATCATTACACCCAGCAACAGCCAATCGACTAACACCAAGAACCAGTCGTTACAATCCATCCCTTGACTCTATTCAAGCTTGCCCCGTGACAGATATTGTTCCCCCACTACCCGCTTTGCAACATCATAGCTTAATGGGGTGGAGTGAATTGAATTGAATTGAATCAAGACCACAAAAGTAAAGGTATTTTGTCATGCAAATCAACGTGCTTCGAGGCGCACAAGATATGGATAACTTGAGAGC
>Ga0160427_10001015_pt1 | contig 17197 bp, 13 predicted proteins | sample SolpanmetagenomL_FD_108194 | JGI IMG/M metagenome (GOLD analysis project Ga0160427, IMG submission 108194) | Solar panel surface microbial communities from Lawrence Berkeley National Laboratory, California, USA - L | ecosystem: Engineered > Built environment > Solar panel > Unclassified ...
AAAAAGCTGCTTAACGGCTTCATTTTCTTCCTGTCCAGGCATTGTTTTGCCAGAAGTCACATCTCATTGAATCCGTGTATTGGTCATTTCTGACGGAGAATCCTAAAAGATCCATGTTGAGCGACGTCAAAGTATCTCCCACGACTGTTTGTGGGAAGTATTGCGTGGATGGGAAACCGCCAATTTCTCGCATAGTGTTTGGATCTCCAGTCTGTACAAATGAGGTCAAGTAAGACTGGAATCCTGTAGCTAAATTCTTCTCTGTAAGGAAGTCAATATTGATATCGATTTGAAGATGACCGATATCAAGTCCAGATCTCCAGAAGGTGAAGATTGTGTCGAGAGCATGAATACCAGGAGGTATCGCAAAGACATAGGTCCAAACGCTCCCCGCATATGCTTTTGCTAGGAAACGCACATTGCAGCTGATGACCCATTGACCAATAAGATCAGATGTTCTAAAGTAATTGGTAAGGTACTTCTTGAATAACCCAGGTGCAGGATATAATTGTGTTTCGATTTGGTTTATCATGACACCAGAAGCGTTAGGATAGTTGTAGTTGATTAGAGTGTTGAAGTTGGCATTGTCCATATAGGTGGTTTGAGCAAAAATGTATCCTTCATGAGAATTGTGACCGATTACGAGATCGACACCTTTCCAGTAATTGCCATTAGCAAGTTCCATTCCAGGAAGATCGCGAATATATGTGTTGTCTACAGCAGGTCCAAATCCAAAAGTACCATAAGGTTGTGTGCTGACGACCTTCCTATTGGCGGCATCTAATTCTGCAGTGGTTTTTGATCGAAGACAATCAAGTCCTGATCCAACAGAGCAACCTGTGGCATTTGCGAGGTCGATGTAGTCATTCTCCAAACGACCAGGATCATATTGAGGCTCATAAGCAGGAGATTGTAAGATAGCACGGTGGAATAGCGGATCCAAAGTGCCTCCTTCAGCAATTAAGTGATGCATGATACTTCCAGCACCAGCACTTTCTCCCATGACTGTAACAGAACCCTTATCACCACCAACAAGTCCGATATTGTCCTGCACCCACTGTAGAGCAGCTCTTTGATCATGGAGCCCGACGTTAGGGACACCCTCTGCCTCTATAGTAGGTCCGTTCAACCAACCAAAGGCACCAAGACGATAGTTGGGCGCAACGTAGATTATGTTGTTGTCGGCTGATTTGAGCATGGCTCGTCCATCGTAACTAGATCTCTCTGTCAGTCCTATTACTAATGCTTTAAATGATCCATAACTTACATGAGGAAAGATTTTGATCCTAGAGCATATCCGCCTCCAAAGATCCACATCAAAACAGGTAAGTTGGCGACTTCCTGTCGTGCAGCTTTTCCTGGGACCAAAACATCAAGGAACAGACAGTCCTCAGACATTGGTTCTAAACCTGCTAATAATGGATATGCAACTACAGATGAGAAGTTAGTACAAATGACCAGATGAATATAGTAGAGGAATTGTACGTACTCTCAAGAAACTTTGGAGTAGCTTGCATGCATTGGTAGCCCTCTGAACCATCTTGAATACCAGATAGGTTGCCTGGAGGTTGTGGCTTTTGCCATCTCAAATCACCAACAGGTGGTGCAGCAAAACGAATATTGCTAAATGTGTAAAACTAATGTCCATATTAGCAACCAGGGTCATTGTATGAAGGTGAGTAAGAGTTTTTTTTGTCAACATACATCATCATCGATGTCGTATTTTGAGGCTCTGTACGTGGCATATGGCAGGCTAAGAATTGGCAAATCGTTGCCTGAATCCCATGCAATTCCAAATGATACTTCAAACCCAGCTTTTCTAGGATCGATGGGTGCAGCTAGTATAGGTGCCACGAGGCATAAAAGCAATGTCAAAGGAGCAAACATTGCGTAGGATATATCGAGTCTGGAGTGCGAAAGTACAGGAGATGTCAAAGTAGAAGTTGTAGCAAGACCCTATATGCTAATGTTCTATGAATCTCTGTCGATAATGAACAAAAGAAGTGGGAACACTTGAAGCTTTAAATGTAAACGGTTTTTTATGAAACTCTGCACCAATAGGTGTCATGCGGCCAACTTTAATCTACGCTCGCGAAATATATTGACGTCGCATTTTGAGTACCTACTGGGGTATACACAAATTTAGTGGGGAATAAAAAAGATTTGGATGTTGTTTGCAGATATTTGGACAGGCCCTTCTCAGACACGAAGGCTGTTGCACCCGATCAACTAGTGTCGTATTGCAAGGATGAGGAGTTTGGGATGTGGAAGTCGAATGTTTACGAAGGGAGGTTCTCCCATTGTCAACTTCCCAGAAGACTTGGAGGCTCACAGTGATGCATACACTATTTTGGCGAGTCATTGAGGATCATACAATGCATGATGAAAACATTAGCATAAGCCTCCCGCTCAGGTGCCTGCAGTAACGTGCCTTTTGATTGCTACCTACTAAAGGCTGGCCAAATGGGAATGAAGAAGCGGCATTTACTCGTCACCCTCCTTCCTTGATGTGGAAGGATGGATTGCCTCCTTACCAATCAACACTACCATCAAGATGACTTGTTAAAGTCTAGGTGGTCTTAAAACTAAGTGTCTTCTGCCGATGTCTGAGAATATAATTGATATTGTTAGATCAACATCAAATATAGTGTTTTTGATAGCATGGATGTTCTCCACATCAGATCACATTGTTCGCCTACGTTCCTAGCCTCGATGCACAGACGGACAAATGTCTTGATGCGATTAGGTCCAACGACATTGTTAACAATGATTCGAACTGCAAGTCTTGAATATCTTTCTTCTCTTGCTTGTGATGCCGAGTGAACTCTGGGGAATCTGCAGGGTTAGGCGCTACGGTTTAGCAGAATTGGTCAAAGTTCTGTTGTTAGCAACATCGAGTGGGCAAGTCGAATTTGTGGTGGTTGGCGGACATAAGAAACTTTATATTACTTAAATGGAAGGTGTGAAGAGAGATGCGACTTCGTTGGTCAGACACCCTGCAGACAAGTCCTGAACCTTGCCGAATACAGGAATGGAGCATAGCGATCAGTCTAATAATCTTAAAAAGTTGAAGCTAATAAGAGATCGAAAATAGCCACAACTGTTCTGTTTCATGATATCACCAGCGAAGAGCCCTGTTCCAAGCCGGGATCCAATTTTACGCATGTTTGTAATGATGTTGTTCGATATGAAAATTAATTCAATGATTGATATGCGGTGATTATCTTCGCTGTGTTATGAGTCGTAGGCAATCTTGCCAATATGCCCTCCCAGACATTCTAAGAACAACATCATGTACCCTGCACAATTGAGTTTATAGCTAGTTTGTGAGCATGCTTTCTCCTACCTAACATTAGAATCTCAATGCCAGGATGATGGACTAAGTTTAGAACTATGCTCGTTGGGCCCAACAAGGGACACGAACACGAGTATTAACAGAGGACAGACGTAGAGAGCAGGACGATACTTGTAGCCGGTTGTTTGTCTCTTTGTTTCGGTTTCCAAATTTAAGCATGAAAAAGACTCTTTTGTTTTGCTTCAAAGCGAATTTGTGGAGAAGCTGGTCAAAAATATGCCGTACCAAGCCCCCGCCGTGCGAGATTCGCATATTGCCTGTTCAATATAGCAGGATTGTGCTGATATATCATCAATATTAGGAAGGCGAAAAGACTTGCTTGCGTTGGCACCCGTTCCATGATATCTCCCCTGATGAATATGATTCTATTATTTCTCGCTTATCAACTCCCTCACAGTCTCCAAATTGATGATATTCCTTATATCTCAATGCGACGCTACTAAAATTTCCCCTGTTAGTTAATTTGCTTGTATTAATCGCAAATTGTTCCAACATTTTCTAAAAGCACTTGCCTTTGTTGTGCCTTGGCCTACTTCATGTCTGAAGATCTCCAGGAAAAATAGCGTTTTCGCTACACAATTTTATATGTATACACATCCACACGATGTCTCAATTTACCCCATTAAACCTCAAGCAAAGGTGAAATCGGTGGATACGTGCCCCATTCTTCAGAAAAGCGTTTGAACGCGGACCATCTAGCCGATTTTGGTGAATGCGGCAACCTAAGAGTTGAGTAACATGAGCACGTGCATTTCACATCCCAACTTTGAAACTCTCATGGTAAGACCTGCTGGTAGTACATTGGACAAACTTTAATATATGATCCGTATGTCCACTCTACCCTTCGTTGAATTGGAGCATAAAGTCATCTGAACATTTTGTCCAAGTCTCCCATGTCAATATTCCCAAAGAGACAGGTGCTATAATTTCTACACCTTTTCATCCTCCCGGGCTCCTCCAAACCCAGGAACAAAAGACAAAGTCACTTCATGTGCAAGGATGGATCCTTGTGCATCTTATCATGGGCCAAAGATCCCATGAACCTTATTCATTGTTGGGGTAATTATGGTTTGCCTCGCAAAATGTGTTTTGATACTCGAGAGATAGCTTCGCTGCATACACACTATAGCCCATATTGCATCATAATATCTCAATAAGCAGCATCGTGCACTCGATCAAACATCGGCGCCACACATTGTTGTTTTGAGCCGTGCTATATTTCATGTAGATAGGCACTCGACATGCTTGTCAATTTGTTTCAGACGGTCAATGGAGATTGGCAAATATTCTCCGACCTACTGTATGACTAAATTTAGCCAAAATTTTACGTACGAGCTTTTGACATCGAGACTAAGATGATAAACCTTTGTAATATCTAATTCCTATTCAAGAGGGAGGAATAAACTTTAAAAGAAAAGGATTACCAATCCAATTGTCATGTCAGGAGGATGCAATTCTAGAGCGCATATTAACAGGAGAAGTAGTCCGTTAGTTGCTTTAATATCCATGTAAAATGTGGAGTATGGAGATGGGCCAGCCAGCTTACATCATGGCCGTGGCTAAACAAACAAATGCGACCACTTGAGCACCGATTGATTGATTGTTTGTTTGATTGTTTGATTGTTTGTCTGTGTAGCATGCAAGGGCCAGGATACCTCGTAAGGCTGGCTCTCAAATTGGAAACGCTTCATGCACAACTCAGCTGAGCATCGCTTTACATTTAGCATCATAAGACACTCCGTCGTGATTTAGCATGCATATGAGTTTGGATATTCGGACGTTGCGGCGCATTGCATTGTACAGACATTGTAATCACTGATTCAAAGGTCATAGTATGAGTCTGATGTGGATCGGTACTTTGGTTCAATTTGGTTAACGATACTGACTGGGCTTTCGTCCTGCGCTCAGCACATAAACAACGTAATTTGAGACAACCCACTTAACCAAATATCCGTTCGACAGCTGGTCAACGTGCAGTGTTTTGGAAATAACTGACCCGAATCTACATCGTTGCATGCAATGGATGCAAAAAGCTCATGAGTTCACCCGCTAAATTCTGTCATCCTCTCCAATCAAAATATCGACGATCGGTGATTCTCAGCATGATCTAAAAAACAGATAGATTTCATTATAGCTGCTTCTCTTTTGGCTCTCCCAGCGGACGGCAGAGAGGCAGCTTGTGGACACTGCAAAAAGTGTGTAGAACCCTTGTCGAGAGAGCTGCATACGTAGATGGAGCAAAATGGCACAAACATGTAGCTTTTGAATGTGGGGAACCATGCATGTCTCAGAACAAACACCCAGATCCTTGTTATACGAGCAAGCTGGATGTTATGGCTACGCAACCTCATACACCCAAGCTCGCCAAACCCTTTGGACAAAGTCAGGTCCTTCGACACCCAAAAGTCCATCGTGACTTTTGTCGTTGCAACCTCTACGTGAACTTGGTGTGGGAATTTACTGGTTTTTCATGACAGATGCATCTCCATTTCCTGGATTCAGAGGGGTTTTTGTGGAACTGCGATGCATCGCGTTGCCGATTCAAAGATTTAAGGTTAATTCAACTCCAATTTGCATAGTATTCGCTTTAAATATTATTTTGTAATCAAACGGCAGAAGAACAGTATTGAGCTAGGCATTAGAACTCCTCACATACTACGGGATATAATAGACAACCGCTGACGGGAAACAATTGCGTCACTGCATCCGCATCTTCAAATTTTGGAGCTCGAGTATATTGTCAAGAACAAGCAAAGTGCTCAACAGATAGCATGACAGAAATACACATCCCTTCAAGAAGCTCACCTGCACGGTTCATGCTTGACAGCACAACCCAGGGAGCTCAACGGCTTGATGCTCCTCTATTGAACTGACCTCCGCCCTCCCCCCTCCAACTCAATCTCGCGCACACACTTTTGTCCCCCGGTCTAGTTTTGCATCTGCATCTGAAGCCTTCTTTGGCTATTGCAAGGTACCAATACGACATACTTGTAGCGCTTACCGTTCCTAGCTTTAGACATCCCGAGCCATGTATGCCCTTGATCCAAGACACACAAGAAGATCGATGTGTGGCTATAGAATCTCGTACTGGTATAACCCACCCACCCTCAAGATTATTATACTGTAGAACAGAACTTCAACGTCCTGTAAACACGCGTTCCAAGTATTCATTGCGATCCTTTTTTTCCCAACTCATCCACATTTAAAAAGAAACGAGAGAAAAAAGAAAAGAGCTGCAGGGGTGAAGATAAACAAACCACATAGCACTGCAATAAATTGGCTTCTATCGCAGCCCTCCCAAAGTATGACCCCAGATATCTACTCCAATTGAAAAACACCGAGGTTTGTTACAAGAAAAACAGACATTTTGAACATGTGTTTTTGGCGGTACCAACCATTGCATCGAAGAAGAAAGGAAGACACATGATGGCACACGCGTATCATCAACGAAGTAGGTTTATGTGCCGTTGTGAGCTCTTGTGCTCCTGGTCTCTCAAGCCTCTCATCCAAATAAAAAGCAAAATAAAAAGCAAACGATCGACTGATTGTGCTCACCACTCGTGATGCTATATGTCGATTGACTAAGTTCCAAGAAACAAAGAAAGGACATAACCCAACGTCTAGACCTCTCCACACTTACAAATCGTCACCCCAGTACAACATTATATCGTTCGATCTTGCCAGCGAAAAAACTATTCCTATTTTCATGATTAACAATCTAATGCTCCCTTGGATTCTTAATTTTCACAAGTAAAAAGCTCTCGGCACTTTTACGATTTTTTGTCAATCAATATCAAACAATTTTTTTTATACCGAGCTCCAAAGTTGATATACATGGATATCACAATTTGATTGAACCAAAAACTCTATAATATTTTCGGTTAGAATTTAAGCCCGCTCATTTGTTTGTGGGGTTTCCCCGTGTATTGATAAGTGAACATTATACCCCCCTGGTAAAAATACTTGGCTATCATTATCATCGATCATGATATCAGATTAACATGGATAATTCTACTTAAGCTATTGGAAGTTCCAATATCCGCCCATAATTAATCTTAAGGCCGAAAGGCAATACTTAGTATCAAGCTGAGGGAAATGTCTTTCCATTGCTCTCCTTCACCAATCATAACTTTGATGCACGTAGACTAAGAATTGTATCTTGTCGATCATGTGAAAGAAGAAGAAGAAGAAGAAAATTATCTCATTATCAATATTTACAGAGTCAATGGTTGATCATCTAATTCCGAAAAACATAATTTCGATTTACGGTTGACGGATGACAATTTGTACATTCGTAGAAAGGGATAAAATTAATTGTATTATTGATTCTACAAGTTTACCATGTTTTTCCCAGCCATCAATCGTATCCTTGCTATTGGATAGTAAAATATGGCATATATACTATGTACCTACTTAGTATATACATACAAGCCAATTCCAACCCATCTTACTCTCAGCACTTCCGTTATATGAACGTTTTCAACACCCTTTCACATACCAATAAAACCAAATCATGGCCATCCTAATCTTTTGTGCTATCCCAACTTTTTTTGTGTTCTATAAAAAGATAAGAAGACGACTATGGCTATAGAAGTTCCTCTGAGCTTGGCTCTGTTTGAGTATGGTCGTAAATTGATGTACGGACACCAGAGATATCACCGATGTATCGATACTAAAGATGGTGTGTTGTTGAGCTTGAGAGCAAAGGCTCGAGGTGTTTGACAAATCTCACAATTTACTATCAAGTTTCTGCTTCAAAGCTTGGAAACATTTGAGTTAAACCTCGATAATCCAGCCGTCCAAGTCCATCAGAAACCACTCATTCAAGTAGTCGGTGAACTCCACTCCTGTATTTTAACGCTTGATCTGTAATAACCAGTGGAGTTTTAACCGTAATCTATGCAGCCTACAACATGATAAAATTCATCTAATTTCTATCGAGACGTCAGATCCTCCACTTTCAACCTCGTAGCCCAACGTCGTGATGACAGACATGTCTGTAAACGTATAAATACTCGGATATTCGAGAATAGTTCTGCCAATCAAGTTTTCCTTCAATGTGTCATCATTGCAAAGTGGTAATAGAATCGTTTGATTTGCTGTGGACGGTAGTTTTCGGATATAGAAACTCGTTGTTTGATCGCTTATCGACGCCGTATTAATTTGTTCCCTTACTGTGCCATCGTTTAGGGGTATCGATACCTCAATTTCTGAACGTCCGTCATGTTCTTCGGAAGGAGTTTTTGCCATGTGGTTCGCATCGATTGTCTTGAGTTGTTGCTCATTACTGAGTTCGATGACTTGAATACCTGGCAAAGATTCTGTATTGTTGGCCACCGCCGATTTAGGTCCATGATTATTTGCTTTGTTGAGCAATTTTTGCTTTCGTTTCCCGGTTTTGCTCATGGGATGTGTGATAGCAGACCACTCTCTGTAAGCTTGTTGCAGGGAACTATCCTCATTTCTGTATGTTGACCAATCAGCAACAAATTCTTCGACACGAGACCAAGACAGAGGGTTTTATACACTTCAGATCGTCCCTTCGAAATACCATTCACGATCCACTCTAAAGTCCAACGTATATGTTTGACCTTTTTCCTACATCAAGACCAAAAGAAAGATTTAATATTTGCTCCATCATTATCGAGTTCATTTTTTATATCCAAAAAAACAACATACCCACAAAATGTCGTCTGATTTTCCAACGCCCTCTTAATGCCCTTAGGCGCTTTGATAACTGTAACGTTGGACTTTCGAAGTGCTTGTTGTAAAGCTACATGATTATTGTTGCTTCGATTTGGATTCGTACTTCCTCCACTACCACTCTCATTGTTGGTGTCGTCTGTTGTTATAGCGATCGTCCTTTCTATGTTTTCCAAGAACCGGTAGTCGCGAGCCAATTCATCCTTTGTCGCATCCTTTAAATCGACTTTGCGCTTATAAGCAAAGGCATCGCGAGTGCCAGAGCATTCGGTTCGAGTTTTATGTCGTCGTGAGCATACTAATGAGCAAGTTGAGAGATCGCAACCGGGACATCTGTACTTTGGTTTAGCTTCCAAGCAAACGGAGCACAGGTCGGAAAGCTTGAACGACGATGAGGATGATATTGTTGTTGTTGTAGATTCGATATCCGTCGAAGTGGATGAAGACTGAAGTGTTTGAACAGCGGAGTGCGAGGGATTCTGCATACTTATGAATGAGGAATCTTGCGTCTCTGTTTTTGGCCGAGGAGGGGAAAGCGGGATGCTCACATGAAAATTTCAATAAAAGAAAAAAGAGAGAGAGAGAGGAGAGGAAGCAGTATCAGCAGAATTGAGAGGATTGGTTGATTGCGTGTGAAAACTAGATTGGATGACGGATTAACATGTGCTGCGTCCCCTGCCTGCTCTAAGGGAAGAAAATCTCAGTGCATGCGATCCATCAATCAATCAATCACATCAATTTTTTAATTTTTAAATTTCAGTTCGGTACCGAGTTTGTTTGGCTGGATAGAAGAAAAGTTCTGCAAGCCCATATTATAGTAAGCGAAAGAAAGAAAGAAAGAAAAAGAGAGGAGCCAGGCATGTGAACGACGCAACTTTTGACATCTGATTGTGTTTCTCTGTCTGCATGCCTGCCTATTATCTCATTGATAGTTAGTACATCACTGGACTGGTTGCATGCTGTTCACTTGGAGCTGGTAACAGGACCTAATAGTATTATAATACTGTTGAAAGAGTGACAATGTATTGAATTCAAATGTATGATACTGATGACAATGACACAAGGAGAATAGCAGTGAACTATCTACCATAAGCACACAACACCTCAGCAATCAGTTTCCTCAGTCCATGTATGTTTGCCATGTCAAAAAGCGATAATATCATGATGATAAAGAATGCGACAAGAGAACGTCAGGAAAAGACAAACATCCCCATTAATAGCGGTATCGGTGTAATGGAACAAGATCGCAAAAACTGCTGCTAGCATCGTGAGATATGCGATGATGAGTCGCTATCATTGTAGTATGTAGGAAGAAGAAGAAGAAGAAAATGCAAAAGCGGAGAGAGTAATAAGACTCAAGAGAATGCTTGATATACAAGGTCATGATGCAGGAAATGATACTAATAAATACTAATGGAGAAAGAGAGAACGAAAACAATCCTGTATTCAAACACCTTAATTATCACCCAAAACACAAATTGAGATATTGTCTGTAGAAGAAAGCTAAGAAATGAACGATGCAAGGAAACAAACAAAGACTGCTATATTGGTAGCAAAAAGGAGAAAAAGAGATTGAGAGAACCAAGAAAAGACACAAATCGGGTATCAACGCTCACTTCTACCTTTTTACGTCAGAACCATAACTAGCTCCACGAAAGCCTCTCTTTGATGCGGAAGCTGAACGTTCAGCTTCCAAACTTCGGCGTTGAACCATATCTCGATCACTGAAGTCAAATAACAAATCATCATCCGCTGGAAATCCAGCTCTAGAATCGCTTGGAGTTCTAGCCATAGGAGAACGAGTACTCGTCTCAGCGGAGCCTCTAGAAGGTTTGTATGGCCTTCTATTGCCAAAAGAGGACCCTAGTATTCTTTCTGTAGAGCCACCCCTACTAGCGAGACGCGGGTCAACAGGCGAGGCATTTGATGGCACTGATGGTGATGCAGAGGCATATGCTGCATCGATTCCTCCCTCAGAGGAAACTGTGCTCCTAGTGGGAGCGCTCATATCTTCAGTTAGTGCGAACGGTGGAGGCTTTTCTAAACTATCCAGACTGGTGCTGTGTCTGTGCTCAGGGCCGTACTGCCTCGTTGAATTAAATCCTTCCGCTGAATCCTCAATTTGTGCGTGACCTTGAGAAAGGGAGCTTGATCGACGAAATTGTCCATAATGCGGCGAGGATGGAATGTTCATAGGAGAAGTAGTTGCGGCGAGAGATGTGGTTGATACATCCCTAGCCACGTTTGCAGCATGTAAGCGTTCCGATAGTTGAGACGGTACTTGAACGGTAGTTCGAGAGGATGCCGCATCTCGCGAACGATGGTCATGAGAACTGGTCTCATTTAGACCTAGGCGTGATGGTATAGCTGGTGTATGTGGTGATAATGGCTTTCCCAGAGAAGACGAGGTAGATACGGATGTACCAGACAAACCAGGAGGGACAGCCTGACGACTGACTATAGAAGTGGAGACAGGTGCCCGTTGGTTCAAGTATAGTGATGATGAAAGCGAGTCTGATAAAGCAGTATTTGCGTCTTTCATTTTCGAAAACTTACTCAAGGCCTTTGCTGTTCGCTTTCCAGACTCCTCTGATGTTTGAAAGCTCTTCAAAGACTTTTTGTCTTCGATTAGCTCCATGAAATCAGCTAAAGACGTATCTTCATCAACGACACCAGCGGTCGTGACAGCGTCAGCTATGACACCTGATCCTGGTGCTGTGGATGATGCAAAACTCCCTTTGCCGCTACTATTGTTATCATCCTCTGTCCGACTAGCCCCTGAGGATAATCTAGGTCGACGTTGTCCGAAACTACTACTGAATCGATTCAAATTCGGCTTAGTAGTGACCGATTCCTGAGAGGATGATGCAGTTTGTATATTCTCTACTACTGCAGGTGATTTGAATGATGAAGGAGACATAGTTCCGAGACTGTTTCTCTGGCGTGCTTGGGAAGATGAACTCAAAACTTGTGGTATCCGGCCAAGCGAAGTTCTTGGAGAAGGCGCCATGTAATCTGCCGAAGGGGACGCGGAGAGAGACGGTGATTTGAAAGGTTGCATAAATGATACAGAGGGTCTCCTCTGAACTGTGTGAGCGAGTGATTGACCTTCCACAGAACGCAAAGATGATCTAGATTCTGCAGTAAATCTGTTGGGTAGAGAGGAAGGGTCTGCTGGAGACCCGTTTGATGAGCCACCTCCAAGATGTAAATTTCTCAGAGCTGATATTGGGCTCTGACTGGTCACGCCTGCAGCTGGATGGAAAGACGTCAAACTTCCGTATGCTTGTGATGGATCTCCTCTAAGGGGTGAAGCGACGCCGCCGGGTGGAAGGGACCCTGGTTCCGGTCGTGTGGTCGTAACTGGTTGAGAACCCGTTCTTTGATGTAATGAGGGTCGGAAATACGATTCGTCAAGATTGAGAAAATGAGAACTTAGTAAAGCCTCATTTTCGTCGACCCTAAAATCACAGTTCTTGCGATATGTGACTTGTATCGAGAAGACCCCAGCAGGACACTCAACGTTCCCGAACTGAAAGGAATTTGTGACGTCTCTCTCATGCTCAACCAATGGTATCTCTAAAGGATCAGGTTGTGACACAGGATATCGATCCCCATTTACAACACGACAGCATATTCTGAGACCGTTCGAGTTGAGTTTGACTTTTGCTAGTCGTTTCTGGAATTTCCACGTAGGCAGTAAACGTGCATAAGCATAGAGAGACCGAAACAGCACAATGCTTTTCTTGTACACTACAGCAAGCTCAGGACCAAGGTCGCCCGACGGTTGGCTATATACGTTAGCAGCGTTTAGTCTCGAGAATAGGATCTCCTACCTCAAATCAACTCGCCATCTCTCCAGTATCACTTCTTTCTTTGCATTTACAGCTGAACTTCCTCTCCTCCAACTTCGAGAGGCATTTAGAACAGCATCGACATTGTATCTTTTGGACGATTCATCTAGAATGACCAGCGTCTGTCCTGGCGTCAGCTCCTCAGCATCGAGATATGTCTCAACAATAAGACTTGGTGGCCGTGGATTTACGGCATCGCTATTTTTCCAAGGCCGAAGATCGTCACGGAATATATCTGTTTCTTCAAGTTCAACATTGAACTGACAAAGATTTGTTAGCCATTGTTATGTAAAATGCTCAAGCCTAAATTTAGTCAAGACTCACCCATTTGTTCAGTTTCCTTGTGGCAGTTCCTCGCAGAAAAACAGGTGGTACATCCATTCGTGATCTTGTAACTACCAGAACCATCTTTGTAAAGAAGTTCTTTTTACCATGAAAATCGATTAGCTTCCCTTCATAGCTTCCATCCGTCATATGTATAAATGGACATATTCATACCTGCATGAGCTGATTTAAGCGGTGTCTATCAGACTCAGGTACCCTTGGTTCGCTGCCACTGCTTGCACTCGGATCACTTCCCGATCCTGAGGCACTGGTGTTATCTCGACCTCCAGCGGTGGCCAGCCCCAATCTTGCACCGTAACTTGTAACATTTGGTATAGCGTTGTATGTATCCGTAGAGTTTGTTCTTGAATGTGAGGCTTGTTGGGGTGAATTTGAGACTTTAGTTCGTGGTGTTGACCTAACAGTCTCAGCTACATTGAGCCTTGGAGCTGTAGAAGGACTCTCTGGCCGTTGTGACATTGTTGGTGTATCGTCGAAACCACCTTCTTGAGCTCTTAATGGTGTACGATCGAGGGAGGATAACGGTACTAATGACGGCGGAACGTTGCTCTGTCTCGTCGAGGTGCTTCGAGAGGGTGGAGTATTCGTCCAGGAGTGTTGATTATAGTTTTGCATCTTCATGGGCTCGGAATGATGATTTGATTCCAAGTCAAGACGCGTATGGCAATGTGAGATGATTTAAGCCTAAGCAACAGCCTGGCTCAGGTGAGGCCTCGTCACAACTTTAGTCCCTGAGTGATATCAGTATCAATCCAGGAGGATAACAAGTATTAGTATCGAAGGTCGTGAAGATCTATACAGCTATGAGTATCCATCCCATCCAGATGTTGTTTCTTCACAAGAACTAAAAGAGAATTGTCGATAAAACCGGTGTTTCGACGTTTGGTTCGAAGGAGGTGAGGCGATGCAATATTAAACGGATACAGATTTTCAAGGCTCCATGACCAGCGAGGCTTTGAGCCAACAGCTTAAAAGTTCTGGTGTAACTCGGAAGCACGCAGGGGAAGACAGCCCTCTGAAGGATAAAAATGGCTAGACCATAAGAATGGAACAACCCTTGTGGTTTGGATGTGCGTGAAGGACTAGTCTATAGATTTCGAGTTGTATTGTTGCACAGACACAGCCTGGGAGCCTCTAATCCGCGTGTCAGCCGTTGAGAGGAGGACAATCTTTGCTGAGCTTTCTAAAAACGTCAGGATGCCCAGACTTTTGAGGACAAGGAAGGTAAGTGAACTGGTAGTATCCAAGAGAATGAGCAAACGAATGGAGATGGCAATGCTGATGACGATGATGACGATGAAGAAGAAACTGATGATGAAAAGGATTTGTGACACTGAGGAAGAGCCTATAGTAAATGACGACGATTTGGTGCCTGATAACGAGAGAGCGAGTGACTGATTGAGTGCTCATGATCGAATAGGTAATAAACTCTCATATGATGCTTGCTTGCTGATAACTTGACTTAGCTTAACTTAGCTTAACTTAGTGCTACTACTTAAGTACTTAGTAAGTATTCTTCATAGTCTACGCCCTTGACAACATGACAAGCTAGCTCTATTCGGTATATTAAGCGAACAGCATGAGTTTATCATTGAGAGCTAAGCTACTATTGCAGCAGTGCATCTGTCTCCTTGCAAGACGGTTGACCATTACTATATAATACAAACTCATTGCTTCGGTTCAGGGGTCTGAGGTTATCTAAAGGCCTGGCCCGCTCGTGTACCACTTGCTGTACTGTATTGTACCCGTGCCTATCGTCTAATCCACATTGATGGATGGTTTTTCTTTGATTCATTGTCGACATCTGTTTGCGCTCTGTGGACGCTGCAAGTTTGGTATCCTATACTTTTACTACAAGTGTATAGGTAGATGCAAAACATTTGGATCACATCTCAGGCTGTATTTGTTGTATGCAATAATCAAGTTTCCACATACTACTTACTTGTATATTTCTTTGCTTTGGAAACAAAAGCAATGCATTGTACATCGAAAGACCCTCTTTAGAAACACCCGACAACACATATAACATGTATATTCAACATTTGTGCCGCTAGCACAAGCTTATTGTCTGGTTTGTTGTAAAGTTCTATTGCATATCGGACTCCAGGCTACATACCTCCTCGGAAGAAAGTGCTTGTGCAAATAAGCTTTGATTGGTTCTTTTGTGGAAAATAGGTAAATTGGTGACGATTCGAATTTATGAGTCAGGTCAAAATGATCTGTGATCCTGGGATGAGGCTGTTCCCAAGCGGTTATGGCAAGGAAGAGTTGACTCACTACTAAGATCTCAAGACTTGCTTGAAAAAATTCATAACGTATCTTCTGCCGAGTGTGTAAACAAATAAAACTATGCTTCAAGCTTTACTATCCGTGACAACTCTCCATACGCTATCATAAAAATGTTGTATTCAGTGCCAGTTGCTAGAATTATATCAACAGATCGGCACTCGAACCAATTTTTTCTTAGTTACCTACCAAGCACTTGCTAGGTAAGCGGGTAACTAAAAATTCGCGAAACGCATATGAAATTCTTGTAAAGACCGTACTACCGCTATGTCAGTATAATTCTAGAAAAGCATAAGGATGGACTCGATTCTACACAAAGGAAAGATCATTCGACAAGATAGACCAAGCACGACATGTATGTAGCTCATTCTCGGCCACATCAAAGGAGAGGCGCGTTGTTCAGGTATACTCGAATTCTCAACTCAAACGTCTGATAAATTGTTAGAAGGTCATGAATTATAGATACAACAAAACTGATTCATCCCTGTTTTTATGATAAAAAATGGCAATAAATTCATTCCACATTCAAGATGTCAATCTTAGCTGGCTGGTTGGATGAACTCTCGTGGCTCGAAACTCTGTGGTTAACTAAGTAAGTACTTATGCGCAGGGCCTGCTGCAGACACTCAAATCCAACGGTCACGTGGGTGATCTAATCTAATCTGATGAGTACATACTTGATTATGTAATTTTGAAGGTGCGCCTTAAAGAAGCACGAATCATTTTGGAAGCCTTTTGTCCTCATCATGGTTCTAGAATTTACAGCAGTCTCCCAGATCTTCTTAATCTTCCCCTCCAGCTTTCATCATCGCCATCCTCTTTACCAAACCACTTAGTGTCTGGCATACTAGTTCCCTCGTTTTATTTTGCTTGATCACGATCTCCACTTCCCTTCGACGCGATTTTCAACGATAGGTGGCATATCGGTCGAGTTTTACAAAGCGGTTATACAAAGCATTTAGACTTCTCATCAGAGAACTGAATTACTAGTCAAACATGCCGGCTGCACAACAAGACTCGTTCATCGACGACTCCGATGAGTTCTGGTATTAGCCCTCTTTATTATGACGAACATTGAGGTGCCTTGACACTAACGTACAAATTAGCCCTCTCTGTGTTGAAGATTTCGATTTATCGGACAGAAACTTCAAGCCATGTCCTTGTGGTTACCAGGTATCTCCTCATCTTTCTTTACCCAAGAGCAAGTTCGTTCCAAATGCTAATACATAGTTTCCTATCAGATATGCCAGTTTTGTTTCAACAATATTCGAAATAATATGAATGGTCTATGTCCAGCATGCCGTCGACCATATTCTGATGATACCATAGAGTTCAAGACAATATCCCATGAGGAGTATGTAGTCTTGTTAGTAGAATTTGAAATCAATTTTAAGATCTAACGGGTGTTTGCTAGATTTCGTGCCGATTTACAAAAGCAAAGCCGGAAGAAGGCCGAACTTAAGCAGAAGGAGGCTCAAAAACGAGAACAGGAGGCTATGAATAGGAAACACCTCTCAGGTCTTCGTGTAGTCCAAAAAAATCTTGTCTACGTTACAGGACTAAATCCTCGAATAAGGGAAGAAGATTTGCTACAAACTCTTCGTGGTGTGCAATATTTTGGGCAATATGGAAAAATCATCAAGATTGTGGTCAA
>Ga0160427_10001016_pt1 | contig 17183 bp, 11 predicted proteins | sample SolpanmetagenomL_FD_108194 | JGI IMG/M metagenome (GOLD analysis project Ga0160427, IMG submission 108194) | Solar panel surface microbial communities from Lawrence Berkeley National Laboratory, California, USA - L | ecosystem: Engineered > Built environment > Solar panel > Unclassified ...
GCTCGGCGGTGGCCACCGGGCCGCGCAAGATGCGCAGGTAATCCTCCTCGCCGAGCGGCAGGGCGGTACGCAGCAGGCTTTCCAGTACGTCGCCGAGGGCAATGCTCAGCTGCCATTCGGGGCAGGCAAGGTGGCCGGCGCGCTCGTACTCGTGGTGCAAGGCCAAGCCGGTAGCTACCGCCAGCCGGGCCTGGGCGGGAGCATCGAGCTGGCGCACGGCCCGGTAGGCAGGCAGGTCGGCGGCCCGCTGGTCGTAGGTGCGTTTCAGGGTGGCCGCAGCCAGTTCTAGCAGCAGCGGGCGCATTTCCACGGCTTCGGCGCCGGGGTCGTTGAAGGCTTCCTGGCTGAACTGGTAGGCGGGGGCTTTCATGGCAGGTTGTGAAAGCGGTGTTGGGCGGGCGGCTTGGTGGGGGCGAAAGCTGGCGCAAGGCGGGTGGCGGCTAGGGCGGGGGCACCTCACGAGACCCCCGTGGGGCCGCTCCCTCTCCACACCGAGAGGGAGCGCCTCGCGATAAAGAGGTAGCATGGAAAGGGTTTAGTAGGGTATAACTGTTTGCATTTCAAGCATTTTACTCCTGAAATCAGCTCTTTTCAATAAGCTTTCCCTCTCAGTTGTGGGGAGGGGCTACGCCAGAGCAGTACGCCTATTTTTGGCTGAGTACTTACTAGAGGCTACTTAGCTGAGGGTGGGGCCGACGCGAGCGCCCCCCCCTAGCCAGCGTTACCCAGCCCCGAAGCGGGCGGCCAGCGCGGCGTATTGCGCGGGGCTGAGGGCCAGGTGCTCTACCAGCGGGCGGGCGGCGGTATCGGGCTGACCCTTCTTGTTGAGCTTGCGGGTCATCTCGTCCAGCAACAGGTAGCGGCAGGCTTCATCCTGGGGCACTTGGTGCAGGCGCAACTGCCAGAAGCTGCCCAGCTCGGCGGGGCCGGCGGCGCGGGGGTGCAGCACTTCGGCCAAGCGGCCGGCTTCGAGGGTGGCGCGGGTGGCGGGCAAGTCGGGCTGGGGCGCCAGCACCATCGCCTCGGCCAGCCAGATTATTCCCAGGAAAAAGCCCGAGGGCATTCCGCCCAGCATCGACCACAGCCCCTGGGCGTGTTCAACGTGGTAGTGGGTAAGTCGTCGCTCCTTGGCGACCCGTTCGTGACGCACCCCGTGCCCAAGCTGATTGCCTTTACCGGCTCAATGCCCATAGGTAAGGGCATTATTAAGTGCCTGTGCGATAATCACCGCTATTTAGGAGTCGTTAGCTGAGGAGCCCAAAGCCGTGGGCCAAGATTGCCGCGACAGCTGCTCGTGGCTCGACAGCGCGCGCGCAGTGGTGCCTGGCATTCGGAGCCGGGCGCAAGGTGACGCGAACCCGTTCCAGGAGTGGCACGGCCAGCGGGTTGCGCTCCCAACTCAGCGGCCTCCGGTTGCTGGGCAGGGCCGTGAATAGCGCCTAATCCTCCCCGCCTGCCTGGCCGGCTAGCGCACCCCTTCCGTGAACTGGCTCCACCTGCGACATTAAAGTTTAAACTATTGATAATTATTTTCTTATAAAGTATGAAGGTATTTCTACTTGCATTGCTAGTAGAAATGCTCTTTTTACAAATCCCGTGTTTCTACCTGGTATTGGCCCATGTGAACCTTGTTCCTTTGTCAAGTCGAATAGTCGGCGTATTCTCCTCATTATCCCTCTCCAAATGGCTGAGAACAGAAACATTACTTGGAATGTGACACTAGTCATGGCTTCGGGCGTAAGTACCCCCTTTACACTGAATCTTACTAGTCAAGACCTCTCGCATGGAAAGTGGGCCACTAACCCGCCTTCCCAGATTTCGGTGGCCTCCGGGCAAACGACGGTGTCCTTCAAGTCCGAAGGGGCTGATTGCTCCGCCACTGGCACGCAGGGGTCGGTTACCTACACCAGTACCGATAGCACCACCAACGCGAGCTACTTTACTTTCACGTGGGATATTCCCTACTCAGAGTCTAATAGCGGTAACGTAACTATCAACGACCCGCTGGGCAACTATACACTCGACAATGGGGGCGGCGTGCCGCAGTCTGGTAACAGCGTCAGCGTCAACGTGACTATCACGCAGACCGGGCCACTAGACGGGAAAAAAGCCCAGGCGCTATGACGCCACTGGAACACACGATTGATAAGCGGCGGCTATTTGTGACAATGGGCTGCGCGCAGTGGCCTTATCAGAAAATAAAGGACGAGTTGTTTGCGGGCCGTGACAAGCTGGATATTCACCAGGTGCTCGCGCTGCCCCTGCCGGCAGACGACAAAGTGGTGATATTACAGGAACTGAGTTTCTTCGAACCCGTCACGCAGCGGCTGCTGGCGTTGCGCTTCGCTGCTAATTGCTACCGGCAGGCGCTCGGCTCGCTGACGGCGGCCGACATTGAGTTGGCCTCTTCCGCGCTCGACTTTCTGCAGGCCGTCATGCTCGGCGACCAAGACAAGCACGATTATCCGGCCCTGCACACCCGGCTGCTCACCTACCTGGTTCAGGAACTGCGGCCCTTAGACTATACGCCTAACCGGCTCCGCATTGGGGTATTTGACGCCATTCTGTGCGTGCTACGCCCCAGTGCCTACCAGGCCCTGCGGGAAGCGTCCTCCGTGCAGCGCTACCTGTTCGGAGTTGAAAAAGCCGACGAGCAGTTACGCGATATGGCACGCTTGATTGCCAACTACTTCGACTAACCAGTCGACGGTTTGGCCCTAGCCCGGAACGGGCATAGCTTGCTGCTTGGGTTAGCCATAGCAACCAGTTTGCCTAGTGCAGGTGGCACCGCGCCGGCGGCGCTCACGCCGACTACTTTTTTTTGATGAGCTAAGTCACCCGGTCGGCCAGGCACTACCCCTGACCGGCCGGGCAACTAGTCGGCTGGCGTGAAGCTCACTACGGGCGTTTCGGCAGGTAGTGGGGCTGGGTCCCGGTCGGCAGTACGCCGCCTCGGCGTGTATTGACGCCGCAAAAGAGCTTCGTTCGGGCTGGATGCTAGCCAGGTGGCTTGTCGCCCGGCTCGGCATTTCGCCGGATGGTACCTCGTGGCAGAGGCCACTGGCCCCCACCACGAATAAGCGCAATCAGCCGGATTCGCTGTTGAATTTTTATTTAATCTTCTGATTGCCTGTGCGATGATTGCTGGTACGATTCTCAAAAAGCTGCTTTTTCTGTTAGGCGCTGCCGGCCTCCCATTACTTTTCTACGGGGCCCACGTCGCAAAAACAGGAAAGCGGGGGGAGGTAGCATTTCCGTTGCTTGCTCCCTCCGCCCGGGTGGGCTACCTGCCGGGCGAGTTGAGCGTGTCGGGCGCCGGCAACGCTGGCTACCGCCTCGACATTACGGCCCCAGCCGGCACGCACGACGCCACTCCGGCCATCAGCCTGATGTACAGCAGCGCGGCCACCAACGGCATCCTGGGTATGGGATGGAGTTTAAGCGGTTTGTCCGTTATCAGCCGAGCAGGCCGAACGGTGCCCCAGGATGGCATCAAAGGCGCGATTACGTTTACCCTCAACGACCGGTTTCTACTCAACGGCCAGCGCCTGATAGCTTATCGGGACAAAAATAAGGTCCTGCTCGATACGCCGCAAAAGCGCAACGCCGCCTACGGACTCGACGGCACCGAGTACCGCACGGAGATAGAAAGCTGGGTGCGGGTATACTCGGTGGGCAACTGCCAGGGTGGCCCCTGCTCTTTCGTGGCGCAGTACAAGGATGGGACCACCATGGAATTTGCAGGCTCGGCCGACGCACAGGCGCGAACTACCACCAGCCCGGCCGTCATTTCCTGGGCCGTCAATAAGGTGACGGACAGGAATGGCAACTACGTGGCCGTTTCGTACATCGCCGATAAGACGCTGGGCATTGTATATCCCGAAAAAATTTATTATTCTGGCAACGGCCGCGCGCAACAAGTACCGCAGCGCCTTGTGCAGTTTGCCTACGAAACCCGGCCGGACACTATTACGCAGTACGAGGCCGGCAGCCAGTTTACGTACTGCAAACGCCTCAGCAACATAAGCACCTACGTTGACCAAGACGGTGATGGCCACGACCTGGGCGCTACTGCTAACTTGGTTAAACGCTACCAGCTCTACTACGGCTATGGTGCCTCCACCCAGCGCAGCCGCCTAGATTCGGTGCGGGTGTGCGATGCGGCGGGTACGGGCATGCCCGCCACCAGCTTCGCTTGGACCGGCACCGCGCCGCAAGCCCCCTTCGCGGACACGCTGTCTAGCCTGCCCAAGGGCTTTGCGCAGGTACTGGCCGATGACGTTGGCAAGGTGCGGGCAGATTTTGACGGCGATGGCAAAATTGATATAGCGCTGCTGCAACGCAACGCCAAATCGATTCCCATTTTGCTATCGAATACCGCCGGGGGCTTCACGATGCGCTACGCCCCGGTGCCGGCCGGCTACGCCGGCTACCTGCATGATGCCGCCATTCAGCCCATTGCTGCTGATTACAACGGCGATGGCCTGAGCGATTTATTCTTCTTCAAGGAGAACGCTACCACGGTGCCCATCCTCTACTCTGTCGGTCGGGGAAAATTCTTAGGTACCACCGTCAAGCTACCGGCCGGCTACAACACCTTGTTTAACCAAGGGGGGGTTCAAAAGCTGGTGGGCGACCTCAATGGCGATGGCCGCGCGGATTTCGTCGGCTTCAAGGAAAACGCTGCCAGCGTGCCGGTGCTGACCTCGCAGGCCGACGGGACGCTAGCTGGCAACCTGGCCCCCATCCCGGCCAGCGTAGCAAAGTACGTCAACGCGCCGGGGGCCCAGCGCCAACCCGGCGACTTCAACGGCGATGGCTTGCTGGATGTAGTTATTCTGAACAGTGGTTACAAAAGTCTCCCGGTTCTCTTTTCGGACGGGCAGTTGGGCTTCAGCGCGGCCCTGAACGCGCTGCCTGCCAGCGTCAGCACCTACGTCAATGCCAACGGGGCCAAACAATACGTGGGAGACTTTAATGGTGATGGGCTAGCCGACCTTGCCATCTTTCTGAAGGGCCTGAAGATGGTGCCGCTGCTCTACTCGCGGGGCGACGGCACGTTCGCCCCCCAACCAATCGCGCTGGGGACAAGCTACCAAAATTTCGCCGGCGACGACGTGCAGCAGGTTTTAGGAGATGTGAACGGTGACGGGCAAACAGACATCATGGCGTTTAAAACGGCCCTGACTACCGTACCAGCCTTACTCTCCAGCTCCCAGCACCACTTCAACTTCGTGCAGGTGGCTGTCGGAAGCGCCGTCATCCAGCAGCTGAACTCGGTCGGCGCCGAGCGCTTCGTGGGCGACTTCAACGGCGACGGGCTGCTTGACATAGCAGCCGTCAAGCGAGGCTTCACGCGCCTGCCTACCCTTATCGCAGCCAAAATTAACAACCTCAACACCAAGCCCGAGCTGCTGCTCGGCATCAATAACGGCATAGGGGGTATAACGAAGGCCAGATACCGGCCCATTACCGACTCCAGCATCTACTCGAAAAGCACGCAGCCCCTGGCCTACCCACTGCTGCAAAAGCAGTTTCCACAGTACGTGGTTACGCACTACGAGAAAGTAGAAAATCCGCAGCAGCCCACCACCGCGCTGCGCTACGACCTCGCGTACGCGGGGGCAGTCATTGACCAGTACCGGGGATTTTTAGGCTTTCAGGGTCGGCGCACCACCGACTATCAAACCCAGTCGGTAATAAATGAGCGGTACCTGGTGGCGTTTCCGTACCTGGGCGTTAATGACCGTAAAACGGTGCGTAACAGCGCCGATACCACCCAGATACTGGGTATTACCAGCAACGCGTATGGTAGCCAGCAGGTCGGCACCACGGGCGTTTACACGCTGTGGAACTCCATTTATGAGTTGCGGCACTACACGAACGGCCACTACAATTACACGCGCCGCAAAGAGTTTGAGTATGACGCTGCGCACCGGTCCATTATCCAAATAAACGACTTAGGTAACACGGCTGATGCGGCGGACAATGTGTATAGTTACTTTCAACTACCTCCTTACCAAGAAGATGCGGCAACGTGGTGGTATTCCTTTTTTCCACTGGCAGAGAAAGAACGGGGTGACTCGACAACCGCCCCCACTTGGACTACCTGGACCGCCGGCGACTTGAGCTGGCGCCAGTTTGGCTACGATGCCCAACGCAACCAGGTCGCCGACCGTGTGTACCGCGATACGGACGGGGCCAGCGCCATCGGTACGTGGCTGCGCAAGTCTTTCGCGTTCGACCTGTACGGGAACAACACGGCCATCACCGTTGCCTCTAACTTGGTTAGCGGCGACAGCGTGACGTCGCAAGTCGCCTTCGACGGTGTATTCCACACGTTCCCGGTGCTACTGCGCTCGGTGCCAGACAACCGCAGCCGGCCCCTGGTGTCGCGCTACACGTTTGACCCGCGTTTTGGACTCAAAGTGCAGGAAACGGACCCAAATGGCCATGTCGTGCTCAACGTGCCAGACACTGGCCTTGATGGCTTCGGCCGGATACTAACCGTGCAGAATACGGCCCCAGACGGCCCTAATCTAGTAAGCGCCGGCGCATATCGCTACAAAGCAACGGCCCGGCACGGCTACGAGGTAGATGCGTTTACGCCCACCACCTGGCAGTCGACTGGGCTGCCCGACTCAACCTGGCAGTGCGAGCAAACTTTTTTTGACGGCTTTGCCCGCACCATCAACGTGCAGCGCACCGGTAGCCAAGCCAAACAGCTCATTAGCCGGCCAACGCGGTACAATACCCAAGGCCGGCTGGCGAGAAGTTACGTGCCGTTTGTGCAGCCCCCGACTGGGAGCGCCCGCGATACGTTTGCGTACCGGAACGTATACGACAGCCACGGGTATCTGCGGCAGATGCTGGCCCCGGCGGCCGATAGCTCCGGGCAGTATAAGCTGACCAAAGAATATCTCCGCGACAGCCTCGACGACCGCATTGTTTACAGCAAGGCGCCTTCCCCGCAGGCGCAAACCCAGTGGGTCTACTACAAAAAAGTGTATGACGCCCGGGGCCGGGTAGTAGAAAAGGCCGGCCCCTACACGACGCCCACCCAGCCGGGCGACGGATTTGGGGTAGTAAAGTTCGCGTACAACGCGGCGGGCCGGCTGGTGGGCACCACCGATGCGGCGGCCGAAGCCATTGCCTATACTTACAATTCGCTAGGCGAGTTGGTACGGGAGCACAGCCCCGAAAAAGGCGTCGTCCGCTACGTATTCAACGCGAACAACCTGCTGGTGGCACGTACCGACTCGGGAGGCACCACCCGGTGGGCGTACGACAACCTGAACCGGATTACGGCCAAAACTACGGAAACTAAGGCAACCAGCAAGAGCAGGACAGTTACGTACCGCTACGACAGCGTGGCGACCGCCCTAAACTGCCGCGGCCGGCTGGCCCAGGTAACGGCAGAAAACTTCTCGCTCCTGTACTCCTACGATAACCAGGGAAACATTGTCTTGAAAACTACCAAGTTGGCTGGGCTGAAGCCGTCGTTTGCCCAAGGTTTTGGCTATGGGCCAGCCAACCGGCTGATTGCAAGCGTTTATCCCGATAACAGTAAGCTAGCCTACCGCTACGACGTCGGCGGCCACTTACGAAGTATTTTCCTGAACGGTGATATGGTAGCCGCATATGGCGGCTACACTACGCTGGGAGGCATCGGCAAGATTGGCTACGGCAATGGGGTAAGTACGCAACTTGGCTACGACCTGTGGGGGCGCCTGACGGCTAGTACCAGTCAAAAAGGGGCCTATCAGCACTACCAGTCTAGCTACGAGTGGAGCGATGCGAACAAGCTACAGCGCGTGGCCGACGAGCGGGACGTGGCGGAGGTGCGCTTGGACCAACACTTTGATTACTCGCTCGGGGGCCGCGTGATGCAGGCCACGGGAGCCTACGGCACGGAGCGCTACACCTACACTCCCTCGGGAGATATGCTGAGTAAGAATGACCTCACTTACGTATACGACGGCACTAAAAAACACCAGCTAATTCAGGCCACCCAGGGGGGCGCCGTCGTGGCCGCCTACGCGTATGCTGGCGACGGCTCTCTGCTACGCAAGGCCCTGACACCCAACGGCGATAAGCCTACTGAGCTGGCTTACGGCTTCGACGGTAGTGGCAATCTCGGCGCCGTAAGCTCGGGCCGGGATACGCTCGCGGCCTTCGGCTACAACGGCGAGGGCTCCCGTCTTACCAAGAAGGAAGCCAACGGGGTAACCACTTACTACATCTCGCCTTTCTACGAGGCAGCCACCTTGCCAACGGGCAAAACACTGTATACCAAGTACGTTCATAACGAACAAGGTATCGTGTACAGTGAAACCGCCGCAGCTGTTAACCAGGGGTCGGTTAAGCCAGAGGTCATCCGCAAAACGTTACGCCAACTCAGTGCGGAAGCTGCCCAGCCGCCTACCCGGGCCCACGTGCCGGGCCGCTGGCTAGGTGCTTCGGCGCTGGCGCTCTGCGGCCTGGGGTTGTGGTGGCAGCGGCGCCCGGCGGCGAGGCGCCGCTGCCCCGCAACGTGGCGGAAATTTCAGTGGAGCGTGCTAATGCTAGCCGCACTGTTGCTGTGTGCCCCCCGGCAGGCACTTGCCGGGCTGGTGCCGGGTAAAAATGGGGCCGGCGTGCCGGTGGCTAATGAGAAGCGCTTTTACCACCACAATCAGGTGGGGAGCGCCACGTTCATCACCAACGAGCAGGGAGGGCTGACCAACAGTATTTCGTACCGCCCCTACGGCAGCCTGGATGCGGCGCACAGCACTGGGGAAGACAATTTTCGGACAAAATTTACGGGCAAGGAGCTTGACGCGACCATCGGGCTCTACTACTTCGGTAGCCGGTACTACGATGCTGAGCTGGGCCGCTTTATAAGTCCCGACCCCGCTGCGCAGTACTTCAGCCCGTACGTTTATGGCGACGGGGACCCGCTGGCCGGAACCGACCCCGACGGGCAGCTCTTCTTTGAAATAGCCTTGGTAGTGGGCCTAATCGTGGGAGCCTACGTAGGGGCTAGCCTTGCCGAAGGCACGTTTAACCCGGCTCACTGGCGTTTCGACTCGGCCGATACCTGGGTGGGCCTCATCACGGGGGCCGCGGCGGGCGTGGCCGTCATTGCATCCGGGGGCGCCGCGCTTTCCGCCTTTGGGGCAGTTGCGGCGGAGTCGGTAGCCATCGGCACCACCAGCGCTTCAACCATTGCCTTCACCTCGGCCGACGTGGCGTTCGTAACGTCGGACTCCTATAAATTTGCGAAGGAGCCTTCGGTCGTCAACGGCTTGTTTGTGGCCTTGGACGTGCTGCCTTTCGCCGGGGCCCTGATTGGCAAAGCGTCGCACGGGGCCGAGGTACTCGACGAAGCAGCAGTTGCCAACCAGGAGATGGCCGGGGCCGAACGCGGTGGGGAAACCGACCGGGTAGCCCAGGCCTGCCCGATGTCCTTCCCCAAGGGCACGCTCGTGCAGGCTAAAGAGCAGGCCAAGGCCATTGAAACGCTGGCGGTGGGTGACGAGGTGCTGAGTTGGGACGAAGCAAGCGCGAGCGTCAAGTCGTTCGCCGTTACTAGGTTGTTTAAGCGAACAGCTACTAGCCTAGTAATCTTTGCGATAGGCTGCTGCGACACCGTCCGCCTTACGCCGGAGCACCCCGTTTACACGGCTAAAAGCGGCTGGATAGAAGCCCAGCACTTAACTCCGCAAACCGAGGTGCTGGTGCTGCCAGCCACTTTTAGCCGGGCACCGGCTGCTAAACCAGGCGTGGCCACTTACCTGCGCGTTGGCGCCGTGCATTTTGTGCGCGACACCACGGTCAGCGTTTATAATTTCGAAGTTGAGCAGGCTCATAACTACTTCGTGTCGAGCCGGGGTGTGCTCGTACACAATCCAACGGGGTGCGGCGCAACCGACCTGGGGGGGCGGCACGGGCAAACCAGCAAAAGCTCCGAGAAGTTCTTGGTAGAGAGTAACCATATTCCGGCTTCCTCCGCTTACGAAGGCACTCCTTATAGCTCCATCAGTTACCGCGACAGGCCAGCCGTTACGATGGATTATGACGACCATCGCATTGCGGCATCGACCGGCTCCTCCCACGCGGCGCAGGCTTGGCGAGCCCAGCAAACGGCCTACCTGAATGCCGGCCGATTTGACAAGGCAATGGAGATGGACATTATAGATATTAAAACCATAACGAAAAATGCAACGGGCGACCGGCGCTATCTGGCCCACGGCTTGGAGCAGGCGGTTAGGTACGCTGCAACGTATTACCATGGTGGCCAGCCGCTGATTACTGCGACCCAGGAAACGCATCTCATCAATCTTATCAAGAAGTAGCATGGCCGAACTACAGCCTTTTGTTGGAATAGGCGACCTCAAGCTGGGTATGTCAAAGCCGCAGCTGCGGCACTTGCTCGACCAGCCATTTACTTGGCTCGCCAGCGAGCGCGACACGTTGTTTGACGGCTGGTATAGGCCGCAGACCGACTACTTCAATCGTAGTAAAATCAAGGTCGAGTACGATGAGCAGGACCGCTGCACCTTCATAGAAGTGGCAGCGAACCAGAACGTATCGTACAAGGGCGTACCGTTGTTTGCCTTGCCTTATCAGGACCTGCTTGCCTTTATAAGGGAGCAGGACCCGGATTTAGAAGTAAATGCCGAGTCTTTTTACTCTCCCGGGTTGGGTGTAGCAGCTACTGCTGCGGAAAATGAAAACTATTATTCGTTGCCAGCGAGCCTCTTAGCCGTATTCGCGCGGAGCGACACCTGATAGGCGGGATAGCGTGGAATTGAAAGGTACTCTGTTGCGTGTGCTAGGTGGCCGCCGGAGCCCGGTAAACAGGCGTGGCCAGCGCTCTGTTCGGCCGCTGGCCGCGCCAGGCCGCACTTGGCAGTGCAGAACGCGACGAGATAAAGCACTTGCCCGCCGAGCTCAAATGCGTGGAACAGCAGCGCGGCATTCCCTTTCCCAGGGTGATGGACCGGGTTTTTTGTTTCGCCCTCAGTGAGTATATCCAGTTAAATTAGCCAACAACTTAGCCAGCAGCGGCAGCGCTATGGGTAGAGTGGCGGGTTTGCTTTAGTTTCAGCATCGCGGGAAATTGGCCTGGCTGCTAAAGCCAGGAGCCCAATTTGGGCTCAATCCTAGTGATAAGCTATAAAATTTCCAAGGTAATCTCTATAACTAGTTGAGTGCTGGCGGCTCTATCTAGTATAAAACGTCTGCGGAAGCGGCACGCTGAGACGAGGCATGAAAGGCCGCGTAGTATCTTGTATAGCACAGGTACTGGTGTGATTTTTGGGTGGGAGCCGCGCCCAGGATTTAAAGGCCTAATTCTTTGGCGGCGTTGTGCTGCTTCACGTCATCAAGGCGGGTATAGCGCCGAATCATAGCGCTGGTTTTGTGTTTGGTCTGATTCATTACCTTGCTGTCGTCAGCTCCAGCTAGCTTAGCTACCGTTACAAAGGATGCCCGCAGTGAGTGCGCCGTGAAGCCCGTACCAAAGTAACGCTGGACCACTAGGTTGATGGTCTGGTCGGATAGCCGGTTGTTAGTCAATTGATTATTCTTGCGTAATGATACGAATACCGGGCCCTGCACCCGGTTAAGCTGGCCTAGCCAGGCCTTCAAAGACCGGATAGGGCATACCGCCAACTCGGGCGAGTAGAAGATGGCCTTTTCCTCGTGGTCACCGCGCTGGTTGGTTTTGCTTTTGCGAAGTGAGACAACCAAGCACTCCTCCGTAAAGCTCAGGTCCTCGACATTAAGAGCCGTTAGTTCCGAGCGGCGAAAGGCCCCCGTGAAGCCAAGCAGCAGGATAGCCCGGTCGCGCAGGCCGCCCGGCGTATTGAGGGCGAGTTCGCGTACCACCTTTTTGAAGTTGGCCAGTCCAAACGCGGGAGCCTGCTTCTGGCGCACGCCGTGCACGCGGCGTACACCATCCATAAAAATCTTGAACTGTTTATCGTCAGTGGGCGAGGCTATGCCGCGCACGGCGTAGGCCTTGCTGATAGCTGCGCAGTGCCGCTGAATAGTGGCTACCTTTTTGCCCGCTTCGGCTAGGCTCGTAATAAAGCCCACCAGCGCTTCGGTCGCGGCGGGTAGCGGCGGGTAGTCGTGCGCCGCGCACCAGGCGGCGAAGCGCTTGAGGTCGGACTGGTAGGCGCGGCTCGTATTAGCCGCGCCGCTCAAACCGGCCTCTACGTAGCGGCCCGCTGCTCCGGTATAGGAAGTCAGGCCAGAGCTAGTGGAGGTAGTCCTAGAAAGCACTTTCATGTAGCCTATAAGATGCAGCGTGGCAAGCAATAAAACACCGACGATGCAGAATAGTAGTTTGTTGCTAAAATTTCAGCTTTGCGGAGGAGAAAATGGAGTTGGGCCGTCCAAAAAACCAGTAGCTATAGCGCTTAGGTCCGGGCGGCACCCTCCACTAGGCCTCTCCCGCTGACCAAGTTCGGGGGTAATTTTCACGTACTGCCCCATGAGAATAACTAGGTACTTCGCTGTACTTAGTCTACGCCGCGCATGGTAAACTGGACCGTGACGTGCTCGCCTAGGCGTAGTGTGTTAAGTAAACTCATGCGCGCTCCAGTTTAGCAAACAGAATTTTCACTAATTCCGCGGCTAGCTGGTTGTGGGCCACGATGCTTAGAAGTAATTTCTGAGGCCAGATTTTCTTCGTCGTCCGCACGGGCGTAAAAATGGTGGAAATGTGGCCAGTCAGAAAAAGTAGCGGTTCGGCATTCATAACGGGAGAGGAATAAGTCAAATTAGGGGGTGCCGTAAAATAGGGAATAGGTAGTGATAAGTAAGAGTTATCACTACCTATCTGAAAGATTGTCAAACCATTTATTTTGCCGTTACGCAGAAGCCGATGAAACATAAAATCCTTCAATAAAAATTAAATATATATAATCGTATATTATTGATATATGAAAATAGTGATTAAGTTAAAGATTCAGGTTATTTTTACTAATCGCATTTATAATACATTGCACTTAGATGACCCCATTTACTAGCGGGAGGCCAGCGATGGGATGCCGCGTCAAAAGTAGGAAGAGGCTCAGCGAGAAGCCATGCGCTACCTCTACACGGTCGCCAACGTGGTCGTTGCCTGGAACACGACCTACCAATGGTCTTACAATGCCAGCAGACGGCTAGGCCATCGGTACTAGGCTTTCTGAGCAAAAATAGTCACGTGTTGCTACCATCGAGTCTGGAGTTGCACAACTGAAAAGCGGACGGCCTGCTGTGAAGTTCTGCTGGGTTTTAGTTGAGCAAGGATATGTACCAAGAATGTGAATTTTAGTCACAAATCTTAGTATAAAATAGTATTACGAGCTAAATTCCTATTTATACTATTATAGACTCCCAAATAGGCTAATAATTTTTAAGTTTGAAAATAAATAAATATATTTGTTTGTTTTAATTATTAATTTAATTAGTATATTTACGATATGCAAAGGGTAGCTTGTGAATTACGCGCAAGTTTAACAGACGATGTGGTTCATGTATTCAAGCCAGTTGCGCAACTTGGTCAAAATTAGCTGGCTAAAAACCTAGCGCAGCCTCTGTACCTGAATGCCTCAGAAGCGTCTGAGGCGCAGTTCACTGTTGCTTCAGTTGGCTGCTAGCCATTGTGGCATGCAGCATAGTACCGGAACCGGCGAAGAAGTCGAGGGCTGCGAGTAGCTACCATAATCTTAACCAGGGCGGCAGGCGGTCAAAGAGGAGTTGTTGGGGCTGCTGGCGTGGTAATTTTCCCATCTGCCACCAACGCACCGCCGCACACACTCGGCTTTAAAAGCGAGCGTGTATTTCTTGCGGGAAACGGGCGGGCCGTCAACTAGCTTTTTGTCGGTCATGGGCAACGGAAGGTGAGACCTCTTGCTAGCCGTTTCTACTAGACCATCTCAGTTCGATAGCTTATCATTCCCGTTCACTCAATTTAGGTCGTCGCAGCCAGCAAAGATGCACCGAGGCTGCGCACATACGCTAGTCCACAATACCCGCCGTTAGCTCCAACTGCGCGGCGGCAATCGTGAGCGAGCAGCGATAGGAACCCACTAGGTCGGCCCCAGCTTCAAAAACCTCTTGGTAGCTAATGCACTGCCCAGCTTTAAATAACACAGTTTCGCTGGCCACCAGGTCAGTTAGCTGAAAAAAAGATACGCGCCCATCGAGCGGGTAGTGCGGTGTGGCAGCCCACACGAGCAGTTGGTCGCCAGTGGGCACATCAAGCACAAGCTCTAGCAAGCCGTGCCGCACGCGCTCACTAATGCGGCCGCGGGCATCGGTGGCCTGCGTGAAGCCATATGAGCAAAGCACTACCGGATAGTGCTGTCCGTCAATCTCTAGCTTAGCAGCGTAGGAAGCCATACACAAAGAACGCTAGTGGTGAAAACTAGCCCTGGAACGCTGGTTACGTAACGGCTGCTTCCAAATAACTACTTTTAGGATTACCAGACGCTCAAGTTACGGTTTTTTCAGTACGGGCGGGGCCGGTACCTAGCACAGGCGGTACTGCTTCGCCCGTGGCAACGCCCTCGCAGTGCCGGGCATCCGCTGACCCTCACACTTTCCCAGTCATTTGCCCCATGAGTACTACGTATTACCAATTGCCGCTTGATTTGGAGGGCATTTTAGAGCGCCGGCAATTACCGCGCTGCTCGGTTCAGGAATCCGTTGCGCAACATGTGTATTTGCTGCTGACTACGCACTTTGGCGAGGCGCGCTACGAGCCCAATTTTGGCTGCCAGGTGTGGGAGCAAGACTTTGAGGCCATGGCTACCATGCGCTGGAAAGACCAGGTGCAGCAGTCGGTGGAGCAAGCCCTTCGGGAGTTTGAGCCGCGCCTGCTGCACGCGCGGGTGCAAGTGGCCGTGCTCGACTTTGAGCTGAAGGGGGTTAGCCAGCGCATCCGGCGGCGGCTGGAAGTAACCGTTACGGCCGCTCTCTACCGCACCCACGAGCCATTTACGTTTCAGGCTAGCCTGTTTGTGGCCCCGCTCTCGGTTGATTGAGTAATTTGCCGCCTCCTCGCCTTTTCCGCCCATCGTGCTGCCTCCCTCGCCTTTTTCGCCGCCACCCAGTACCGATTTCACCAAAGCCAGCATCAAAAGCCGCCTGACGCGCCAGGCCGCCGAGCTGTGGGGCTACGGCGAGGCCGACCTCGATGCGTTTGACCCACTGGTAAACTTGCTGCTCGAAGCCTGCGCCGTCGAGTTTGAGAAAATTGGCCAGGAATTGCACGCCACGCAAGGCCGCCTCATCGAGCGCCTGGCGGCCCTGCTTAACCCCGATGTAGTGGACGCGCCCCACCCGGCGCACGCCGTGGCCCAAGCCCGCGCCCGCGAGCCGCACGTGACGCTGCCCGCCGATGCGCAGTTTGTCTTCGAGTTTCCGGCCGTGGGGCGGCAGGCAGTGAGCCGGCCCCTGCATTTTTCACCCCTGCAAACCACCCATTTAGTAGCGGGCACGGTGCAGTGTTTGGCCACTGACGAAGCCGTATGGCAAGTAGGCCCACAGGGCCAAAAACGCCTGGTAGCCCGCGCCGATGCGCCCCCACCGGCGGCGCATCGGCGCCTGTGGCTGGGGCTGCATTTGCCCATCGGCGAGCAGGTGCCCAAGGACTTAACGTTTTATCTAGATTGGCTAAACGAGCCGCACCGAGCCGACTACTTGGCCTTTCTGCCGGGCGAGCAGTGGCGCCTAGCCGACGCCCCCTTGTCCATCACGTCGGGCTTGGCAGCTGCTGGCGATGACGCTACGGCTAGCGGAGGGCTGGACGTGGAATACGACTTTTTGCGGCGCATCGAGCAGCAAATTCAGGCCCTGTACGCGCCGCTGTTTGTGCGGGTGGCGCTGCCGCCCGGCGCGCTAGCGGCCTACCTACCCCGGCCTTACCCCGACGAGCTAACGACCGCCTTTGGCAGCACCGCCGCCACCGACCTGGCCGCGCTCACGCAGCCCCTGCTTTGGCTGGAAGTGCGCTTTGCTCAAGCGCTGCCGCCCGAAGCGTTTGCCCAATTGACTTGCGCGCTCAATTGCTTTCCAGTTGTGAACCGGCACCTACACCGCGTGCTTTACCGCCTGCAACCGGCCCTCAACCTGTTTCCGCTAGTAAGCGAAGAACCATTTTTGGCCGTGCGGAGCGTGTACAGTCTCCGTAATGTGAGCTTCCGGGCCACTACGCTACGCGACCTCACCGAAGGCGCCACCGATACCTACACGCTGCGTACCCACGGCGTGGGCCGCTTCGACGCCCGCACCAGCCGCGAAAGCCTACGCGAACTACTGGAGCTGCTGCGCGATGAAAGCCAGGCATTTACCGCAGCTGGCACCGATTTTATCGGCGGTATTCTGCGCGAGCTCGACCAGAACATGGCGCGCCTGGAAGAGCGCCTCGACCGCCAGCGCGCCACCGAGCAGCCCGTACCCTACCTGCTGCTGCGCCCCCACGACGTACGCGACAGCGTGTACTTGGAGTACTGGTCGAGTAGCGGGGCGGCCGCCAATCGCCTGCCCGCCGGCAGCCCCCTGCGCGTGCAAGACGGCCACTACGTGGAAGAAGTGCGCCTGCTCACCACCACCAGCGGCGGCCGCGAGCGCCCGCGGCCCGAGGAGCGCACCTACGCCCTGCGCCGCAACCTGCTGGCCCGCAATCGCCTCGTGACCCTAGCCGACATCAAGGCCGCCTGCTGGGCCGAGCTGGGCGTGCAGCTGGCCGCCGTGCACGTCGAAAAAGCCTTCCAGACGGGGGGCACGCCCACGGCGGGCTTCGTACGCTGCATTCGGGTGCGCCTCACGCCGGCGGCCACTAGCTACCTCAACACGACCGAGTGGCAGCACGCCGCCGAGGCGCTGCAAGCGCACTTAGGGGCACAGTCGGCCCTCAATCTGCCGTATGAGGTAGTGGTGGTAGCGCTAACGGGCGAATAGGACGCGCGGGCTGACGCCTGCTATGCCCCCGCAACCCCAGCCGAGAACAAACATCAGCTATGCCAAGCGCTAGCCGTAGTAGCTTGTGGGGTAGTTGGTTAAAGAAAAGTCCTTATTCTGCAATAGCGCCGCGCAGAAATTCAAAGTACCACCGTAACTACAAGAACGTTCGCAAGTTATGCAAGAGCCCTAGAGACTCGTGCAAACGCATTTTCTCCCTGACTTCGCTAAATTAAAAA
>Ga0160427_10001018_pt1 | contig 17163 bp, 6 predicted proteins | sample SolpanmetagenomL_FD_108194 | JGI IMG/M metagenome (GOLD analysis project Ga0160427, IMG submission 108194) | Solar panel surface microbial communities from Lawrence Berkeley National Laboratory, California, USA - L | ecosystem: Engineered > Built environment > Solar panel > Unclassified ...
ACACTCGGTTACCCTCCCTAGCTTTTTCGAACTCCGTCGGGGACGGCGCCGTAGGTATACCCTCGCGCCCGGTCCGGAGCGGGAGGGCGGACGTTCTGTCTCCCATTTAATAGTATTAGCTATAAGCTAGATCTCCCCGTAACCATAAAAATCTATAATATATTCTATCCTAGCCTACTATTACTAGATCCCGATAATCTAATAAAGGTTTAATAATTTATGGAGCCTTCTCCTATAATAGTAACCGAAGGAGACGATAAAGCCGAATAGCTCGTACATAATATCCTAGCTGTTCGTCGCTTCCGTAACGTTATTAAAGTATAAGCTAGCTAGTATAGATATTCTAGGGACCTAACCTAGTACCCTATCGATAACTTCTATAACTCGATCGACGTACTCCGGGAGTTCTATCGAATCTATCTAGTAGCCCTAAAACCTATATAGATAGACAACCCAACGTCGAAGAACACTCCGTAGGGCCCGCGATATAATAAATCCTAGCTTATTATTAGCTTATAAGGGATTGACGCAATGCAGCCTTTCTAAATACTTTTTAAATTAAGCTTTTTTTTAAACGTTTTACTTAACACCCACTAATTAATAACCTCTTCGGATTATACTATGATTAAAACAATAGGGGTTCACTAAATAAAGCCCTACACGGCTGTGCGCTTTATTCATTCTTATACTACTATTACACCTAGGGTTATACGCTTTTAAAGAGGGGGGTAGTATAACGGTTTAGATTTAGAGCTCTAAGGATTAGGATCACGTAAGCGGTAACTACGGGCAAGACTAAGTGAATAGCCCTAAGATCCTTAGCATTCTACTTAGGCTTATATTATCTTTTACTTTTCTTCCTTTCATTCCCTAGTTTTAGTTTCTTAAATAAATAGCCGGTTAAACTTATTCTCGTACCTTATTTTAGTTTCTACTAACCCGGTTGTGACGATTGGGATTTAGAAGTATAGGGCTCGGGATCACGTGAGCGGCAACTACGGGTAGGGCACGCCTTACTCAGCCCTAAGATTCTTGGCATTGCATGTGTTCATTACTTTCACCTTTCACTTTTCCCTCTTTCGTTCCCTAGTCTTATTTACTTGAATAAATAGCCTATTAAACCTGTTTCTAGTGCTCGTTTCACTTAAATAAGACTCATCTTATCCCACAATCCTAACCGATTTAAAACACGTTAAACAAACACGTTCCTGACTACGATCACGTAGTTTCACCACGCGTTTTACCTATTTATTTACTAAAGTAACCATTAAGCAGGATGGCTAAACCAGCAAAGAATAGGAGGCAGTCAATAACAGAGGCTGCCCAATATTAAGACATTACTAGCTAGATTGAACAGACGCGTACCGGCGTGGAACTACTGGATTTGATAAAGGAGAGGAGCGACTATACTTTGACTTTTATAAAGGAGCTACTTATAGAGCACGATCGGCTCTTTCAGAAAGAGCAGACCCTAACTAATTATGTCATCGAAGTTTAAGAGGAGCTCGATACTCACCTGGATTTATTGGAATAAGCTAGGGAATAGGCTTCGGCCTACTAGTCTCGTATAGATAAACTCACCAGCGATAATGAACTCCTTATTACTAAAAACACCCGCCTTAAAGAGTCGTCTCGTTTTTCGAGCGAAGCGCCTTATGGAGGGCCGAAGTCCGACAAGCTCCCTAATCTAGACTAATTTAATAGAGAAGGCAAAGCGACTGAAATCCACCAACGCTTCATGACCTAGAAGCGCCTTATAACTTAGAAAATAAAGGTCAACGGAGACCGCTACCCCACTAAAGCTTCTCGCTCTACCTATCTATAATTACATATTAGTGGATAAGCTACTCAGTACCTTAAAGGTTGGCTCTAGGCAGCCACTAATAACGAAATAACGTACGACCAAATCATGAACGATATAACTAATACGTTCTCTAACCGTTACGCTAAGTAGATCGCTAGAAAGGAGTACCAGGAAGTCAAACAAGGTACTTCCGACGTCACCACCTTCTTTTATAAATTCCGTACTCTTGCTATTTAAGCTGGAATCTCGGAAGAGGATTAGCTTATAGATGTTCGTAATCGTTTATCAGTAAACTTACGCAAGAACATCGGACTGTACGAACCCACATCTATGCCTTAGCTTATTATAGATATTACCTCTCTTAATCGACGTCTTACCGAAGCGTACGCCGTTACCGCTAATTTAAATATCAAGAAGGGGTATAACAGGTTCTAGTAGAAAACGGCCCAGCCTATTACCGAGACTACCTAGACAGTCAAAACGACTACTATAAAGAAGGCGCCCTACGATACAGGCCCTAACCTTCTAAGCTATATTTGTTTCTCCTATAGCGGAGCGGGACATCGTATAAAAACCTATACTATAACCAAAGCTTAGAAGGCTGCTTATCGTCGCGCACGTCTAGCTAGATTTTAGACTACGACTTAGCCTTCGGGAAAAGCGGAGCCCAACTCGCAGTCCTAAGTAGTGGCCAATAGCAAATAAAGAGGATTTGATCGATTTCGGGTACAATAGTGACGAATCAATCTAGATCCCTACTATTTAGTTAGAAGTATATGATGACGTATGTTACGTTAACGCGTAGGTAGGAAGCACTAACTTACCGACTCGTCTATCCGCTGCTCTTATAGATTCGGGTTATACGGCCAGCGCGTTCGTTTATAAACGTCTCGTTAAAAAACTTTACGAAAAGTATAGAGTTGAACTATTCGATCTATTGCACCCGAAGCCCATTACTACTTTCGACGGTCGCCCCGCTCGTGCTATTCGACAAGCTATTATACTACCGGTTTAGATCAGAGATCATCTACAACCTTTAATGACTATAATAATAGTAAATATTAGAGTTTACGACCTGCTCATTGGTAAGCCCTAGATGCACCAACATTAGTATACGCTTGCTTTCAAGGAGAACGGCACTTAACTGGTTTAGATAGACTATACTCAATACGGTTACCAGAAGGCGTCTACCCGTTATCCTATTATTGATCCCATTCCATTGTTTAAACGTGAAGAATCTAAAGACGTTAATTTAAGCTTAATTAACGTTGAATTAAGCTCAACCGACGTTCAACTAAGCGATTATATAATTAAAGCGAGCTCTAGAGCCAATTATAGGACGCTAATCAGCGAACATAACGACTCGGAGAGCTCCAAAAACCTAGGGTAGTCGAAAAATCGACTCGGTCGCTAAAGAGCTTCCCCCTATTAATGAAAGGTCTCAGCCTACGAAGATTTTGAAGCGCCCTAAAGCTCCTAAGCGGACGCTTAGAAGCTTAAATCTATACCAAGCGCGTAAGCTAAAATGTAGGGCTATCACGGAATCTCTCAATTCAGCTAAAAGTACTATTTAAATCTACGTCATTAATGCTGCAGTAGTTCAGCTGATTACTAGGCTTTCTAAGGAGAAAGGCTATAACATTTTCGCCATCTCTATAAAGGATATTTAAGAATATAAACGCCTTTAACAGGAACCTGAAATCATCGCCAAAGACGTACTGCCGAAGGAGTATCATAACTTCCTAGACGTATTCGAAAAACGACCGTTGGAAAAACCTCCTATAAGAGGACGTTATGATATTACAATCGAATTGAAAGAAGGGGCCGTCTTACCACACACATAGGGCCTTCGACGGATATTAGAAGAGGAGGCCGAAATCGTGGAGAAATACATGTGGGATAACCTGGTAAAGGGATAGATTATCCCAAGCTCTTTCGAGTATACTTTACCTATTCTTTTCGTTCAGAAGGCTAATAGAGCTTTACGCCTTTACGTCGATTACCGGCGACTAAATAAAGTTACGAAAAAGGACAGTTACCCTCTACCTTTAATCGACGAAACGATCGCCCAAGTTATTAAAGTAAGGTACTATATAAAGTTTAATATCGAAGCAGCGTTTAACAACTTATATATAGCAACTGATAGGGACGCTAATCTGACTACCTTTATAACGCGCTATAGCAATTACAAATCGCTAGTACTACCCTTCGGTTTAAGCGTTAGTCCTACCCATTTTCAGCGCTTTATAAACGACAAATTTCTTAATATACTTAATAAATTCGTCTCCATTTACGTCGACGATATCTTGGTATATAGTAATAGTAAAAAGGAACACGAACAGCACGTTCGTTCAGTTCTCCAACGCCTTAGGGAACTGGGCCTAAGGGCTAATATTAAAAAGTGTGAATTCAACGTCACGGAGGTCAAATTTCTTGGCTTGATAATCACTAAAGGAGGTGTCAAGATAGATCCCTTAAAGGTCTCTACCATTTTGGAGTAGGAGACCCCTAAGGACTTAAAAGGCTATTGTTGATTTATAGGGTTTATCAACTACTATCGACGATTTATCCGCGACTTCAGTACCCTAGCTAGGCCAATTAACAACCTGTTTAAGAAAAACGCTGGCCTATAGGACGAATTATATAACAAAGCGTTTGAAGCTATCAAGCTTAAGGTAGTAAAAGAGCCCATAATATGCCATTTCGATTATAGCAAAGAGGCCTTTATCAAATGTGATTCCTCTAATACAGTCACTGTAGGGGTACTATCGTAGATGGATAACGAAGGTTAGTTACGCCCTATTACCTACTTCTCGGCTAGCCTTGGAGACGTAGAGCGAAACTACGCAATCTACGACAAAGAGCTACTTGTAATCATTCGTTGCTTCGAGGAATAGAGGCTCGAGCTATAATTAGCCAATGACAAGAAGCCTACCCATGTACTTACCGACTACAAATCTTTGGAGTACTTTATAAGTACAAAGAAGCTCTCCCGCCGGCAAGCTTGTTAGGTAGAACTACTATCGCAATATAACTTTAGGATCGATTACCGACCTAGTTTAGCAAATGGGAAAGCTAACGCTCTAACCCGCCGCGAGGATTCGGATGTCTCCCGTACTAAGAAGGACCCTAACCTTAATTAAACGGTAATTACTAGAGATATACTCTCCGACGATGTAGCGGAGGATTTAAATATTATAGTATTAACCACTACAAACGCTATAAACACAGCCTAATTTAGGTCTAAACCTAAGGTTTACACCGCTTTCAAGGCTAAGATATACGTAACCGAGGTTGACCGCTCTTCCAACCGAGCTCAAACATCGGTCGAACGAGATCTATCCCTACCGATTCTAGAAGAGATCGATATAGGTTAGGACTTAGTCGTAAGCTTACCCGACCTCGTCGCTTAGGTAAACCGTAAAGATAAGACCTTTACCGAGCTCCGGAGCAACAAACGTAGTAAAGGAAAATTATACGGCTATAGCTTTACTTTATGCGAGACATTAAATGAACTACTATACTATAAGGGTTAGCTTACTATATCGAGAGTGCTACGTTAATAGGTTATTTAAGAGATCTATAGCGGGTTCGAAATCGGGTACAGCGGAATAAAGAAAACTCTAGCTGCTATTAAGTCGTCCTATCGATGACCAACGGTGTACGAAGATACCAAACGATTTATCGATAACTATTATAACTATCGTAGAGCGAAGCCTCGTTACAAATCGCCCGTAGGGCTGCTAACTAATTTACCTATACTAGATCGTCTATGGCTTAATATTGCAATGGATTTTGTTACCGGATTACCCCTTTATAAAGGTATAGACGCTGTTCTTATAGTAGTGGATCGTCTTTCGAAAGAACGATACTATATCGCTTATAAGGCTGGCGACGAGGGAATAACTAGTAAGTAAATAGCGCAGCTGCTGTATTAACATATATAGAAGTACTACGGTCTATCCGACACTATTACTTTGGATCGTAGGTCTTAATTTATAAGCGCGGTTTATAAGCAGCTATGTAATATCTTAGGTATAAGGCCAAGCTCTCTACCGCTTTTCATCTATAGACGGATAGTTAATCCGAAATCTCCAACGCGGAGATAAAGAGATACCTAAGAACGTTTGTCAACGAATACTAGAATAATTAGGTATCACTGTTACCTGCTACTAAGTTTACCATTAACGCTACCGAATTAGAAGCAACTGGTATATTACCGTTTTAAGCCACACGAGGTTATACGCCACGTATAAGCTTTAACGCTAATACCTATAAGGCGAACGCCCTAACGGCCCGTGAGAGAATCCTTTAGGGCAAAGCAAACGTACTCGCCTATAGTATTTAGGACGCCTAGAAGTTCTATAAGAGCAATATCGCTGCCGCTTAACAATGGATAATTACTTAAGCAAACAAGCACAGACGTAACGTTACGTATAACGTAGGTAATTTAGTATAGCTTTCGACTAGGTACATTAAAACCCAACGGCCTAGTAAGAAGCTAGATTATAAGTAGATCGGCCCGTTTAAGGTACTCCGAAAGTATAGGATCAGCTGTAAGCTAGACTTATTAATTACTATAAAGATCCACGACGTGTTCCATCCCAGCCTACTATTACTAAACCCGAATACCCTATTAAAGGGTTAGAAATTTACTAAGCCACTACCGATTCGGGCTATAGAGGGTAACGACGAAGCGGAATAGGTAGTTAACGACATCATCGCGGTACGTAAAGTAAACAAGATTATTAAGGCCTAAGCCAACTAGCATGGTTACCCTAGGGATCTCACTTGGTACTCTATCGATAACTTCCGTAACTCCATAGACGTGCTCTAGAAGTTTTACTACAGCTATTCGATAGCTCTAAAGCCTATCTAGCTAACCCAACCGACGTCGGAGAAGACTCCGACCGGGCCTATATTACGATTCTAAGCTTATATAATTAGCTCCGACTATTTAATATATCTCCAAGATTCTAAACGTTTTTAAATTAAACTTTGCTCCTACTGGAGTATGACTAAACTACCACTATTTAGGACGAGCCCTATTAAATGCGGCTTCTTTACAACGAGCTCTATACTACTATAAGCTCTTTTTAGCCTCATTACTACTATAGCGCCTAGGATATACGCTTTCGGAGGGGGGGGTAAGTGTGACGATTAGGATTTAGAAGTATAGGGCTCGGGATCACGTGAGCGGCAACTACGGGTAGAATACGCCTTACTCAGCCCTAAGATCCTTAGCATTACATGTATTCATTACTTTCACCTTTTACTTTTCCCTCTTTCGTTCCCTAGTCTTATTTACTTGAATAAATAGCCTATTAAACCTATTTCTAGTACTCGTTTCACCGGTAGCCGGTTTACGGCTATTATTATTATTGCGTTTATTAGAACTAGTATTAATACTAGCGTTAGCTTCGGTAAGGCGACGATCTAAAGCGGTAAGTTCTATAATAAAAATAGCTATAATTAGGTTTATAGAGAGCCAAGCTTCTCTAGATATTGGGGTTAAGGCGTTAATAAACATCTATAAGCTAATCTCAATATACTATAATAATAGACGCGCAATAATTCCGGTAGCCCTACCCATCCCCGTAATCTAGGATAGTAATTTAGAAAGATAAGTAGTTGGTTAATTTTCTCTAGGTCAGCCTTACCCCATAACCTTAAAATACTCCTAGGACGTATTGTTGATGCAAACCACTAGCACTATATAATAATTAACAAAAAGTATAGGACTATACTTAGCTTACTGAGGGCTATCTAGCGACATTAAAATATAAATAATTATTCGTGCGATCGACTCCCGTGGAAAGAATAAGTTAGGCGTAACCAAAAATTATAATATACGACAAAAGGCTTAGCAGGCGCTAAAGTAGGCAGAATTCCGCCTCTCTCCGCCTCCTATACCCCTATTTAGCTAGTATAACGATGAGAGACGTGCATTATAAAAACCAGCTTATAATAATGAATAAAAATTATAGGGAAGCGAAAGAAAAGAATTTGTAGCTCGATAGTCAAGAAATTATATAATTCCGACCATTAGTTATGGAATTATCGTAAGTATAAATATAGCCGCTGTAATGTAAAGTACAGCCCTATAATTCAGCCCATTCAGCCCCTTTTTCAATGACGTACAAATATTTTAAAACACGGGCCTATACTTTGTCCTCCTTACTAATACCGGCCCATACTATAAGAGTACGAAAGCGTTAAAGAAAAGAGGCGACGTCTAATAATCCCTATTTAGTATCTTAGTACTCCTTTCTAGCTAGCTGCTTAGCGTTACGGTTAGTATAAGTAATAGTAAGTTACTCTATAATCTCGTTATACGTTATTTCGTTATCGGGAGCTCTCTATAACTAGTCTTTTAAATACTAAGCTATCTAACCGCTAATACGTATTTATAGGTAAGTAGAACGCGAGCCGTCAGTAGAGTAGCGGTCTCTATTAACCTTTATCTTCTAGGTTATAAGGCGCTTCTAAACTATAAAGTTTTAGTAGGTCTTAGCTACTTTATCTTCTCTAGTAAATTAAGCTGGGTCCGGTAGTTTATCGGATTTTTCGCTATAGCTATAGGCTCTAGAACGATTAGTTAGAAGAGAGGCTTTACGTAGACGTATCTTAAGGTCTAATACTTCCTTATTTAGCTCGTCTAAACGTAGTTAGTAGGTAGCTTCGGCTTTAGCTACTTATTCCGAAAGCTTAGATTAATCGTCGACTTCGTTCTAAAGTACGATAATACGATCGTTTAGCTTCTTCTCTTCGTCTTTAGTATAAAGGAGCACTTAGTTATACGCGTTAATAAGCTCCTTTATAAACTAGAGGGCATATTCGCTATTGTTTATTACTAAATCTAGAAGTATATCGCCTAAAGTCGCTTATTCGATAGCGTTGGTAAGGTCTTTATAGAGCGCCTTTTTAGTTATAGACTAGCGTCTATTATCTACTTCTTTAGCTATATTACCAATAAAGTAGAGATTTCGTTTAATGTTTAGGGTGAGTAAACAAGTAGTGAAACTACGTATTACGTAGTTAGGAACGCGTTTATTTAACTGTTTTAAATCTATTAGGATTATAGGATAAGAATAAGTTTTAGTTTAATGAAATAAGATACGAGAATAAGTTCAACCGGCTATTTATTCAAGAAACTAAAACCAGGGAACAAAAGGAAGAAAAGTAAAAGTTAATATAAGCCTAAGTAGAATACTAGGGATCTTAGGGCTATTCGCTTAGCCTTACCCGCAGTTACCGCTTACGTGTTCCAAATCCTTAGAGCTCTAAATCTAAACCGTTACACGTTCTATTCTATTTGCGTATAGTAAGAATTTTATTAATTAACTACTTAGTATTATTGTCTCCCTCCGTGGCAATAACGGGTAGTAGTTCTACGGGTTCCTAGCCTTCTATGGGATTATTAGGATATTTAGATAATAGCCTAGGGTAGAAGACGCTATAGATCTTTATAGATTTGGGCAAGCTAAGCTTATAGCTTATACTATACTTCTTTAATACCTTAAACAGTTCGATCTATTTGTAATTAAGCTTCTTACTAGGTCTCTAGGTCTTAATATACTTTATTGAAAGCTATATCTTATTACCTACTTTAAACGTCATGTAAAGGTATTAGATAGGTAATCGATAGTAATAGATCTATATTACTATAAGACGATTCGTTAGAGAAGGCTTAAATCCCAATACGTAGGAATCGCCTTCTAAGTACGGCTAGGCTAGGGGTACCGGGGTTCTCCCGTTAGCTCTATAGCTATTAACTTACTTATTTAGTACGTGCCTAGGACCCTCCGGGCCTAGTACGGCCGCTCCAACTTATTACGTAACTATTATATAAAGAGGTCTTGTAACTATTCCCTTCTCTATTAAAATAGGCATTAGATATCGAAATTAAATAACGTAATATTTGAAGTAATAAAAGCTAAGGAGCTAAGTACAAACGAGCTAGTATGAAATATCACTATACGCCAAGCCTTAGGGCTATATCACGTGACTAAGCCTCTAGCTAAGGCTCCTATATCTAAACCGTCACAGAAACTAAGGAGACTATTAAGAAGGTATATACTAGAGGTAAACGTACTCCGGACTAGCCTTAGTATATCTACTACGCTTACAGAACTAAGGACTATAAAGCTAATATTTATACCGCCTCCAACGAATAGTAAAATAGCGTTAAATATCATAACTATAAACGAAGTAATAAAAGCTAAGGAGCTAAGTATAATGTAAAAGTAACGCGCTAATATAGCGCGTGCCAAGTATCTTAGGGCTAAATCACGTGCTAGGCTAAATAAAGCCTCTAGTATAGAGAGCCTCTAGCTATAACCGTTATAAATAGAAAGCCGCTTATCGTAAGACTCGTACTAATAAGCTTTCGGGAAAAGACTAGCCTAGCTCGTAGTCCTAAGTGGTAGTAAATTAGTAGATCCCGAAGAGGAAAATCTTATCGGCCTAGATAAAGGAGGTATTATAATCCCCGTAATCTAGTTAGAGGTATATAACGATACTTACTACGTAAACGCCTAGCTTAGTAACGCTAAGACCCCCACCCGCCTATCCGTAGCTCTTATAGATTCCGGTTTTACGGGAAGCTCTTTCGTTTATAAGCGCCTCGTCGAAGACTTATATTATAAGTACAATATCGAGCCGTTCGACCTCTCTCGTCCTAAGCCCATTAGCGCATTTAATATCCGCTCTATACGTCCGGTCCTAAGCTATCGTATTACTAGTATAGATCGAAGATTATTTACAACCCTCTATAACGTTAATAATCGTAAATATCGGGGTACACGACCTGTTGATTAGGAAGCCCTAGATGCATTAACATTAGTGTACTTTAAGCTTTAAATAGGACGGTACTTAACACGTTTAGATAGACTACGAGTAATACGGTTACTAGAAGGCGTCTCTGTTTTATCCTATCGTTAATACGATTTCTTCGTATGATTCTAAATACTCTAAAGACGTTAATTTAAGCTTACTTAACGTTGAATTAAGTATAGCCGAGGTTTAGCTAAGCGATAACGTAACCGAAGCGAGAGTCGGAGCTAATTTAGCTCATTGAACTTAGCCTCAGATTTTAAACTAGTCCTATAATAGGAAGAACGGAAGTGCTTGCGAGGACTAGTTAATCTAGAGGCTAAGTGTCCCTAGGGTTTCGATGCCTCAATAGTTATTTAGATATTCGACGTATTTTAAAAGGTAATAGAGTAAGCTAATTAGGTCGGTTTTAGAGCTGATAATTTTAGTAAGGTAGCTTAAAATCCGCTCCAAAATTAAGCTGAGGATTAGCCCTAAAACTAGCTTCGAGGCTAGGTTTATCGACGCACTAAAAAGCTAATGCGGAGCCTATATCTCTTTTGCCCTAGGTACTAGTAAATAGATGCTGTTAGGAGATTAAGCCTAGGCTAGAACGTTATTCTTATTACGAAGTGTGGTTTCGGTAAGAGCGTTATCTTCGAAGCGTTCTCGCTCGTTAGAGGTCTCGTTTAGAAGTCTAGTGATCCTATAATCAATACGGAGGTACTAGAGGAGCTAGAGGAGGATATAGAGGAGCTAGATAAGCTAGAGAAGGAGCTAGAGGAGCTAGAGGAGCTAGAGGATGCGGAGGTGCTGGGGATACCTATTATACTAATAATTAGTCCATTAAAGGCTATTAAATAGGATTAGTGTGCTGCGGTAGCAAAAAACCACTTATAGGCTAAACCAATAGTACTAATAATAGCTCTACTATACGTAGCAAGATCGCTAACGATATATACTCCTACGTATAGGCGAGCCCGAAGATTGCTTTATCGCCTATATTTAGGAGGAGGTATTAAAGTATTGTAGTTTTAGGCGGCGGATTTAACTCCTAGTAGTCGATAAGCTACACGTTACCTATAGTAAAGAGTAGAGATCTTAGCGAAAGAACTTTAGAAGGATAGGAGTACTACGAGGCTTACTGCCCGACTATATAGTAACATTTGGAACAATAGTAACGCTTATACCTAAAATATAGTTAGAACTTAGGACAACGTGTGCGTTTAACAACGCCTATATAATTAGGACTAGCATTAATAAGCCGGACGTCTATCTCCAAATAGAGATTACGTATAGGCCTAAAGCTATACTAGAAAGAACCGTCGTCGTACTAGCGAATAATCTTCGTTAAGAGATCTAGCCGAAGGCTATTTACTACTATACAAGGGTAATTAAGGGTAATTAATTAGCGGATTAAATCTAGAAGTGGCTAGTAAAATACGTACCTACTATAGACGAGACTCTCTCTCGGAGGCTTATACAGTCCTACTATACCAACCTCGCTAACGATATAAAGGAGACCATATTTAAGGCTTTTAAAAGGAGGGAGATCCTAGTTATTGTTGCAACTATTGCTTTCGGGTTTGGGGTAAATCCAATGGGTACAAAATAGGTGATCTAGAAAGGTAATATAGGGTTAATAGAGTTAGTTCAAAAGCTAGGCCGAGCAGGGAGATCATCTAGTAGTACTATTAGTACTAATACTCCTATTCGTTGGTGTTATTGAGGCTTAGATTCAAGGCCTAACTATTGATTTCTAAAAGCGTAAATACGGTACTTCGTAGTCTTCGTAACCTTCGTAGCTAAGCTAAGAGGTATTAGGATTAGGATCTAAAAGTAAGGGGTAAAAAAGGTCTATCTCGAAGGCGGATATTACCCGGCGATTAAACTTTCGAAAGAATAACTAGAGCTCTTTAACCTATAGAATACACCTAGTTATACCCGTAAAGCATTATTTACTCCCTTTATAGAGGTGTTACTAGAGCGCTATAGCAACTATAGCGTTTATCGAGCTATTAGTATACTACCTAAACTACCTCCGGATGAGACCCTACTACTACTATATATAAGTAAGTAGGCTACGTAAAGAGTTACTAAGGTTCTTAAAGAGTAGCGAGGCCAGCTAGATTGTCGGACTAACCTTTAAGGCGGCCTACTCTCTACGCTCTCCGGCCCGATTGGTTAACTTATTATAGACGATAAAGAGGTAGCTAAAATAACTAAGCGTTGTAGTACTGTAACTAAGGATAGTACCCTTAAGGATTAGGCCTAGAGTTTATTATTCGGTAATAAGATAAGAATACTATTGATTAATTTAGTAAGGAGATTCGGTATCGTATTTGATCATAATCGCGTACCTCTAGTAGCCTCCTTAGCGCCATTATAGACGTTAGTAGTTCTATTAGAGTTATTGACACTACCGCCAGTGCTAGTACTAGCCTCTTCTGGTAATATTATTATAACGGGTATTAGAAGAACTCTCTACTAATACTTACCTTTGCCGTATAACTATATAGGGTTAGCTAGTAATATCGTATAAGAAAGGTAGGGGTAGTATACCTCAATAGCGGTTGCGAAGTGGTTTTAAGTCTCTATAGCCTCTAAATTAGCCGCCTCCTCTATCTCCTTAATTACCTCGTCGTCTAGTTTAGCGAGAGATACTAGAGCTTCGTTAAAATTCTAAAGAGCCTACGTAACTACTTAGTTAGGATTTTCACTCAACGTTAAGAGGATATTAAGGTACTATCTAGTAATAGAGTAGTACCTTTAGAAGGCTTTTAAACCCTATTGTAAAGAGGCCAGATATTTAGTGTGATAGTAGATTTTGTATGCTAGAGAACCGCGTAATTCTTTCTCATATAATATCTCACTCGAAATATTACTTATAAATCGCTATTTAAACGCCGGTAAAGACTAATAATCGCATAAAACGAGACTCTTAATTTAATACTAGGTAAGGGGATGATGAAGGAAGAACTCTCCAGCTTATCGAGACTTATAATATACGAATCCTCCGTATAATACGTAACATCATATAATATATACGTTGAGCCCCATTATATGCCTCCCCCTTCTAGTCGACTGCCCTAGTCGACTAAATACTTATACTTTATTAGCGGCTAATATACTACTTATAGCTTACCGACTCCCTATTAACGACATCGATATAAGCTCCGTGTATAATAATTATCTATACCCGTGACCTATATCTATAACTTCTAGTAAATAGTAACAATAAAGTAAACGTATTATGTAGGTTGATGAACCAGCACGAATCTTCGACCTATTCCTCTAACTATACTTTACTACCAACCCAACGACGTATGTAATACCTCCTATACTTGTATTATAGCTGTTAACTAGTTCTTAATTACGACAACGTTCTTTCCTCTTAATAAGTATACGTACCTGCTTTAAGTTCACTTTATAACTATAATAACCGCCGAAGAGTTACTAGTACTCCTCCGGTAACTTACTAAGAGAACCCGTAGGGGTTACATGACCTATGTAGGTTCTTCTTAAGTTTTGCACGAATAAAGTTCTTACTTCTAGCAAGAATTAGTTCCTCTATATGTCGGCTTCAAGTCGTAGAGATTCTTTAACGCATATATACTTCTATTTATTTATAAACACACTATCTAGACCGGCATCTCTTATAACTCTAATTCTTCTTATCGAAGGATAGTTCGTTTATTATAACTAGAGAAAGACCTATTACTCGCTCCCAAGGAGCCGGAAACCTATAGGATCCCGATACAGTACCTTCTAGAGAAGTATCACCTTCTATCTAGCTACTCCCCGACGAAGTACTAGCGAATCCTAAGAGTAGTACTCTCTCTAATCTTTTAAATAGTATAACTAACGCCGCTTTCTTAGCGGAGGATCCTAAGTAGCTTACCGCTTTCGAGATAGAGACTACCCGTATTAGAGCCGAAGCTATACAGGCTCGGGTCGTTTAAGCCCTTACGGCTAGAGAATAGGCTAAGTAGGAACGTACTAGGGGTCTTATATAACCCCCCGCCAACTAGCCGACCGATGATCTTCGGACTCGGACCTATTCTCCTACTACTACTACTAGGACTTCCTTTAGTACTACTACGATTCTTACCTCTTATATCTATAAACGTAAAAAGGCGGATCCCGAGAAATATAAGGGAAAAATACTAGAGTAGCACCGGACCTTCTTCCGAGACTATCTATCGATATTCCGGTACTAACCCAAGTAATTCCCCGATAAGGAAATAAAGGTTACTTAGGCGGAAAGCTTATTAGAAGATAAGCCTAAATCCTCGTAGTATAATTACCTCGACGATTACGAGCTTCGCTTTCGGATCTAAGGCCCTACTTTTAAGAAGTTCGAGGATTACCTCCGAGACCTTGTAGCCGATCCCATTAACCGTAAACTTAACGTTTAATAGAAGTTTACTAACACGAAGCAGTAGAAGAACTAAGATACTTACGTATTTAACACCTATCTCTCGTCTTTAGAGACGTAGATACTAAAGCAAACGGAGCTTGATTAAAGAGACGCTTTCCTCACCCGTATCTCGCCGGATATTCGACGGATTATTAAAGATCAAGCGGTGTTACCTACTACGAGAGACGAGGCCGTCGCCTTAGCGTCTTGTATTAAAACCAACTATTATCGCACGGATTCTAAGTCCTCGGACTACTATATTTCCTCTACTAAGTCCCGTGAACGTTCTAATCGTTCCTCCGGTACTTCTTCTCGGCGATAGCCTAAGAAACGCCGGCGTAACGCTAGCGAGAAGCCGGCGAAGAAAGGCGACGACGCCGACGATTGGAAGAAGGATAAAGAGTACTTTGATTACCATAAGATAGGGTATATTCGTCCCGACTATCCTCTCTAAAAAGACGGTCGTAGAGCCTATACTAATAAGGTTAAAGAGACTTTAAAAAATAGTCCAGCCGCTCCGAAGACGAGGAGACGGCCTCTAGTAAACTCGCGCTCTAAGTAGAACGTACTATTAAAGTACCCGTCGCTATTATAACCGATACCGGCGATTCGATAGTATAGGCCTTAATTAATATCGGCTCTAAACTAGATATTATCTCGTAGAAATACGCTGTATTGCTAGGACTTCCCTAATAGGATACTACTCTACCTAAGCCTTTAATGGCGGATGATCGACCTGTATACTATTACGGTACCTATCTAGTAAAGCTCTAGCTAACCGATAGTAATAGTCGAAAGAAGGTCTATAAAAGACTCTTCTACGCTTTAGACCGTACCGATCCTCTTATCCTAGGTATACCTTTTTACTATAATAAGGCAGTCGTAATCGACTATGAAGCGAAGACTTATCGTTGGAAATACGATAAAGTGTCTATAGTGCTTGAGGAGCCTTCGGAGTTTATACGAAGTGCTAAAGGCGAAGCCTTTATATATGCCCTAATCGTTGCTGGTGCCGCCGACGGCGTGCCGACGGCGCGAGTTAGGGCTACTACTTATAAGAACCTAGGACTGCCCGTGGAATTATCCGGGTATAAAGATGTATTCTCCGAAGAGGAAGCTACTAAGCTTCCCTCCTTCGAGTATACTAAGCATCCGATTAATACTATCTCGGAACCGCCCTATGGCCCGCTCTATAACCTTTCCTAATCTGAGCTAAAGACTCTACGGGAATACCTCGACGATTCGCTAGCGAAGGGCTAGATCCGACATAGTAAGTCTCCAGCTAGTTCCCTAGTACTCTTTATACCGAAGAAAGACGGTTCTCTTCGCTTGTGCGTCGATTACCGTAGGTTAAATAAGGTGACTATCAAGAACCGTTACCCGCTCCCCTTAATCTCCGAGACGTTGGACCGCCTAGTAGGTTCTAAATACTTTACGAAGTTGGACCTATAACACGCGTATTACCGTGTGAGGATTCGATAAGGAGATGAATGGAAAACCGCGTTTCGTACCCGGTATGGCCATTTCGAATATTTAGTTATGCCCTTTGGCCTCACCAATGCTCCAGCTACGTTTTAGGCGTATATTAACCGTGCCTTAGCCGGAATTACCGATGTATTCTATGTAGTATACCTGGACGATATCTTAATCTTTAGTACTTCGCTAGAGACTCACTAGTAATACGTAAAACAAGTTTTAGATCGTCTACGTTAATACTCCCTCTATACGAAGCGGTCGAAGTATACCTTCGCCGTCGATTCGGTAGAGTTTCTCGGTTTTATCGTGTTCTCCTCTAGTGTCCTAATAGACCCGGCGAGGATCTAGACAGTCGCCGACTGGCCAATACCGAAGACCTTTCGGGACATACAAGTGTTCCTAGGCTTTGCGAATTTCTATCGTCGATTTATATAAAGCTATTCACGCATCGCGGAGCCGCTGTCTTCCCTCCTAAAAGGAAGCAAGGAAGGCAAGAAGCCTGGCCCGTTAGAGTGGGGTGAGAAGCAAGAGCTTGCTTTTACTACTCTTAAGCGAGCCTTCGGCGAAGCGCCGATACTCCGCTATTTCGACCCTACGAAGCGTATCCGGATAGAAACCGATGCTTCGATTTTCGCTATAGGGGCTATTA
>Ga0160427_10001019_pt1 | contig 17154 bp, 12 predicted proteins | sample SolpanmetagenomL_FD_108194 | JGI IMG/M metagenome (GOLD analysis project Ga0160427, IMG submission 108194) | Solar panel surface microbial communities from Lawrence Berkeley National Laboratory, California, USA - L | ecosystem: Engineered > Built environment > Solar panel > Unclassified ...
ATCGCACGTAAGGTAACGGTGTTAGGAGTCAAACTCGTACAGTTGGACGCTCCGAATCTCATCTTAATCCGAGAACTTTTGTCCCTGGACCCGAGCTGACTCTTCCATTACTCTAACTCCATACCGCTTTCGGTCGTGTCTATTCGTCCGATTGTCTTGTCCTTCATGCCTTGTTGCCATTAATTGTTGTTTTGTTTGCTCATATCAAGCTCCGCCTTGTTGATACACAGAATGAGCCTCCGCCGTGTTTTCCAGTCACATTGAGGCTGAGGCATTCGTTTTGTGCTTCGTAATTATTTGGACCCCTCGATTTCTCATTGACAAATTCTGATTTCCAACCATTTTGGTAAGCGCTATTATTTCTCGATTACAGAGCTTTATTTCCATGAGTCACATTAAATCTGTCCTCTTTGTTTAGACTCTTTGCAGAAAGTGCTAAAGGCCATGGCTGCTTGGCAGCCGCAAAAACCATCCGTATAGGTTGGCACGCGGCGACTCCAAGCTCGCACCAGCTCGCACCACTCGTCTTCGACCGTTATTGGTTACCTTATGTTAGAAGCATGATCAGCATCCTAATTGCAGTAGTACTACAAAAGCAGCATGCTAAGTCTGCATGTACTATTGTGACGACTGCTCGATGCCTAAGCTTTCACCAAGAGAGCATTCATTCGCAAAACACGATCGTAGATCGTAGCAGGCAGTGTAATTGTGCTCGTTTTGTGCTGAGCACAGCCAAGTCCACCCAATCTTGGGGTCTTCCTTGATCCTTGTGTCCTGGTATCGTGCTCGTGTTCTAAGGTTGTACCGATGCCGTTTCCTTAAACCCTCCGAGAAAGTAATTCGAAATAGCTCGGCCGCGAAAGCATGTGTCTACGGCCCGAACTCTCTGACTCCGGTGTGTGCTAAAAAGCAACAGATCTACAAAGGCTCAGCGTAGGATCATCATTTCTGAGAACGAGGCTCTGCGAGAATTAGTGTTACGTAGACAGCAACACATCCGTCTATCTCAAATATATCAATCTGAAATACATCCATTTTTCTTCGAAAGATAAAATAGCAAAAAATCAGAGCAGATCATCCTTCAGATCATCCTTCAAGACACACACCCGCCTGGACGACATCCGCAACGAGCTCAACTAGTCATTGTTCATTTGACAGATGCAATACCATCGTACAGCTCAATCGACATCGCTTGTTTCTTCTTGCATCCAATAATCGCAAGATTCTCCAGTACCGTGTTTCATGGCTACAGACTCAATCTATCAAATTGTTCTGCTGCAGTATGTAGTCCTGCAGTCTTAACGAGCGACTACTCGATATCATTCGGTTCACCCATGAGCCTCTTAAGCAAATCATTTGCCTCTTTGAGCTCGCATGTCGAAGGCCCACCTACTCAGCCACTTGTAGCGCCGCCACAAGATTGAGTTTTGGTCGACCTGGCTAAGCGCAACAAGGCACCTCAGCATAACGAAGCAAAGCAGTATCTATGATCGAACAGGACGTCCGCCATATTATTACGGTCAAAGTCTGGCAAGTACTATGTTTCACTAGCGTCACGATCAAGTTCTGCTATGACTGAGGACGGAAGGGCCGATTGTCTTTCTCCCGATGACAGAATGACAGTAACATGAATGCTCACTTAAGCAGCGTAACAAGCACTCTTCCAAATGCATATATCACTATTACTATTGGTTGAAGTCGGTCGTATGCAACAATACCGATTTCCGATTTCGTCATCGTTTTTGACGAAGAGAATTCCCGCTTCCGATCGTCGACCGACATACTTCAAGGTAGCGCCATGAAGACCTCAAGTAGCTTGTCATACTTTGGAGTTCCCAACCCTGTGTATGGATCCCATCCTCGTATCGCTGGAAAGCCTTGAAAGTCACATCCATAATTCGTGCCATTAAGTATGTCATTCATGGCGGAAGGATGCTCGTACAGTACGGGATTAATAAAGCCCTCTGTCGGGTTACCAGCAGCGAGTCTTTCTTCGTTTATGCGAGTGATAATTGCTCCCCAGAGTGGTGTAGCAGCTGACGTGCCTGACAAGATAGTCTAATCACCTAGCCAATACAACTATGTAGGAAATCTTAGCTTCAATGCTTGTTATGCGTATATGACATACTCACGGCAATGTCTTGAGCCAATCCAGACACATCCGGATATGCTCTTCCAGCTCGATTGAATATACTATCTGTGCCGTCTCCGAGCTGCGTAAAGCCACTAGAATTGGCGAATTGTGAATATGATGTGAAGCTCAAGTTGGCATTGTTGAGGTATTCCTCGACTGCTTTCTTCTGGTGTTTCGGCATCTTGTAATAATTGCTGAAACCACCGCCACCTTCAAACGTGACGGTATCGTACCAGCCAATCTCTTGCGTTTGTAAGCTGTTAGTGACAGCGGTGCCGTACGGGATTTCTGTGCTGCCCTAGATTTCAAAGATTAGCCTTGATGTTATAATAGACTTATAATAGGGTTATGCAATACTTACAACAGCTGTTACCCATGGACACGTGGCGAGCCACATTGGCGTAAACACGTTCAATTTCTCACCTCCACAAGCGTACTCGTCGCCGACATTATTGTCTCCTGCTGCGAAGAGTACCTTGACACCCTGCAGACCAAGTTTAATGAACTCGTGACAGACTCTCTTCTCATAGTTCTTGGGAATAGTAGCCTTGAAAGTTGAGCTTCTGGCGATTACACGGGTTATGCAATATGATCTGACTTACCTCGAAAGCAGCGTATGAAAACGACAGCATATTGGTGGGTCGGTACTTGCCGCAGTCCAATGAAGCATTTTCTGAGCATTGTTGCTGAGACAGATGTCTTCGTCAATCGCAACCAGAAAGCTCTGGACACCGGTGTTTCTCGCATGGGTTTCAGCCGGTACAAAACCGTTTACCACTCACGAATGCCTTGATTCTTTGCGGGTATATGATGGGCAAGGAGACAGAGTAGTCCAGCATGGCCTCCGAACCTTCATACTTGGGGTCCTGCACCTCGACCACGCCTCCATCTACAGGAGCATGAATAGGATGAGTGCCGTTGGATATGAAGCGAGCGAATGCAGTGAAGAACGCATCAAGATCTGCTTGGGAGTAGCTCTCATTCGTGCCTGGGTCGTGTTCATTAAGATGCCCATCTCGTTGTTCGGGTTCGGGTTGCCCGTGAATGGTGGAATATTGTAGAGCGTCGCGATACACTCCGGAAATGCTGCTTCATAACAGTTGGAAGAATTCATCGGCATCGAGCGACTTGTGATGGTGGACCCGCGGTGATGAGAAGGTGACTTGGAAGGGTATCGTCGAGTCTTCGTCTGCTGACGAGTGATTCAAAGCCGATAGTGGGCGCCACAAAGTCTATATGTTGAACTATATCACTTGGCAATGAGTACTGCTCGCAGCCCACAGCGTGCGTGTCGGACTTGACGTTGTAGTAGTGACTGAAACTTGTCTGAAACATGGTCGCAGCCTTTTCTGCAGTAGTAGTGAAGGTGATCTTCCCTTGCTACAAGGACTCTTGCATGTCGCCTGAGGACGTAGTGAAACCACTCAGCCATGACTTGACACTCTCGGCGGCAGCTTGGTCGGGCTGGAAAACCTCTCGGACTTTTGCACGAGACCAGTGCTTGCCGTAATTGCTCGAAGTTGGATCGGCGCTGTATATACTTAGCACCCATGAACACGACTTGCTAGGATTATTGGTCAGCACTTACATATCGAGCAGATAGTCCGGCCCATTTTCAATATTCGGCTGCATTAGACAAGCTGAAATTGATTGTCTCATCAGGCAGAAGAGGTTGACCAAGCTGCCACGCATCATTGGAGGAGGCATCGCGTCGTTCATGCACGGTTCACGGGAGAGAATGAGCAGCTGTGACGAAGGCCACACACAGAACAGAAAAGCAGCGCATCATGAGTTGTTGTGGTCTCTTGCACTTGACCGGCATATGCGGACATGTCGCACCTTCTTATACTGACTTCGCAAAGACATAAGGACGGCCATGATTGGCAATTGCGCGTTGAGAAAGTCTGCTAACGCTGTTGATCAGCGACAGGAATAGCCTCGAGGAAGGTCAGTATGCAGGAAAACGACGGCTCTTTAGAGTGTAAACGCCAAAGATAGTGTTTCGATGTGATCATGTGAGTGATATTTGTCGCCCTCGGGATGTAAACATAAAAATGCGGAAAAGCGGAAAGGCGGCAGTAAGGTTTTAGAAACAGTAATGTCGGAAGTGATGAAACTTGTCAGGCAAGAGCAAGCTGACTTCTACCCTCGCCCTCTGCAATTCGAAGCTAAGACGCTCAGCAGGTAACACATTAAGAAAGTAGAAGTGAGTTGCATCGTCCGTCCTGAATGAAATAGACGCCAAAGCATATAAAAAGTCGTTATCTCGTGTTCTAATATAGCCTGATCTTATACTCTACACTCATGCAGTAGCTCGAACTTGCTCCAGTCTGGATCCTGTCCATATACTCCCCATTTTCAAGTCATTCGCTGATAATATCACCCCAAACACTCTTGAGGCAGCAGCCGCGTTTGCCTCGTCCTTGATTGTCTTCCCTAATCTTGAGATTCTTGCAAGCCCAGTTCACTGGGGATATTTGCGCCCGCTTGTCCCATATTGCAGTGAGTTCCGTAGGCCTACGACATGCTATTCCCATGCCCACTGAACTAATCCAGTCCAGATCCTGATATTAAAACGCCGTACCATTTGGTCCATTGAAATAAACATCTTCATCATCGTTGCATACCGCCAATGTTCGCGCGAACACGTTCAGCAGGATCATAGCTAGTGAATAGCATAGTTAGCAGTGAAACCACTTGTTCTTTCCTATAAGTTGATATACCGAAGGAGCTTCTCAATAAGGTCGACGTGGGTCATGAGCATGCGACGGCAGCAGTATCTTTTGAGTCCGAGGATATCCATAGCCTCACTGAACATTTTATGAGCATCTTATCTTTCATCCAACTCTTCGTCTAACACCTACCCATCCTCTTTACCCTCGTCGAGCAGCGCTAGATATCGCTCCCACAGATCAGCGACGACCTGCGATGAAAGTGTCAGTGCGACAGTATACAGCCCAACCGAGCGAGTGTGTTACCTTGCCACAAGAGAAGCAGCGAATGGGGATGATCATATTGCTGGAGGTCGATTGCGATAGATTGACGACAACGAAAGTGTTCCTCAAAGCGAGGTGATGATCAGCCGGATGAACTCCGACTCCATCCAGACATTTTTTTCTGAAACACGCATGTGACCAAGTACTTCAATCATTGACAAGACAGTTCTACATCACTCACTCTAGGCATCAGCCTCACCCTATTGAAAATATGGACGACTCAACTATACCATCGAGTTCGAAGCGGAAAAGGAGTCTTGACGACGACGAAATAAAACGAGCCGCCAAGAAGGAGCGACGTGACAAGCAGAAGAAAAGAGCGAAGGAAGCCGATCCAGCGACAAGAGTAAAAAAGCCAGCTGTATCGAGACCCTCCGACACAATAGAAATTCCGGCAATCGTGCAAACGCCAGTTATAGTACAGGTACCAGCAGCAGTGTCTGCCGATTTGGACGAAGAAGCTGCGACTGGTGGTGATGCTGCAGAGGATGACAGTGTAGAAATTCAGGAGAAGAAAGCTATCTACAAAGAGCGGAAACAAGCGAGACATCAAAGGAAAAAGGCTGCGGCAGCCACGAATACACTGGAGGCCAGAATATCATTTCCAGAAGGGTCGGCGATCGAGAATAGCACTGAGACGCTCCAAAAGAACATTGCAGCGGATGAGCCGCTAAACGCAAATGCAGCCACGACAACCCCTACGGATATCCTTTCCTCCCTTACACAACCTCTGGAACTTGCAGCGGCCTCCAGTCAATCTCGACAAGCATCGAAACCTGAATTCAAGCGCGAACGTACAGCTAAAAGAAGACAGCAAAAGGCGGAAGCTGTGGAGGCTGTTGATGGTAAAAGTGTCACAAGTGGTAGACGTAAAGAGAAGAAACAACTTGGTTCCTGGGCTGTCTCCGATCCCACTGGTGGACGCTTTGTTGAGGCTGATCCTGTCTTCACAGCAGATGAGAAGTGGGTAATGATGCTTTGCGCACTATAAAATTGGCTAACGATGGCAGGTACATGATCCTGGCAACCGAGGCTGATGTCAACGTGTACACGACTGAGGATTCTTTGTTAGCTCACTCATTGCATTACGGCCAAATCTCGGCCTATACATTATCAGCATCACAGCCAAACGTGCTGTGGATAGCTACTGAGAAAGGACATATCGTTCAGTGGAACTTCATTGAGGAGAAGGTGTACGGTGGTTGGACCACGGGCGCCACGATACACGAAATATATGCTGTAGGATCGCCGAGTGAGGCAAACGACACACTTTACACCATTGATCGTTCAAGAGGCTGGTCTGTCACTGCTCACCGCATTGGCATAGATGGAGATTTGGGAAGAACCGAGCTAGCTACACTTTTGAACAATGAAGCGCCCATAAGATCTCTGAGAGTGATTGATCAGGGTCGTACAATTATTGCCATTAGCTTTGCTGGTCTCCTTGTTGGCACGAGAGCCACTCCGAAGGATACACCATTTCAACAACAGAAATATGACTGGAGAGACTACAAGACAACAGAACCACCGACCTGCCTGGCTGTTAATGCCACCGCCAATGCCGGTAGGAAATCTACGGTCGATGTCGCAATCGGGGGCGTGCTCGGCTGTATCTATCTTTACAAGGACGTCACCAATAACAACTTTCGATCTGAGTTATCGACACAGCTTCATTGGCACCGAGAAGCCGTCGGCGACCTGGCATGGTCTCTGGATGGTAATTACTTAATCTCAGGTGGTCGCGAGACGGTGCTTGTATTGTGGCAGCTAGAGACGGGCGCTAAACAGTTTCTGCCTCATCTCGAATCTCCAATCGAGAACATAGTAGTATCACCAACTGGAGCGTCTTATGGCGTGAGGCTTGCTGACAATTCCGTGATGGTATTGTCGACAAGCGAACTAACGCCGACTACGAACATTGCTGGCCTACAATCCTTCGGCCTGCCAATCACTGTTATTCCAAAACCAAGGGTTGACACTGTGACGCCGCAGCGACAGACTGAAAATACGGTTAAGGATTATGTCGTTTCTGTAATCAATCCTGCTAGGCCTTCCGAGCTTCTTGTACTGGTACCTACAAGCCAGTCAGGCTCTGAGAGTGCTCAATATTCATCAACACCTTATCTACAGACGTATGATCTCTCCAATGCGAGACACTTGAGGCGACAGGCCATTACACGAACGAATGCGACAAATACGAATACTGGACCTGGTGGAGAACGATTGAAAGAGCCTGATGTGAAATTGATGCGTGTCAGTCCGAACGGAAGGTGGATGGCGACGGTAGAGGAGTGGACACCACCAATACCGGATGTTAAAGACATGACATTGAACGAGGATGTTCGAGACGAGCTTGACAGATTATATGAAACAAAATTGAAGATCTGGGCATGGAGTGAGCGCGATCAAGTATGGGCGTTGAACTCGAGGATCGATTCCCCACACGCAGACACAGACAAGAGCATGCGTGTGCTTGACTTAGTCGTCGATCCGACAGGAAGCAGATTTGCTACTGTTGGCTCAGATTCCATGGTCAAGCTTTGGACACCGAGATCCAAGTCGTCTAGTGGAAGAACCGTCAAGAACGAGGCACTAAATGCCAAGACGAACGCTGCTGAGCCTGAAACATGGTGGTCACTGGATGTCGCCATACCTCTCGAAAGTTCGTACGAAGAAGAACTTCTACGCGCTATCGAACCAAAGCGTGCTAAGTTGGCCTTTTCGGAGGACGGCACAATACTAGCTGCACATGAGCATTTCGGCGATGGTGATGAGGCAGGCTTGATACATTTCATAGACCCAGAAAGAGGTCAAGTGACGGAATCGAGAAGCGGCTTGCACACTGGATTGGATGGTATACACCAGATTGGCTTTCTTGGTCGACATCTTATCTGCGTGGGTCGTGCTAATGCCTTCGTTTGGGACATTACAAACTTTGAGCTTAAAGCTCAACTGGCACTTGGCAATGAGACTAAGGTGGCAGAGGACGTGGTCGAGCAATTGGTGCTCGCCGAAGAAGGCATGCCACGGCACAGCAAGGACAAGGCAGCCGTCCCACCGCCTCAGCTCGCAATTGACAGGACTACGTCCACATTCGCTGTCGTTACTGCGGTCGAGGCAGGTCTTTCAGGACAGGATAGGAAGTCTAAGATTAACCAATTGCTCAAATATCGCAGCAAATTGCAGGTATTCTCGACTGAGTATGATTTCTCAAACGTCGCTCGATCGAGCCTACTACCACACTTGACGCTTTCAATACATCCGGCGAGTGGAACGAGGAGCGGCACAGATGCCACAGAAGATAATGTGGTCGAGACCAAAGGGTACATGCTGCTCGATATCGCTGCAGAGGTGCGCTTTATGCGGCCAGGTACCATAGGAAAGCGTAAAGCATTCCCTGCGATCGATGGCGTTGGTGCTGCCGCTAACGTTGAGCCAACGCCAGCAGTCGAGGTTGAGGTTGAGGTTGAGGACATGATGGCCATGGTTGACATCGATGAAGCGGCGGAGACACAACAGGATGTTGACATGCTACTAACGAAGGACGAGGACGACAGGCCTGTGGTCAGGATGCAAGAGCTGGCGAATGTTTTCGACTACCCGTCGCACGCCATGCCATCGGTGAAGGACATGTTTGCAAGTGTCCTTAACCTATTTGCCAGCAAAACGCCGAACAAGCCTAGTACAGTTAGTGAGGACGTCATCATTCCCCAGGAGGTGTTTTAGAATGGCTTTACAACTATTTTTCTTCATATGAAAGCGATTGTACATATAAAATAGTGCTATATTGTATCTAACATATCTGAAACAGACCCTGTTATTGCCAAGTCCCTCCTACCCCGCAAAGTACCTAGGTACTCATGACGTTCCGTATCGCTCGCCTGTGATCAGCAACTTGTGTTTCAGACATTGCTTTGACGATCACCTATATTTCATCCTCAAAACTACTCATTACTCTTGCGCCATTATGTCAGGCCTGGAGAAGGCTTTGTTCAATTTGAAGGTACGAGGAGCATGGCATCGTTCTAGTGTTTCTCTAGCAGCGCTAATCAACACTGCCTCAGTTCACAGCAAAACAGTTAAACCGACAAGCAGCAAAGGCGGGAAAAGACGAACAGACTGAACGATCAAAGCTCAAGAAGGTACTGTTATTCACGACGGCCCAGCTCAGCTCAAACATCGAAGTTCGACGCTGGCAGTCTTATCCAAAGCTCTCGCCATTCCCAGCTAATACTCCTCTTCCTTACATGCAGGCCATCCAACAAAATCACAATGATATCGCAAAGATATACGCACAAAACGCCATCCGCAAGCAAAACGAACGTTTGAACCTCCTCCGCCTAGCCTCCCGCATCGATGCCGTTAGCAGTAGAGTACAAACAGCGGTCACAATGAGACAAGTCACTGGCAGTATGGCAAATGTGGTCAAAGGCATGGATTCAGCAATGAAAGCTATGGATCTAGAGAAGGTGAGCTCTCCTCAGACTACCCTCGAAGTGTCTGCTCCGACACCCAGTAGACGTACTTTTGCGCTATACAGCTGACCACCACACCCTCATTGTAGATTTCTGCTGTGATGGACAAATTCGAGACACAATTTGAAGACCTCGACGTCGCCACAGGATACTACGAGAACGCCACAAGCTCAGCTACTGCCGTTGGCACGCCGCAAGAGGATGTAGATCGATTGATGAGCCAAGTAGCGGATGAGGCTGGGGTCGAGCTGCATCAAGAGATGGCGGCAGCTATGCCTGTCATGGCAGATCCCACGACCGAGCAAAAAGAGGCGGAGTTGGGAGAACGATTGAGGAAATTGAGAGCGTGAATGGCAATGATTGTGTGGATACTTGGAGATCCTGATGGCTTGGCGTTTTGGACGGAAACACAGATGGGACTGGTTTCGGGAGCTTTGGGTGCTTCACTTCACTGCACACATTTAATGAAGGCTTCACATGTCTTACGGTAGCGTATCGCATGGGTTAGATCGACTGGTGGACCCCCAATCACACTAGTGAAAGAGCTATTGACTTTGTCTCAGTCTGTTTCACTTCAGTCAGGAATAGGCAGGGCTGGGACACTTAAGTTGCCTCATGCTCACTTCACTTCAGTTTCTTTCAGTTTCTTCCACTCTTTTCGCAGCCATCTACGTTTTCATTTCCCAAGTCACTTCACATCGTCTTCTTTTGATTATTCCAACTCAGCAGTGTAAACTACACCAACTATACCTTTCTTCGTCTCGTCCTATACTCTGCTCCTACTAAAAAGTCTTCCTCTCATCTCAATGGCCATCATCACTGACGTTCCAGGCCCAGAGGTCTGGGTAGAAGTCGACGGTGTCAGGGCTGAAGAGTATGCTGATCCCAATGAACGCTCAAAACTGAATTCTGTGCATCGGTACATTGAGAGTGTGCCTGGCAAGACGTTTGTTGTCAAAAGCAGATTTACTCCAGCATCCAAGAACAAGCGATACTCTCTCTATCTGGATCTTACCATCGATGGCACCATCCACGCAGGCATGTACCATGAAAGGAAACATCTTATCGACGATGTAAACTGGATCACTAGCATATCTACTACATTCGAAACACTGGAGGATGGCAAATCAATATCAAGGAAGTTCCAATTCAGCGATCTCAAGATAAGTATGTAGTCGACCAGAAATCGGCAAAGATACTGTACTAAATCTTACAAAGATAATGATGAAGTAAGCTGGGAGGATATCGACAGGTACAGAGATGAGCTTGGAGATCTCGGGAAACTGGTATGGACTTGCAGACCTGTTCAGAAACACATCATCAAAGAAGAGAGTCAGCCGAGCCAAGCAAAACCCGCATATTGTGTACCGGATCGTGCAGAAATCCCCTTCAAGGTCGTAAAGCAATTAAAGATGTCTCAAAGCACAGAGTAGGACACCAGAAAGATCTGTGGTCGCACGTACCTGCTAACACACATCTTCAGACTGGGACCTGCTGAAGAGTATGAGTATGGGTCCTCACAGAAAGCCCAGAAACATCACAGGACCAAATACTTGTTTGTCCAAGGTTTCAAAGGACCAGTTCCCGTCTTCACTTTCAGCTATTGCAGCAAATGTAAGCAGTATGCTATCAGATCAGGAATGGATGCTTACAAGTTGGTTATAGTTCACCTTGATAAATTTCACAACTGCTCTACCACTCCCCGAACTTCAAACACAGCAGTATCCATTTCGAGACAGGTGGTGACATCGAAGATCGTCCTACCAGTCAGAACGAAGCAAGACCCTATGGCGAAGACGCAGCACATCAAGAGTGAACAAGAGGTCGAGGAGAAGATATCCATGATCAAGGGAAGAGATAGAGACTTTATCAAGCACTCTACCCGGTGACAACGACCTCAAGCACGACGACATGATCACTAAGACAAGGAATCTGAACGAGATGACTACGGAGGAATTGGAGAATAAAGCCAAAGAACTGCGTCGTGAAGAACTCATTGAGCGGGTCAAGCAATTGCTGGTGAGTCTTCTTGCTGTTATCTCTGATGCGACGTGAACTGATACCATGAAGGCAAGAAAAGAGAGTCGTGCACCACGAAACCCCAAGCATTCTTTCTTCGATCTCACTTGCGATGATGACTAGAATTACACGATGTGTCTAAGGCTGTAAGTGGTGAGACTTGAGGCACAAATTGCGTCTAAGAAAGAATGATTTCAGACAGGACAGAGGAAGAACACATGAAGGTATGCAATATCCTTGGAAAGTTGGTTATGGCCAAGCAGGCATAGATAGCTAGAGAATAGTTGGATAGCCATGAGCAACCTGAGTACTTGTCGGATATCAAGACAGCGAGGCCAAGACGCTTGTTACTTGGCAGATTTGGCATAGCGAGGATGCGTCATGATAGCGATTGCAGCTTGAAGCAAAAGCAAATTCGAAGTGCTTTCTTTGCCAGAATCTAAGCTCATCAAGGTCATCTTGCCAGTATGAGGTGTCTAATGTAAATAGGCCGATAAGAGGCCGACAAGGGCGTGGCTGAAGCAGTCCGTGGAAGGACCCAGTTCCGCGTTTCGCTATGACGCAGGCACGTGACTGGTTTGTTTATGGTTTGTCGTTTGTGGCGCGGTGCCAAGCACGCGGCAACAACGAGCTTAAGGTTGATGCAATCCTCTCTCTGAATCAGTCTCCTCTTACTCTTACTCTCTTCAACCAGATCACCCTCACTCAGCAGCTCTATCTTCGTCTGACAAATCAAACACATCAACTCTTCCTTTCTCCACCCACAATCGATGCGTAAGTCACCTTTTTGATCCTTTTCAGCCTCATCGGACTGTTGCCCGAAGCATGAAGCATGACCTCTTGATCTTGTTGATCTTGGGTTTCTAAGCTTTGCCTTGCCTCATGCTTGGTGCTCACCATTCCTTATCTCGTCTCTCTTTACTGGCTTGCTCTCACTACACGACATCAACGCCGCCCTCTCGTTGTGACGTGACCTTTGTTTACCATCTGCACGTCTTGAACACTTATGGAAGATCACCAAGCTAATCAGATCATCGATTATCTCCCAGACCGCACTCGCTCCGAAGCATGGACTTTTGCACACCAGCCTAATTTACAAACCACTCAAGACACCACAGGTGTACCTCCAACTCGCAGCCTAACTTCCAAGCACCTTCAACCTGTCAATCGTGTCTCAAGTCTCAAACAAGAAAGACAGCTCAAGCAGCCTGGACAGTCAGCTCATCTTCCACGCTCCGCTGTCCCCCCAACTACCACACACAATGCTGCAGAACCAACGTACGTGTCCAACACAAGCTCAAACACTTCCTCGAATACCGTTGAGCATGGAGAAAAAACCGCCGCCTTGGGACCTTCCAATCCTAAGCCTGGTTGGGGACAACGCATGAAGGCTGGCTCCCTTCGCTTCGTCGATCATACCAAGGACGCTCTCTTTCAAAACTATCTCAATGTGTTGCTCATCTTTGTCCCTATCGGCATTGCCATGAACTACGTCCCTATTCAGCCAGTCGCCACTCATGCTACAGTCGTTTTCTCGCTGAATGCCATTGCCATCATTCCTCTGGCTGGACTCCTTTCTCACGCAACTGAAAGTGTTGCTAGCCGAATGGGTGATACTTGGGCTTCTCTGCTCAATGTCACCTTCGGAAATGCCGTCGAACTCATCATCTTCATCATTGCTCTTATCAAGAACGAGATTGCTATCGTCCAAGCTTCTATTCTCGGATCTATCCTCGCAAACTTGCTCCTTATCCTAGGTATGGCTTTCTTGCTAGGTGGTCTTCGCTACCAGGAACAGATGTACAATAGCACCGTCACTCAGATGTCGGCCTGTCTCTTGAGTTTGGCTGTCATGAGTCTTCTTTTACCAACTGCATTCCATGCATCTTTCGCCGATGAGGTCCAAGCAGACGATCAGACTACCAAGATCAGTCGTGGTGTCAGTGTCGTTTTGCTGCTTGTTTATGGATTATATCTACTTTTCCAGCTCAAGTCTCATGCTTACATGTACGAAAGTACGCCTCAACGAATTCTCGACGAGGAGACGCAGCCAGGTTTCTTTGCGGATGCCTTCGAATCCAGTTCCTCAAGCAGCAGCGACTCCTCAAGCAGTAGCGATTCTGATTCTTCACTCGATTCACACACAACTAGAGGCAAGCGTTTCAGGAAGGCTATTTCGAAAAGGATGCGTCGCAAGTCAAGTGCAAGCTCGGTGCAGACTGCTTCTGTGGCGTCCATTCTCAGCTCGGCCACCGGAACACGTAGCATCTCGTCAATCCCAGCTACACCTGCAGAATCCTATTTCGCCAATGCCGAACGTCAACGCCGCGGATCTCATGCTGCCAGCTTCACCTTGCCTCCCGTTCTCAGCGATAACGAGGCAGACAATGACGCTGATGCGGATCCTAATGCACCTCGTGTACGTGACTTTGAACCACAACAGCAGAATCTCTATGGTAGTTACGGTCACCTACAGCAACAATCATCAGTTGACAAACCCAAAAAGCACTCGGAATCAAGATCCAAGGTCAAGAAGTACAAACACAAGATCAAGAAGTACAAACAGCAAAAGGCCGACAAGGAAAAGGAAAAGGAGGCTCTGTCACCTCAAGCCGAGGAGTCTGCTATTGGCCACGAACCTCAAATTTCTTTTGCTCAGCCCGAGCCCGACGTCGCTGAAGGTGTTACACCTCAAACCCAGCAAACTTCCATTAGACGACCATTCTCCAACGTCAAGGTTCCACGTCCTCCCATGCCCATGCTTTTCTCGAACAATGTTTTTGTCAATCCTCAGATTCCATCTGGTGGCAGCCAACAACCCGCACCCATGTCTATCGCCCGTCCTGCTACCGGAGCTGTTCGTCGTACCAACTCTCTGCCCAACATCAAACGTGAAGGTCAGCACGCTGGTGGTGGTAATGTGGCGCAACCTCATGCCTTTGCTGCCATTCAACGCACTGGAACTCCTGCCATCAACGAAGCCGACGCTCTTCGCCAGGACCGACAAGAAGATGGAGCGAAGCCCGAGATGTCTAAGACCGCCGCCGTCATGCTCTTGCTCATCAGTACTGGTCTCGTTGCCTTCTGCGCTGAATTAATGGTTGATGCCATTCCACTGATGATCGAAGGTACATCTGTCAGCCAGGCTTTCATCGGTCTCATCATCTTGCCCATCGTTGGTAACGCCGCTGAGCACGTCACTGCTGTCACTGTGGCTGCTAAGAACAAGATGGATCTTGCTATTGGTGTCGCTGTGGGTAGTAGTATTCAGATTGCACTGTTCATCACTCCTGTTGTCGTCATAATTGGCTGGATTGCAGACAAACCAATGAGTCTTTACTTCAACTTGTTCGAAACTGTCAGTTTATTCGTCACGGCTTTCGTCATCAACTTTTTGATCCTGGACGGAAGGAGTAACTACTTGGAGGGAAGCTTGTTGATAGCGTCCTACATCATCATTGCTGTCTGTGCTTTCTTCTATCCTGGTGTGGACGCTGAAAGTGCGCTTGGCGGAGGCAATGGTGTTTAGCGTGGAAGTGGTTGACCAAAGAAGATGACAAGGCACGACCGCCACGTAGTTGGGGGAGTAATTATGTGAGAGGTAGTTTGATGGACAATTGTGGTGGAACATCACAAAAACGTTGTTACATTCGAGCTTTCGGGTTGCTCGAGAATGAGTCTTATGGTTTAAGGATGGTAATGGAGTAATTCTACAGATGCAGGTTTGAGCTCAAGTTTAGCTCCCTACACGCTCGCTCATCGAAGCGCTAACAAGGCTGATGTTTCCTATTTCCAGCCCGCACATAATTAGAGAATCAATACTTGTGATTCTGATCGAAGCACTTTCTCATCTCGCTTGATCCATTCAGCCTCACATGATACCGAGATCACATTTGAATGGCTCCTCTCTTCAGCATATCCGCTTGGAGCAGTGTCTTGTACCAGTGATCCGTCATGTCTTCATGTATATGCTTGTCTATATCTCGTCGACATGTTATTCACGATACGATCATTGGCGATGTACTCACTCAGGCTGGCTGTGCTTACTTACCCAGAAGAGACTGACAAATTTCTCGCTTGGGGACTGTAGGCAGTGGAGGTTTTGATCTATATAGAAATGTTGCACTTGGAAGTATGGATCGCTACAGAAGGTACAGATAGCAGTTAAAAAAGACAAAAAACACAACAAGCCAAGATCCGAGCACTACAATGCAAGAGTTTCGGCAACGCAAGGAGGAGAAATCAAAAGTGTAGCCGCCACGTCACGTATCTGTAGTTTATGTTCAACTAAGGTATTCTCCTCTGTTGATTTACAAATACAGTACAATTTGGTGATAGAGGCGTGATTCTAAATTGCAGCATAGTGTAGTGAGCTTAGGCACAAAGCATCCCAAGAATTGTCATGGTGAGATATTCAATCGTACTACAGCTCCAGAGCATGAAAAGTATTCCCAGCAATCTCCACAAACTTTTTTTCTGTGAGTTACGGTTTTGATTTCGTATGATTCGAAACTGGGATGTGTACAGGTAGTTATTAGGGTGGACGGTGATGTTTCCTGTGGCAATCATAAACAGGTCATGTGATACTCTGTCTAGCCTATGATTCTTCGAAGTGGACAACGAATGCACGTTGGTCGACCCACGTTGGGAGTCCTTGTTTTGACCATTGAGCTGCGGCAGACCGCGTCTATACTCTCTGCTCAACATGTATTGCAGTCTTTATGTATCTTTCCTCTGACGCCTTTAGCGCTTCGGCTTGTTCGTCCTTATGCTTCATCTGCTTGCGTATCGGGCAACATGTTTTGTAGTCTAAGCAGACAAAGTTTGGGGAAGCTTCTGAGTTAGTCTTCAGTGGGTTTCATGTAACACGCACAATCCATGTCTTCCCTCCATTTTCTGCAGTACTAGTGGCTGGCTGACGAGTGACGAGGAGTTCCAGGATGAGCGATGACTTGTTGGGTGTTGCGTGTTTTTGACGTGTATCAACGACACAATTTGTGGCGTCTGTTGACTGATGAAGCTCTTCGATTTGTTGTGTCCCAGGATGTGGTCGATTAGACCATCACGCAGTAGAAAACCAAGCACGGCAGCATCAAGACGAACTTCCTGGTGTCTTCTCATTGAGCACAAATAATGGCTGTGCAGAAGATTTTGTCCAAGCCGGAAAGTCAGACCAATGAAATGGTCGCTAGGTCGATACTCTGCCATTGAATACTTGGTGTGGTAGCCATATACGAGCCAACGGAACGTCAACCCGACGCAATCGTGTTCATCCCATACGACAGCAACCGCATCACGAAGAAGATTCTTTTCATTTTCGGGGTCTTCAGCATGATTTGCCAGACAGAAGTTGCTAGCATTAAATGCCATTACCGTACAAGATCTTGCAAGGCAGATGGGCGCGATGTGCATCAGCAGAAGCTGAGCGTGAGCTGCTGTGCACGATCAGTACTCATTCAAGCACAAGAGTGGGTCAATACTACTGTCGGATGTAACCTCAAGCACAGATGAATTGACCATCATCTCTAGA
>Ga0160427_10001020_pt1 | contig 17139 bp, 13 predicted proteins | sample SolpanmetagenomL_FD_108194 | JGI IMG/M metagenome (GOLD analysis project Ga0160427, IMG submission 108194) | Solar panel surface microbial communities from Lawrence Berkeley National Laboratory, California, USA - L | ecosystem: Engineered > Built environment > Solar panel > Unclassified ...
GCAAACAGCTTACCCAACCGGCCAATATTTATAACTGCTTAAATATTTCATCGGCTACAGCTACGAATTGGCTCAACCCCCGGTAAGCAATGCCTGCCTGCCGGCACCGAGCGCGCAGTTGGGTTTTGTCTTCGGTCAGCAACGCCTCTATACGTGGCACGGCCTGTCGAGCTTCCTCGGGCGAAAAGCGGTCGACCACCACACCTACTCGGTCGCGTAGGGCCACGGTATCATCCTCCGATATTCCCCGGCATACCAAGTAGGGCAGGCCGCAGCACAGATACTCCCCTACCTTGATAGGCGAGCGGAAACGCTGCGATGGGAGCGGCGGCACGGCCACAATGCCCAAATCGGCCGCCGAAATGTAAGCAGGTACTTCTTCGTAGCTACTTCGGGTAATCGTAACGCGCTCAGTAGGCAGACCAGCCTGCTCCATCAATTTCGCAATACGGGCAGGGGAGTCGGGCGTAGCTATCAAAAAATGGAGATTAGGTAGTTCATCGAGCAACGTTCGAAATAGTTCTGCTACCTCATGGTCGTAGTATAGGTCGCCGAATTTACCCAAGTACAGCACCACCTGCTGGTCTGCGGGAATATTATACCGAGTACGGATGGTTTTACGCCCCTCAACTGAAAATTGAAAACGTTGCTCGTCTACTCCTGATGGCAAGCGATAGGCAAGCGCAGGCGATTTCCACTCGTGCAGTCGGTCAATCATATGCGAAGTACCCGTCGAAATAAGGTCGGCATGGCGACCTACCAGCCCTTCTACATAATGCAGTCCCCGGTAGGCCACACTCTGTTCGCTCCATACGCCGCAATCGCGCATAAACTCACTATGCGGCTCATATTGATAAGCAAAGTATTTTAAGCCCAAGGCCTTGGCAATGATAAAAGCAAATGAGCCAGCCACCGTACACATCCCCATGATGCTATGCGCGCCACCCAATCGTAGGCGAGCACACAGCAGTAAACCCAGCGTCAGGTCATACGATTTTTTAGCCAATTTAAAGCTTCCCGAATGCCAAGTAAGCGGGTGCCAATAAATACGGTCCTCAGCCCATTCCCGCTGACGGTCCGCCCGTTGTTGGGCCGTTAGATTATATTCCTCCTGCTCATAGGTAATCAGTTCAAAACGTAAGTCGGGCTGGCTACGACTCACTTGCTGCAGTATAGGAAGCAGGTTGCCTTTAAATAGCGGGTCATCAGCGCTATTATATACGTACACAATTACAGAACGCTCACTCATAATATAGCCTTTTTATTTTGAACAAGAATTTCCCAGCGGGCCATAGCTGGCTCAGCTCCGAAGGCCGCTGCCCGCACCAAGGCTTGCTGGCGGTAATGGTGGGCGCGGGCGGGATTATTCAGCAATTCGCTTAAGCCCTCGACCCAGGCGGCTAAGCTAGCCTCATAACTAGGCGTGCTGGGGCGCGGCACTGGCAACAGCAATCCAAAGTCTGCCCACTCCGGACCGGTGGTGTATTGCTTGGCCGGCGTCATAGGAGCCAATATTTCGCGCGGGCCGGTAGCACAATCAGCGCTAGCCATGGGAATGCCGCAGGTTAGCGCCTCGCACAGGTTCATTGGAAATCCTTCCATGAGTGAGGGCAATATAACAGCGGCCGCTTGCTGCATATATTGAAACGGGTTTGAGCGAAAGCCCAACAGCACTACAGCGCAATCGGGTAAGGAAGCATCGTGGGTTTGCCCCACTGCGTCCCACACGGTTAGGCCCCGCTTACGGGCCTCAGTCACCAAGTACTCGCGCTGACTACCATCGCCTAGCAATAGCAGGCGGGGCCGGGTGGGCCCTTGCTGGCGCAGCCGCTCTAAAATGGGCATCATAACGCCCATATTCTTTTCTGGGTCGAGGCGGGCCACACCCACTAGTACGGGCCCACCCGCAAATAGCGCACTCTCGGCAGCGTCGGTTATTGGCTCAGCTGCCTTCCGAAGCACCTGCTCCGAATCAATAAAATTATTGATGACCGTAATCTTAGCCGGATTTAAACGTAGGTAATCAATCATCTCCTGGCGCAGGTCGCGGCTTACTGTAACAAGCCGGTCGGCTCGCCGGTACAGTAAGGGCATAAGCAATCGCCGACGCATCCAGCCCATCGCACCTAAGTAATTAGGGTCATTCTGCTTGGAATTGTGAATGCAAAGTATTACTTGCTCTGCCCCTTTACTAAGAATATTCACATAATCTGCTCCTTCCAAGTGGCTGATGCAGACATCTATTTGCAATTCCTTCTTAATGCGCCGTACCTGCGCTACCCGCCGGCTTAAGGCCGTGGCCTTACTAACCAACGAGTCTGCGGCATCGGGTGCATCTAGCACAATCAGTCGGTTAGCAGTCGGATAAGCAATTGCACGGGTGTGTGTCTGAAAAACGCACTCCGTCACTTCGTGGCCAGCTGCCACAAATTCGCGAGATTGGTCGTGAAATACCCGCTCCGCACCGCCAAAGCTAAGTTGCGGAATAAGCATTAATATACGCTTAGGTGCTACTGTTTTCAAGAATAAAGGGTAGCTAAGTTAGGAAACTGTTTTTTATTGAAGCTGATGCCCCTGTACCAGTTTTGTTTCTGGCGATGAGACCATGCGCAACTGCCAGGGGCCGTAATTAGTAGGCAACCAACAGAACTAGCTAGTAATTTTTAACCAGCGTGCTGCGCACGCAGTACCAGCGGAGTTGATAGCAGTTGCGTGGCTGACCTCACCACCATATTGGCAGGCACAGAGCTACTAATGAGGCAGTTAGCTCCTATCACCACATTGTCGCCTATTTCGACATCTTTTAAAATTACGCAATTACTACCAATCCAGCAGTTATTGCCTATTTTAATTTTACCCACCGCGTAGCCTTGGTCTTTTAGCAGCTTATCTGCTTGATTGAAAACGTGGTTGTGGTCATAAAGTCGAACCCCTTCACCGAAGAGTGTATTGTTGCCTATCTCAATGGTGCCTAAGCAACTTATAGAGCAACCATTGTTGAAAAAACTGGCATCACCGATGGTAAGTGCTCCCTGCGCTTCCATATTAATTGTACAATTTTTTCGAAATACTGTTCGGCTACCAATAGTTACCCTAGCAAGCCGGTTGGTGGAGGCGATAGTCAACGCGGTATTTTTGCTAAAAACTACAGACGGTTGTAATACTACTTGGCCAGGATGCAAGGCGGCATAGTATCGTGCCCGATAGCGCTCTTTTACCTTAGCCAGCAACTGCCATAATTTATAGAAGACAATCATTTTTCTGTGCAGTTTGGGTTGTTTCCAGATTCTACCATCTTTATCACGCTGCTACTGGTTACGACTGACGCAAGCGCCTCACTATCGTATTTTTCAGCCAAAACTTAGCTCGTAGTTTAGCGGTAGGCACAAAATCTTGGGCTAAGGGGGCCCGGTAAAACGCGCGGTAACTGTTCGTCGTCCGGTCGGGATTATGATAACATGTCCAGAACCAGCGCTCGGCCAGTACTTGGCGCAGGGCGGCGGGGGCAGCATAGCGTAAGTGCTCGTTCTGAGCGGCTAGGCTCACCAGCCAAGCATGCACTTCGGGGAGGGTGATATCAGCGAGTACGAAAGGGTAGTGCGCGATGGTATTGTGGATATGCAATTCTCGCGCAGAGAATTGGAAGCCCGCCTGCTGCAACAATTTTTCACGGATGAGGTTAGCCTTGGCAGTGCGCCGAGCGTGCACGTCGACTTTGTGCGCGGCCGGAAAGGTGCGGTAGCGCAGTAGCACTTCGGGTAGATTTTGGATAGCTGTTACGCGTGCCACCCGCGCTACCCACTCGTAGTCTTCGCCAAAGGTATCAAGAATCGCCTCGTCATAATCGAGGTCAAATTGAGTGAGCAATTCTCGCCGAAAAAATACGCCCGGATTACCCACTGGCATATTGAAGAGCAGAAAGCTGCGTACTTCGTCGGGTAGCAGCGGGTATTCGTACAGTGCATCGCTGGCTCCGAATGCCCGTAAGTAGCTGCTGGCAAGACCAATTTGAGGATTGGCTGCCAAAAAATCAGCCTGCGTTTGCAAGCGGTGCGGCACCGCTATATCGTCGGCATCCATCTTGGCAATGTAGCGGCCCCGTGCCAGGGCATGCCCCCGGTTATCCGCATAAGCCCGGCCCCGATTGCGTTCGTTGGCTAATACACGTACGCGACCATCTTGGGCGGCATAACGCTGGGCTACGGCTAGGCTATCGTCGGTTGAGCAATCATCAATGATAATAAACTCAAAGTCGGTCAGTGTCTGGGCCAGAATGCTCTCGATAGTTTCGGCCAGGTAAGGTCCGGCGTTATAGACAGGCAGCAGAACGGTAACGAGCGGCATGGCGGAACTACTGCTGGGCATGACGGGAGAGTAACGGGGCGGGATGAGCCTGCAACTGGCGTTGCAAGTTTTTGGCGTGCGTGAAGATTGCTTCAGCTTCGTGGCGACGTTGCCAGCCCGCCTGCAAGCGCAGGTGCAGGCGCATTGTATCGAATGCCTCAGGATGGGTAGGGTCCTGCAAATACCGGCGGTAAGTGAGCAGTCTCCTTGGTGAGCGTAGCAGTTCGCGCGTAGCCCAAAATAGCCAGCGGCGGTAGCGGCGCCGAAAACCGGCCAACTCCAGCGTAGGCTCACGCTGCAGCAAGTAATACACCGTACTGGTGAGGCTGGATAAGGCGGTGCCTTGCCCAATTCGCAGCAAATATTCCCAAGTTAAGCGCTCTTTGTACATAAAGTGCTGCAAGCGTAGCTGGGGGCTGTACCACAAGTCATAGCCCGCCAGGCGCATGGCATCACCCAATTCTACATCTTCGCCGCTAACGATAATTTTGCCGCGCTTAGTAGAAGTAGTGAATGCAAAATCATTCCGGCGGAGGTGCTGCCAAGCCGAGCGGCGTACCACGGAGCCAGCCCCGTACAGGTAGGCGCCAGGCATTGTGAGCGGGCCAGGCTGGGTAGCTTGCGGCCCTACCGCATACACAGCCTGAAACTGGGTGAACCACGCCGGGGGCTCAATCTCAAATGCCCCTTCAGCGTACCCACCTAGAATTCCGATAGTGGGGTGCGCGGCCATTAGGTCGGCTACTTGCGTTAAGTAGTCGGTATATAAAAGATTGTCGTCGTCTACAACGCAGATGTACTCGTAGGTTGCCTCATCAAACCCCCGAGTTAGGGCATTTTCTTTGCCTGGTTTGGGCTCGTCGAGCAGGCGCATGGGGGCTACTTGCCCTAGTTCGGCCCATAGGCGCGGCACTACGGCAAGGGTATCGTCGGTGCTGGCATTACTCACCAGTAATACTTCCCACGGCACGTGCGGCAGGGTTTGCTGAGCCGCCAAGTGACGCAGCGTGTCAGGCAAACGCTGGGCTCCGTTGTAAGTGCAAATAAGAAAGGTAACGCCAATCATAAGGCTTGAGAAGGCAATGCTCGCAACCTGGCCACGAAGGAGGCAACCTGGTGAAAACCAGCATCACGGCGAGTCTGTTTTTGAAGAAAAAACTTGGTTATCCAGCGGTAATAGGCAGCCAATAACACCCCCTGGTCGCCTTCGGCAGCTTCCGGCCGCGTCAGGTTAGCACGTACTGAGCCAGCCCGGCGGGCAAAGCGCAGTGCGTGCAGCAGGCCATAGGCGCCATTGCGTAGCCACACAAGAGAGGGTACATGCTGTTGCTGCTGAAAGTGAAGGTAGGGGCGCAGGTCAACGCCAGAGCCGGCGTTGCTACGATAAAGGCTGCACAGATAGGCCCAGGTCAGGCGCTCGGCTGGCACATAATGCTGAAAGTGCAACTGCTCATCAAACCAAATGCGGTAGCCAGCCAGCACAAGGGCATAGCACATCTCCACATCTTCGCCCGATGAGCGCAACCCCGGCAATTTTACTAATAGCGACCGGAACCCAGCAGCTAGGACCCGCGCCCAAGCGGCCCGGCGTAACACGCAGCCAGCTCCGAACACGAAGCCTGGCATAGCAGTTACGTCCCCAGAGCGGGTTGCCTGCCGGTCGGCCGCGTAGTCGCGCGCAAACGTACCAAACCAGGCAGGCGGCGCAATTTCACAAACGGCTTCCCCTACCCCGCCCAGCATCCCGATAGCATGATTAGCATTGAGAACTAGTACAGCTTGAGCTAAGTAACCAGATGCTAGCCAGTTATCATCATCCACTATGCACACGTAATCGTAGCGCGCTTCCGCTATTCCGCGCTTCAGCGCATACGGCTTGCCTGGCTGGGTTTCATCAAGCAGTCGTAGCGGCGCGGGGCTACCTAGTTCGGCCCACTGCCGAGCGGCCAGCGCCAGCGTATCATCGGTACTGGCATTGCTGACCAGTAACACCTCCCAAGCTAAGTCAAGCGGCAATTGCTGAGCAGCTAAGTGAGCTAGCGTAGGAGGTAACAGTGCTGCCCCATTGTGGGTACACACAAGCACGGTAATACCAGGAGTGGAAGCAGGCAGTAACGTAGCCATTAATAAAAAGTAAAGAAGCGTAAGCAAGCCTATTTACCTGCAGCAGCTACCGGGGAAGCAAGTACCGGATACACCACCAGTAGTGGTGGCACGCCTAGCAGTAGCAAAAACACCATGTGCAAGCACATGACCATACTGAGTTATATTACCCGAGCCACCAAGTCGAGGTATTCATGCTCGGCCACGATAGACCCGGCCGCTAGTTCGTAAATGCGGTCGCAATCTTTGAGGGTAGTGATGCGGTGAGCAATTAACAAAATAGTCATATCGGTATGGGCTAACCGAGAAATAGCTTCGTTTACTTCCCGCTCGGTTTCATTATCGAGGGCAGAAGTCGCTTCATCGAGTACAAGTATCTGAGTTTCCTTATAAAGAGCGCGTGCAATACCAATGCGCTGCCGTTGCCCCCCCGACAGTTTTGAGCCGCGCTCTCCTACTAGCGTATCCAAGCCCTCTGGCAGGCCAGCTACAAACTGCCCCAGCGACGCCTGTTGCACCGCATAAGATAGGCGCTGCTCGTCCACGGTAGCCGCCCCGAGCGTAATGTTGTAGCGAATAGAGGCTTCCATCAAGAAGGTGTCCTGCTTTACATAGCCGATAAGCTGGTGCCAGGCATCAATATTCTGGCTGTTCAAGGGCTGACCATCCACCAAAATGGCTCCTTGCTGTTCTACGTAAAACCGCAGTAGCACATTCATGAGGGTAGTTTTACCCGAGCCGGAGGCGCCTACAAAGCCAATCTTTTCTCCCTTTTTGATACTTAGCGATATTCCATCTAGGGCAGGCTGGGTAGCTCCTGGAAAGCGAAAACCTAAGTGGTCTATTGTTAACGACTGCTCAAAAAATAAAGGCTTCTGTATTGGGTCAGGCCGCTGCTGGAACTCAGGCGTTCGAAAACTCTGCAAGTCTTCTATCGTGTACTGACACTGTTTGAGTTGTACTAGTGAAGTCAGAATCCGGTTGACAGACGGCATGAGCCGGTAAGCAGCTGCTGCAAACAAACCTACCAACCCTAATAAGCTACCCGAAGCTCCTGGGGCCAGCAACGCATACAAGAAGATAGTAAGCACCCCCAAAATGGCAATCATCTCGATGACGCGCACCGGCAGCAGGGCGTACAAGTAAGCTTCGGCGTCTATATCCTGAATACGACGCTGATTAATCAACATTTTCTCTTCAAACTGCCGATGTTTACCCGCTAGCTTTAACTCTACAAACCCGTTAAAAATATCGCTGATGATACCAAATGAGACTGGTCGCAAGGCATTAAGTTCATTACCCAGCCGTTGCGACCTACCACGTAGCGCCTTGTATGTTAAGAAGGTAGCCGGAGCTAGTATCAACACCAGCACCACCATCAACCTGGGCTCATATAGCATAATACCGATTATAATAACAAGCACTATACTAGCCTCAGACACTAGAACAAATAGAGGCCGCACTATCATACCAACGTAGGTACTAGGCACTTGCAGCGTACTATTAGTGAGTTGTGCTGAACCTAAATCCATGAAATTCCAAAATGGAAAATTCAGGTACTTTTCGAGTTGCGACTGAATAACCGACAACCCAATACGGGCCGTGAATTTGGCCTGGATATAGTTGACCCAGACGGAAAAGGCATTTTTTATTAGAAAAAATACCAGTAATATACCAATAAGTAGTAGCAGAAAATTTCGCTCGCTCTGAAAGCCTAGTTGGTTATAAGCCCACCCAAAATATTTACTGCGCTGTATAGCCCCAGGCTCTACAGCCAACAATAGCACCGGCACCAGCGTGGCTAGCCCAAATACGTCAAGTATAGATGACGCCAACAATAGCACTAATTGCCACCCTGCCTCTCGCCGTTGCGCAGCGTTGAGATAATAATTTGCGCTACGCAGTGCTTCTACTACAATACCTGGTACCATTTGTTGGGGTGATTCGTCTTACGATAATTATGCCCTGAAAACTATAAATCAATAACAGTAGACTTACTCATTCGCTAAGTGCATATGATATAATTGATACTGTAGAATTACTCGTTTCGGCAACAGATGCTCTTTATTTTACCTAGCAGGCGGCATAGTACAAAGCTACGATAAACCTACCTTAGGTACGCTTAGCTGACAGCGTGCACATTGCTAACCTACTAAGTAGTTAGCGCTTTAACTATTGTGCTAGCTATTTATGAAAGCCAGCTATGGCGCTGGCTACGGCAACTACCTGCTCCTCCGTCATACCTGGCCATAGGGGTAGGCTCAGGCAGGTACGGGCCAGTTCTTCGGTAATAGGGAACTGGCCAGCCGGCAGGTTCAAGCCAGCGTAAGCAGGCTGGAGGTGGGGTGGCACCGGATAATGCTGAGCCGTGCCAATTCCTTGCGCCGCCAAGTGCTGCTGCAGCGCATCACGGTACGGCGTATGAATTACGTAGAGATGGTACACATGGGTAGCTCCGGGGGCAACAACAGGGAGGCGTAAATCAGTAATAGAAGCCAGATGTTTGTCGTACCAAGCTGCTATTTGTTGGCGCTGGTGCACCCAAGCAGAGAGCAGCGGTAGTTTGATACGTAAAATGGCCGCCTGCATCTCATCGAGACGCGAATTATAGCCAGCTATTACATGGTGGTTTTTTTGCGCTGAGCCATAATTGCGTAGCATGTAGAGGTGTTCGGCCAATTCACCATCAGCCGTAGTAATAGCTCCTGCATCGCCGAGGGCTCCTAGGTTTTTGGTTGGGTAGAAACTGGTACCATTTGCTTGGCCAAAAGACCCGGTAGGTTTACCCGCATAGGCAGCACCCTGAGCTTGAGCATTGTCCTCAACTACGTACAGGCCGTGTTGCTGAGCAAACGCCATAAGCGGACCCATTTCGCAAGCTTGACCATACAGATGAACCGGTAGGACAGCACGAGTACGGGGCGTAAGCGCCCCAGCTAATTTAGTCGGGTCAAGATTACTGGTCGTAGCCCGCGGCTCGACGGGTACCGGCGTAGCCCCTACCTGGGTCACCGCCAGCCAAGTAGCAATATACGTATTGGCGGGTACGATGACTTCGTCGCCAGGTCCAATGCTGAGCGCCCGTAAGCTCAGAGCCAACGCGTCTAGGCCGTTAGCCACACCTACGCAATACGCCACTTCGTTGAATGCCGCAAATTGCTGCTCAAACTGCAAAACCTCCTCCCCCAGCACAAACCACTCCGAATCGTATACCCGCGTCATAGCAGCTAACACATCAGCTCTAATTGCCTGATGCTGAGCCGTAAATGATAAAAAAGGAATTCTCACGCGATACGCTAACAAGTAACTCTTTAGGACCTGCTCTGCCGGTAGGGCTATGGTGCGAAGCCTTTCTATATAAAGTACCGTTAAAAATAAGCGCCTTTTCTAGAGCTGAGTTCGGCTCCGGAAAAGGCGCTTACCAACCTTACGTTAATAGCTAGACAGTTGGGGCATTTGAGGGCTGGACGTGCTCTTTGAAATATTCCAGCGTCCGGCGCAGCCCTTCTGCACGGTCTACTTTCGGCTCCCAACCCAGAATTTCTTTAGCTTTCGTAATATCCGGACGCCGCTTCATCGGGTCGTTTTCGGGCAGCGCTTGGTAGGTAGGCTTAAATTCCACGCCCGTCAGCTTCGCAATTTCTTCCCCAAACTCCTTAATGGTGATTTCAGCCGGGTTGCCAATATTTACGGGCAGGTGGTAATCGCTCAGCAGCAGGCGATAGATACCATCCACCAAGTCGTCTACGTAACAGAACGAGCGAGTTTGCGAGCCGTCGCCAAATACCGTCAAGTTTTCACCACGCAGGGCCTGCGATAGGAATGCCGGCAGTACGCGGCCATCGTCCAAGCGCATGCGGGGGCCGTAGGTATTGAAAATGCGGATAATGCGGGTTTCGAGCCCATGGTGGTTGTGGTAGGCCATTGTAATAGCCTCTTGGAAGCGCTTGGCCTCGTCGTAGCAGCCACGCGGCCCCACGGGATTTACATTGCCCCAGTATTCTTCGACCTGCGGGTGTACTTCGGGGTCGCCGTATACTTCCGAAGTGCTGGCAATCAGCATGCGGGCACCCTTCACGCGGGCCAGGCCCAGCAGATTGTGGGTACCGAGCGAACCTACTTTCAGGGTCTGAATCGGGATTTTAAGATAGTCAATCGGCGAGGCGGGCGAGGCAAAATGCAAGATGTAGTCGAGCTTGCCGGGCACAAACACGAACTTGCTAACGTCGTGGTGGTGGAACTCGAAGTCTTCCCGCTTAAACAGGTGCTCAATATTGGCCAGATTACCGGTTACGAGGTTGTCCATCGCAATCACATGGTAGCCTTCGGCCAAGAACCGGTCGCAGAGGTGCGAACCCAGGAATCCGGCCCCGCCGGTGATGAGAATACGCTTTTTTTCGGAATTGTTATTCATGCAGTGCTCAGGATAAATGCAGTGAGTAAAGTAGTACACTAATTCTGTACCGCAGGCTCAGGATGGTCGGTGCGTATGCCGATGCAGTGATACGCGAAGCCTGCTTCTTTCATCTCAGCCGGGTCATAAATGTTACGGCCGTCGAAGATGACTTTCTGCTTGAGCAGGCGCCCCACCACTTCGAAGGAAGGCGACCTAAACTCTGGCCACTCGGTTACTACTAGTAGGGCATCGGCGTCTACCAGCGCCTCAAACTGGTCCTTGGCATAGGTGATAGTATCATGCAGCGTATGTTTGGCCTCTGCGATGGCCACCGGGTCATAAGCCGAAACGGTAGCGCCCTCCTCAAGCAGCTTCTGAATGATAACCAGCGAAGGAGCCTCGCGCATATCATCGGTTTTGGGCTTAAACGAAAGCCCCCACACGGCAAATTTCTTACCCTTTAGGTTGCCGCCGAAGTGCTTTTTCACTTTGCTGAAAAGCACTTCTTTCTGCGCTTCGTTTACCCCTTCCACGGCTTGAAGCACCTGCATCTGGTAGCCGTTTTCCTGCGCAGTTTTGATGAGTGCTTTCACGTCTTTCGGAAAGCACGAGCCACCGTAGCCAATGCCAGGGTAGATAAACTTGGTGCCGATACGCGCGTCGGAGCCAATGCCCTGGCGCACTTTGTTGACATCGGCTCCCATTATTTCGCACAGGTTGGCAATGTCATTCATGAACGAAATTTTAGTCGCTAACATGGAATTAGCGGCATATTTCGTCATCTCAGCCGACGGAATATCCATGAAGATAATCGGGTGCCCGTTCAGTAGAAAAGGCTTGTAGAGGCGGCGCATCACTTCTTCGGCTTGGTCAGAGCTGACACCTACCACAATGCGGTCGGGCTTAAGAAAGTCATCGATAGCAGCCCCCTCCTTCAAAAACTCCGGGTTAGAAGCAACATCGAATTCTATCGCCGCACCTCGCTTGGTGAGTGCACCCTGCAGTTCGGTGCGCACTTTGGCAGCCGTGCCAACGGGTACGGTACTTTTGGTTACTACCACGCAGTAGTTATCTATATTCTCGCCAATGCTCCTGGCCACTGCTAGCACGTATTTCAGGTCGGACGAGCCATCTTCACCGGGCGGAGTGCCTACGGCAATAAACGCCACATCGCAACCTTTAATGGCTTCCCCCAGATTAGTAGAAAAGTGCAAGCGCTCGGCCTTCACATTACGGCTTACCATTTCCTCCAGCCCAGGCTCGTAAATAGGCAGGATACCGTTGCGCAGATTCGCAATTTTTTTCTCGTCGATATCGATACAGGTGACATTAATGCCTACCTCGGCAAAGCACGTACCCGTCACTAGTCCGACGTAGCCGGTTCCTACAACTGCAATTTTCATTAGAAATGAAGTAAAAATTCAGGTCTTGTTGCTTGCGTTCTGCAAACACCCTTGCCTATTATTGAAACTATCGCAAAAGTAATCCATTCATGGTAATTGCAGGCAAGCATGCGACGCGGATAATATATAGTCGAAATTGCTGGCGCTCAGCCACCGCCCGCTCAGTGGGGTGCAAGCCTTCAAACTCATAAGCTGGAAAAGAACGGTCGAGTGGGGCATTGAACACCACTCGTGCTCCTACTCCCAGAGCTGGCACGGGGTGCCAATCGGCCGCAGCAAGTGGGTAGAGGTGGCCGAAATTAACCAAGAGGGTGAGGCTGTCGCCAGGATTTGGCGGGCAGCTTGCTACGGGAAGCTTCCTAACCTGTCGAATAGCGCCGAGCGACTTATTTGCAGCCTGTACCTCATTGTAGTAAAACACTTTATCATCTGGCAAACAGCTGAGCTTAAACGTTGTGATTACATCAGCCGGGTACACGAGGCGAGCGTAGGCACGCAAAAACAAGACGTAGCAAACCACCGCTACGGCGCAGCTACCGAGTGCCGCCGCCGGAGCCACTCGGGGCCACCGCACGGCGCTCAAAGCAGCCACGCCTGCTAGCACAATAAAAGGCATATACAAGCGAAGCAGTCGACCATACCAGACGATGCGGTGCCCTACCGCAGCGGTTGTAGCGTGTAGTAAAAACAGTAGCAGCGCTGCCAGTAATATTTTTTGCAAAGGCGTACGGGGAATAAGTACTGGCAGGCCACCGTGCCGTACGTGCGGCACCAGTTGCACTAGTGCCAGCCCTAGCAGCGTCCCCAACACTACTCCCAACCCAGTTTCTACCCGCCACAGGTAGCTGAACAAAAAGGTATAGCCCTCGGCTGGGTCGCCCTGCAGAATATGCAGCGACAAATCGTAGCTGATGGCCCAGAAGCGCGGCCCACCGCCGTAGCGGCTCAGCGCCTCGGCAACCAGCAAGGGGAGGGCAAACCCTACACCAAGTATGAGTCCCTTAAAAAAATGGTTGCGGACCCAGGCCAGGGGGTGCCGCCAGCTGAGCAGCGGCAATACCAATAACACGGGTGCTGCGTAGTAGCCAGGATACAGCAGCCAAACGCTCCCCGCCCCTAGCCCCAGCCGCAGCCAAAACCAGGCGCTGGGCGCCGCTGGCTGGCGCAACACCCAGTACAGCAAGCTCATGAAAAGCAGTAGGGCCGCGTCGTAGGGCGACACGTGGCGCACTTCGAGGGAAGTATTAACCAGCCCCGCGTACAGAATGGCCGCCACGAGCGCCCATTGTAGACTAGTGACACTCCGGTGCAGTAGCCGCCAGCAAATGGCGAAGAAGAGCCCAGCCGTCAGCACCGTCGTGGCCCAGTTAAGCACGGTTGGCACCAGCAGCGAGGGGTAGGTGTAGATGCCCAAGCCGGCCCAGTGCGACAGCGCCAGCTGGCCGGCGGCTGGCACGCAGCGCCAGAGCGCATCCAGTGGCCGGGCATCGGTCATGGACAGGGCGTAGGCGCAGGCTTGCCAGTTGCCGTGGGCGGCGGCGCGCAGCGCATTGAACGACTGTAGGTACCGCCCTTCGTCGGAGCTGCCGAGTGCTCCTTTGCCCAGAACAGACAGGCGCAGCAGTAGCATCGTGACCCAGACAGCCCCGAGCAACTGCGCGGCACGGCGCGAAGCAAACCAGTTGCTATTCAGCTTTTCAAGCAAGCGTATCGCCGCAAAAGGGTTATGGTCGCTATCACTACAAACCGCCCTGGCTGCCTAGCGTGGGCGCCTACGCCATGTAGTGCTTCCACCAGTACTGAAAAACAATCAGAGCCCAAATGCGGGCGTGCGCGTCGCCGGGGCTGCTAGAGAATAGCTGTTTTTTCAGCTTTTGCACAGCCGCTACATCAAAGATACCCTGGCCTTCTACGAATGCGTCGGCTAGCAAATCCTGCTCGATGAGGGGGCGCAACTCACCGCGCATCCACTTGAGCAGGGGCACTTCGAAGCCATGCTTAGGGCGGTCGTAGAGCTCAGGCGGTAATAGGGGGCGGAAGGCATCCTGCACAATTTTCTTTTTCATGGTGCCATCTACTTTACTGCTCACTGGGATAGAGAAAGCGAAGTTGACGACTTTATAATCCAGAAAGGGAGTTCTAACTTCCAGTGAGTTAGCCATACTCATCAGGTCCACTTTCGTGAGCATGTCATAGGGCAGCACCAATTGGGTATCGGTGAGGAGCACCTCGTTGAGGTCACCGTCGGCGTGGATATTTTCGAGGATATCCTTGCGGCGCTTGGCGGCAATTTTCTTGTCCACCTTGCGGCGGCTGGCCGGACTCAGCAAGTCGGCAGCTTGCTTTTCGGAGGCGAAGCTGGCCCAGTCCCAGTAACGGTCCTTAGGGCCGCTGAGCATGCCACGCGAGAAGCGCTGCAGCTGCCGCACTTTGTTGCCTAGGTACGAGTTGCGCGACTTGGGCAGCACATCCCAAAGCAGGTTGAGGCCCGCCACAGCTTCGGCTTTAAACCCACCCTGGCGCACCCGGAAGTCGCCCATGTGCTTGTTGTAGCCGCCAAACAATTCATCGGCCCCGTCGCCGCTTAAGGCCACCGTCACATGCTGGCGCGTGCGCTGGCTGAGTACGTGCACCGCCAGGGCCGAGGAGTCGGCGAAGGGCTCATCGAAGTAGTCAAGCATCTGAAAAAGATGCTCATACAAGTCGTCGTTACTCAGCGAAAACACCGTGTGGTTGGTATTATGCATCTTCGCTACCAAGTTGGCGTACTTGGTTTCGTCGAAGAAAGGCTCGTCGCGGAAGCCGATGCTGAACGTGTTGAGGTGCGGCGTGTGACGGGAGGCCAGGGCCGTAATCACGCTCGAGTCGATACCGCCACTCAGGAAAGAGCCGAGCGGCACATCGGCCACGAGGCGGCGCTCCACGGCCTCGTCCATCAACGACACCAGCTTTTGCTGCTGCTCATCGTAGGTGAGCTTATTTTTGGCAACTTTCTTGGGGTCATAAGGTACTTTATACCAGCGCTTACGCACCACTTTATCGCCCTTGATAAAGAGATAATGGCCGGGTAGCACCTTCTTGATGCCCTTAAAAATTGTGGCCGGGCCAGGGATGTAATTGAGTTGCAAATACTGGCTTAGGGCCACGTAATCGAGCTTGCGAGGCACACCAAGGGCCAGCAACGATTTAAGCTCGGAGCCGAACAGCAGCTGGTCCTCGTCGCGGTACACGTGCAGGGGCTTTACTCCAAAGCGGTCGCGGGCGATAAACAGCGAGTTCTCCTCTTTATCGTAGATAGCGAAGCCGAAAAAGCCGTTCAGCTTCTTAATGAAGCCGCGGCCTTCGCTGATGTACAGATTCAGAATAACTTCCGTATCGGTTTGCGAATGAAATTGATAGCCTTTTTTGACTAGCTTTTCGCGCAGCTCGCGGAAGTTGAAGATTTCGCCGTTGAAGACGATAGTATAGCGGCCCGAGGCATCGGTCATCGGCTGGTTGCCATCGGCCGAGAGGTCGAGGATGGCCAGCCGGCGAAAACCTAGGCCACACTGGTCGTATACAAAATGCCCTTGCGAATCGGGGCCGCGGCGCACAATGGCGTCAGTGGCCGCCTGCAGGCGGGTCAGGGCCAAGCGGCCGGTATCGGAGAAGGCGTAAGCGCCGGTTATTCCACACATAGCTAGACAGCAAAGATAGGGGCAGATGCCAGCAAGTGGTTGATAGGCGGCCAAAAGCGCAACCCCTACCCGCTTCGCCTAGTAAAGACGAGGGGGCACGACTACCTCGTCGCTTTTGCCTTTCCTTACCATCTCTCACCCGCCTCTTTCCATGAGCTTACAACAGGATTTTGAAGCTGCCGTGCAGCAAGTCAATAATTTACCCGCCGATACTGCCCCAAAGCACATGACCGACCTCTATGGCCTCTATAAGCAGGCTACGGAAGGCGATGTAAACATGCAGGGCGATGCCGTAGATGCCAACGCGGCCACCCAGGCTAGCGGCCCGGCCGGCCTCTCGCAGGCCCAGTGGGACTCGTGGGACAAGTATAAAGGCACCGCCGAAGACGACGCCAAACGCCAGTACGTGGCCAAAGTAGCCGAAATAACGGGCAACGGCCCGCAGGGCTCCGAGGCCGGGCAAGTGCCGACCGATGCCCTCACCAATGCGCCCATGGCGCCCGATGCGCCCCTGCCTACTGCCAAAGAAAATGACACTACGGCCCCGCAGCCCGGCTTCGGCCCCGGCCAAAGTGCGGGAGGCCTGCGCGGCGATATCACAGCCGGTGCGCCCTATGGCGGCGAGGATAAACTGAAAGGCGCGCAGTAATCGTGGCCTAAGCGGTAGCGGGCCGCGGCAAGGCGCTGAGTGCATCAACTCAGCGCCTTACCGCGGCCCACTATACTTTTACAAGCACTTGCGGTAGAGGGCGTACAGAATGCGGCGGTCTGTTTCGGTAAGCAACGGGCTAGGGTCGGTGGGCACAAAATGGCGCTTGAAGGCCCGGATGGCGGCGGGCAGGTCCTGGGTATCGTAGCCGATGATGCGCAGCGCGTCGCGGGGCGTGAGGCCCGGCATAAACTGGCCCAGCGAATCGGTAGCAAAGGGGGCAGCGGTAGTATCGGTGCGCACGGCCTCGTCGTACCAGAGCCCGAAGCCGCGCTGCGCCAGCCGCTGCCAGGGAAACAGGGCGCTAGGGTCGTTTTTGCGGGTAGGGGCAATATCGCCGTGGCCGATGAAGTTGGCCACCGGAATGTTGTACGTGCGCTTTAATGCCGCCAATACTTTGAGTAGGCTAGCCAACTGGGCCTCCTGAAACGGCTCCGCGCCGTTGTTATCCAACTCAATCCCAATCGAAACGGAATTAATGTCGCTGATGCTACCCCAGCGGGCCGC
>Ga0160427_10001021_pt1 | contig 17131 bp, 16 predicted proteins | sample SolpanmetagenomL_FD_108194 | JGI IMG/M metagenome (GOLD analysis project Ga0160427, IMG submission 108194) | Solar panel surface microbial communities from Lawrence Berkeley National Laboratory, California, USA - L | ecosystem: Engineered > Built environment > Solar panel > Unclassified ...
ATGGGAGTTAGTTGTAGGCATGCAAGTATAGAATGCATTCACACAGCGCCTGCCCAAAGTTGTGAGAAAGCCGACGGGAGTACCAAGCACTTTAATCTACCAAGACCACACACATCTGGCCGTTGATCAGATGCTTGGAGATGGATGGATTGAATCAAAAAATAGAAGACTTTCTCCAGACTCGTCAAAGCCGAAGAAGTAGTATCCATCTTCATCCTGGACAAATCCCTCTCCCCTCCTCTTCCCTCTTATAATACTCTCTCGTATTCCCAGTTTTTCCCTTCTCATCTTTAACGTCTTACTTCTTGTTCAACCCTCTTCTCATAAAATATAATTCTAATCTGGTTCATCTCTCACACTCCCTCAATCAAAAACACACACATAAATACAATATGGCTCCACAAGAGATGAGATTCGACGACAAGGTCGTCGTTGTCACAGGTGCTGGAGGTGGTCTGGGTAAAGCATACGCCTTGTTCTTTGGTTCAAGAGGAGCCAGTGTCGTCGTAAATGACCTCGGAGGTTCCTTCAAGGGAGAAGGTGCATCGACAAAGGTAGCCTTTTATACATTTAATCAATGAAGGAAGTCTTGATGATCTTTTTTTTGGCTAATGTGCTTCTTTTTGTTATGTAGGCTGCCGATGTTGTCGTTGAGGAAATTAAAGCAGCTGGTGGAAAGGCTGTTGCCAACTACGACTCTGTTGAGTTTGGAGACAAGATCATCGAGACTGCTGTCAAGGCTTTTGGAACTGTCCACATTCTAATCAACAATGCTGGTATTCTACGAGATGTTGCATTCAAAAACATGAAGGATGAGGACTGGAACTTGATCATGAAGGTTCATGTTCAAGGTTCATACAAGGTTTGTGAATTTCCCCCTTCCTACTTTGATTTAAAAACAAAAGTTCACAATACTGACTTCTGGATTGTAGTGCGCAAAAGCTGCATGGCCACATTTCCGAAACCAGAAGTATGGTAGAATAATAAACACTGCCTCAGCAGCTGGACTGTTTGGCAGCTTCGGCCAAACTAATTACTCTGCTGCTAAGCTGGGTATGGTTGGATTTACAGAGACTCTAGCCAAGGAGGGCCTAAAATACAACATTATTGCAAACACAATAGCTCCAATCGCTGCCTCAAGAATGACACAAACCGTTATGCCAGAGGAAGTCCTCGCCAACCTAAAGCCAGATTGGATTGTACCACTAGTAGCTTTATTGGTCCACGATTCAAATAAGACAGAGACGGGAGCCATCTTTGAAGTTGGTGCTGGACACGTTGCCAAGATTCGATGGGAGCGAGCTAAGGGAGCTTTGCTCAAGACTGATGCTTCACTTACACCTTCTGCCATTATCAAGAGTTGGGATGGCATTCGTGACTTTTCAGAACCACAACATCCTGATGGACCAGCAGACTTCATGTCACTGCTAGAGAACGCAAAAGACCTACCAACAAACGCACAAGGACCAGAGATTAGCTACAAGGACAAGGTTGTCTTGGTCACTGGAGCCGGAGCCGGTCTAGGTCGTGCTTACGCTCTGCTCTTTGCTAAGCTCGGAGCCAAGGTCGTCGTTAACGATTTGATGAACCCAGACAACACTGTTGCTGAGATCAAGAAGATGGGTGGACAAGCTGCTGGAGACAAGCACTCTGTGACCGAGGGCGAGGCCGTCATCAAGTCCTGTGTCGATGCCTTTGGAACCGTCCATGTTATCATCAACAATGCTGGTATCCTACGTGACAAATCCTTCGCTGCTATGACTGATGACCAATGGAATGCTGTCATGGAGACTCACTTGCAAGGAACATACGCTGTCACCAAGGCTGCATGGCCTTTGATGTTGAAGCAAAAGTATGGTCGAATTGTCAACACCACCTCTACAAGTGGTATCTACGGAAACTTTGGACAAGCCAATTACGCCTGCGCTAAATTGGCCATTCTTGGTTTCTCACGGGCACTTGCACGTGAAGGTCAGAAGAACAACATCTATGTCAACACCATTGCTCCAAATGCTGGTACTGCCATGACCGCCACCATCATGCCAGAGGAGATGGTGCAAGCATTCAAGCCAGAATACGTTGCTCCAATCGTTGTCGCATTGTGCTCTGACGTTTGCCCTGAACCAACTGGTGGACTTTACGAAGTTGGTTCCGGTTGGGTTGGAAAGACAAGATGGCAACGAAGTGGTGGCCATGGCTTTCCAGTTGACAAGACCCTTACACCAGAGGCTGTTGCACAAGTATGGGAGAAAATCTGCAACTTTGACGATGGCAGAGCCGATCACCCTGAATCTGCCCAAGAAGGAATTCAATCCATCTTGGCCAACATGTCCAACAAATCAGGAGGCAAGAAGTCAGCCAAGAAGTCTGAACCAAATCAAGAGATTCTTGATGCTATTGCAAAGGCAAAGAAGACCGAATCTAAAGGTTCCGAGTTTACATTCGATGACAAAGAGGTCATCCTATACAATCTTGGTGTTGGTGCCAAGAAGAGCGAGCTCGAGTGGGTTTATGAAGGTTCCGACAAGTTTGAGGTCATCCCATCATTCGGAGTCATCCCAACTTTTAACGCAGAGGCTCCATACAACCTCGATGATGTTGTACCAAACTTCAACCCAATGATGTTGTTGCACGGTGAGCAATACTTGGAGGTCAAGAAATACCCTATCCCAACATCTGGCACATTTGTAAACTACCCACGCTTGGTTGAGGTTGTCGACAAGGGTGCTGCCGCTGTTGTCGTCGCCGGTAGCGTCACCAAAGATGCCGCTACTGGTGAAGAAGTATTCTACAACGAATCCACAATCTTTATAAGAGGATCCGGCGGTTTTGGTGGATCATCATCAGGTAGCGATCGAGGTGCTGCCACAGCAGCCAACAAGCCACCAGCACGAAAGGCGGATGTTGTTGTTGAGGAGAAGACAACCGAGGAGCAAGCAGCTTTGTACCGTCTATCTGGTGACCGAAACCCTCTACATGTTGACCCAGAGTTCTCCAAGGTCGGAGGCTTCAAGGACCCTATCCTCCATGGTCTTTGCTCATTCGGTATCTCTGCCAAGCACTTGTACAAGACATATGGTGCATTCAAGAACATCAAGGTTCGATTTGCCGGTACTGTTGTCCCAGGTCAAACTTTGAGAACCGAGATGTGGAAAGAGGGCAACAAGGTCATTTTCCAGACCACAGTAGTGGAGACCGGCAAGCCAGCCATTACCTCCGCTGCTGCCGAATTGGTTTCAACTGGAAGCAAGCTATAAGCTATTCAAATCTTGACATGATATGTTTTACGTCTTGACTTTTTTGGTTCTCTTTGTTCGGGATAGAATGTATGATAGTATGAGTTCTTTACCGTTTTTTTATTGCTAGCAATTTCTTTTATATACCAATGTTTATCTTTACGTCCTCAAGTCTCGTCAAATTGTGTTTTTTTGCATAGCAATTCTACTTTAACACTCAACATATTCAGCATAGCTAGTATTTAAACAAAGTGGTTTACTTCAATATTAGAGTTTGTGCCCGTTGTTCAAGATAGTGCGTGAAAGTAAGAAGAAAAAGAAGAAGAAGAAGAAGTCGTTTGCCGATTGTTGTAGATGTTTCTGGAAGATTGAGTGCAGCATCCCCCCCAAAACTGGACTAGCTTAAACTGTCTTGTCTCTCGGCCAGTAGCAAGCAAGTACTCTTACCAGTATCACCAACCGGCCAATCCAAAAACTTTGAATTCTTTCTTTTCTTTTCTTATTTTTATCCTTCTTCCTTTTTTGAATCAATTCCAAAAAAATTTGACGGAGCAGCTGCGACTGACGACAGCAATCCTAAACTCTCTCTCTCTCTCTTTTTTTTTGACATCTAACGAATTGACGACTACTTAGTGCTTAGCAACAAAGCAAGATTCGAAGTGTTTTTGTAACGACTTTACGATTCTACTACTCTCCTCACTCACGTACACTGTGCCTTGACGAGATCCAACTCTCTATCACGCCACTATATCTACCTAGGTATATATAAGCTCAAATCCAGTGGACATTAAGAGTGCGACACACACACAACTCAACTCTACAAAATGAATACTTCAAGGGCTGTTTGTCAAGCTCTATCTCGACCTACATGTACAGCTTCCATTACTAGGTCAACAAATTCTCTACCATCAACATTCATATTGCAAAAAACTGCACCTCAAAGATGTTTTTCAACGTCTAGCTACAACACAAATATATCAAGGAAACAAAATCGATCCTCAGAAAAGCCGGGCACAAGAAAGAATACATCTGTTCGTATCCAAGCTCTTAATCCAAATAGGAAACCCTTTGTACTTATTATTATGTGTCACTCACTGACAGCCTCGTTAGTCTTTCCATAGCACAGCATCTCAGAATGCTCCGAAGGATCCTTATAAGGCACTAGGCGTGGACAAAAATGCTAGCGCCTCCGAAATCAAAAAGGCATACTATGGCATGGCGAAGAAATACCACCCAGACACAAACAAAGATCCTAAAGCCAGAGAATCCTTTGTTGAATGCCAACAAGCTTACGAAATCCTGTCCGATCCACAAAAGAAGGAACAATTTGATCAGTTTGGTTCCTCTTCATTCGACCAAAGTGGAGGATTCAACCCTGGCGCAGGTGCCGGCAACCCATTCGGTGGAGGTTTTGGTGGGTTTGGTGGACCAGGGTTCGAAGGTGCCTTTTCATTCGACGATATATTCAACGCATTCTCACAAGGTGGAGCAACGGGTGGCCGTAAAGGAAAGAGACGTGGTGTTTATGAAGCTGTAGGCGAGGATATTGAAGTCCAGACAAATATTACATTCATGGATGCTGCTCATGGTTCGGAAAAGACAATCAACATCACACCCTTGACAACATGTACAACGTGTTCGGGCAGTGGACTAAAAGCTGGAACAAAACGAGGGGAATGTCCAAGGTGTTCTGGAACAGGAACCAAGGTCCATTTCGTACAGGGAGGATTTCAGATGGCATCGACATGTAATGCTTGTGCAGGAACTGGTATTGTCATACCAAAGGGCTCTGAGTGTAAACCTTGTGATGGAGCAGGTGTGGTTAGGGAAAGAAAAGCCGTTCGAGTAGATATACCAGCTGGTGTTGAAGATGGCATGCGTTTGAAGGTCATGAATGAGGGTGATGCGCCTGTATTGCCAGCTGGAGAAGCGGCCAATGCCAAATTGCATCGTGGTGATCTCTACGTCCACATTCGGGTTCAAGCGCACCCCAACTTTAGTCGAAATGGATCCGATGTTTTATATACTGCGACAATACCAATGACGACCGCCATGTTGGGAGGCCGTATCAAGGTACCGACGCTCGATGGAGAAGTTGACCTTGTGGTACCCACTGGAACTATGACCGGAGAGAAGATTACCATGAGCGGCATGGGTATGCGAAAGTTGAGCTCACGAAGAACGGCAAATGGTGATCTCAAAGTCGAATTCAAAGTTCAAATGCCAAAGTAAGTCTACCCTTTTTGCTCTTGTCTCTCAATCACGATGTTTGTGGCACAAGACTAATAGATTGTTTAGATCCCTTACTGCTTCACAACGTACATTACTAGAACTCCTCGCCGACGACTTTAAGGACCCATCTGCCAAGCGAATGATGAATGTACAGAATTTGTAAGTTTATTTTTGCTCTCCCACCTTTGTATGCTCAATTGGTTTTAAATGAAATTGTTGTTAATTCTTGCCCTTTGCGAATTTAGAGGCAAAGAGAATCAAACACAAAACAACAATGGTGACGAAAAGCATGAAGGCTTTCTCAAACGCGCATTCCACAAATTCACCCATCCCTTAGAAGGACACTCAACTTCAAACGATAATCCAACAAACCAAACGTCGCAACCCTCTGATATTGAAGAGGAAGAGAAGAAGAAGGCATCTGGATCTGGTTGATTCATTGTACGCTTGGTTCCTTGAAAATTACATTGTTTCTTTTATCTTTCAATATATCTTGATTATCTCTTTTATTACTATATCCTTCGTTCGAAGACAATATGTATTGTACAAAATTCCCTTCAAATAAAGAGGTGTTGATTGTATATATGACGATTCTAACCCCCATCCCCGCTCTCTGGCGTTGACCTGCTTTCTTTTTGTCTCTTTCCCGGATTGAGCATGTTTTGTATTTTTAAAGTTTCTCCTTCCCTCATTTCTCCCTTTGTCGTTTGTGTATATATGTATATATGTCTTCTCTTTTTACCTTCTAGTGTATATTTCTACCTCACTCTAATCGATAGATTGCCTTTTCTTCCTTATGCTTGCTTATGTAGATGTCATACTCCTTGCAAAAATGGAATTATACATGGAGAAAGAAACTGTTATATGAAGATTGAAACCTCTCCTGCTCCCAATCTTGTGGTAAACAAAACTTATCTAAAGCATTGAAAGTTGGAAGGGCTAAATGTGGTCAAAACATGATGTTGTGGGTGCTATATGATAAACACCAAGACAAAAATCTATAGAAATCTAAAGAATATTGACGACTTCAATACATATACAAGATGGAGGAGAAGATGAGTATGTGCCTTCCCGCCCTCTTTACGAAAGAAATAACGCTTTTTATATACCGGAAACTCTTATCAGACTAACCAAAAGCTCTTCATTCTCTTCAATTATCTCCTTTATCGTCTCCTCCTCGAGTTTCTACCAAATGATTTCACAGACTTACTGTAATCCGTCTTACCATTCGAGCCAGTTTGTAACACCTGTAACCCCTGCTGTTGTTGTTGCTCATTGTTCAACATCCTTTGCTGCTGCTGTTGCTGCGAGTCCTTCTTCGGCTCCTCATTCGCCGCCTTCCTGTCCAATTGATGCTGCTGATGTTTCTGCTGTTGTTTCTTTGCATTCACGTCATAATCATCTACCTCCACACCACTAACAAACACCTCGCTCAAAAACTCCAAAGCGGCAACAAAGACGCAAAGTAAGCTAGCAATACAAAAATGACTAATGGTCGTTCCGATATCTAGCCAACTCCCCTCATCTTTGACCATGAAGAAAAAGTTGAGTGTTAAAACATCACTAAGACCCATGACCAACATGAATAGTGCCGATGGAGCAATTTCCAAACGACGATTCAAGATGCCCAAGTTGGCTGAGATGATGGCAAATGGTATCAGTAGTTTAAATAGAAGGAGAGCACTCATGGCGAAGGGATTGAAGACAGGAATAAGACGATAGACAGAGTCGAGTGAAAATGCTGATAGTGATGCGACATTTCCAGTACCAAAGAAGGCTGCTTGAATAAAGAAGAAGAAGAATAGAGCGATCCTAGTATCTGATAATATGAGTGTTCGGAATCTGGATTCAGGCTCTGTCGACGACGATATTTTGGTAGGACCTGGAATTTTAGCTGCTTTGGCTTGTTTGTGCTCATAGATTTGTCGCTCGAGATGTACCCAAACAACCATAGTTGCGTTAAATGTGACATAGAATATTGTTTCGTAGGAAATGGATAGGATGATAAATGTGGGACAAAAGGTCAGGAATATGACCATGAGTCGGTGAGAAAAGTGCTTTTGTGGGCTGAATCTGTTCAATGCTGGTACACACAAAGATGAAACTAGTTGTATTTCGTTAGACCATTCCTACGCCTTGACAATGTTCAGGAGTGATTGAGAGGGAAAATTTACTTAAGACTAGCCAGCCAACTTGCTGGTTGCCAATTGGAAGACCCTCCTTTGCTTGTAGTGACTGGACAGTGCTATTGGTAATGTACAAGGTCAAAGCAACCAGACCAACCTATTCTATATTAGTAGAAGGTTTATATTGATGCATCAGAAAAAGCTACCTGTATACCCATGATACTCTTTGAGATTTGGTCGAATCTTGTGATGCCAAGAGTCAGGGACATGTTTTCTTTTGGTATGATTGGCAAAGTGCGACTTTCGGCAAACATGATGTAGAAGAGACCAATAAAGAACATGGCAACGCCTCCAATATTACTAAGGAAAAACTGTATATTAGTGCGATCCAAGTTATCAAAAGAAGAAACGAAGTAAGTAAACACATACATGAGCAAAAGACTCTCTTGCTTGACGACTGGTAGTGTTGTAAAAGTGCTCATGATTGCACAACAGACTGCCCATATGCCTATGGCACCTTTATTCCTCAACACAAACTTGGAACCATACAACATCGGCCAAAAAATGCCAATGATGAAGCAACCAGTGAAAACCAATCTTTGGAAGTATCCAAAGACCTAAGTTCTAATCAATATACATATACTTTTTGATCATGGTTCGACTTACAAGCGCTTCCAAGAAAGCCAATGCAGACATTGTCTTGAAGAGAATAGTCATAGCTCTTTTAAAGTTGTTCCGACCTTTGAAGAGTTGAACAAGACCACCGTATGTTGTTCTGCGCGACGCCCACACCTCTTCCCAGAAGATGAATGGGAAAACGGAGTATGCATAGTACGTCCATGGTGCTTCTTGTAGATAGAACGCTGCATATAACGCCAAAAGCCCTGCAACAAAAAAACCAACCCCTGCACTAGGACGTTTGCTGACAGCTGGATTTCGAACAACATGCAGGCCTATCACGTTGGTCATGGCAAATGCAATCCATCCGAGATAACCAGATGTGACTATTGCACGTAAAAGCAACCAGTCATAGCTAAGCCACTGTTAGCCGAGTTACTAATGACAAATCTTTAGAACTAGAGATGTACGTTTGAAGATATCGCAATCCGTCTAAACCAAGCTTAATAATTTCTAGAGACTCCAAGATCGCATTATCATACAGCCCACTCTGAACAAGACCTTTTATCCGCAACAAACGAGTTGGTATATTGCTATCAACGGCGGAAAAGGGCTTGAATGGTGTATAATTTACTGTGACCTTGGATTTTTGTTCTGGTAACATGTCAGCTTGATTGACACAAGGTCCTGTTGGGAATTGACAATTGACGTACCATCTTTGACATTGTACATTTCTAAGATTTGTTTTGCATTTGTATACATCGCTTGTGCTTTCATTTGTTTATCAACACTAAGATAGTCCAGTGGGAGTTCACCAACAGAATTTGCAGGGAAGTTGACACCGACTAGAAATGCCATTAATGCAGCAATATCTGCTTGATTGACATCGAATCTAGGGACGTGAGTTAGGCCCCAATTGTGAGAAAACCCATCAGCGTGACCCCGCGCAATGACATTGACGTTTTTGACATTTGGCTTAGCTATACCAGCGCCCCATGTTATCAATGGTGTTCGAGTATTGTTAGGGTGTCCATCCCCATGAGAGCCAAAATCTGACATGCCATGATCGGCCGTGAAAACCCAAGATGTTTTATCGTCGTTTCCATAAAATTCGTCTACGATTTTTACGATCTCTTTGATTCCAGTATCCACGAACGCGATATTGTTAAGATATTCTTGCGAATAAGGTCGATATGCATGGCCATTCATATCTAGTCCAAGAAGATGGAGAAAGAACACAAGCTTGTCTTGTCTGAGCTCCTGGTTCAAGTTCTCATCTGTTTTTGCTTTTGCGAAAAAGTCTTTGACGCCATTAAAAACCCATTCGTCCAAAGACGTAGCGTCTTTTGTGAAATCCTCCGACTCTGCAGTATACATGTACGCATCCACTCTACCAGGTGTAGCACCATCTTGAAACATGCGCAGAATGTCTGGAGAACCCCAACTCCATGTGTGCCGACTTTGATTGAAAACGCTATCAAAGTTGACTGGATTTTCTTTCCACCCAGTTGTAACAGCAGAAACATCTTCGTAAAGACCGGCGATCATAGCTACATGACCTGGGCGAGATTCTGTTGGCATTCTTGTGTGCGACACTCCGAAAGTTCCAGCTTCGAGAACTCGCGATCGAAGAAACGGTGCAAGAGGACGAGGCGTGAGGTCGGCGCCTTCTGGCGCAAACGGAGGGACATGAGATTCGAAACATTTGTCTGCTCTAAGACCGTCACCTATTTATCCCTTCCAACAATAAACCCAAGCAGAGCTGTCAGCTATCGCGAAAAGAATTGTACTAATTATATGGGTTGCAGCTTATACGGACCGACGATAAGAAAAAGACGTTTTGCTGGAGGTTCAGCTTCTACGTGGTGCTGGTGCATGCCATGAACAATAGGAGATTTGAAGTAAATGTCGAATATGGAATAGATGTACATGGAATGGAAGACCACTGCGACCAAAAGGAAGCCCAGCAAGTTGAGCTTGACCATATTGACAGTGCTCCTCCGGAACTAACAACACAATGTGGGTGATATAAGAAGATTATAAAAGACGAAATTCAAAAGGAATGACGAAGCAGAACTATTGTAAAGAAAAAGGAGTGTATTTTTGTGAGTATTTTGTGCTGTTCATGAGATCGTGGCCATGATGTTGTGTTGTGCAGGAGAAGAATTGAAATTGGCCAGAGAGGTGTCCGTCCAAGCAGCAGCTGGTGTTTGACCCCTGTGCCTGTGCCTGCATGACCCCTTGTCCCTCGTGCTATCCGGTTTCCTTTCTCGAATGTCTCCCGGGCACCCGCATGAACTCCCATACTCATGTACTTGGCCTCTACAGAAAAAATGCTTGCTATATGGATCGCACCAGAATTTGGTCAAATCATTTTCATTGTCACTCAGAGTCACTAGCCACAATGATTCACGGCTCAAGCCACACATACCGCCTCACACATAGAAATTGGCCAAGCAAAGGAAACATCAAGATTTATTGATCCAATATCGGCTCGCTCACATAGTCAAAGTCTCTCACAACAACTTGTATCAAACATCACGATCGCAATCAGACCGTCCGACCTTCCTTTGTACCTCCCCAGATGATCACGGGCTAGAAACAGCTCTCCACCTACCATGCTTCGACAAAGTGAGCGAGCGCTTCAACAGAGCGAGCGAATGCTGTTTGAGCGAGCTCCAAACATTTCAGATTCCCCCACCGCATCACTTTTTAGGAATTCCAGATTAGCAACCGTCATAACACCTCTACCCAGACCGCCGAACGTCAGAGTAACTGCAAAAGATTCCTACCCACGACATCAAGCTATATTCTCACCTGCTGCCTCGCGCTCGCGTGGTGATTTTGGACTCAAACGAAATCTTCCACCTCGAGTGAAGAACCAATACATTCGCTATAATGAACTCGACACTTTCGAACACCGAACAACGTTCGAATCTGCACACGATCACGTCTTGATGGTTAAAAAATGGCAAGAGATGAATATTCCACTAGGAAAGCAACGACTATATGCGCATATTGAAAGTGCAAAGAATATATCCGCATTCCAGACAGATTTGGAACCCACAGACGAGGCATCCAAGCTTGAGGACCCTATAATATGGGGTTCGAACCAACCAGTTTTATCGAAGTTAGGATCCGGGGAACTTGAAGACTTTATAAAGAGGGAACTTTTACCAAAGAGGTCTAAATTCCTTAGATGGTGTTACTTGAAAGAGTGGCACGAAACAACAGACCGGGAAACAGAGAAAAGATTGATAGACGATCCGAAATACGAGGCACCAAAACCTCCCAAAAGAGCAGAGGCTAACATTGAAGCACTACGAGCCGACATGCCAAATTTGAACAAACTTATCAAAGAATATTTCCAGCTGCCCAGCTCCAACGCTCAGCCTTATGCCACACACCCTTCTGCTGGTCTACATTATATTCTCAACGGCAGTCACATGCGCAATGATCCACAGCGTGGTCCGCTTAGGGATAAAATCGTGGTTGGTCGAAACTACAATTTAAACAGCAAGGCTAAACTTGCTCTGATTGGCGGTTTTGCTGTGAACAGCGCCAGCGTCGGCTCTCTAGACCATCTGTCTAGACTTGCAACGACTCCAAGAAGGGTTACAGCTTCTGGATTCACGAGTATGGAAGCTCAGAGTTTCCTGGTTTCTCAAGCACACATCACTCCTGCTGGCAAGATAAAACTTACTGCTTTACCGACTCATGTCAGGCCGAACGATACACATGCACCGCGATCTATGTCGAGTACAGAACGACTCAGAGAGTGGGAGCCCAAAACTCAGACCGGTAATCGCTATGCTCAACAGGTGAACCGACCTTCACAAGGGAGTGTTGATTTGCACAGAATTCGTGAAGCTGGTCAAAAAAGACATGGTGGAGAGGTTCAATCCCTGAGATCTGGTTATGAGCCTCTCATTCGAAATCTCACTGATCTTACGAGGAACTCCAAGACCATTTCATAATAAACCTTTGAGCTCTTCGTCAGACCCTTTGCTTCCGCATGTCCTTGATCTTGGATGGATGTGCTTGTACAATTAGCTATCACTGTACTATGTATATGTGCTGTATATATCTAGTACACTCTTTTATTTTCCGTCTTAAGGCTCTTTCCTTTCATTACAATATACTGCCTGTGTCACGTAAATATTGACTTTTGTATAACTTGACCGAACATCTAGATATCTCTCACTTTACAGTATGTATGTGTTGTATCTAGAGTCTAGACCTGATGGATAATTGATATGCAACTTTGGGTTGTAAACATATGTAGTACGGATATACTCAAAAACCACAGGCAATGGTATGTTGCAAAAATACCTGATTCAGATTTCTGTGTCGGTCATTGGCAACGCTCAGCACTCGAGTCTGCAGATTCACCGTATTGTGCTGTGCTGTCCCTGAATACGACAGCGAGTTTCGAGAATTTTATTCGGCCAAGTCTAGTGCGTATTAATTCTAGTGCGAAAGTCTAAACCAACAAGCACTGGCAGGCAGAAAAGCAAGCACACACACAAAAGCGACAAGACAAGGCTACCGTAGCAAGGCTATTTTAGTGAATGAGCGGGTGAGTAAAAGACTGGGGCACTGAAGACAAGAGCCCGAGCGTAACATGAACAATACACGCTAAGCCTGAGCATACTACTGCTACGGGAGGAGTTTAAGCCTAAACCGGGAGATGGATTTACGTACTTAAGTAGTTAAGTACATGGGGGGGCCATTCCACGTATTCTAATAATAAAATATTAATAATTAATACAACATTCCATCCACCGGTTTCCCCTTAACTTGCTTGCTTGGCAGCCCTTTTTATCCTTCTGCTCTGCCTATTTTTACTTCTTCTCCAACTGCTCTGCTGGCTCACCCTTTTACTCATCTTACGTCCAAGATCCACGTTGACTTCCACCCTTTCAACTCAAACCACAGACACTCATTTCGTTTCATCTATTTATTCGGCCAGTCATTCATTCATTCAATAATCCGGAATCATTCGCCCTGTTACAATAAGAGTTCTGAATCACCATCTTCGCAATAGCCTAGCCTCGGCCTCGCTAGTTTTAAAGTTTTAACAGAAAAAAAGGGCTCCCATTATGGCTATACAATCAAGCATCGCCGACAGGCTGGAGAGGTTCAACTGGATGGGTGAATCGACAACTCGATATGAGAGATTAAAATCCGGAATTACAACCTTAAATCCATGGAAGAGAAGATTGTTATATCTCCTCCCGCCATTGCTTGTTTTAACGTGAGTTTTGTTCCACATCATGTTCACTTATATCCCTCCTCAATCCAGATCAGAGTCTGGTATTTTGCGCTAGATTATTTCAATTGTCACGAGTGGTACAAGCGTTTTTGTGGATGAACTGAATTTAAAGTCAAGTTATTTATGCGGTGGGATGGATTGATTCAAGGAGCAGTTTTAAGAGACATGTATTGAGCGAGATCTAATGGCTAATCTGTAATTTAGATGGATCGTGTACCTTTTCAATCCATTTACAACCACAATCCCGTCGACAGATAATTCGGGCGATGATGCGTCGATAAAGGTGGACGTCACTGCCGCCGTAACAACTCCAGCAGCACCCGCTCAAACCGTTTTTGTCGAAGTACCCGTCAAACAAAAATACAATGAGACCAAAGTAGCCTTCTTGATGGAGAGTCGCCCAATTCCACATCTCGCCCCTCTCCTGCTACATATGATCAATGTTGTACCTGTCGACTGGAAATTCAGATTCATGGGTTCAGAGGAGTCTATCAAATTCATCAACTCTTCTCTGCCAGTACAAATGTACGAAAAGACTGGTAAATTGGATATGGTGCGCATACCATCCAACGTGACATTCAAAGGGCAACAAGAACTCAGCGAGACATTTACAAATTTGTGGTTCTATGAGACTGTGCTTGCTCCGGCTGAGCACCTCTTGGTCTTCCAAACAGACAGTATTATGTGCGCAAACAGTGGTAAAGATCTAAATGATTGGTTACAGTATGATTGGGTTGGAGCACCATGGTATGTTTGAATAGTCCATATATTCGTCATGGAGACGAAAAGTATCATCAAACTAACCATAACATCACAACTTTGTAGGGTTCCAAATGCACAATCTGGTGGGAATGGTGGATTATCTCTACGAAAGGTCTCATCAATCATTAAAGTCCTGAAACAAGAACAACGAAAAAAGGGAGATCCAGAACTCGAAGACTTGTGGCTCTGCAATCGTCTGAAGAACTTGCCTGGTATCAATATGGCGGATGGTACAACTGAGTCACACTTCTCCGTCGAAGCAGTGTGGCAAGATCGTCCCATGGGGTGAGTCTCCCTTTTTTTTCCTTCCTCGTGGAGCTAATTATTCAAACATGTCACTAACTATGATTAGATATCACACTGGCTGGTCCGGTGCCAGACTACCAGATGATGTGTGGGGAACTGCTGAGAAACGAAAGAAGATTTATGACTATTGTCCTGAGATGAAGATCACGATGAATATGAAGTTGGAGCGTGAAGGTTGTGAAGATAAGAATGCAAAGCGAGATCCAGATGGTAGCATGCAAAAGTACTATATTAGAGCGTGGTAGTTTCTGTTTTATAGTTGTTTTTTACCCTGGCCCTTTTCTTTCATTGTTTTTCCTTTCTGTTTATTGTTTCTTGGTGCAGCGGATTTCTGAAATTAAAAAGCCCTATAACATTGTTACGATATTTTACGTTTTATCTTGTATAAATTGACTATACGTTCTCTGATTTGTCGAATGATTGGCAAGCATTGCTGTATAATTATCAAATAGAGAAGAGCATTGATATCTATCATCTAAAACATGTGCGTATTGGCCACTACTCCTATGAGGCTTCTTTTGAATGAACCTCAGTTGCATGGTATTGAAATGCTCGAACAGCCCACAAATAGTCACCAAACCAATGTATGATTCCCCACGTCGCGATTTGGATTTGGAGGTGAGACCCGAGACATTTCTAGTGTTGTTTGAGTTCGGATAGATAATTAAATAGACACAAGGGAAGGAAGATCTGACAAGTTGAAGACGATGACAAGCTAGGCATACTAGGGACTAAATAAGTTAATAGTAGTTAGAGGTAAGCTAGCGAATTGGTTTGACTTTACCCCACTATACTATACCACTATACCACTGCTATGCTAATATGCTCCCTCCAGCATCATCATCATATTATTATATCACTACTGGCTTGCTCACCCACTCGCCCACTCACTGCCATTTGGTTACAACTGACTAACTGACTAACTGACTAACCAACCAACCAACTAGCCAACCAACCACGAAGTACGTATCATACTCACCTATCTCTTCGCTCGTCAGCATACCAATCCCATCTCGTATTCTCGATTCCGTTTTCCCTCCGGAAGCTCTCCTTTGAGTTCACTCTGTATAATATATTCGTCAGTCTTGGAGCCGGTGCATATCTCAGAGTGGGAATGTTACGGATTACGCTATAACACAGGGTTCGAAATACTTTTGCTATTTCTCGTCATAATCTCGGAGAATCCTCTCTAATCATAACATCACAGAGCTGTTCATATTGCAATCGATAGGTCATAAGTTGCGACCTCTCTATTTCTAGATCGTCTTGAGGGCATTTTCGACTACCAAACTCTAACAGCTACCCGAAGGCTTCAAAGTCGTCTATATTGGAGACCCTTAGCAAACCTTTGGTTTTTAATCTAAAGTACAAAAAAAGTCAGCTGGAATATGGCATCTGATCGTCCTGTACCGCCGTACAAAGTACGAGCTCTATATGAATACTCCTCGCCTCATGATGACGACCTCAACTTTGGAGCGAATCAAGTAATCCTAGTGACTGCCGAGGAAGATGACGAATGGTCTTTTGGTGAATATACAAAAGAAGGACAAACTATTAAGGGTATTTTCCCCCGAAATTATATTGAGATCATCAAGGAGGCGGCAGTACCAACCCCACCACGACCTGTTCGACATGCTTCTAAACCATCCACTTCAATTCCACCGCCACAACAACAATTGCAAGAAATTCCAGCGCCTGTACAACCAGAGTTAGGAGAACATGAGGCTGAGGTGACTACGAGACAACAACCTGCAGCTGAATTAGTTGCTGAGACCCCCGAGCATGCTTCAGGACAACCCTCAGCTCCCGTGTCTACTGCGACTAAACCAGTAGAGAGAAAGGAGATTGTATCACCAGATCCTGTGGTTGAGACCAAACCAAAACCCGTCAAGCCAGCTCCCGCACCAAAGAATGTTGGGGAAGACAAAGGCGCACCAGCAGCCACGGGTTCTTTCAGAGATAGAATCGCTGCATTCAACAAGACACAAGCACCACCAATAGCTCCATTCCAAGCATCAAAACCCTCAACATTTATCAAAAAGCCATTTGTTGCGCCGCCGCCGAGTAAGAATGCTTATGTATCTCCACCAATTCAACAAACGAATGTGGTCCGCCGAGATGAGGAGACGGTAGTTCGACCACCAGCGGAAGACATTGTTTCAGAGTCGACGTCAGCAGATGCTGCCGATGCCCCAAAGGTTTCGTCACTTAAAGACAGAATTGCACTTTTGCAGAGCACGCGTTTAGCTACGGGACCTCCAACAAAGCCCAAACCGAAGCATGTGAAACAAGAGAGCAGAGCAAATATTGAGGCACCTACTGTCGAACCAAGACATGTTGATAATCAGGAAGACGATCATGATGTTACCATGACCCAAAATGACAATCTAAGTCGGGTCGACACTGGCGAATCACAAGTTGAAGAGGCACCACGCCAGCTACCTATACCTATTCCACAAATGTACAAAGAACCACCTCAAAGCAGCGATGATGAAACTGAACATCAAGAGGACTTGGAAAGCTCAAAGACACAGGAGCATCATGTCGCTAGCCAGATGGAGAATCTGAGTATCGCA
>Ga0160427_10001022_pt1 | contig 17127 bp, 13 predicted proteins | sample SolpanmetagenomL_FD_108194 | JGI IMG/M metagenome (GOLD analysis project Ga0160427, IMG submission 108194) | Solar panel surface microbial communities from Lawrence Berkeley National Laboratory, California, USA - L | ecosystem: Engineered > Built environment > Solar panel > Unclassified ...
TACAAATTGTGGTGTCTCTCAAATATATATATATATAAATAAATATATAAAAAAGAGAGACACATGAGAGTGAGGATGTCTTTTTGTTTTTTTTTTCTCGAAATATATATATATATATATATATATATATATATATATATACATGTGCTGGTTACAGCAAACAATGCTGTAAATACTGTTCATATGAAGCGCAAGCAAGTTGAACCTCAGTTGCTTGCTACACACATCATCCACTGCTCACTTCACACTTCACACTTCACACTTCACACTTTAAGTCGCTCAGTCTACCACCTCAACCAGCACCGCCATTTGTCGGGCGAATTCACTACCCTCTTGGAATATGCTGGAATTGTTGTCCCCATTGGCGAAAAAGAAGACGACGAGCGCACAGCATATCTGGAGCTATCAAGTGAATCTGCGAGGTAACTTCACAAAGAGGATACGGAAGACATACCACGAACGTCACACTTAGACCTTGCTGTACAAGATTCAGACATCTTGTCCTTGACAAGCAAAAACTAATCAAATTAAACAAACACGATGAATAGACCTTTGAAAATCCAACGTGCCTCCACGAAGCCACCTCATGAAGCAAAATGGATTTTTTGGTGTGAGGATTGTGCAACAACTGTGTACAAATTTCCTGTCGGTGATTGGAAGACACACCTCAATATTTGTTCGTACACGACACATCTCAATGAACTTCTTTCTTTGCTGTTCTAATCTGCCTTTGTTCTCGAATAAGAAATACAACACGACCCGATGGTTATAATGACGGACAGCTTCATGACGTATGAGCACATACAATACTTTCCGATCCAAGATAAGAACATTCTTACCAATGTTAGAAATGCGTCTTGAAAAAGACTCTAAAAAACTCACAAGGATGTGAGAGAGCTCTATGAATTAGCTACTGGATCGATAAAACCTGGTAGTAGAAAAGTCTGAAGGCGCACACAGAGCTTATTGCTGACCAGGTACTTACAATACACTTATGAAGGAACTGATTCAACTATGACCACACATGCCTTGTTCCTTTGGTTTCCGTCTCTTATAAGGTATTCCTTCGGCGACAGCAAACAAACTAACCTGATTCAACTCATCAACTTCATATGAGGTCTTAAATGTCCGAAATGCCAGATAGCTTTTCCTCAATAACGGCGACGTTATCTTGGACCACAATGTCTTTTAGCATAACAAATTATAATTAAACTTTTTCTCACCAAACTTGCAATTTCTGACGATTTTATACGAATCAAAATTTCCCCCTAATTGTAGTTTATTGATAGAAATAAGTAGATTAATCTGAAAGTACACAAAAACAATTCCTCCATTAAACGAAAAATACTCGATGCAATACTTCAAACCCAAGTCCTGCTTTTGTCGAATTACACTCTTATGATAGAAAAACTAAAGTTAAAAATACAAAATAAGATGATGATACAAGGAAAAGATATAATGTGACATGTATTCCACCAATGACCTGCTCAAATGACTCAACATCTGCTAGAGTATTTGCAACATTGGCGAAGTCGGAGCGGAAGTGAAGTGCACTTTGTTGTAAACGTTGTTGCCAGCATCTGCTCCGTACAGTTGATGAAGGGTTTAGTAGTCCACCCTTTTGATTTGCATTTGAGTACAAGTAGTTCTTTGCGAGAGCATCTGTTGGACATCCCAGCACTGATCCTTCAGAGAATACACTAGATATTTTGTCTAGTGCTGAGGTGATGCTTCTCGAGCCTTCCTTCGCATAGCATCACGCTTCCTCTCTTTGGGGATAAGGCTGCCGACGATAGGTAGACCGGAACCTCCTGTGCTACCACCTGATAGGAGGCCTCCCACGATAGGTAATCCAGAACCTCCAGTGTTGCCTCCCGATAGAAGGCCACCTACGATGGGTAGGCCGGAGCCTCCTGTGTTACCACCCGATAGGAGACCGCCCACAATGGGTAAGCCTCCTGTCAATGATCCTAATAGACCAGTGACAGGTGAAAGAACACCACCAAGGATACCATCCCGTTTCTTCTCCTTTGGTATGAGGCTACCTAAGTCCCCTATGCCAGGTACAATAGAGCCCACTGTACTACCTAGATCGGGTACACCTGAACCTCCTACTGTATTGCCCACGCCTGATACACCTGAGCCTACAGTGTTGCCTAGACCAGGCACAATAGAACCCACGGTACCACCTAGGCCAGGTACGATGGAACCTCCTGCATTGCCCAGGCCGGGTATGATAGAGCCCAATGATCCTAGGAGACCACTAGCAGTTCCAAGAAGGGGTCCGAGAAGGACAAGGGTACGTGGTTTAAGTTCTGTATCACGCTTTTCCTTTGGTATAAAATCGCCTAGACCGCCTGGTATGAGGTTGCCCAAGTTGGGTACAACACCGCCTGTGCTGCCTGGAATGATGCCTCCTGGAATGATACCACTTGTACCGCCTGTACCGCCTGGAATGAGACCACCCGGGATGATGCCGCCTAGACCGCCTGGGATAACACCGCCTGTGCCACCTGGTATAATGCCACTCAAACCGCCTGGTATGAGCCCACCGATATTGGGTATACCAGAACTTCCTGTGTTGCCCGAGTTTGGTATGACAGAGCCCAGAGGTCCTAGAAGACCACCAACGGGACCAAGAATGCCATCGAGGATGCCAGCACGCGCTTCGATTGTTGCGTCCCGCTTCTTTTCCTCTACCATTCTTTTGTATAGCTCCTCCTTCATTGGGAAGGCAGAAACCAAGGGTAAAGCCAATAGACCTGTTGCAAGGAACTTCATGGTGAAGATATGTTGAGAGGAAGTTTGATTGATGTGTGGGGAATAGTGATCTGGTTTATTTTTTGATGATTCCTTATGGATTTCACGCTGACTTTATATCAACAACTCAAACCCTTTCACAGGACTTAATCGTGGGATCAGTATCCTTCACGTGCTTCTTTGGCCCATTACCTTGAGGTTAAGCATTTAAAATGACTTAATCGATATACATTTTTGTTTCATGTATTGGAATCTTCCGATCGTCACACAGACATTATCCTATTGCACTAAACAGTAGTTTTGAAGAAGAAAAAGAAGTCTTACCCCACTACCTCGTATTTTCTCAAGGGTCTGGCAATAAACAGCGCCGTAGCTTTCTGAGGTACCAGCGCGAGACATTGATGCTGATGAGAAACTCCTCGCACCGTCATTTTATTTTTTGCCTCAAGAAGTTTGCGACCAAGAAAAGATGAGGCAATTGACTGAAAGAATAAAACAAGGCCGTTGTGGATCCTTCTCCTTGGTGATGTGGCGTATGTTCCGTATGAGCGTGGTAGGAAAAGACATATCAAGAGAGCATGCATGGCCGATGGCCAAAGCACACATGACGAGCATGATCTGCAAGCATGCTCTATTGTTTCCGAGCACATCGTGCAGCATACCAGTTTGGTAATTCAGACCAGGTACGCGATATACTGAATCAATCATCCTTTACAGGATGACGATACGAGAAATGATGTCGTCCCAATTCTGGTAGAGACAAGCATCTCATCTCTTTTGATGGAGAAAGGAATCATGCAGTGTACACTCAAAGTAAGGTTAAATGGTCGGTTGTCGAAGCGAAGATCTGCAGACCAACGCCTGCACCACCATTTCAGATGAGGTCTGACGAATATGGTCTAAATTGTGGTGAAGATCTCAAGGGAAATCCTGGTAGAACTGATTCATATATTTGGGGAACGATATTGAATTTTCTTAAGTACTGTGTTAGCACAGCAGAGAACGCGAAGACGATGGGCGGATCTTGATTAGTATAGCCTATCGACGTATTGTATTATGCTCCATCTAGCCCTACTCATCTTGTTATTCCTCGCTTCTTTGTGCAACACTATCAGGTACGATAACTTACATATCTTACGAGATACTTTGAGGTCGATTCAGTGAATCCGGTAGAAGCTTCATATTGTGTTTTGTTATCTCCAAACGAAAAAAGTTACATACTTTACTTATTCAATTAGACAGAGCTTCCGATATGTGCGATATTGTAAAATGAGATGTAAACAAAGCGCAAATGATTGTAATCTCTCGCACTCACTCAATTAGGTGCGGAATCTCGTAGAGCTGGAGATGGAGATCTTCAAGCTTTTTCTGGCGCGACTCCTGCATAAATTGAGTCGCACTATACCACATCTGAAGGAAGCCTCGCTCGATTCAAATCTCCAGAGAGAGTTGTTGTTTGGCTTGTCGTCTCTGAAGTTTAGAGTTTGCAAGAAGTCATACAGTATATGACGCATCATTTCCAACCAAGTGCTATCCATCATTTTCGTAGCCAGGAACATGGATGTAAGATGATACGGCATTGAAGTAAGGTACAGACACTACTGATTGATTTGCAAAACAACATGCATAAACAGGAAAGTAAGTAAGTATGCTTGTCCATTTATCTGTTATCAAAGTCTTGAAACACAACGACCCAAATTTCAACATAAGATGAATATCAGTCAAAATTTACAACAAGAACAGAGAGAGTTCATGTTTTTTAGGAGCCTGCGCGCATCAGCGTAGACAACACTGTAAGCACAAAACTATTTGAGTAATTCACGCATCAAAAAGATGCATCGATGACGCGGTGATCATATCAAGCTTGAGCAGCTCTATACATCAATATGTAGAGACGTTTCGAAAACAAACTCTACTTCATGTTTCATACACTACTGTATATACATTCCCCCGCATAAAAATTATATTCTCACAAGTATACGGAGATTGACAGACAAATTGTTTGCAAATGTATCTTCACTCGATTGTATAAAAGTAAATCGCACAAAAACTCCTATCAAGTGTAAACATATGTTTCATCGTGACACGAACTATCACGTTCTCTTTCTTCTCCTTCTCGGTGATCTGAGCGACAAAAATTATCCATATTAGTAGTAAACATAATTACATCCTGAAACACGAAACACGATAATTGTAGAAACCTTTTTTTGTGGGGAAGTTTGATAGTGAAGGGAGGAAGATGGCTGATTGTGGCGAAAAGGCATTCTCGTGGCCTGCTCAGACATTGCCTAGATTTTCCATGCGTTACACAACATGGAGTATATATAAGCATCATGACCGTTGGAAAACTCTACCTACTAAGTACTGACTTATCCTTGTAAGACCAAGGTTCGCGGAAAATAAATGTCTCTGACCAAAAAAAAAGCTGATTCAAGATAATTGCGCAACTATTTGAAAATAAGGGGTCTCATAACGAAACCCGTTTACAGATCATTAACGCATTGGTCCTGGATTTTGATTGATGGCAAGATAATATCGTGTACAACTTTTTGTTTGCTTCAAAAGAAAAAGAAGAAGAAGAAGAAGAACTATCTCTGCTAATACTTGCTATTGGTATCGTGCGACTTTGAAGAATTTCTTGATCTCTAGTATCTTTCATTATTGCCACATTAAAGGATTTTTCTGCTTTTCCCGAACCATGCAATTAAAAAAAAACACGAAACAGTCAGATGATAAACTTGAAATGATACAAGAAGCAACACATCTATTACCCCACATCAAAATGTATCTCTCACAGCGTGCCCTGATTCTTTTTACTCATCCTGGACCTTTTCCAATTTTCCAAGGTCCTTCTTCTCGCCAGCCTCTCCGATCAAGCGAATACGATCGATTCTCGTCGACTCTGCGCCACCTTCTGCCTCCGTTATAAACACCGTTAATGTACTTACTGTCTGAAACTTGACAAACTTGGTATTTAATGATACAGTACCATCCTTCCAATCAGAGGGTGATATCTCAATCACTTGAGTCTCTTCTCGAGAATCGGCTTCATCAAAGCCAAGGATATGTGGGCTATTGATGTACAATTTGATACACTTTGGTCGATTCGCCGCCTCATCATTATCACTATCATCATCATCCTCGGTCGCAGCTGGCACTGATGTCAGCTGTATCTGGAATACTTTGACTCTTGATTGAAAGGCAATAAAAATCATGAGTTGTTCATCCGTGTCCGATTCGACCCAGTCTACTGTTGACGATGAAGCATCACTTGTAGTAGCTGCCTTGCCCTTTCCTTTGGGCTGTGTTGCTGAAGGTTGTGATTTCGATATCAATGTTCGCGCATCACCCAAGTGACTTTTTGAGTTCATAATTTCGACTTGTTTAACTTCGATTTCAGCAGAGAGACTGGTGTAGCTTTTAGGCAGAGGTCCACCAATCCATTCTCCGTCACTACCGGTGGAACCGCTGCCACCACTGCCACTACTTCCACCTACTTCGCTAGCTTCACTGACGAGTGTTCGGACGACTTTTGTAAGTTTCGTTGGGTCGGCACCTTGAACTCGTTCGATTTCGGAACCATTCTTTATAACAACAAACGTTGGCATGCTAAATCATTCGTTGATTAGCTTTAGACATGAAAGCAATGTTTGGTAATCGGAAAAACTCCATCAATGTTTTTTTCTCCTGAAGGGAGGCAGCTTCGAGGACTAACGCAGTGATATTATGTGCTCTAGCAATCTGTTGTTGCTTGTCTGTATCAACCTTTGTAAACACCATGTTGCCGACCTCTGTAAGTTGTGAGGCTAGTCGCTCGTAAACCGGAGCCACCGTCTTGCAAGGTCCGCACCATGTTGCGAAAACTTGATCGTTCGGCAAAACATCTTAACGTGAGCCTCTCCGTCCCAGAAAACTTATAAAAACGAGCTGCGAAAAGGGTAAATCTGGAGGAAGTGGAGATCTGTACGATATATACAAAGAATGGATGTAGAAAAGGAAAGGATCAAAGTAAAAGCTTACAGTCTATAACAACAACTTTATTCTTCTGTATCTCCGAGCTCAGCTGCTCCGCACTGTTTATTACGACAACTTTCGACATGTTGATATTATATGCAGTAGCTCTGAGGTCCAAGCCAAATATATGCCGGGAGCTGTACAAAGGGCTCTGGAACGAGGTTGTATGTTTGTATAGAGTCTGATGCTGTAATCTCGAGTGGTTGGAGCTCTGCTCTGATAGGTGTAATGGGCTTGTGATGGTTGTTTGTTGTTAGTTGGCCGTATAAATGCGTTTTTGGGAGGGTGGAGGTTTAGAAATCACAAAGTTGGCGTCATTGCCGCTGTCGAAATGAACGAGTTGATGATTTCAACTTTGTGCGACATCATGTTGTTATCATCATCATCATCATTATTTGTTATTTAGAGAAATATCAAGTGTTTACCCCATACCATTTCTACATTTCACTTTTGTGCAAAAGAAAAAAAAGAAAGAAAGAAAGTAAGAAGCCTCTTGCCTATCAACAGCATTAAAACATCATCTAATAACAAGAATACTTGGTATTGTCGAGAAATTGAAAACTCTGGATTCAACCTTTTCCAATAAACAATTTACGTCAAATGACAATTTTAGTTTTCGTCTTTTCTTTATTCTTCTTCCCCATAATTATACTCAACATCCAATGATCAAACTCTTGTTTAAAAAGAAATAAAACGCATGAGGAGCAAGGAAGAGAGAATCTTTTCAAGGAACAAAAAAAGCTTGATATTACTAAAATACTAAGTAGTGTCAGGCCACATTGGTATCGCTAAACTCCGTCAACAATGGGGAATTGGATGTATGGGGAAAGGAAGGAAACAACTTAGTGAGGAATGCGTGAACAGTGTGGAAGGAAAAGAGGGAGACCCATAATCACCAGATGCTTCGCGATTTTTTTGCTCCTCTTTTGTGACATCGACAAAAAAAAGACAAGAACAAAATTAGAATTAAAGTTACATGAAACTAAAAAAACGAGAAGGAACAACATAAAACGTATCATTTTGAAAACAAATTGGCTTTTGATTATCTCAGTCGTGCACAAAAACGAACGGTCGAGAGGAAGAGAGAAAAAAAGTAGAGTACTGAGGCAGTAGTAGTAGTGGTGGTGATGTTTTATGTGATGAAAGAGCTAGACCAGGAGATGGGAAAAATGCAAACGTGTTGCTCCGAGCTAGAAGGCATTTTAATTCGCAACGTGAGGGATCGGGATTTTTTCAACACTCCAAAAGCCAAATCTATCGCAATGTTTGTAAATCTCAGTTCAAAAAATTCTGATAGATGGGAAAAAAATATTAGATTGTATAGAAAGATAGCCTGTTCATCGAACAAATAGAGATACCATGGTCTAGTCTTTTGACAATCCTAGAATATGACTCGAGCAGGTTGCTGTTTGACATGCTGAAACAGCGCTTCGAAAAGTCTTTGAATCTAAAGTCACGTTAGTCACAGCTTTATTATATGACCACGACCAATATGTATATATACCTCTGGGGTGGATTTGATGAAGCTGAGATTCCAAAAGTCGTAGGCAGGATTCTTGAGCAATTCCAATAGGGTAATGATGAGTCCCCACGGATGCGGCTTGTGTACTATCAGTCGTTCCAACAAAACCCGTGTTATTTGAGAGCGGATTGCCATGCCGTTCAAATCTTGAGCAGCATGCCCAAACAAGGTAAGGAGAGTGCAGCTGAAGTAGTGGGTATGCGCGTTGGGATATCGAAGTTGGTTGGTGATGGCGCTCAAAAGGAAGTAACGGGCTATATAAACCGTGTTAGTTTCTCAGCTTCATGGCCTATGTAAGACGACTACTCACCCTCGGGTCCAAGATTGACTGTCAAATGTAGGAGCAACTCTGCGTGAGGTGATTTGGCTTGAAACGCAGCTTCACCATTCTTCTCTGCATGAGATATAGCATGCATGGCAATGTAAAGAACCATTGCATTAATTAGTTCAACATTGGTGAAAACTGATGTAAAAGACAAGCCAAATTCCTCTCGGTACTCAGTCTTCAAAGCATCCATAATACTGTCGAGGCTATCAGAAGTGGTTTCACCTGCCAAACATTCGTCGATAGTGTGTCTTAGATATTCGGGTATAGACGCCGCAATATCTCCTGCTATTGGAGGTGATATAGCCATCTCACTAAGCTTGTCAATCTTCAATCCTTGGGTGAAGGGATCTGGCAGATCGTTGATAGATGATGGGAAAGCGCTCAAGACGAGATTGCGAATTTGAGTACAGCTGGCTGGGACAACATCGCAGATAAGTCGGTGGTGTTCCGCAATGAAATCTGGAAAATCATGATGAAGGACAATCACAATGCGTAGTATTCCCTTGTAATACTGTCGGACGACATCCATGTTGAACTCTGGGCTCTGAAGAAGGTTTCCAAGATATCTGAGAAGTACACTAAGAATAGGCATGTACAGGCACAGTCCCTATGAACGTTAATATACAATGGACAAGCTATGTGATGCAGCAATCAGTAACCTACCTGCTCATCCTTATATTGAATGACTTTTGGCATGAAAAGTCTATGCGCCACGAGACCGGTCCAAGCGAAAGCGAAAGCTGGATAGTTACGAGGTTGTATGGCTAAGAATGTTCGTCTAATTTGTGTCAGCCAATGTGTGCTTCTTGTGAATAGCTTTTTGTGCTTACAAAAAGGAAGTCATGATAGGCTCGTTGAACACTTGAAGTTGTTTCTCAATCGCATGATACTCGCACAGCAAGCTTGAGAATAGTCTAAAGAATATCTTCTGATTGAACAGCTCCCTTGATCTCTCATGCTGACTGTTAAAGACCAGGACCAATACTGATAACAAATTGCCAAAATACGCTGACTTGTCAGCTGTAGTGTTCTCTCCTCGGAGATAGTATTTTGTTAAGAGGATGACGAGAGTTGCCAAGGCGTCTGTTGGCCCGTAAAAGTCATTTGACAGTGGGTTCTCGGTTCTTGCGATGTCTCTTGCGTACAATTCAAGGCAAATCTCTATACTCGTTTTGAAGAACAAGGTGGAGAGGGTGGGCTGAACCAAAATCTGCTCACGGTACATCTGTGCGATAAAAGCGACAAAAGACTTCTCGTTGGTTGAAGGGTGTCCACAAAGTTGTACCCATTCTTCAAAAATATATGCCATCTGGTTTCGTTGCAGAACTTCTGGTGCTTCTTCTATCATTGGTGGGGGTGAATCAAACTTTTGTAGATCTTCTAGCAGCCTCTTCGCGGCTCTGTTTTGCGGGTCCTCGTTGAGATACTCAGTCAGCTTTTCTAGACTCGAAACAAAATCTGAACGAAGAGCAATTGGACTCGGACCCAATACAGTCTCTCTTATCAGCTTTGACAGGAACTCAATTGCCTTAGACTTCATAGTCTCAATCGATCTGGAAATCGTAATGTCCAATAACTTCAATGATAAAAGGTTGCTTTTGACCAACATAACCGTCACCGGAACATTAAACATGCGCTCATCGTTCTGAGAGACCAACCAAGTCATCACTTCTTGAGCTGTAGAGGTTGAAAGATTGCAGAGCTTTCCAAGTAGAGCAACAAAACACTCTAGTTCGTGTGGTTGCTTCTGTGAGGTGAAGAGCAAACCACAAATAGTCTGTGCTGCACCTGCAGAGACCACATCACGCCATGGAGATTGAGCTGCGATCCTGACAATCTCGTTGATGAGGACACCGGTTTGATCGCCTTCAGAGATATCGCTTGACGAGTCACTCGTTTCTTTTGCACTCCTCTCAATCTCGAGTATCATATCATATATGCGCTCCTTAGTCGCCTTTATCTGCTCGGCTTGAGTTTGTGGCGGTCTTGCAACGATTGAGGTTGGAGGTGGGAGTAACTGTCTTTGAGGTTGTTGTGCTGTCTGTCGTTGAGATTGCTGTGGTAAAGGACGTGAAGATGGTACTTGGGATATGTTGGGCTGACTATCAGCAGGTTGACCTAACGGCATGAAGTCGTTGAGTAATGCTTCCTGGGAAACTCTTGCATTAGAAGAAACTTCGCTTGATAGTCTAGGCATTCTGGCAAAATCTTCATACACGTTCAACTGGTTCTGCGCTAAACCTCCAGGCTTCAATCTAAAAGGATCCGGTAGAGACATTACATAGCGAGACATGGCTGGATCCATAAATTGTGTGGTTGGTCTCCTCTCTCTAAATAAGCGTCTTTGAGCGTATGCTTGAGCAAGATTTTCATCAATTTCAGGTATTGACTTCTCCTGCGCAGCCTTCTCGATTATTGATGAGGCAAGTTCCAGATTGTCATTGACGAAGAGAAGTAAAGCTTGATCGTTGAGAACTTGTTCAGAATAGCCATTTGCCAATAAAGCTTGTCGTATATGATTTGACATGCTCATTCTCAACGGCTCCTTGCAAGTAACCAAAGCGAGACTTCCAGCCATGGTTTGTACCATCTTGTGAGAGGCTTTGATCATCTTTTCCTCACTGGGTTCCATAGCAAAATCCTTCAAGATCAATTGTGTCGTTGATATGCTCGCAATTGTCACAGATCGTTCCACAACTGGAGATATTATTTCCCTGATTGCAAGATCAATAGCGGTCTGCATAGTTCTCTTGAGTCCTGGCAGTTGACTAAAGACGCTGAGAGAGCTGCTGAAAATAATCTGTCCATTCAATTGCGGTACTATCGAATTGATCGCACTCTCGGAGAATCTCTCAGGTCTGGCGGAATCATCTCTGGGGTAATTAAGCAGGGACAAGTCGTTCATGCCATCTGGTAATAGTTCACCCGGAGCGTCTTCTTGTTGTGGGCGATCTCGCAGTTCTGTAGATGCTTCAATGTCCTTGATGTCCAATCCAAGATTCTTACACAATACTTCAATCTCAAATTTAAGATTGAGTTTCAGATCAGCATGATGGTATAATTCGGCCAACAATCGGATAATTGCCATCAACCAAGGATTTGGTGGTTTGAACACTGTCGATTTTGTTGCTTGCTCGAGAATTTTGCAGGTAAATGGCAAAACAACAACAAGTCGCTCAGTATCGTAACCCTCGATGAGGAGCTCTTTGAATGCGATGTTTTTGTGTTTGATGGGTTTGTCCTTTGCTATCGTCAGGCCACCTAGCCAGGCGCCTAGGTATTTGAGATATTGTCTTTCTGTGTTCGAATTAATGGTGTTTTCGTTGTTTAGTAGGTTGAAGGCATTTCTATATGACTCATACAAGACTTCACTTAACAAGTTCTTGCTGTTAAATCCATCCAGAAAATCCTGATAAAGCTTGTGGTTGTTGGGTTCTGTTCGAGCTCGTTCGACAACCAAATAATCCGCAAACCATTGGTGGTAGTTGTCCAACAAATAATCTTGGAGCTCTCCAAGCTTGGAACTCAAGTTTGATGCAGTCAAATTGTTGACTATAAATAACACTTTATCGCGGACATCTTCGTCTGGTTCGGTGTAAGCACTCTTGTCCTTGTTCGGTGGATCCAATCGAAGTGATTTGAAGACCTGCACAGGCGGAGATTGGAATTGCGCTTCGTCGAGGTTCCCGTTGGTGAGGAAAGGACTTATGTCCTCAAGGTATGGACTTCCTTTTCCGTCGCCATTTGTCGTTCCGTTATTATCGGATTGCATTGCGACGTCCATTGCAATATCCATGATGTCAGTACCTTGCAGGCCACTGATCTGTGTCAAATGAGCACAATAGCCCTTCCATTCCCGTAAACGGGTTGAAAAACATCTTAACGATTGCAGGCCAAATTTGAACATGTTGTCCTTTGGATCGTGATCCTTTACAGCATCGAGAACCATGCCGAGAGCAACATTGAGAGCCAGACCATCAAGTAGACGAAATTCAATGAGACTGCCAAATAAGACAGCTGTGAGAGAAAGTGGCTCGACAGGGTAGGATGGGTAACAGGAATACTCATCGAACAAGCTGTGTATCATACATGCAAAAAGATCTTGCTCCTCAGGAGAGTTTGAATCTTTAAACTGCCTGAGGTCCTTGACCATAGTGGTAATGCTAATTTCGTGACTGTACATATCCTTATAGTAGTCCTGCATACGCTTATCCACATTGGAAGGGAAGGTGTTGGTATCTGTATTGTAACCCAAGATCACGTCGTCGTGACCTTGGTTGAGGTTGATCAATCTTGGATAAGATTGAATACATTTCCTTTGAACAGAAACGAGAAATTCTGGGTGCTCAGGTGATAGTGTATCACTTAACCTGTCAAAAACTTGTAGTAGTGTTGAAACTTCTGCAGCACGGAGTGTTATGGATGTTTTTGTCTTGCGTTGTTCGGAGCTTGCAAATTCGTAATCGGCAGTACTTCGAGCTTCCAGGAACATAATAATTGATTCCACAAATTTTCTTCCGTGTGCTGCAGCCATTTCATCAAGCCATCTCTCTAAATTTATCGATCCTCGTTTCGATCCAAGACAAGCAATATCTATCGCCATCTCTGGTGGCGCGGCTCTGCTAAAATCTAGCGTCACACCTAATTGATCTGTGATTTCTACTATATTCTCAAGATTTGTGTGACTAAGTTGGTAAAGGTTCATGAAACGTTGTACAACGCCAATGCTGTCAATTTTCCAGAGAAGATAAAAGACTAGATGTCGGGAAGGATGTCCAGCGTAAAAGGCGGAAAAAAGTCGGTTTACTATTATGTTATAATCCTCGACGTTCGGCCTTGGTGCCTGGAATCCTCCCACCAATAAGAGTTCTGGCGTTAATTTCCATTGACGCTCAATCAAAGCTGTAGCTTCCACTTTGATGTCTGATGATAGATCAGGGTCTGTAGTTAGATACAAAAGAGATTGTACAGCATCGACGTTGTTCATTGGTAGGTTTTCGTAGGTAGAGGCTAAAGCTTTGACACTTGCTGGTGCTCCAGCAACTAATTCAGGCGAGACTATGCGGCGGTCAGGAGGTATAAACGAGGCATCAAATCGCTCAAATTCGCGACTCATCAAAGCCTTTAACACAGAAAGCAGTCCATGAGGATGCTCCCATGGTCCAGTCCATAGTCGAAACACCTCTATTTGTGAAAAAGTTTTTGAAACTTCACGGAAAGCATCCAGTAAAACGGTCAACCCCTTAGGCTGTTGTATTATGAAGTCGTCCCGGTCCAAAGATTTTACCACTTGATTCCAGTCGAATTCCTCGTCCAGATGGTCGATTTGTATAGCTTCGACAAAGACGGCCAAATTCCACGCTCCCGGCTCACTGGAAGCAACATATGAAAATATCTCAGCAATTTCTTCTTCATGCAACTTGACCTTCCATTTTGCCTTGAGGACTTCTGAAGCAGCTGGGACTGATTTTGTGCTTTCCGGTCCAGCAGAGACAAACAGTTTCAACAAAGATTCTTCGGCACGTAGTCTTTCAATGGATTCAGTGATTTGTATGATTTCTGGTGGGACTTGATCTTCCGGAAATCGAACTCGGGCTGCATAGGAGAGTGATAACTTTGCTTCGTTGTCCAAGAAACTTGGTAGAGGGTCAGAGAAGTAATCTTGTAGGAACTTGGCGATTAGATGAGGCTCCAAGTCTGGGTGCTTGGCTGGGTTTTGTAAAATCTCTAGCATTGCAGGGAAGGCGGAGGTTATAATTTCATGAGCTACAAATCGTCAGTAATTGGACCAACTTCAGTACGTTAAAAAAACACATACCCTTAGCTCTAAGATCTCCTTTAGGACTATTCTTGAATCCGAGAGCAAATATACTTCTACTCAGTGCGTCCATGTTGAAATGCTTCATGAAGGCAACAAGGTCAAAATCTTTGAATCCATCACTATCACTCCCACCAATTGCTTCGGCGATATTCCTGGCATGGTCTGTATCTTCTGTCGCTCGCTGAACCTCCTCTTGAAGTAGTCGGTAGTTTGGTGGATTCTCAGTAGACTTGTGGTTGTCATTTGACTTTGTTGGAAAGACTATGGCCGAGTTGCCCTGTATTAACCGGCGTATCAACTTAGTGTAGACTTCCATCCCGTGTTGATCGCAAAGCTAAAAGTAATAAAGATTGAAATATTGATTAGCATACGTGTCGGTGACGAATAGAAACAATGCAAGCAAGTAATCATCGAGACGATGGCGTAGGTAGATGGAACTCAAGAATGGATGAAGAATTTCTGTACCTGACGTATTTGTTGTGCTTTTTCGTCCCATGTATTTTCTTTCATAGTACTCGCGAGCAAGAAGACCTGAGCTACGACAATCTTTGACAGACTAGAACCACTGGATGATGCACCAGGGACTGCACTGCTCGGGGCCCCACCTCCCCCGCCACTAATAGTGGCCGCCGACGCCACGGTCGACGACCCAGGGTGTAGAGGATTTGATGATTGCGTTGTGCCAGATTTGGGCAGCAGCTGAAAGGCGGATACCTGCTGCTGCTGGGGTTGCTGATCTGATTCTGATTGACTTTGTTGTGGTATGATTGTGAATTTGGGGGGGTGGATGATGACGGAGAACGAGAGAAGTTTAGATTATGTTTAAGCAATGCTGGTCAAAGCCTTGCACAAGACAGTCGAGGAATGTAAATTTACTTATAACTCTTCCAAACCCGTCCTTAGTTGTGCAAAGAATGGAATTCGAGAGGTCTGTCGGGATGTATGAAATTAGCTTTGGCCTCATTAAGGAAGGAAATCGTGGACGTGGATCCGTGATTGTTTCCAGCACAAGAGTTTTTGAGTGCAGCCAAAAAAAACACCCCAAACTACTCACCTCGAAGCTAGATTGGAACTCGAAAGTAGTTTCGCACACGAATACACGCGAGGAAGACTGTCGTGACGGAGTATTTGTGTTTTGGTATAGATTCGGAGTATGGTTTATGGGAGCGAGTAGGTAGGTAAGTAGTTGGGTAGGTTGATGGGTGGGTTGATGTTGATATGTGGTCCCAGAGAGAGTCTGTGGAGCTAGAGCAAGATGGAAAGAAGAACCATCGAAATTAATGTGCGTTGGTGTCAATGAAGGTGTTGGTTGTCTCATTCAATTGAAAAGAAGACAACCACAGCAGGTTAGTCGAACTCTGTCTTACTCAATGAACTTTCTATACAAACAAAATATAAAAGCACTCCAGGTAGGTATCTTTTAGAACTACGAAACATCTAATTATTAATTATTAAGTGACTTTTAGGATACATGATTCTGATAATTGCCTTAGTCAGTCCTGATGACAATTCGAGTTTTGTATGAAGCAAATCAAGACAATCATCACGAGTCGACTAGTCAAGAATTTATGTATCCTTGTCTCCTCCTTCACCAGCGTTCCTCATACCAATTTTTGTATGTCTATGAGCCACCATCACTAAGTATGTATATTTAGTAGTAGTAGTATTGCATTCATGTTACTTCGGCTTCTTCACAAAATATTATGATTACAAGAAAATTCTCTGTCACCTTGTTAGACTATTATACTATAGCTATTTGTCTAGGTATAAAGCTATCCACTAGAATATATCGGTATCGACTTATGTCATCTTTATGGAATCGATCTGATATATGACATACTTTATCTCACCCACATCAGTCACTTTGTAGATATCTAGATGTATACTTATATGTACACATAAGTACCCAAGTACTTAGTGGGTAAGCAAGTAAACATTACAATAGACTATATCAATGCAGTACACTCAGTTGTATTTGGTGGACTGTGCAATATATTAATAAGAATATCATACACTTGCTCATTTCGTTCCAAAGCTTTAAAGATGGGCTTAATATCGTTCAGACGATTTTGACATGTTGTTTCGATTTTACACTTTTGCCTTACATGTGAGTGAGATGATTCCATATGTTCGTGGTGGACAAGAGGTGTAATCGCATTACGTGTTTCATTTCAAAGCTACTCTCATTATATCATATTGACTTGAACTACAACTAAAACTAAACCAATATAACAAAAACAAAAGACAAAAAAAAGGGTTTGTCTGTCAAGTAATAGTCCCTTTCCTCCCTGAAAGAAGCATCTGAAAAATTCCATTCTGTTACAAACGAAACTCTCTTCAACCTGGAAGATTGGGGTGGAGATGACATCGATGAAACCTCCTCTCTCAAAAAAGAGAGAGAAGTTGACATCGTTAATCTTCCACAAGACCAAATAGTAGTGTGCCTCGAGACCATAAAGAATTGAGATTTATTCCACAAAAGAGAGAATAAAAGGTCGGGAAGTAGGCATAGGTCGTGGTGCGTATTTTCACGTTTAGAAACCGAGTTCTAGGGAAGAAAACATTTGCAGGAGAAGGGAAAGGGAAAGAGGAAAAATGGCAACTATATTGATTATGTACATCATGTATGCGACATTGGAATTGAAGAAAGGTGCTGAAACGCAAGATAATAGTAAAATGAAA
>Ga0160427_10001025_pt1 | contig 17096 bp, 7 predicted proteins | sample SolpanmetagenomL_FD_108194 | JGI IMG/M metagenome (GOLD analysis project Ga0160427, IMG submission 108194) | Solar panel surface microbial communities from Lawrence Berkeley National Laboratory, California, USA - L | ecosystem: Engineered > Built environment > Solar panel > Unclassified ...
GACTCCTTCGAATTTTTATCTATAGTTATTGATATATTGATTGTGAAATGATAGACACTTTAAATGTTCCCCTAATTCACAGGGGGAGCGGATCAAAGCAAACTAGTCGAATATACAATGTGGTAGCTAAGGGAGTGATTGTTATTTTTGGAAGTGTAGCATAGAGGAATTCCGATTAACGGTGGAAGGTAACGTTAATGGATACAAAGAATCAGATTGGGTTTCAATGCATCCAAATTAGACAAACTAATCGCCTACAACATTTTCACAGCCCTCGTACGATAATGTTACAAGTTAGCACGCTCATCTTCCTCCAACAATCCCTCAATTACCACCTGCCACTTCGCAGCCATCTCGGGATCAATCGCGTTTCCATCATAGCTAACATTAGCACTAATCCTTTCCGCATTGCCCCCAATCCCCACTAAAAATTCACCATCTCTTGCTCTAACATTGGCTAGAGAGTTCCTAAAATCTGCGACAAATCCATCCTCTCCCGCTTCTAATTCCACGCTTAGATTATATTCACCCTGTCGCCACGAACTCTTGCCAACAGAGCTTACACCGCACGTGGCCATGGTTGGATTTGGTCTGGGCATCAATAGTCCCTGTGGATTAGACAGTGTCGTGCTCCGACGAACATGCTCAGGTAACAAGTTCTTCTGCCTTTCGATAATGCTAATATAATTCATCGCAAGTATCCGAGCTGGACTTCTGCTTCCAATATCTACATCATTCCGTCCTTGATTTTGTAAACGGACCCGTTTTTGGTATCGTAGGAGTTGTCTATGCGCTTGTTTTGCAAGAAGGCGGAAACGACCCTCGATTGGTAATGAAGATGGAAGGAACGGTAGAACAACACCGTCTGAGAAGGCGAGCATGAGACTATCTGGAGCTTCGACGTGTGAGAAGAATGGTCGTGGGTTGATAGGGAATGATCCAATAAACGGCAGACGTTCGGATTCGGGAATAAAAGGAAGGTTTGTTTCATAGAAATACATCATGGTGATTGCACAGAGAACAAAAGCACCAGCTCCGATGGAGGTGCCTGCCTCACGACATAGGCGATGAAGACGTTTTGTTGCGCGCGGGCTCAAAACTGCTCTGATGGTGAATGTGTTTAATGGTGGCATTCGAGAATAATCAAGCAGTTTCGGAAATTTGGGCGACATGGGTTGTGCAGCTTGTAAAGAAATTTTGCGTCTAAGAGGATTTTGGAATGCTGCTGGTTGTGGGATTTTAACATGCCGAAGGACTAAATTCAGAGTCCAGAACCAGCGTTGTCGCGCTCGGGAGCCAGATACTGGTGGATAGAGATCTTCTTGCGCATGTGGTAAATATCTTTGTATCGAGTCCTGTTTTACAACCTCAGAAAGTCTACTCTTGAGTTCGGAGATTGGTAGATTTAAGAGTGTAAGGAAATGTCTAAGCCAAGTATATGTTGCAAGTCCATCAGCTATCTGATGAGCTATAACAAATACAAACTTGAGCTTATATCGTCCATCGACCTTCTCTATTGGTGCCACAAACATCTTTGCTAGAGATTGCTCCGAAGCAAGAACTCGCGCCGAGTTTTGAGCATGCGTGTACAGCTCTGCGCAATCAATTGTCTGATAAAATTCGTCAATAAAGACCAGATCTTTTTCAGCCTTTGCAACAGCATCATTGGAGTCTTTTGGTACAATGATTTGAAAGACTCTTTGACTGGTTACAACCCCTGGCACCAACTTTTCGTCCTTGACTTCTGCCGTCCTCGACATAAGTAGGACATGACAATGTCTCAATATAGTCCAAGACAACAAGATTCTCTTACGCAGCTCGTCGCGCGTTAATCTCGAGTTGATCTCCAATTCGAATAGGAGACTAATATCCGCACGACCTTCGTGATATATACCATCAGAATCAAACGCAGTCTCTACGAGCCCAAATGGCCGCTGAAAATAGCACAGTTTGTTATCTTGCTTTTTGGTCCATTTGTGGTAATTGTTAGCATAACGGTCAAGCCAATGAGACATGGCGCGCGCGTGTATATAGTTGATTATATCTGTCAAGCAGACTGCTGGACTGGAATTGGGTGAAATTTAATATTTGTACAATTTGACCTGATGAGTGATTGAATTGACTAATTAAACCTCAGAGGTGGCGAAACGTCCTGACGTCATTCGAAGCCGTATATCTAGCAAAGTCTTGCTTGAACAATATGTTTAAAAGTACATGATTTTATTGTAGAATTGTTCGCGTGCGATATCGAGCCGTATAGTACACGATTATAGAAGTGTCCAAGTTGGCTCGGGATGATGTAGGATGTATAACATACTATATCGAGCTCGAAAATCGGTTGTTTAAGGGCCTTCACGACGCGCATGAATGTTTGAGTTTTATATTCTGAATTGAGTCAATAGCAATGATGTTGCAACGTTTGCTAGCTTGTCTTTTGGTTGTGCTAACTAAACTCAGTTAGAATATCGAGTCCTATTTGCCAAACGTAAATTAGTTAAGACCGTAATTCCAATTTACGTAACTAAATTATCCTACTATGTATTCAGTCATCTGCTTGGTACGCATCTCTACTATTCTCTTAATCTTTACTCTTCTGATCCTTAGTAGCCCCGCAAGGTCTGGGTTTAAAACTCTTTCCATCTGTAGCTGAGATATCTGAACAATATGCATGATAATCATTTGAGACTGTTTTGGACTGTTTTTCCAGTTCTTATTGATTTCATCCTTGTAATATTTGTTTGCAGAATCATTTCAACCTTTGTGTCTTCAGAAGTGTTTAAGATTACCTGTTGGCGACCAAGATTACCAAACTTTTCAGTATATTCGGGCGTGGTGTAATTTGATCAGGAGCAGCTTGTTGTGTGATGTATGTAGTGGCGTTCATTCGTGGACACATGCCACTTAAGTACTAAGTACTTAGCAAGGGTGACCCTACTAAATAGCATCAGTGAAGCACATGGGGGATTTTATTCTTGATGCTTAGCTGCTAATATTGGTGCTAGGAACCAAAATATTTTCCTTGTTTAGATCAATACAACCAATGCTTCATTAATTGCCGTGGATACGCTAATAAAATATAGCACAAGATCCGTGGATTGAAGGTCGCACACACATACTAAGTACCAAGTACTTAGTAAATACTTAAGTACCTAACTTACTAAGTAGGTAGCTTTAAGGTTATTCTAACTTGTATTTTAGTCTGCTTTTAGTCGAATAACCTAGCAAATGAGTGGATTAATGCTATTCTGCTTAGGCAAACACCCATGCGACGTCCTCGTCATCCAAGACATCAGAGTGTTGTTATTATTAAGTATTGTGTGCACCCTGGCCATGGGATGCTCAGCATATTCATCGGTGCGCAATGCTCTGCACATTTGTTCCGCTGCTGCTCGACTGAATGGAATTTCCTGGTCTTGTAACACAAATCGTAATTCTTCTTTGTCGCTTTCAATAATCTGTATAACGGGCTTTAATCTGTAAGACACTCGTTCTTCTTCTGTCTGGAACATCCGTCGAGCCTAGACGTCTGATCTTTCTGCCGCTCGAAACATAACCACCACCAAGTCTTGGCAATACATCATCCGGAAATTTATCAATTAATGTAGATTGTCGTACCCGTATAAGAAGAATTGCTAGCGAGTCTTTTGCTCGCGAAACGATCTGGTGATGTCGACTCCTCAGATCGCCGGCACTCAAGACCAGACTCATGAGAAATGGGCTGCAAATGAACCACCAGCACCGAGCTCAAACGCATCCACACTTTCACCTCCGCCAACACCAATTCACGATCAACAATCCCAACAAGCAATTCGATACTACTCATCTAGAAACCCAGTTCCACAAACCGACCTTTGGGATGCTGTACCCGACGGCCTTCGTAGGCCTTATGGCCGCGGCGACTCTAAAGATGACGAAAGCATCATAAGCTATCCAGAATATCCAAAACAAGAGAAAGAACAAGGGAAACAACTGGGAGCGAAACGGTGTAGTACATGCGGTGATATAGATCGATCCTATCGAATTGACAAGAGATGGGACAAATATGGCGAGGAGGTTACGGATCCGATTACAGGTAAAGAGTAAGTACTTCTCTCTCATAAAAAGCCCAAATTCCTAGAATGGATAGTAAATTGACAGGATAAAATCAGGGTGCATATAATACCTGCAAAGCATGCCCCTCCAGATATGATAAGCAGAACGGATCCACCCGTATCAGACGAACCATCCAAGAGTGATTTGTATCTAGATGAAGTGAGTTTTAGTATTACCTGTAATCGACAAGACAACGACTAAGTGATAAAGTTGAAAAAAGTTTCACTGCGGTATTTAGGGTTGCTTTGCATTACATTCATCGTCATCAATGGTGTTCTAAATTTCTCCTATATTTGGACATTATTTATTTTGCTCGGAGGAAGCGTATCTTGGTGGAGAAAAGTCAAGAGTGGTTGGGAGAACCTGAAAGCAGACGAACAGCGAGTAAGAGCATGATACCGCCCAACTTTGAACATGTACTGACTTTGTGAAAGACCAGAAGCAATGAGGTATCATCAAAATTCTATTCCTCACTAACGATGCTAACCAAAGACTAGAGACGGTGCGCGAAGGCTCCCGAAGGGAACGAGTCTGTAGAGTGGCTCAATGGGGTCATAGCCAAATTATGGCCACAAATCAATACCGAGCTCCTGGACAGTTTGCTAGACATTATTGAGGATGTTATGCAGGCATCGATACCTAGGATTGTTCATCAAGTTCGGTACAATTCTTTGTTCTTATTGAACTAACATCAGCTAATGGTCAATCAAACAAAGAATATCGGATGTTGGACTAGGCACACATCCAGTACAACTACTGTCTATTAAATGGCTAGATGATACTAAAAATGAAGAATGTGTGCCGGACGAAAATGCAAAAAAACCTTCGAACGATATGGCAGCTGACGGTAATTCATATGGCGAAGGCGAATGGGTAGGTCCTGATACGATGGTCACCAGCAGTATTTGTACATGCTTACAATTTAGGTCTCTCTCGAACTTTCATTCATGTACCGTGCCCTTCCATCAGGAGCTAAAGCAGCAAGCAAAGCACAGAATGTGCACTTGCTGGTCAACATCTATGCCGGTCTAAAGGGTGTCGTCGCTACAGATATTGTGGGTTCTCCTTAAAGCATTCTAGTATACCTACTTACAACTAGCATTTAAGCCTGTTTGGACAGAATTAAAAGGCGCGATCGGAAGGATAAGAATGAAGGTTCAACTTATTCCAGATCCTCCCTTCATCAAGTTTCTAACCTTTACATTTATGGGTTGGTGTACTCTTACTTGTGTAGAAACATGCTTTTAACAGTTCAGACAGGGATGCCCAAGATTGAAATAGCGGCCGTACCTTTGAATCAACACTTTATAGATGTTCTTAACATACCCATTATCTCAGACTTTATCATGTCTGCAATAAATACAGCAGCAGACCAGTATATAGCTCCACGATCGCACACATTGGACATGTACAAGATCATTCTTGGAGAGGACTCGAAAAAAGAACTTGATTCAGTTGGAGTACTCATTATTCACATCAAGAAGGCATTAGGCATTCGGTCAGCCGACATCAACGGAAAAAGTGATTGCTACGTCACAGTTTCATATTCAAAGTACCGAAAACCACTGTGGTCATCACGTATCATCTTTGAGAACTTGAAACCTGTGTGGGAAGAATATGCTGTTCTACTTGTCAACACCGATGAATTGAAGGCGAAAGAGAATCTGAGAGTTGAACTTTGGGATTCAGATAGATTTACAGTAGACGATGTACTTGGTCATGTGGAAACTGGATTGATGGAGTTAGTCCACAACAAAGGAAAGACGTTTGATAGGGAGGACAAATTACATAAAGGACGACGTGATAATGAAGACCATGGGACACTATTTTGGAGTGTCGCCTTTCATGGCAAAGCAGACTTGAATCCTGACCTTGCCACTGACGGCGCGGATGAAAGAGTTCATCCAAAACTCAGAGTGAGGAAGACATCTTTTGGTTATGCTACAGAGGTTTAACTGACAAACAACAGAGGTTACATTCGAGCTTTAGTCCCCAAGAGCAGAAGGTCAATCAATCAACACCAATCAATGAAGCTAGAGTTCTTTATGTGCCACCAGACCCAGATTTGCCTTCTGGTATACTGTCGGTATGTATCAAAGGTATTGATTGAATATCAGATTGCTTACACACTTGAAGATACAAATACATAATATCGTGGGTCTTGCAAAACAACAAGCTACTAATACAAAAAGCAGAGCAAAACATCAAGGAGAGCCACCAGTTGCTGAGGTATGTAATATACATTGATGAACCTGTCTCGCGTTTTACTGACTGGTATGTAGGAGGAGGAAGAAGGAATCAATTTACCATCACCTTATTGTAGCATCATCCTTGACGATCGCAAAATATACAAGACTCGTGTCAAACCAATGTCAAGTAAACCATTCTTCAATGCTGGAACTGAACGATTTGTCAGAGACTGGAGATACTGCAATTTGATGGTCGTAGTTAAAGACTCAAGATTAAGAGAGGTGGATCCGATCTTGGGTGTCATTGAAATCAAACTTGCCCACGAATTGAAGAATGCAAGCATGGTATCGCGATGGTATACGCTGCAAGGGGGTGCAGGGTACGGGAAGATAAGAATAACGGTACTATTCAGGTAAATATCAAAGTTGAATATCTGACAACCCAATATATGTTGAGCATAATTATAGGTCCTTGGATATCGCATTGCCACGTTCTCTTCAAGGTGCAGATGTCGGTTCCATCGAAATCGTCACAAGACGCATATCGGGCAATAATATCACGAACGAAAACGTCCGCAACGCCGACTATTTGACCTTCCGCACTCCAATCATCAAGAAGAAGGCGTACCGCGACAAACATTCTAACGACGGAATAGCTTGGGTACCTCATCATAAAGCGGGTTTTCGACTTGGAGTTCGCCATCGACACGGAGCGGCATGTGTCATAACATTTCGACATCGAGGAACACTCTCGAATCGGACGCTGGCTATGGCTATTGTTTGGCTGAAAGATATCGTTCCTGATGAGGAGGAAGTTACCCTCACAGTGCCAGTTGTCAAACCAAAAGATGAGAGAGCCTTTGAACAAAACTATTACGAAAACGACAGCCTAGAGGAATATGGCGAGATTGTTGGGACGATTGAAGTTACTGTAAAGTTTCATCGAGGTCTTGGTCACAGTCATCGATCTGCTGGTGCCAAGGTCAGACAATTTGCCGATGTTATCGCTGCGCGAGAATGCTTAGGTGATCTACGAGGAGAGGGTTCATTGAAAGATAAAGATGACGACCACCACGAACATATGCGACATCAGCACCTAAAAGATAAGCAAGAACAAAATCATGAGCACTCTCACCAACGAAATACGAGCAATACTACGAATAATACAAATGACACTAGTGGCGGAGAAGTGTTATCATCCGACGAAGAATACCCTGATTCAAGTTCTGACGCATCCAATTCGGACTCTGGCTCTGATGACAATGATGACTATGGACAACATGATGGTAACACTGATGGTGAAAGGAAGAAGAAGAGACACCGATTTGGTAAATGGCATAGAAAGAAAAATGAGTTTGATGAGCTACATCACCAAGATAGAGGAATAATGCAATATAAACCAGTCAGAACGGCTGCTTGGTTGAAGAGTGAGTTGAAGGATGTCGGGAGAGGGTTTAAAGATAGGTTTGAGCATGGGGGACAGGGAAGCAGGAAAAAGGCGTTGGATTTTGTAGAATCGGAGGTTTGAGACATTGCCGATTTTTCGTGTGTGTTCCTTTCATGTTGACTCGTTTAATGATTGATGAGTTTTGATAAAAGAGTCAAAAGATGTTGAATGACATAGCAGCGTGTGTGTATAATACAATTTGTAATTTAGTGAATTTGTTGATTACATTTCGACCTGAGTGTCGAATCAATAACACAAAAAATACTTAGGAATCTCCATATAACAGTTGTGAAGGATCATCAATTGGATATAATGCTCAAGCCCAATATTACATAATAATGATACACATGTCCTCGGAACGGCTCGTGCTCAGTGTCTTTTTTTCCTTCTTTTATTCTCCATTTAAGCTTGAGCTCTCCTTTTGCTTCCCCCCTTCCCCACAACAGAAAGGGGAAGCTCCGAATTAACGTTTGGGCTTAATTCAGATGGTTCTATGCGAAAATGGCGAGAGAGAGAACCCATCAGCTCATGAAGCTAAAGAGATGTTAACATGTTATGGATCCCCCCACTCGCTGAGACGTTTATATATGCGGTACAGCTACCTACTTACATTAGTGGTTTGATGTGCTTAGCATAAATTGGCAGAAAAATATTGTCTCAAATACTTTGGTTTCTCTTATTCCTGGTAATAATTATTTTGTTAGTTTTTGACAATGGAAATATCCACATGAAGCAGTTTAGTAGCGCTGACAGTAGAATAATGCAGCCATGCAAAAACTGACCCAAACATACATGTTCAAGATGTATCGATGATGCAGACTAAGTATGACAGCCACGACATGATAAGAAAAGGTGATATAGTAGAAAGGAGAAGAACTTGCAACTTTTCCAAAGTTATTTCTTCATGTGTCAAAAGGCAAGATATAGGTAGACAGATTAGTTCTAAGCTTATTTCCTGTTGAATGTCATAAATAATGTTAGTTGATTTAAGCACATCTCAATTCCGATCTGGACCATACATAACCTATGCCAACGCACCAACCAACCAAGTACCTCTCTAGCCAGCCAGCCAGCGTCTATCTCGAGGTATAGTATCATGGAAATAATGGAACGATATCAGCAGTGACATCTGTTCCTTTGTTTTACTTTACAGATCCCACTCCCTCACTCAATAGTCTTCGTGAGGTTTATTGGTTCGATCGGAGCTATCACAGCGAATGGTTGTGCACATTGCCATTGGTATTGTACTGCTAATCTAGTCAGTCAGTCAGTCAGTCAGAAGTGCATGCAGCTAAGTATTGTTCACACCACTCTTGCACACACTCTCTCTTTTGTCTGAATTGAACAGCAACAACACTTCCTACTACTCCTCCTCCTCCACTATTTCACTTCACCTCATGGACTCGTGATAGCCCTCCCCTTCTCTGTCCCCGCTCCGTCTAGTCTACAACACGGCAGTCATCAGGTTGTCTTCAGCTTCAACAGAGCGCGAAGTAAAGTAGAGCAAGCACGATTGTCAGCATAGAACGAGCTGTTCGAGGTCAGTAGGCGTATAGATAATGATCTGATCTTCCACATTCCTGCTGCTACTTGTTGACATTCCAGACCATGATACTGACGATAATTACTGAGCTAGATACTTCATCCTTTCATCTGGTCCACGTTTGTTGGTAATCCGTCTTTGGAAGAGCTTTTCTTATCGTTCGCACTTCATTGACTCAGCACTTCTTTCAGTTGTGTTACAGAGTATCGACAAAGAGCGACTGTACACGAGTATCGGGTCCAGCACCTCTGTGATCACTTACCCTACTAAAGAGTTACAACAATAGTGTATAGAATCACATTTGTTCGTTTGTGTTGTAAGACCAGATACAACAATAATCGAGCTTGAGGTTGTACAGAATACCAACACAATGGCGCAAACTACTTCAACATCCTCGTACTCATTCTTCGAAAATTCACCAGTTTACCACCCATCAGTGAAAGAAAATGCACCTTCAGGTTCTGGTGAATCAAGAGATCTGACGCAAATGTCTCCCTCATCTTCAAATGGAAGCAATGCGATTAATCCTGACCAACGATCTGTTCGTGAAGATTCTGTGCCGAATTCGATCAAGAAGTGGGAAGATGTGGATACAGATTCACGGATCGAAAACGATCAAAAGGACCACGAGGAATATGACCACAGTTACTACAACGAAGACGTCGCCAAGGCTGATGCTCGAAATTCCATGGATGCTAGTTTGAGATCGTTGTCTCCACCTCCCTCTGCTTGGAAGGAAGACCACGACGAAGGTGAAATGAGCACGCCGAAGAATATTTCAAAGCCTCAAAGGCAACAAACACCAGATCATTCGTCCTATCTCGAGTTTGTCGAACCCAAGTTGATCAGTATTCCATCTCCTATGGTGCAACAGCAGGCAGTACAGCTGCAGCAAAGAAGAGAGAAGGTAGAATCCCTTATGAACGAAGATGATGCTCAATCTTCCTCTCAGCGTCAATTTAATCAAGATACATCACCCAAATCAGAGACGTCTCAGGGCATCTCTCGTCAACGACGAGGGAGCACGTCGTCTCCTGCCATCTCTGTTTCTTCACTGATGCAATCGAGCTCTCCAGAGGTATCAATGCACTCGCAAAATGCAAGATCCTCCTTTTCGACGATACAGCAACAGTCGCAGCCTGTTCAAAGAGAACAACCGAAAGAGTTGGGGTTTCAACCCTCGTCGGTAGGATCCTCTTTTTCAACAGGAAATTTGCAGAATCTCGATTTGAAAGCTACAGCACCAAAACCAACTACTCAGGTCAGTGGGGGTGTATCCCTTGGACAGAATCGAGATGAATCATCTGGTAACGGTCCATGGGGTAGCTCGCAAATCCAGGGCAGTGTTGGAATGAGACAAGGTAGCTTTGGTAGTGCAGCAAGTCCGTTAAGCGCACGAGGAGAGAACTTTCCGTCATCACAGTCTGAACGAAAGGAAAGTACAAGTGCTGGAGTAATCGCTAGACCTACACCACCTAGTGTAGCAGGTAGCTTGTTGAAAGATAACTCGACTTCATTCACGTCCAGCAATAGCCATAATGTGGATGATTACAATAAATCTTATGCTCAAAATCATCATCAGACGCACAGCAACCAAGGGTTGTATGATCAATTTGCACAACAAAAACCCGCGCAGCAGTATCATCAGCCACAAAAGTCTTACCAAGACTTACAACAGCAGCAACCTGCTCTGAAAAGGCAGGGGAATCTAGATTACGGTGCTCAGCAACAATTCTTACAGTCGCAACAAAGTGACAGCTTTTCTCAGCCGCAGCAAGCATACTCAACAAGTAGAAGTTCTCAATACTCCAATTCGAATCAGAATCAATACCAGAGTCAGGACCAAAGACAATCTTCTCATTACCCAAACTCAAAACCAGATTTTGGTCAGGATATGATGTCGTCTGAGTCTACGGTTATATCTCCTACGATGTCGAACACGCTCTCTCCTACAAAGTCTCAATCCTCTCAGTCATCCTACCCCTTTTCATCGTATTCACACAACCAGACTGCTACATCGTCTTCTGCAACCATAATTCCCCCTCCACAAAAGATGGTGCTGAAGAATTCGCATCTAGACTTAGCTTCTCCTGTATCTGTGGCTTCCTTTGCATCTCCACCTCCATTACTTCATGGTGTACCACCGCCTGCTCCATCTGCTCCACCTCCATCGGAGCGGTATGTTGTACCACCAGGCGTTGCTCAAGCTTTCAATGCAAATCGTGAGGCAAGCAATTACAATTCGAGTGATAGGAATCACGACATGCCTGATTCAACAGTCTCGATGGGCTCCTCAAATAAGAGCGGCAATACTATGACAGCTGGTAGCAGTAGCTTGAATCCAAACCGATTATCGGGCGGCTACACTAAATCGCAGGTCACTCAACCAACTGGCAGTTTACAAAATGGCAGCCCAAGCATTGGTTCTAACATGGGAGGTTTCGGAAACAACAACAATGCACATGCGATATCTCAGAAGTCGTCTGTGGGAATGGGCATTGGAGGACAATTGGGAGGTAGTGTGCTTGTTGGTGGAGTGAAAATACCCTCGTCGTCTCTAGAAATGCCGCGGCCCCCTAGCATCTTTGAAGAAGATCCTATACCTACTGAATACCGACCTGGCAAAAGGATCCAATCACCAGAAGGAAGTGAGGGCCTTGATCGCATGGCCAACATACCTGAGAAGACAGGGTCAAGTGCTAGCAATTATAGCACTGGAAATCCAGGCTTGCATTCTATGGATGCTGCTGTCTATGGCTCAGGAAAAGCCAGGCCAGGATTGGTACTAGGGAGCAGTGTTGGATCGAATACATCTTACATGTCAGGACCAATGCCATCACTCGGAATTACTACAGAGAGCGTACTTCGAGGACAGTGGGATTCAACAACGGCCACATCCATACCCGCAGTCAGGCAAAGGGAAATCAGTGGAGATCCCGGCTATCTAAGGGGTATAGGCATCGGTAATAAGGGTCAAGAAGAAGACAAAAACTGGCAACGGCATGATGGTCAAGATGACAACTCTAGACAACGTCTTCCATCGATGACTAGCCAACATCGAGAGTCGTCAAGATCTAGAGATCAACCTTCTGGGTCCATGTTGATGAGTGGTAGTCAATTGCCTGATGCGAGAGGATATCTTGAGAAGTACCACAATCAGGATGGTGTGAGAAGTGCGAATACGAGCGACTTTTCCTCAAATTCGCAATACCAAACTCAACAACCTCGTGACCGACATCAGCCTCCGCAAGCTCAGAGGTACCTTGAAGGGGATCATGATGGCGGCGTGCCTCGTTCTGGTCAGACGCTACAACATCTACATAGCCAAGTACAAGCTGCTACAGAGAGGGCACAAAACCAACAAGGTTCTAACCAGAGCAATCTACCCCAATGGTCTGTGGGAAATAGTATGGGCTCCACTGCTATAGGATCTTCCAACTCATCTTACAAAGGCATAATCGGGAGTCAACATCAACAGCAGCCACAACAGCAACAACAACAACATCCTAGCCAACAGCCGAATCAGTTTCCACGATCGATTTTAACCCCTCCCACAATGCACGCCATGTCGCCTGAGATTTATCAACATACCAATCCTAGTGTTGGGCCAACACCTGATCTACCAATTCTATCTCATCCATCATTACGGAGGACAAAAAGTATGGAACAGAAGGAGAGTGAAGATGACTACTACGATTCTCTATCTCAGTTGTATCCAACACTACCGACTGACCATTTGAGATCTTTACATAAGTTTGCTCTCTATCTTTTCGAAGATGCAATGGCAGCGGACCGAGTTGACAAGCTCAAATCTCAGTTACCGTCCCTAAACAATAGTCATCGTACTCAAAGTCTGATGAGCGATGACGACGATGATCTTGGAGAGGTGACAGAGAGATTACAGCAGCTTGGAGATGAGAGAATGAAGAAGTGGAACGACTGGGTGGATCAGGAGGATGCTGAGAGAAGACGATTGACGGATGTAATGTCTCCAACAATGCGTTCAATTATGTCGGAATCTGGTAGAAAGAGTGAGTACTATATGAAGCCCTGCATTGTCCAAACAATGGAAAAACTTAAATTCTTTGTCGTCACACCTAACATACTTCATAGATCGCGAGAGTTCTGGTGCTCCCTTCGAGTCTGACCGCGACAATATGACTCCAACTGACGATGAAAATACATTCTCGTCTATCAGCAAGGACAGCATGCATCCATTACCTGCACCTCGACGCAACATGTCGCCGCCTAAACAGTATTTGGATCATTATTCACAAGCAAAGGATCATGAACTCCCTCCAAAGTCTCGCAAACCTGATCCTTCGAAATCCTTATTAGATCTAAGTGAAAGTGACGAAGAGCAGGAGGAACGCAGAGAGGCTTCACCGCCTGAGAATGTTATGTCCCCATCGCCGACACCAACCTACATTCAAGTTGCCAAGGCGCCTAAGGTGGACCTGGAATTACAGATGCCTCGACCCATGATCACTGTTGCTACAACTAGAATAGACCCAAGTGCAAACAGAAGACACGATGATGAAGTCTCAAATGCTCCTGCTAGCGAAAATGGCGATGTTAACGACGTCGCAACATTCAGAAAGTACCAAAGCATGGAGAACCGAAATGTCGACACAAAGTCACTCAATAATCTCCTCGCGTCTTTCAACAGGGGTAATACTGGAAGAGATGAGGGTCTATCGTCAGGTCGAGGATCATCACATGATATACCTCCGTTACTCCATCAAGCGTCTGCAGCTTTAGAGACAGCTACAAGCAATCCATCGCTGGAAACATATCTAACTGATGCCCGACGACAGCTGGAGTCGAAAACTATAAGGCTTGCAAGAGACGCGGAGGCAGAAGCCATGTCGAGACGTCAAATGCACCAGAACCAAACTACTGCGTACTACAGTACCAGAAGATATTCCATGGATGACTTGGAACGTATCAACATCGACTTTGAAAAGCAAGAGACACGTATTAAGCTCGAGGTAGAACAGAAAATCTACGAGATGTTTGAGAATGAATACGTCACCGTTGCTTATAAGGATGTCAAACGACAACTGGAAATCTTGGGAGGAAAATGGTATGATGAAGTTCGATTATGGCTAATGAGCGCGGCTTCGTCAAGCAAGACCATCTCAGCACTTGACTACCATTTAATCTTGGAATGTATTGATCTTCTGAACAAGTTCTATATGACAATGGAACAACATGAGCATGTTTTGCAAAACCTTGTGTCTGAACGAAACGGTCGTTATTTGCAGATATCTATAGCTCCGTTGATGGCCTTTGGCGATACTAGCCGAGCCGCAGAAGCCGAAAGGAGATTCTGGATTGATGAACAAGAGCAACAATTGCTTGCCAAGAAAGAGTCCTTGAAACGAAGTCGCGAACATGCTTCCGGAGTAGAATTAGTCGTCCTCGAAGTCATCAAAAGTCTCAAGCGCAAATTCGAAGAAGTTGTAGATGGAGTTAATGGAGTTGTCTTTCAATTCCATCCATCTGCACTTCCAGATTTGTTCAGACGATTTTTTGATGCGGACAAGGGTCGAAATATGCCTCTAGCTGTGCATTCAGATGCAGATTACATTGTACCTAAGGCTGTGGTTGATGTTTTGCGTGAATGTATGCACAATTTGAGTGACCTCCTAGGTCTGATCAAGCTTGCTCTGGATTTCCAGAATGAACCTCAAATCAAGATGATGGAGGCCAAATGCTCTTTACAAGTTGCTGAAGATCATGCTCGCAATGCTGGCGTAACGTCTCCAGCTGTAACGAACGCTGCATGCTCCGCAGGCCTAGCCAAGGTGCTTCCTTCTGAATTAAAACGGCTTCGAGAAGATCAAATTGAAAGGCTTCGTCTAACTCAAGAAGAACTCATTGATGTCCTTCGACGATTAAACAACATGGTCATAGCCTTTGAAAAAGAACCTAGATTACCTACGGTTCCAGTGAGAAGCAATGAGGGTCAAGCACAATCATCCCAAAGCTGGAGCGGTCATGCAGAAAGCGATCTCTTACCTAGTCATGCTCCTCTGGGTCTTCATAATTCTTACGATGGAGGACGCTGGGGGTCGCACATGCCCATCCATCAAAACTTAGGTAACATTGGTGTCTCTTCCAATCAACAGTCACAGATGCAGCAGCATTCGCCATCGCATCCTCATCAACAGCATAATCAACATTTGTTACAAAGTCAACATGGTCAAATGTCTCATCATAATCAACTACCTCCGGTAGGTGGTCTCCATCACGGTGGCCAACAAGGTGGTCAAACTGGTCAGAATTCCTACTTGTTACAACAACAAATGCAACAGCAGCAGCAGTTGCAGCAACGCCTTGGTAGCATGTCGCAACAACAGCAGCAGCAAGGTATCCCTGCTTTAAGGACTATGTTAGGAAACCTACGTGCAGTAAGTAAATTGATCTTCACTTATCTATCCTCTTTTAGCTGAAAGACACACAACTTATTATTCATGATATAGGGTCATAACTTCGGCATGCCTCCACAAGGCTCAATGAGTAATTCATACGGAGGTGGATTTCCGCCCAGCAACTCTGGTAACTGGAATGGTATGAGTGGTGGAAGTGGAAATCCTTATTAGTAATAGAGTATTCTCCAACGCATCTTCTCAGAGACACGGTGGACTATCTTTGTCAGGACATCTTCAACTTTTCCTTACCATGTTTATTTCGATTTGTACAACCTTTACACAATCTTATTTGCCTCATTATCTGTCTCAAATGGACCTTTATCACTCACATCTAGACCCATTTTCTATCTTTTCTTCCTTCTGTCCCCTTCTCTGTTCATCTTCTTATACTTCTCACGATGTTTATGACTATATGAAATTCCAACGTAAGGAAGAAACGATATTTATGATGAATGCCCATTTTTAAATATATTTTTCATGTCTGTATTTAGCATCAACGCTTTATGAGATTATGAGTATGAGTAATAAAATCCTGCATTGTCCTTGTTCATAATGGTCTATATGTCTCTTTTTTTCGCCTTGTTGTACCTCATATATATGTAAAAAAACAAGTTTTTCGTAAACTGCTTTTAGCTTTTCAATGTAATAGATATCCTCATATCGACCAGTTTATGTCTATCTATTTATCTTGTTGAGAAAAAAAGGAACAGTATTGCTTGTAAGCAAGAATAGTTGCTATATCTGCTATAGTACAGATAGCTTGTCATTAAAATGTGATATATTGATTTCATATGGTACACTACTAGTAATGCAAATGCGCTATCCTTTTTGGCTATTGTACTGTGTTATTTTACAAGTAAATAATCCAATCTGCTGATACAAATACATAGTTGTAATTCTTAGAAAATATCATCGTTCACAGAACGTGATGTGTACCCCACATCTAGGTTCTCCTTCTTCTTGGATGTTTAAAAGTCCCTTCTTTTTCTAATCATTTGGTTTTCACATGATTTGGGAATTGTTTCATCAAATTGCGGTGTTATTTTTCAAAAGAAATTCTCTGCTGTTCAGGCCCCTTATTTCGTATATACATTCAGGGCTGTGCATCTATGCGTGCGCTGCACAAACCGGTGATAACCTGAAGGCTGACAAGAGTATCAAGTGCTTTAAAAGACTCATGCAGGTTAGTACGTAGTACCCCATCATAAAAGATTTGTTTCTACCCGCATGGCTTGTATCAAAAGGCTCACGCCGTCCGTTCCAATAGGGGTAATCCTCTTGGAAGAGAAATTGCTTAGCTCGAAGCTATCCTTACTCTTTCACTTCTCGCGTTGGACCTCATCAAGAGTTTTTGATTTCAAGAACTCCTAATTGCCACCCCCCCCCCC